>Ga0265337_1000691_pt1 | contig 17795 bp, 13 predicted proteins | sample 42122metaG_FD_192441 | JGI IMG/M metagenome (GOLD analysis project Ga0265337, IMG submission 192441) | Rhizosphere microbial communities from Carex aquatilis grown in University of Washington, Seatle, WA, United States - 4-21-22 metaG | ecosystem: Host-associated > Plants > Roots > Rhizosphere >... | reverse complement strand
TTGGCATCGAGCAATTCCCGATTGGCTTGGGGACTGATGTCCCCGGCAAGAGCTTGCCCGGCCCAAGCAGCGCCCAACACAGTGGCGGCAAACAGTTTCGGACGGATGGTCATTTCGGCGATACCACCAGCTTCCAGGCGCGCTCGTCGGTCAAATATTTGCGTGCCACGCGTTGCACGTCGGCAGCCGTCACCGTCTGGAGGCCCGGCTGCGCATCGCGGATCAATTTCAGCCGCCGCTCGTCGGTTTGCGCGCCCGCAAGCGATCCCACCCAATAGCCGTTGGTTTCCACCGCCTTTTCGAGCGAATCCAGTTCGGGCTTGCGCGCCCGTTCGAATTCGTCGGCGCTGACCTCGTGCTCGCGCAGATCGGCTGTCACCTGCTTCACTGTGTCGAAGAAGAGCTGCGCCTTTTCCGGGGGGATTTCGGAATAGGTGGCGATGTAACCATAGCCTGGGAAGGTGCGCGATGCGCTGGCAGTCGCCGCCGGCGAGTAGGTCGCGCCGTCCTTAACGCGGAGCTGGTCGAACAGACGCTGTTGCAGGATGTCGGTCACGATGCGCCGCGCGGCCGATTCGGAATCTGCGTAGACGTCCGTGGTCTGCCAGGCGATGGCCGCGATCCCCTGATCGGGCCGGCCGGCGTGATGCAGCACGACGGGCTCCGGCGTCGGCGCCGGGAATTTGACCTCGCCGGCTTTGGGCGGCGTCATGGCCGATCCGGTGCGCGCCGGCAGGGCGCCGAAGGTGGCGGCAACCGCTTTGGTCGCCTGTTCGACAGTGACATCGCCGACCATGGTCACTTCGATCGGACCCTTGGCGAGGGCCGGCTCGATGATCGCCTTCACTTCGTCGAGTTTTGCGTTCTGCACATCGGTCAGCGTCGGATAGGCCCAACGCGCATCGCCCGGATGCAGCAATTCGGGGAATTTCGCCCCGAACAGCGACATTGGCGTCGATTCGAGCTTGGGCAGGTTGTCCCTGAGCGAGGTGAGCCCCTGCTGGAACGGCTCCGGCCGCCATCCGGGCTTGGTGATATAGGCCGCCAGAACCTGCATCTCGGTGTCGAGATCGGCCGGACGTGTCGCGCCCGAAAGCGCAAAGGCATCGTCGTCCACGCCGAAACCGACGCTGGTGATCTTGCCCGCGAGCGTGCGGCGCAAATCGAGATAGGAGAGCGCCTCAAGGCCGCCGGACACATAGGCGCTGCTGTTCAGCACCGTGTGGTCCTTCGGAAAGGCGAGATCGCCCCCCGCGATGCCGACGCTGATGAGAACCTGGTCGCCGCGATATTTTGTGGGTTTCACGGTCAACCTGACGCCGTTCTCGAAGCGGATGAACGTCGTGTCCAGATCGTCGATATGACGCGTCTCGGCAACTTTGCCGGCTGCACCGAAATTCGTGTACGGCCACACTGCCAATTGCAGCGGCTTGGCATCGCCGATGGGCGCAGCTTCCGCCTTGTCAAATACCGAGGCGAGGGCCGTTTCGCCGCCGTCGACGGGCTTCACGCTCGACAGGAACAGCAAGGGTCCACTGCCTCCGGAGAAGGAGGCGCGCAGCGCATTGCTGACCTGTTCGGCCGTAACGCCTTTCAGATCGGCATTGATAAGATCGCGGTCAAATGTGTCGTTCGTCACCACGAAGTCGCGGTCGATGGAGCCTACGATGCCGTTGGCGATGCCGCGCGACGCGCGGGTGGAAGCTCCGGAAACAGCGGCATCGGCTCCTGCCAGCGCGGCCTGCACCTGCCGGTCCACTTCCGCCTGGGTCACGCCTTGCGCCAGAACCTGGCGGCGAAGCTTCTCGGCTTCTTCGAGCGCGAGCTGCCATTTTTCGGCGGCATAACTCACGCGCAGCGAGGTCAATTTGGCCGAACGGTCGAAATTTCCGCGCGATGCGCCGGCCGCAAGAAACGGTGCATCCGGCTGCTGGGCGGCTTGCGCAAAACGTTGATTGAGGATCCCGAATCCGATGCCTTCGAGCCGGTTCTTGTGGCGCCGCGCCTTGCTGTCGGGCGTCGGATCGTACGGCTCGACCCAGGTGACGCTCGCATATTGCGGGGCGCCTGCCTCGGTGAAGACCATGGCTTCCTGGCCGCGCTTCGCGGGCGTGCCCAGATTGGGATCGGGGCCCGCCGGACCTGCGCCGTGCCAATCCGAGAAACGGGTCTTGATCTCTTTTTCGATGGCATCGGCATCGATGTCGCCCACGATCACCAGCGTGGCGCGCTCGGGCCGGTAATAGGCATGATAGAAATCCGCGGCCAGGGAGACCGGTGCGCCCCGAATGATCTCCAGCTTGCCGATCGGCTGGCGTTCGGGCGCGAGTTGCCCCTTCAGCAGGAATTTTTCCTGCGCTTCGAAGGCGCGCGTGCCGGGCCCGTCACGCAGCCGCTCCTCGGACTGCACCGGCCCGCGCTCCGCCTCGAACGAGTCCGGCTTCAAACTCAGCTCGCTTGCGATATCGCGCGTCAGCGTGAAGGCCGTGTCGAGGGTCGCCGGATCGGAATTGGGCACGTCGAACTGGTAGATGGTCTCGGTCTGGCTGGTGCTGGCATTGGCGTCCGCACCCGCGCGCAAGCCGATGCGCTGCAAGTTCTGGAAGACGTCTCCCTGGATATGCGTCGAACCGCGGAATGCCATATGCTCCAGGAAATGGGCAAGCCCTTGCTGCGGCTCCGCCTCCATGAGCGAGCCCGCACCGATGCGCAGACGGAAGGACACCTCGTTCTTGGGTGTCGTGTTTTTCTGGATCGCATAGCGCATCCCGTTCGGCAGAGCGCCGAAACGAATGTCCGGGTCAGCCGGGAGGTCACTCTTGGCCTGCGGCCAAAGGGGAGCGACCGCATCGGCCGCGATGGCGTGGTATGCCGCGCCGGAAACGGAGAGGAGAAGGAATGCGGCCAGCGCCGCGCGCGTAACAAATCCCTGAGCCCGCATGTGTTCTCGCCTTGGTTGAGGACGGAAATATACGGAAACCCGTGAACAATCGCTATTCACACAGGTGAGATTTTCGCTCCCCGTCCGGCCAGGACCCCATGATAGAGTTAATCCTAAAGCACAATCACGCGAGTGTACAATCTGGAGTTCGGCATGGCGGGCGACATCAAGGTCACGGATGAACTGGCGGTCAAATTCTCGACCGAGAAGGACCGGAATACGCCCTATGTGCGCTGGGTGGAGTCGCAGGGGCTCGATATCATCCCGGCCCATTTCATCCCCAACCTGCGCACCGTCGATCTCAAGCCCTGGGAGCGCCGCGGCGGGCGCGGCGTCTATGTCAATCACGAGGCCTCGCGCACCTCCAACGACTGCTATGTCTGCGAGATTCCGGTGGGCAAGAGTCTGGCGCCGCAGCGCCAGATGTTCGAGGAGATGGTCCTGGTCCTGGAGGGACGCGGCTCGACGAGCGTCTGGAACGGCGCCGGCAAACGCATCACCTTCGAATGGAAGGCGGGTGCAATGTTCGCCGTTCCGTTGAATTGCTGGCATCAGCATTTCAACGGCTCTGGACGCGAAGCGGCGCGCTATGTGGCCGTGACCAACGGCCCGGCAGTGATGAACCTCTATGACGATCCGGAGTTCGTGTTCAATTTTCCATACGATTTCGCAAACCGCTTCAATGGCGAGCCGGATTATTTTTCCGCCCATGGCGAGCAGGTGGGATTCCTGCTGCACACGAACTTCATTCCCGATGCCGTCAATCTGCCGCTGATCGAAGCCCGCGAACGCGGTGCGGGCGGCGGACATATCCGCTTCAATATGGCCAAGGGCTCGATCCCGAGCCATATCTCGCAGTTCGCCGTCGGCACGTACAAAAAGGCGCATGCGCACGGGGCGGGTGCCCATGTGATCGTGCTCTCCGGCGAGGGCTATTCGCTGATGTGGCCGGAGGGCGAGGCCCCGCGCCGTTACGAATGGCAGGTCGGCACGCTGATCGTGCCGCCGAACCGCTGGTTCCATCAGCATTTCAATGGGGGAGCAAAGCCAGCCCGCTATCTCGCGTTCAAGCATTTCTCTCCGCGCAATGCGCAAGGGGTGCCGCTGTCCTGGATCAGCCGCCGTCTGGGCGGAAACCAGATCGATTACGCCGACGAAACGGCCGAGGTGCGCGCGATGTTCGCGGAAGCTCTCGCCAAGCACGGCCTCACCCCGCGCATGGACGAGGTGTATCAGAAAGAACTGGCAACTCTGCCGCCCAAAGCGGCGTAATGCTTGCTCATGCTTCGGCAGGGCTCCCGGTTCGAGGCGCTCGCCGTTGGAGGAACGACAATGCCAACCCTCAGATCGGCGGCGCTTGTCTTTGCCGCGCTCATCGCGCTCCCGGCCGTGGCGCAAACGCCCGGCCCGGCGCAACTGACCGGGCCGGACCGTGCGCTGAAGCTGATCGCAGGCGCCAAGAAGGAAGGCGCGCTTTCGCTTTATTCGTCGGCGCCCATCGAGGTGATGACCGACGTCACCAATGCGTTCAGCAGGAAATACGGTGTCAAGGTTTCGCTCTGGCGCGGCGGGTCGGAAGAGATCATGCAGCGCGTGATTACCGAATCGCGCGGCGGCCGCGTCTCCGCCGACGTCATGGAGACGGCCGGTCCGAATATCGAAGCCGCCAACCGCGAAAAGCTCCTGACACCGGTTGACACGCCGGTCGCCGCCGAACTGATGCCGGAAGCGTTTTCGCGAACCCGTCCCTGGATCGTGTCGCGGCTGTCGGTTTTCACCATCGCCTACAACACCAATGTGGTGAAGAGAGCCGACGCGCCCAAGACATATGCCGACCTCGCCGATCCCAAATGGAAGGGCAAACTCGGAATCGAATCCGATGACGGCAATTGGCTGATGACCATGTCCGACAGCATGGGCGGCGACAAAATCTTCCGCGACATCGTTGCGAAGAACGGCATCTCCATCCGCAAGGGACACGCGCTTCTGGCGCAGTTGATTGCTTCGGGCGAAGTGCCGGTCGCACTCGATTCCTATTACGACGAGATCGGTTCGCTGAAGAAGACCGGTGCGCCGGTCGAAACGGTGTTCGCGACGCCTGTCGTCGCGATGCCGACGGCCGTGGGCGTCTTCAAACGGGCGGCACATCCTTATGCTGCCGTACTGTTCGTGGATTTCCTGCTATCGGAAGAAGGGCAGACAATTCTCGCAAACCACAACGTCGTGCCGACGAACACCAAGGTGCAGCATTTGCCGGCGGGCGTGAAGCTCGTCTTCATGGATGTCGGCAAGTATCTCGACGAGAATGCCAAATGGACGAAGACCTACAAGGACATCTTCGCCGCACGCGGCCGGTGAGAGAACATCTCACCCTTCGACAAGCTCAGGGTGAGGACGTTCATTGAATTCCATGCTGAGCTAGTCGAAGCATGAGCGCCCATGGGAGATATATGAGTATCGAAGACAATCTTCGCATCCGAATCGCGCGCGCTTGCCGCGTACTGGGGAAGCAAGAGCTGACCCGCGCGCTCCGCGGTCACATCAGCGCGCGCATTCCGGGCACCAACCGCATCTTCATCCGCGCGCGCGGGCCCGCCGAGAATGGCGTGCGCTACACCACCGAAGACGAGGTCGTGGAGATCGATCTCGACGGCGAGCCGGTCGCCGGCATGCCCAAGGGTTTGCGCACTCCGAGCGAGGTCTACATCCACACGGAGATTTTTCGGGCCCGGCCCGAGGTGAATGCGGTTCTCCATCTGCATCCGCCGACCGTCGTACTGTTCACGGTGACGGGCACGCCGCTGCTGCCCATTTACGGCGCCTACGATCCGCAAGGGCTCGGCATCGCGCTGGAAGACCCGCCCGTGTTCGACAGCAGCGTGCTCATCAACACACCGGAACTGGGGCGCCAATTGATGGCGACGATCGGCGCAAAACGCGCGTGCTTGATGCGCGGGCATGGTATCACCACGGCCGCCGATTCCATCGAGGAGGCGAGCGTGATTGCGCTGGGGTTGAACGAGCTTGCAACGATGAACTATCAGGCGCGCCTCTTGGGCGATCCGCAGCCGATCTCGCAAGGCGACCGCGAGGCGCTTAAACCGGCCATCAAACGGCTGGCGGAGAAGGGAGCCGTCCCAGGCGAGCCCGGCGATTCCGTCGTCGCCGAATGGCGCTATTACTGCCGTGTTACCGGCGAAGGGGACGCTTAACAACACATTTGAAACAGCCGCTTGACAGGAGGTTATCGCCGGGCTATTCATTGAATGAACAATCATTCAATAAAAACGTGGCAAAGGGCGGGGTTTCCAGCGTGATCCCGTATCGGGGCGTGGTGCGCCAGCTCACGGGCGCGGAAAAGCGCGCACGCAGCCGGAACGATGCTCTGCTCGCCGGCACCGTGCGTCGCGCCTATCTGAAGGGTTATGCCGAGATGCTTCGCTGTGGTGAGCTTACCTCGCCTATCTCACACGTCGATGAGGAGTGACTTGGGAAACTGAAATCTGATGCCGCAATTCCACGTCCCGCTCTTCGCGCGCGGATTGCAGGATCGCGCGGCAGATTTCCAGATTGGCCTTGCCCCATTCGCCGTTCGGGAAGACGTCGCGCCCTTCCGCGATCGCATCGCGCAGCTCGATCAGTTCCGCCGCGCGGCCGAGGTAGGGCGGCACGGGAATCTCCTCTCGCCCTTCGTCCGTATAAAGATACAGCCCTTGCGGCGATTGCCGCATGACGCCCCGTTCGCATGACACCACTGTCAGCCCCACGAACGGCATGAAGTCGCCTGTCTTCCGCTCCCGCACCGGCCCGCCATATTTTTGTTCCGCGCTGAGCGGCCCCCTTCGTGCGGCCGGCTTCGCCCGTTCCCGCTTCTCTCCGAAAATGCCGATGTCCCAGGTCAGCTCGCTGGTATCGAAATAGCCGTAGCCGTTAAGGTTCAAATTCGCGACGGCGCCCGATTCGAATTGGATCAGCGCGGCGCAATTTCCCTCCGTCGGTGCGCTCCCGTCCCAGCGCCCGGCCATTGCTCGCACCCGCACGGCTTTCGCTCCCGCGAGGAAACACGCAATATCCACCAGATGCGGCACCTGGCGCAGGATGAACCCCGCCCCCAGTGCCTCGTCCAATTCCGCCTCAAGACGGGGCCGGCGCAGCCAGTCGTTGAACCACCAGGAATCGATCGCCACGGCGCGCCCCAAACGCCCGCTCCGCGCGACTTCGGCAAACGCCTGTACGGGTGGATCGAAAATCTTGGAATGTCCCTGCAGGAGGTGCACCCCGGCCGCCCGGCACGCCGCGATCATGCGGTCGCATTCCTCGATGCTTGCCGCCAGCGGCTTGGCACAGATCACATGAACCCCGCGTTCGGCAGCCGCGATCGTATGGGCGCAATGGAGGTGGTTCGGCGTCTCAATCCAGACCGCATCGATCCCGGACTCGCAGAGCGCCTCCACGGTTTCGAAGGCCGGCAATCCGCAATTTTGCGTGAACTGGCCCCGTGCCTCGGGCCTGATATCGGCTCCCCCCGCAAGCGTCACGCCTTCGACCTTGCCCGCATAGGGCAATACCAGCCGGGAGGCCGCGCCCAGCCCTGCGATTCCGATGCGCAACGCCGCCAAATCCGCCTAGCCCCCATTGGACCAAAACCGCCGCCTGACATAATAATCGCCCCCGCCCCTTAGCCCACGGAAAACCATGCTGACGGCCGAAGACAACGATCTCCTGACCCGCATCGGCCCGGGTACGCGCATGGGCAATCTGCTGCGGCGGTACTGGCAACCGGTGGCCGGCCTCTCCGAAATGGAGGACCGCTGGACCTTGCGGGTTCGCATGCTGGGTGAGGACCTTGTCCTGTTCAAGACCAAGAGCGGGACGTTCGGTCTGATCGCGGAGGCCTGCCCGCACCGGGCAGCCTCGCTCGCCTATGGCATCCCGGCCGAGGACGGCATCCGCTGCGCCTATCACGGCTGGAAGCTGGACCGGGCGGGGCGCTGCCTGGAACAGCCCAACGAGAGCGAAACCCATGCGCTGCGCGGCAAGGTGGTGACCTCGGCCTATCCGGTCCAGGAATTGGGCGGGCTGCTCTTCGCTTATTTGGGTCCGGAACCCGCGCCCCTGCTGCCGCGCTTCGACGGCTATGTGCAGCCCCGCGCCATCCGCCATATCGGAAAGCGCACGATCCCGTGCAACTGGCTCCAGATCATGGAGAACTCGGTCGATCCCGTGCACACGGAATGGCTGCATGGCGCGCTGTACGAGTTCCGCAACGGAACCAAGGTCGCCATCTCGAAGCATCATGCCAGGATCGCGTTCGATGAATTCCCTTACGGCATCGTCAAGCGGCGCCTGATGGAGAACCAGTCCGAGGATTCAGACGATTGGCGCGTCGGTCATCCGCTGCTGTTCCCCAACACGCTTGCGGGCGGTTCCGGAGGCGGGCTGTGGCGTCAGCTCATCTTTCAGATCCGCGTGCCGGTGGACGACACCAACACCCGGCACTTCTGGTATCACGCCTATGTCCCGCCCGAGGACGCCGAAGTGCCGCTGCATCTGCTCAACCGCGTGCCGGTCTACGAGCCGCCGGTGCACGATGCGGACGGCGAATATCTGCTCGATTACATCCACGCCCAGGACATCATGGCCTGGGTGACGCAAGGCCCGATTGCCGACCGCACACGCGAGAAACTCGGCGCATCCGACAAGGGCGTCGTCCTCTATCGCAAGATGCTGAAGCGCGAGATCGAGAGAATCGAACGGGGCGAAGACCCCATCGGCATTATCCGCAATCCCGCCGAGAACGCTTTCATCCTGCTGCCGCGCGAGCGGGGGAAGGACATGTATTCCGACGGCTTTGTCAGCCATATTCGCCGCCAGATGTCGATTTTTTCGCCCATCGCCGAAGAACTGATCGAGGTTTTCACCAGACATCGCGGCCGCGCCGAGACATCGCGCGAACCCGCCCCCGCCGCCGAATGAGGAACCCGATGAAGAACACTCTCCTGCTCACGATGTTGCTCGCTACCGCCGCGTTGCCGGCGCGTGCTGACGAAGGCATGTGGACATTCGACAATTTTCCCTCCGCCGCAGTGAAACAAAAATACGGCGTTACCATCGACAAGAAATGGCTCGACCATGTGCAGGCAAGCGCGGTGCGTCTCGCCGGGGGCTGCTCGGCTTCGGTGGTTTCGCCCAACGGGCTCGTGCTGACCAACCATCATTGTGTGGCCGGTTGCGCGCAGGACCTTTCGACCGCTGACCATGATTACGTGAAGAACGGCTTCACGAGCGCCAAGCGCGAAGACGAGAAGCAATGCCCCGGCATGCAGGCCGAAATCCTGCAAACGATCGCGGACATCACGCCGACGATCAATCAGGCGACCACGGGCAAGGCCGGCGATGCCTTTGCGCGCGCCCGCGATGGGGCTGTCGCCGATGTCGAGAAAAAGGCCTGTGCCGGCAAGGAAGCCACCAACCGCTGCCAGGTGATCTCGTTGTACGAAGGCGGCCAATACAAGCTCTACACCTACCGTAAATATTCCGACGTTCGGCTGGTGTTCGCGGTGGAATTCGACACCGCCTTTTTCGGCGGCGATCCGGACAATTTTAATTTTCCGCGCTACGACCTCGATTTCTCGTTCCTGCGCCTTTACGACAACGGCAAGCCGATGGCGACGCCGGAGCATCTGACCTGGAACCCGTCCGCACCCAAGGACGGCGAACCCGTCTTCGTCGCCGGCAATCCGGGGGGCACCGACCGGCAGCTGACCGCGGCGCAACTCGTCACCTTGCGCGACGTGGTGATGCCGATGGGTCTTATCCTCGGTTCCGAGTTGCGCGGCCGCTATTCCCGCTTCTCCGAGGAAAGCCCTGAGCACGCCCGCATCGCCAACCGCGACCTCTTTGGACTCGAAAACGGTCTGAAGGCGCAGCGGGGCGAGGAAGGCGCGTTGCTTCAGCCTTCGCTGATGGCGGACAAGCGGAAAATGGATGCGGCCTTGAAGGCCAAAGTCGACGCCGACCCCAAGCTGAAGGCCGACATTGGCGACCCCTGGACCGAAATTGCCAAGGCGCAAGTCGAACGCGTGGTGCTTGCCAAGCCATATTACTTCCTGGAAACCCGCGCAGGGTTCGGCTCCACGCTCTACCGCTATGCGCGTGTGCTCGTGCGTGCGGCCGAGGAACGCGCCAAGCCCAATGGCGAGCGCCTGCGCGAATATGCCGATGCGCGCCTGCCGCTTTTGCAGAAGACGCTGCTCGATCCGCAGCCGGTCGAGCCCGACCTGGAACAGTTGAAGCTCGAATTCTGGCTGACCAAGCTGCGCGAGGAGCTGACCGCGGATGCCCCCGAAACCGCACTCTTCCTGGGAAAGGATTCGCCCGAGGATCTCTCGCGTGCGTTGATCGCATCCAAGCTCGCCGACCCCGCCTTGCGCAAGCAATTGTGGGACGGCGGCATGGCGGCGGTGAAAGCCTCGAACGATCCCATGATCAAGTTCGTCCTGAAGACCGACGATGCGGGCCGCAAGGTCCGCAAGACCTATGAGGAGAAGGTAGAGGGTCCGACCGACCGCGCTTCGGAGCGGATTGCCAAGGCGCGCTTCGCGGCCTATGGAACCAGCGTCTATCCCGATGCCACGTTCTCTCTGCGCCTCTCCTACGGCAAGATCGAAGGCTGGACCGAACCCGGCCGCACCATTCCCTCCTTCACCAATTTTTCTGGCCTCTACACGCGCGCGACCGGCAAGCCGCCGTTCAACCTGGCGCCACGCTGGGTCGATGCGAAACCCAAGCTCGATCCGAACACCGTGTTCGATATTTCGTCGAACAACGACATCATCGGCGGCAATTCGGGTTCGCCCTTGATCAACGCGCAAGGCGAGGTGATTGGCGCCATCTTCGACGGCAACATCCATTCGCTGGGCGGCGATTACTATTTTGACGACACGATGAATCGGGCCGTTACCGTCTCCACCGCCGCAATCACCGAGGCGCTGAACAAGGTTTACGGCCAGCCCGGCCTGATCGCGGAATTGACGGGGCACTGATTTTTCGCCAAGCACACGGGGTTCGGACGGGGCGGGACAGGTTCCCGCCGCCAGCAGGGGTGAAGCGAATGCGTATGATGCGAATGCTGCTTCCAGCACTGTGCCTTGCCGCGTCTTTTGTCCTGCCGGCGGCGGCGCAAACGCCCGCCAAACTCGCCTATCCCCAAAAGGTGGTGACTCTCGTCACTCATTCGAGCCCCGGCGCCGGCAGCGATGTTTTTCTGCGCGATCTGGTGAAATATCTGCAACGCTACATCAATGCCACCTTCATCGTTGAAAACGACGAGGGCGGCTCCGGCGCCAAGGCGGTATCGCGCGTCGCCGCCGCCAAGCCCGACGGCAGCATGTTCTATGCCACCACGCCGACCTATATCCTGACGTCGCTTCTCAGCAAGCCCACCAACACCTATCGCGATCTGGAACCGGCGGTGAATTTCTTCACCGATTCCGAAATCATCTATGTGCGCAACGAGAGCCCGATCAAATCGGTGAAAGACTTGCTCGACAAGGCGCGCGCCGGACGCGGCCGCTGGGGCGCCGCCAATCCGGGATCGCTGGAGCGCCAGGCGGCCGAGCAATTGAAGATCGCCGCCAAGGTGAATGCGGCCGTCGTCAGCCACGAAGGCGGCGGCGACCTCATGATCAACGTGCTGAACGGCACGCTCGATATGGGTGTGGGCGAAATGGACGAAATCCGCGCCCAATATGAAGCCCACAAAGTCCGCGTTCTGGCGACATTCAACCCGGTGCGCATGCCGGCGCTTCCCGATGTGCCGACGGTGAAGGAATCGGGCTACAATGTCGCTTTGGTGAAATTCCGCGGCCTTGCAGGCCCCAAGGGTCTGCCGCCCGCGATCACCAAGATCTGGGACGATGCGGCCCAGAAAATCCTTGCCGATCCCGAATACCGGAAAAGCTACGGCGCCGAAGACCTGGTGCCGCATTACCTCCCGCACGATCAGTACGGCCCATTCATCGCGCAGTTCGCCGCCGACACCGGAGCCTATTTGAAATCGACCGGCGTCATCCGGTGATACGGAAAGACCTCATCAGCAGCGCGATCCTGCTCGGCATCGCCGCGTTCTATTACGCGGCATCGACCGGCATTCCGTCGAGCACGTTGGAAGACAATGTCGGCCCCCGTGGCTTTCCCACAGTGCTTGCGTTCATTTTGGCGCTGCTTGCGCTGGTCATCGGCGCGCGCGCCTGGTTTTCGGCGCCTGCGTCCGCGGAAGGCGAGCAAGCCAAGGACGCGGAAGCCACATGGCCGCGCGCACTCGGCATGTTGGCGATCATCGCGCTCTACCTGCCGCTTTCCTCCATCCTGGGCTATTTCGCGGCTCTGCTGCTTATCATCTCCGGCGTCGCGCTCTATGAGGGCATGAAACCATCCTGGCGGCTGTTCGCGGTGGCGGCAGGCGGCGCAGGCTTCTTCTGGCTCCTCTTCGTTGAATTCCTGGGCGTGCGTCAGCCCACCGGCATATTGTTCTAGAAAGGCCGGGGGGGGGGGGCGAGATGGATCAGCTTGCGCTAGCGGTCCACATGCTGTTCACGACGCCGCTCTTCTTCGCGGCAATCGGCGGATTGATGTGGGGCATGATGGGAAGCTCGATGCCGGGGCTATCGGCCTCCATCACCATGGCGCTGCTTTTGCCGTTCACCTACACGCTCAGCCCCATGCCGGCCATTGTGATGCTCGCGACCTGCTACATCGGCGCGGAATATGGCGGCTCCATTCCCGCAATCCTGATCCGCACGCCCGGCACCAATGCGGCCGCTGCGACCGTGGCCGACGGTTACGAGATGAACCGCCAGGGCCGCGCCGGCGAGGCGCTGGGAATCTCGCTCTGGTCGGGTGTCGTGGGCGGGCTGTGGGGCCTGACCATGCTGGTGCTGCTGACCGGTCCGCTGTCGCGGCTCGCGCTGCTGTTCAGGCCGACCAGCTATTTCGGGCTCGGTATTCTCGGCCTCTCGGTGATCGCATCCTTGTCCGGCAAGTCGCTGCTGAAAGGATTGGCCGCCGCGACCGTTGGTCTGATGATCGGCACCATAGGCACGGACCCGATCTCCGGCGTCAGCCGCTTCACCTTCGGCGTGCCCGATCTGCTGGACGGCATTGCGCCGATTTTCATCATGGTCGGGCTCTATGCCGTGACCGAGCTGATGTCGCGCGCAGGCGTTCGCCGCACGACCTTGACGCCGAACAAATCCATCCGTGTACGGCTGCCGCGCCCGGCCATGATGAAGAAGATCGCGCGCTCGCAGGTCGTGGGCTGCACCATCGGAACGCTGGAAGGGCTGATGCCCGGCGCGGGCGGCACGATTGCCTCGTTCATCGCCTACAACGAAGCCAAGCGCTGGTCGAAGGAGCCGGAGAAGTTCGGCCACGGCTCGGAGGAAGGCGTCGCGGCGCCCGAAGCTTCCAACAACACGGTGGCGAGCACGGCGCTGATCCCGCTCCTTTCCTTCGGCATACCCGGGTCCAATTCCGCCGCCGTTCTGTTGGGCGGGCTGCTCATCCACGGGCTCTTGCCGGGACCGCGCCTGTTCGAACAGAACGCGGACGTCGTGACCGGTCTTTATGCCGGGTCGTTCATCGCGGACATATCCCAGGTGGTCATCGGCAGCCTCATTCTCCCCATCTGCGTATGGCTGGTGAACCGGCCGCGGCCTTATCTTGCCGGATTCATCTGTGCACTGATCTTGTCGGGCGTCTACACGGTGCACATGTCGCTGTTCGATGTGGGCGTTGTGATGACGGCGGGGCTGCTTGGCTATTTCATGAAATATTTCGGCTATCCCTTCCTGCCGGCCGTGTTGGGCGTGGTGTTGGGAAATCTCGTCGAATCGAATTACCGCCGTTCGCTTGTGCTGTCGGGCGGCGACCATTCGATCTTCCTCGAAGACCCCATCGCGATCGTCTTCCTGACGCTGGCCTTTCTGATCATCTGCGGATCGCTGCTCAACGAATGGCGCGCCGCCCGGGCGCGGAAAGCGAGGCCGGCGTGACCTTTGCGGAGAAACTTGCCGAATTCGCCGCCGGAATTAGGCCGGGGCAATTGCCGCCGCATGCGCGCGAAACCATCCGTCTCCTGATGATCGATGTCGCCGGCCTGTGCGTTGCGGCGCGCAACACGGATTACGCGATCGCCGCACGCGGGAGCGCCGTTTCGGCGGGCCGCTCGACCGCAATCGGCCACGCAGGCGCGTTCGGACCCTATGATGCGGCGCTCGTCAACGGAACCGCCGCTCACGGAGAGGATTACGACGACACCTTCGAAGGCGGTCCCGTGCACGCGGGCGCGGTGATCGTGCCCGCCATACTTGCGGCGGCCGAACATCGCAGTCTTTCCGGGGACGCCGTCGTGAAAGGCATTGCGGCAGGCATCGAATTGATGTGCCGCATGAGCCTTGTCGCGCCTCAGGCAACCCACAAGGCTTGCTTTCATCCGACAGCCATTTTCGGCGCGCCCGCGGCGGCGGCGGGCGTTGCGGCCGCGCTCGATCTGCCGCCGGAAAAAATCGTGCATGCCATCGCCATCGCCGGCAGTCTTGCAGGCGGGATCATCGAATATCTTTCCGACGGAAGCTCGACCAAGCGGCTGCATGCCGGTTCGGCTGCGCAATCGGGCATTCGAGCGGCATTGCTCGCGGAAGGCGGATTCACCGGGCCCCTGACCGTGCTCGAAGGGCAGCATGGCTTCTACAAAGCCTTCGCGCCCTCCAAGGCGCCGGATTTCGCGCCGCTCCTGAATCGTCTGGGTACGGATTGGGTGCTCGAAACGGTGGCGTTCAAGCCCTATGCCTGCGGAACCATGACCCAACCTTACATCGACTGCGCGATTGAGCTGGCGCGCTCCGGCGTGCGGGCGGACGATATCGCCGGCATGGTGTGCGAGACCGCCGAAGGCTATGTGCACCGGCTGTGGGAGCCGCTCGCGTTCAAGCACGCCCCGCCGAACGGTTATGCCGGCAAGTTCTCGATTCCCTATTGCGTCGCGGTTGGCTTTGCCGACGGCAAAGCCGGGTTTGAGCAATTCACCGACGAACGTGTCGCCGATCCCGAACTGCGCGCGCTCGCGGCAAAGGTCTCTTACGTGGTCAACCCGAACGATCCGTACCCGAAGAATTTCACCGGTCACATCCGCGCCACTCTCAAAGACGGAAGCGTTCGCGAGGCTCGCAAGCCCCACATGCGAGGCGGCGCGCACGAGCCGCTTTCCGCGCACGAGATTCTTTCGAAGTTCACCGACAATGCGCGGTTCGGCGGCTGGCAGCCCGGCAAAGCCGCCGCGCTGGCCGAAGCGCTCGACCGCATCGCCGTGGGCGGCCCCGCAGATCTCACACTGGCACGAGGATAGAATGCAGGAATTGGAAGGATCGGTCGCTATCGTCACGGGTGCGGCGCGCAATATCGGCCGCGCGATCGCGCTCGATCTCGCGGACGCGGGCGCTGCCGTCACGGTGCTCGCGCGTTCGGATTTCGCGGGCGTGAAATCGGTGGCGGACGAGATCGTATCGCGCGGTGGCCGGGCGCTTGCGATCCAGGGCGACATCACGCGGCCCGATGACGTGCGCCGCATGGTGGATGAGACGCTGAAGAAATTCGGGCGGCTGGACATCCTCGTGAACAATGCCGGGGTGCGGCCCGAAGGACCGTTCGAAAATATGACCCTGGAGGCCTGGCATCAGGTGCTGGCCGTGATCCTCGACGGTCCGTTCCTGTGCTCCCAAGCAGCGCTGCCGGCGCTCGAAAAAAGCGGCCGCGGCGCCATCATCAATATCGGCGGGCTTACCGCCTATACCGGCGCGCCCCATCGCGCCCATGTCATCACGGCCAAAGCGGGACTCGGCGGGTTCACCAAGGCGCTGGCGGTCGAGCTTTCGCCCAAGGGCATTACCGTCAATCTGGTGGCGCCGGGCATGATCGCGACCAAGCGCGATGGCGCCGATCCGGTGCATCGCAAGACACGCACGCTTCTCGCGCCGCGCCAGGGTCAGCCGGAGGACGTCGCGGCCATGGTGCGCCATCTCGCGGGACCGAAAGGGCGCTCCATGACCGGCCAGACCATCCACATCAACGCCGGAGTGTATTTGCCCTGAGTGCTCCTCCCCCGTTTATGGGGCAGAGCCTGCCCCGGACTTGATCCGGGGGCCGGCATAGCCGGGGAGGGGCATTTCGCTGCTACTCGACCGCCCGCGCATTCTCACCTTCTCCTTGAGGGGGAATTATGCACTGCGGCGCGCACGGGGCGCGTTTTTTGTGCTCCCGTGCACCCCGCTATTATTACCCAAGAGAAGACTGTTATTTTGGTGACCGAAGCGGGGGAGGGCTAAGACTATGGTGGATACGCCAATGAAGAAGGCAACACGGGATACTGTCTTTACCGCTGCCGGGCAGCCTTCGGTTACATACGTTGACCGAGCACATTTGAGTATTGAAGGCACGGTCAGTCGCGCCATTCGCCTGCCCAACCAAATTGTTTCCCTTGCCGGACCATCAAAAAGCGGGAAAACGGTTCTTTGCAGAAAGGTTCTGTCCCGTGAGCAATACGTTTGGTTAGAGGGTGGCCAGGTCGACTCTATAAAGAGCATTTGGGAAAAGGTCTGCTATGAACTCAACTATCCGAAAACTATCTCAAAGAAGGGAAAGTCTGAGACTAAGGTCGGCATCTCGCTAAATAAGTTTTTGTTCTCAGCGGATGGCTCGCATCTAAGGGCTTCGGAAACGGAGCGAAATTACGAAATTGACTCTATGGCATCTGCAATTCGCCACCTGAGCGAGCAAAAGATTTCTCTGGTGATAGATGATTTCCACTATCTTCTGCCCGAAGTTCGCAAGGCATTTCTTAGAAACGTTAAGGGGCCGGTTTTTAATGGACTCAAACTCATACTGCTTTCAGTGACACACCGGGGAAACGACGCCGTAAAATCAGAGAATGAGCTCCAGGGTCGAGTTACCGCAGTTAGTGTTCCAGACTGGAATTCGTCAGACCTAAAACAGATAGCTGTTAAGGGCTTCGGTGAATTAAACGTGGAGTGTCCTGAAAATGTAGTCGAAAGGCTAGCCAGCGAATCGCAAAAAAGCCCGTCCCTAATGCAAAAACTTTGCTGGGAGATTTGCGTCGGCATCGGCGTTGATGAGCGCGTCCAGTGGATAGGGTTTCGGTTTCAGACAAATATGATTTTGTTCCAATGTGTAAACGTGTGGCAATGGAAGCGGGGCATCCTATCTATCAAAAACTCGAAGTCGGTCCCCAAAGCCGCAAAAGACGTCTGAAACGAAATTTAAAGGCGGGCGGCACGGCTGACATTTATAGGGCCATCCTCATGGCCATCGCAGCAACCGGGCCATCATCGATCATTAAATATGACGACTTGCGGTTGAAATTGACTGAGATTCTGGCAGATGAAGCACCGCAAAAACACGAGATAACGTCAGCCTTGATCCATCTCCGAAAGATTTCTCAGGACATCGGGAATGACGCCGGCGTTGATTGGGATGAGGACGAGCGAAAGGTAGATATTAGCGACCCATACCTACGCTTCTATCTCCGTTGGCAAATCAGACCATTGTCGATCAGGTCTTCCGGGGGCGACCTTGTACGTAGATTCGTGCGGCCGTTTTACAGGGTGGGGGCAGACGGAACGTTTAGGCTCCACGTTCCAAAATCCACGCCAGAGAGGAATGAATGAAGGCTCAGTCCATTTTTTACTATCCTGCTTTTTCGCTTTGCGACCACTTTGCCGTACGCGCCGCTTGTTCCCCAACTTGTGTGGGGCCGCCGGTGTGGCGGTCATTGCTTTCA
>Ga0265337_1000689_pt1 | contig 17813 bp, 27 predicted proteins | sample 42122metaG_FD_192441 | JGI IMG/M metagenome (GOLD analysis project Ga0265337, IMG submission 192441) | Rhizosphere microbial communities from Carex aquatilis grown in University of Washington, Seatle, WA, United States - 4-21-22 metaG | ecosystem: Host-associated > Plants > Roots > Rhizosphere >... | reverse complement strand
ATAACATCACTTGATATCTTTTATAAATTCCGGATAGTACTTCTTGTGCAAAGTAATCAACTCTTTCTTCAAAGAAGCGTACGCTTGCTTATTGAGCTTGTCAAAGAACTTCATGTCTCCCGTCGTCGTGAACGCGTTGATTTCGTCGACGATTGAGCTTGTTGCGTATCCCATTTTGAATAAGATGTCAGACATGTCGTCAATGAGCTTTGTGCGATTTTTATTACGTGTGTGAATGGTGCCAAAAACACGATTTTTATACTCGGAATTCAAATAATATAGCGCGTGAGTCATCTCGTGTTTTTCAGTTGAAGTACAAGGCGCTGCACCGATCAAATACGCCTTGTCGCACTCAGTCATGATCAGCTTATAAATTCCGTACATTATGTCGTCATAGTGATTTGGATCAGGAATTCCCAAGTCGTGCACTTTGCCAATGACTTCTAATGGGTGATTAAACCCACTCCAGTCAGATGCGTAATAAAACGCGTGTGGATTTGATCCTTCTTTTTTGTTCGTTAACGTGTACCACCTGATGTATTCAGCCCACGTAAATGTTTTTCCATAAAAGTGCGGATTGGTACTCTCGTAGAACTCTTGATAACGCATGAACGCGTAGCATAAGTCAATGTGTTGTGTAAAAGAAAGCATGTACACGCCTTCACGCATCTTTTTTAGTTGAAACATAATACCTATATTATTATTTTAGAGTGAGTGTGTATATGTTCACCGAAAAACTACTTCGTACACTTATTGTTGAATTGTTGTCTACAACAAATTTTGCAAAAAAAGATGCAACAACGTTATTTTTTACGTATGATAATGGCAAACTTGTGCTATCAGATAATAATGATGAAAGCATTGGAAAAATAGATACTACACTACGTGTTGTTGAATTTCTCAAAAGTAACATATCTGTTATAAATGATCCTACAAATTTTAAAAAAATGTTGCGTGATTTGATTAGATCGGGAAATATAGAACAAAACTGGACAATAAAAGGACTTGATAAAGTATTTGGTAAAACTGTACAAAGCTGTTTGCTTACGTTAAATTCGTTGATTAGCACATCAACGTTAAACACGAATGACATAACATACGCATATCATGGCACGTCTGCAATGAGAGCAAAAATAATTTTGCGGGAAGGGTTAATTCCAGGAAAATTTGATTTTGTGTATGATAATCTAATACCAAACTATAGTGACAAAATGGTGTATCTTACGCCTGATCCAACAACTGCTGAATTTTATGCAAAACGTCAAAAAAGCTATGATAACGACGTAGGATTTGTAATATTAAAAGTGGAAATTCCAGATAAAAATAAATTATTTGCCAGTGAAACCGGTCTCATTCACGTTGTTAAACAAGCGAGCGACATCGAAAACGCAACGCCAAACAGTTCATTAAAAAGAGCTTCTGAAGTAGCATATAAAGGAAGAATTCCTGCGTCATTTATTAAAATCTACAAGTCAATACCAAATTGGAAAAAAATAGTTGAACTTGACAAAGCTAAACGCGGTGATAGACGAACTGATTTTATACTCATGATACGTACAGGAGAAATTTCAAACCATTGGACTGGCAGTTCTATGAACGATTTGTATGACAACGGCATACGTGGATCTGGATATTGTATTAATATTGAAGGTACAATATTAGGTCGTCAGATAAAGCGGATTAAAGTTCATGGACTTTTTGATGATACAAATGTTGATGATATTTGTAGCAAAGTTGAAAATAAACTTATTACAAATTCTTTTTTTAAAAAAGAACAAATACAAAATATTATTGACATTATTTGTGCAAAAATAAGAGACGTCGATTTTACAAAACAAACAAATATTTCACACACATTTAGTGATGGTAAAATATTTGTATCTAAAAAAGATTATTTGTAGTTGTGTATAACGTTTGCGCGTGTGATATCATGAGCACATGTCAGAAAAACAATTCAAGACTTTAAAATACTTGGGTTACGCAATATTTTTTGCGGTGATGAACGTTGCTGCGCGCCTCACAAAAGACGATTTTGGACACATTGTTGCAAATACACTGTGTTGCACCGCAATGATTTGTGTAGTATTTCACGATTGGAAAAATTGATGCAAAATTTTAATCACTCAGCAATCGCGTCTTTCATTGGCGCGCGTCTTCAACATCCAAACCCACCTTGTAACGGTTTAGGACGTGTCTCGTCGATAAAAGTTAGCCAATACAAAACAAAATTTAATGACGTGCGAATTTACTGCAATCTCGTAGACGATGATTTGATGATGGACGAGTGGAGGTCGCGTCCGAATTACACGTACAGCTTACCTACACAAGAGTTCATCAATCGTTGTTGGGAACGCGATGCTGAACACTACAGGCGATGTTACGTTGAAATGGTTGAACTTTTGGGTGGTTACGCTGCATTTGTTCACAGCGCTGATTACTATGTGTTGCTGTGTGCGAGTGAAGAAGAGCTTGATGACGTCGTCAAAGGATGCGCAGAAAACAAGTATCACTGTGGCGTGAACCACGGGCCAAGCATCAGCGTGAGACAATTTGCGTCGTACGATGAGCTCAAAGAATGCGTGAAAAAAGTGATGAAGCGAGTCTCGGGACCAGTTTACAATGTTGAACGATGATTTAATGTATAATTGTTGAGAAATTAACCTTCTCACAAAGGAGAAATGAAAATGGATAGTTTATTTGCAGATTTATTTGGTAACGTTGAATTCGGCTGTTACAATCCACTCGATTCCGCGTGGCGTTCAGTAACAACGTATGATAACATAAAAGATAAAAATAATGTGAAAAAACAAATAAAAGATGAAAAATTTGTTATGTCAATCGATCTTCCTGGCGTAAAACGCGCAGACGTTAACGTGACGATAGACAGACAACGTCTTTTCATTAACGCCACTCGTGATGGAAAAATAAAGAATTATTGGTATGACGTTAACGATGCTTACGATCTTAATACGATCGACTGTGCACTTGCTGACGGTGTGTTGACGATCACCATTGCGAAGAAAGCGAAACCCCCAGAAGACCTGCCTCGAAAAGTGACTGTGCGATAGTTTGCGTGATTTCATGATTTGAATGGGCTGCTTTTGCGGCCCATTTGTGTATTCTTTTTGAGAATGTGATATATTGAGATCATGGAAAACATGAATGACTGGATTTTCAGTGAGAATGGTGAAGTTAGACGCTCAGACGCACGTAGTGAAATCAAAGAATACTTGTCAAGTGTTGTTCATTCTCGCGTGTCAAAAGAATATCTTGAAAGTGAAAATGCCTATATCGCAGTTGCTGGCGTTCTAAATATTGATCGTCTTTCACAAACTGCACAAGTTGAATTTGAACTAAATGATTATCCTGTAACAATTAGTTTGAACGATCTTGTCGTCGTTCATTTTGAAGGTGAAGAACTATGAAAGCAGCTTGGTTAACTGACATACATTTAGACTGTTTGGGAAACGTTGGCACGACACCTCAACGTCGACAGATGCTCAAGAAAATGTTTTTTGAGAGCGTCGCTGACGACAATCCTGACGTAATTTTCATCACCGGCGACGTGTCAACGGGAACAGAAATTGTGAACGACTTGACATTGCTCGAGAGTGTCGTGAGAAGGCCCATATATTTTGTGGCAGGAAACCATGACTTTTATGGGTCAAGTTTTGACGATGTCACGACAAAGCTCACAGTGGCATCACAGACGTCTGATAACATAAAATACTTGTATGGGTGTCACACTCCACGAAAGTTGACAGACACGACGTGTGTCATCGGTGCAGACGGGTGGTACGACATGTTGCATGGCGATTGGCGAACGAGTGACTACGTGCTCAACGATTGGTTTAGAATTAGTGAATTTTACATGTCAAACGTTGAGCCTGGCGAAAGACATCTTGGCGTTGATATCAAACACATAATCAACGTCAGTCGCAAACACGCTCGAGAGTGTGCACAGCACATTTTAGGAAACATTCAAAAGGCTGTCGCAAAAGGTTACTCAAACGTAATTATATTGACACATGTGCCACCGTTTGCAAGTCTCCATTTGTTCGAAGGGCGCCACGCGACGAAAGATGCGTTACCTTATTACACATCCAAAATCATGGGTGACATGTTGATTGATGTTGCAGAAAAGTATCCGAATGTTAAATTGACATGCTTGTCAGGCCACACACATGGTGCAGCACGAGAAGTAATTCGTGATAATTTGACTTGCATCGTGGGTGGTGCTGAATATGGACGACCTAGGCATCAAATTATTGAATTATGGTAACGTGTATTCGTTGATTGTGCCCGCAATGTTTGATTGATAATGAATATCAACTGACAATAACGCAACATTCGCTGTGGCAGTCCCACCAGATTTTGCACTGTTGTACGTGTCAGGCGCTGCAGAACCGCTACGCATTATTCGAAGAAACGCAATTGCTGAAATGTTGTTTGACGAAACAGGTGGAGATATTTGAGCAAATTCGTTCTTTTGTTGTATGTTCAACATGCTTGCGCTAACAGGTAGTGACAAGCTTCCAGTTGTCCATGATGTCGGAAACGCCGTACCTATTGGCATCCACCCCCACTGATATCCAAAGTTCACTGACTGCGTGACATTTAAGGCAGGCGCAGCACATGGCATCCAATGGATGTGAGGATGCACTTTTGTGTTGACGTTCCAAGAGTGTGGAAATTGAAATTTATATGTTAAATTATCAGACTGTGCGCTTCTGAAGAACAATAAGTTAACTGAATTTGTGTAAGGTTCATTCGTCAATGCACCTGCACCTGAAGCCTGGTCTGCGACGCCGATCAGATCAGTCCACGTGCCGCCGCTTCCAGAACTATAAAGATATGACACAGACGCTGTGACTGCTTGTGAAATTATGCTCCCGCTCGATTGTTTGATTGTTGCGTCGATTGACGATGATACAGAATTCAAGTTACTTTCAACAGTTGTTAGTCTGACGGCTAATGAACTTGATACTTGTTTTATCGTAAGATCAACAGAACCTGACAGAGTTACAACGCGTTGATTTATCGTCGTATCGATTGACGAGCTCACCTGTTTAATTGTTGTGTCAACTGAACTTGATAACGTGTTAACGCGTTGAGTGATTGTTGTGTCTATCGATGAACTTACTTGTTTTATCGTAAGATCAATGCTCGATGACATGTTCGTTAAACTGTTTTCGTTAGTTGTCGCACGTGTTGCAAATGAACTCGACGTTGCAAACGAATTTGTTTCGTCAGTTGTTAATCTTACTGTGATTGATGAACTTACTTGTTTGATCGTCGTGTCGATTGAACTTGATAACACTGATCCTGAAGTACACACAACAACGTTGTCATTGATTGAAAGCCTTGCAAACGCACCATCGTCAAATAAATTAATTCCGCTACCGGAGACTGAAAATGTGTGTCCGTTTGGAACGGATCCAGTGGGTGCAAGTAAAAGATAGTAAGCAAACTGGTCTGCGAACGTGAACGTCTTTTGGCTGCTTGAAACAGCGTTAACAATTAGTCTCCCGCCGGGTCCCTCGTCCAACACTGTTACGCCGCTTCCAGGCGAAAACATGCGATTGTTTGGCGTCGCAAGCGACAATCCCAACGTCAAGTACGATGGTGCTTCGAGATCGCTTATCGTGTCAGACGTGATTGTACTCGCTGACAACACGTTTGTTACAATACCTTGGCTTGCAGTCATTGGCGTGCTGATTTCAAGGTCAAATCCATCGCTGTACGAGACGACGCCATGTGAGTGATCGATTGTGGTGCGCATAGAGCTAACAAATAAATATTTGATACATGCATATCACAAATGTTTAAAATTCGTTACATGAATATTGTTTATCATAGCGACGCATTACCCGTGTTGAAAAACATTGATAACGAGAGCGTGACACTGTGCGTGATTGATCCGCCTTTTGCGACTGGACACACGCAACAGCTACAATCGGTGAAATCAATAAGATCGTCTGAAGGTAACAAGGGTTTTGGAGGAAACACGTACACAAACAAAATCGTGTCTAAAGCGTCTTATGAAGATAAGTTTGATGACTACGTGAAAGATTTTCTTGAGCCGCACTTGATAGAAGTTAAGCGAATTCTCACAAATAACGGAACGTTGTGTTTACACTTAGACTGGCGAGCTGAACACGAAGCGAGAGTGTACTTAGATACGTTATTTGGAAAAGATTGTTTTGTGAACAGCTTGATCTGGAGTTTTAACTTCGGCGGGAGAGGAAAGCGATGTTTCCCACGAAAACATAACACAATCTTAGTGTATTCAAAAATACCTGATGGTCACATTTTCAACTATGCGGACGTTGATCGTATCCCGTATAAAGCTCCCTCGTTGCAAAAGTCTAAAGAGCGCGCTGCGGCTGGACAAATTCCGACGGACGTTTGGGAACTTGGAATAGTGGGAACAAACGCTCGTGAACGCGTGAATTATGTCTCACAAAAACCCGAAAAATTGGTGAAACGACTGATTACTGCGTTTTCAAACAAGGGCGACACCGTGCTTGACTTTTGTGCCGGGTCAGGAACGACGGGTGCAAGTGTGGTTGCGCTTGATCGTAAGTTCATTCTCGTCGACAGGAATATAGAAGCAATTGAGACGATGAAGAAGAGATTTAGTGCTTTCGATGTGACGTATGCGTGATACGACATTGTATAAATTGATTACTTTAAAAACACAAAATGTCAGACAGTAAACAGATGACGTCATCAGTAACGTTTAACCAATTTGGTAAAGCGTTTCAAGAACGCGTGTTAACTTCTATGATCGTTGACAAACACTTTGCCGAGAACATTCTCGAAGTGTTTAACACGAATTATTTCGACCTGAAATATTTACAGTTTCTCGCGGACAAGTACCTGGGATACGCTAAAAAATATAAGACTTTCCCGTCATTGCAAATACTTCTCACAATAGTGCGTGATGAACTCAAGACGGGCACCGATGCAGCTTTGCGTGAACAAGTCGTTGAGTACATAAAAAGAGTTCACGCAAACACTGACGCATGTGACTTGCCGTTTGTTAAAGAAAAGGCGCTTGAGTTTTGTAGACGACAAGCATTGAGAAGTGCTTTTGAAAAGGCGCTCGATAACATTGAACAGGAAAAGTACGACGACATCGTAAAGGACATAAGAGAGGCGATAGGCGTGGGTCAGACGCCGTCATTAGGGTTAGAACTTCTTGAAGATTTTGATGCGCGATTTACAAACGTAGCAAGAGATCCAATTCCAACAGGCATTGATGCATTAGATAAAAAATTCAATGGTGGATTAGGAAAAGGCGAACTTTCGTGTATTATCAGCCCATCCGGCTGTGGGAAAAGTCATTTTTTGGTGCAAATGGCGGCAAATTGTTTGCGTCAAAAGAAAAATGTTGTTTATTACACGTTCGAACTCTATGAACCTCAAGTGTCTTGTCGCATAGACACGAACATGTGTGACATAGATTATAATGATCTTTCACCTATGCAAAGTACAGAAGAAGCAAAAAGACATGCATTGGAAATGCAAGCAAACGTAAAAAAATTATACAATGAAATGAATGTTGGTAGGGCTGTAGTAAAGTTTTTTCCAGGGAAATCTGCAACTGTTTCTGCTTTGCGAAACCACCTTGAACGACTTGAGTTAAAAAAGAATTTTGTACCCGACGTTATCGTAATTGATTACGCTGATTTAATGAAGCCTGCACAAAAGTATAATGAAAAACGTGACGAACTACAATCGTTATATCGAGAACTTAGAGAATTTGCATATGAACGCAGTGTGGCAATGCATACAGCGTGTCAAAGTAATCGAGGTGGTGCAAGTAAAAATGTAGTCGACAGTGATGACATTGCAGACGCGTATAGTAAGGTTGCAGAATGTGATGCAATCATGACATTGTCAAGAAAGTCGATTGAAAAGGCATCAGGCACCGCGAGACTATTTTTGACAAAGAGTAGAATTGGAACTGATGGATGGCTTTGGAACATGCACTTGAATACAGCGCGGTCACAGTTCAAAATAATAGGCGAAGCTCAAACGCTCGAGGAAACGACTAACGCTGACGAGTCTGACACAAAGAGGCTTATGAAAGAGAAGTGGAATTCACTAAATTCTGAGCTCAAGAACTAACGACTGACTTGTATTTTTTGTATACAGAAGCTGGTGTCGCAGACTAATTACAGAAGCTTGGCTTACAGATTCCCAAGAGAGAAACATGATATACACCTACGACGAAGCGTTTAAGGCAAGTTTTGAGTATTTTGGTGATGACGCGCTCGCAGCAGACGTGTTTGTGAACAAATATGCATTGAGAGACGTAGACGGAAATTTAGTCGAGAAGACACCTGTCGACATGCATCACAGGTTGGCGAAAGAGTTCGCTCGCATTGAGCAAAAGTACGCCAATCCGATGAGTGAAGACGAGATATTTGAGCTCCTGTCGTCGTGGAAAGTCGTGCCACAAGGTAGCCCAATGGCAGCGATAGGTGACGAACACAGGCTTCAGTCGTTGTCAAACTGCTTCGTCGTTGACTTGCACGATAGCTACGGTGGGATTTTAAAGACTGATCAAGAGCTCGTTCAGATAATGAAGCGTCGCGGTGGCGTCGGCATTGATTTGTCGGCGCTTCGGCCACGGGGGACAAAGACAAAGAATGCAGCACGAACGACTGACGGCATCAAGGTGTTCATGGAGCGCTTCAGCAACACGACGAGGGAAGTTGCGCAAGGCGGCAGGCGTGGCGCTTTGATGCAGCTGATATCGTGCCACGCGTTAGAGGTTGATACTTTCATCGACGCAAAGCGTGACAAGACTAAAATTACGGGTGCAAACGTGTCAGTGAAGTACACTGATGAGTTCATGAACGCGCTTGAAAATAATGAAGAATATGAGCAACGATTTCCTGTCGACAAGGATGTTGAGCAAGTAATCTCACGCAAAGTGAAGGCTTCTGAAGTTTGGAACAAGACGGTGTCTGCGGCTCATGCATGTGCTGAACCGGGTGTAATGTTTTGGGACACGATAATAAAGAATTCACCAGCGGATTGTTACTCGAATGATGGGTTTAAAACAATTGCATCAAATCCTTGCTCTGAACTCCCGTTGTGTGCGTACGACGCTTGCCGTCTGGTTGTCGTAAATTTGAGTAAGTTTATCAAAAATAAGTTTACGCCTGAAGCGACGTTTGATTATGACGATTTGAAATGTGTTACGATAAAAACGCAACGTTTGCTTGATGATTTGGTTGATCTTGAAATTGAAGCAATCGACAAAATCATTGAAAAAGTCAAAAGTGATCCCGAACCTGACGATGTAAAGAAAATTGAACTTGACTTGTGGAACACGATAAAATCAAAGACGTCTCGTGGTAGACGCACAGGATTGGGAATAACGGCGCTAGGCGACGCGATTGCGTACATGGGAATGAAGTATGATAGCGATGAAAGCATAGAATTTGTAAAAACAGTTCAACGAACGATCGCTATTTCTGCTTATACGTCGTCAACGATAATGGCTTCAGAAAGAGGATCATTTTCAGTTTATGATGCAAATAAAGAAATTAATCACCCATTTCTTGAACGATTGTTTAGTGATGATGATAATTTGAAAAATCTACATTCATTACATGGCAGACGCAACATTGCTATTTTAACAATTTCTCCCGCAGGATCTGTTTCAGTTCTCACACAGACGACTTCTGGTTGTGAACCTGTCGTGTTCTTGGTTTCAAAGCGTCGTCGTAAAGTGCCACGGGATGCAGAAAAGATCGACTTCATTGACAAGTCAGGTGACTGTTGGCAGGAGTACGAAGTCGTTCACAAGGGCGTGAAAGATTGGATGTCTATTACGGGAAGTGCAGACATCAAGCAATCGCCGTATTTTGGAGCAACGTGTGAAGAAATTGATTGGAAAAAATCAATTGAGCTGCAAGCAAATTTACAGTTGTACATCGACCACGCCGTAAGTAAGACGTTGAACCTCCATCGAGACACTCCCGTTGAAGTCGTTGACCAAATCCTAAGGACGGCATGGAAGATGGGTCTCAAGGGCATCACAGTGTATCGAGATGGCTGTCGCGACGGCGTGATAGTGAACGCAGACAAAAAGAAAGAGGAAAAGCTCACCGGTCGTCCAAAGGAACTTGAGTGTGAAATTCATCGGGCGAACGTGAAGGGTGAAGCCTACACTGTGCTCGTTGGGTTCCTCGACGGGAAACCGTACGAAATATTTGCAGGTTTGAGCGAGTGCGTTGCGATGCCAAAGAAGGTCAAGAAGGCAACGCTGATCAGAAATGGCAAGAACTCTGACGGCGTGACGACGTATAACCTGCGCATTCCGATCGGCAATGACGACAACATCTTGTTCAAAGACATCGTGAACATGTTCAATAATCCACTTCATGGAGTTCTCACACGTCTATTGTCGCTTAGCTTACGCAAAGGCGTTGACGTGTACGAAATCGTCGAACAGATTAAAAAAGACAAGAACAGCGACATGACGTCGTTTGCGTCTGTCTTGGCAAGGGTGCTGAAGCAGTACATCCCGAACGGAAAAGACGCAGGTACTTGTGAAAATTGTGGCGGGAAATTGGTGTACGTTGATGGCTGCGTTCATTGTGAAGGGTGTTTAAGTTCAAAATGCAGCTGAAGGTGTAATTTTCATCGAACGTGTGTTATCATAAACACATGGAAATACAATTGTTACGTGAAGAAATTTCTGAGCTCGAAGCGTTGATCAACAACTTTCCTGACGACATGAAAGGCGCATATGTTGATGCGTATGTTGCACGTCTTGAGATGCTACACGCAGAACTCGCGATCTTAGAAAACAAAGTGTAATTTTTATTGATGACAGGAGATATTTAAATTTAAATGAGACAAGTAATCGTCGGCATGCTCGCCCAAGACACCGTCGTTGAAGACGCCAAGAAGTTCATGGCGTCGTGGCCAGGAAGTGTGTGGGCGACGTGGGATGACTGGTACACTGAGACTTACGTGTTTGCGGTGTCCGAGAACCCAACGATAGTTCCAGACGACGCTTCGGTCGTCGTTGCTTGCGGTGAGATAGGCGCAGGGGCAAAGACGTGGCGAGAGTACTTAGACATGATTGAGGGTGATGAAGTGTTGTTGAGCGTCATGAGAAAGTACCCGTCGATCAAGGATTACTTAGAGAGCGAACAAGTGTTCGACGTTGACAAGATTGAACTTGATCAACCCAAGATTAGCTTTGATAAAGTCGCTGATGCGCCGGCATCACGTGTTAAACGAGGTGTATGATGTTTAGCTCGTGTGGTTGTCAGTGCACGTTTACACACGTTGTACATGAAAATAGCACTGCAACGATCGGTACGTGTCCTGTGTGTGGCTTAACACCAAAATACGTTGAAACAGTTCGTGATGAACACGTTGTTGAGCATTTAAATCGTGCACAACGTAGAGCTTTACAATTTGCTCGTAAACATGGAAAACAACGAAGATGAAACTCAATCAAAAACAACTTCAACGCATCATTGTCGAGGAACTTAACAAAAATCTCAACGAAGACGCGCTTCGTGGCATTCCAAACTTCATGTTTCAGGAAGCTGCGCGTAAGTTCGTTGACGAAGTGAGACAGTGCGTCAAGAAGTTTGTGCTGACCGACAAGAGCTTCACTGAGCAGGAACAACGTGACACGATTGCTGAAGCGAACGCGATGATGCAGGACTTAGAACAGTCGGTGAACGAGTTGCTTGATGCGAAGCTATGGAAATTTCTGCAACACGTGTAAAAACGGGAGAATAATTAATTTTATGAAACTCACGCTTGAACAACTTCGCAAAGAAATTCGAAACGCACTGAATGAACGTTTTGATACACCTACAGGTAAACTTCGTCCTGCGCGTGGTGGCAAAAAACAATTCAACACTTCATTTGTTCCTGATGAAAATGAAGAATTGACGTCGTGGGAAGCGGAAAAACGTTATCCAGGAAGTGTTACAGCATGGTGTGAAGTTGCAGGCGAAATTGCTCCTGAACTTTCAAATGATCCATTTGTGATTAAAAAGCGCTCAGCATTCTTCAGAGAAGGCGATAAGTTAGTCGTTGCGTTAGAACGTGATCCACGTGTTGAACTTGCGACGTATAATCCTGAAACGCAAGATTGGTACGAGAAGTAAATCAGGTGGTTTCATCTGGCGATACGCGTCTGACTGTGATCCCATCACTCACATGCCCTCTTGAAAAGAATTCTTGAACATCTTCACGTTTGTGTTTTAATTTCTTTAAACCATGAGAAAACGAGCGTTGCTCATCGTGTTTGAGGCGTCTGACATGCAAGGCAAGTCGTACCAGGCGAAGCGTCTCGTTGAGAAGTTGAATTCTGTTGACATAACTGCGGCGTACGCCGAGCCAATCAGAAATTCAGACGCGTTCTTTTGGTTCACACGCTTTGCGTTGGACAATGGGCTCGCAAAGCGGTGCAAAAATCTGTTTCAAACGCTGCAATTTTTAAATCGCATTTTGTTTCATGTCAACGCATTGCGTGAGCTTCTTCAGACACACGACGTCGTTGTTCTCGACAGGTGGGCTCTAAGCGGATTGATCTACGGCAACGCAGACGGTGCAAACAAGTTTTTAAGTAAGTTACTGTATAAGTGTCTAAAGAAACCTGACGTGACAATCGTGTTACACGGTGAGCCGTACAGGAGCTCTCGAACACTGAAAGACACGTACGAACTCGATGACGCGATGCAGAAGCGAGTGAACGACGGCTACGTAGAGTGGGCGTTGAAAGACGTAAGTGCTTGCTTGGTGAAGTCATCTGGAACAAAAGAACACGTGCACAAACGTGTCATGCACCTTTTGCGAAGCAGTGCAGTTCATCTTGAACATGACAAACTTGTTGACTTATTGTAAAAATAACGCGAAAGGAAAACAAATGACTGACATATCAAATTTCTGCAAGACAACATTTTCAATTCAAATCAATCACCCGATCGTGAAGCAGCTAATCGACGTTGGGCTCACACCTGCGATCGTGTACGAGCCATCATATGGTCCCGCAATCGTTGAATTCGTCGTGACACAAGAAGAAAAGGTCACTTACATTCAACGTTGCGTCAGCGCGGGTGCACATCACAAAAACGTTGAGCTCGATCAGGTTTCAACTCGAGTGAAAACAATTTGAAACAAAGTTTGAGCGAGTGAATATATCTTTAGCACAGGAGATTACATGGAAAAGTATAAGTTATCAGACAGTGTTCTTGCGCGTATTGTTAATATAATTCAAGAAAGTCTGTTACTCGCACGCGATTGTAGCGATGCAATGCGTCTCATTGAGCTCACGCCTGATGAGTTTGACACGAACAAGCTCGTGTTGACACCTGAATATGAACAAAATGTCAAGCGTGAGTATGATGAATTATTGAAACGTGTTGAGGAACTGAAGTCACAGAAGACGTGTTCAAACATCATCACGGAGATTTGAACGTGGCGAGAAAATTACGTACGCATCTCTGTGTTTGTGAACAATGTGGAATTCATTTTGAACGCACAAACACAGAGATGCGTGGTCCACGATTTTGTGGATATTCATGTTCAAATAAATGGCAACATGCGCATGGAATACGACGCGCATATGTTGCTGATAAAACAACTGATCAACAGTGGGAAGAAAAATATTCTCCTGAAGAAGTTATTTTGCTTAAAAAAGCAAGAAGTGAAAAACAAAGCACAGTTCGTCGTGGAAAAACAAATGTCGAATACTATGGCGAAGAAAAAGCTGCAAAACTACATGCGCTTCAAAGTTTGTCTTGGGAAGAACGATATGGAACTGAACGTGCTAACGCCATGAAAAAACATCAAAGTGAAGTGTGTCCGTGGAACGGGAAATCGGTGGAAGAAAGACTAGGTACAGAAAAAGCTGCTGAAACTCGTGCCAAGGCTGCGAAAACTGCAACTGGCAGAAAACATACTACAGAAACAAAAAAGCTTCAAAGTGAAGCAGTGATTGGAAGAATTCAATATCTTCCTAATTCGATGGCAAATAATGCAATAAAAGGATGGTATAAAAATAACTTCTTTAGAAGTTCATATGAATATTCATTCATGAAAAAGCTCGAAGCTGATGGGCTTTCGCTTGATACAGATGTATATTACGAAGAATTTCGTATTCCATATCAATTTCACGGAAAAGAAAGAACATACATACCTGACTTTTTTGTTCCAAAACAACGTATTGTTTACGAAATTAAAGCGTCTTGGGCATTAAAAAATGATGATGTTGTTGCAAAACATAAAGCCGCAACTGAGTTTTTTCTTGAAAAACAAATTGAATATCAAATTTTGACAGAAAAAGATTTTCGTAAACAATCAATAAAAGATTTGAAATTAGATCCAGACGTAAAATTGCTTGATAAAAATCAATCTGAAAAATTAGATTACATGTTTTATCAACAATACAAATTTATGAAGTTGTTACAACGTAAGAGAAATTTTCCACAATTTCCTGTTGATTTAACAACAAAAGTAGGACAAAAAATTGTAAAAGATATCATGCATGATGGAATGCATGAATTATTTGAAGCAATAGTTTTGTTAAAAAATGTCAAAGATCATCGTGTAACAGAGATGAACGATATTGATAGAGAACATTTTCTTGAAGAATTAGTTGATGCTCAACACTATTTTGTGGAAGTTTGTATATTGTGTGGAATTTCTTCAAGAGAATTGTTTACAGCTTTTATGGAAAAAGGACGTGTTAACATAAAACGAATTTTATCAGGGTACTAATGTACACCGTCGAATTTGACACTGAACAACAATCATTTTACGGAGACGCAAACGTAGTTGATTTTGTTTTAGACGGTCGTGTGTTTTCAGCCGTTGAAGATCCCGAAGATGGTTATCGTTCGAGCTTGGGCAAAATATTAGTTGATCGTGTCGCAAGTGTTAAAAACATGTTTCCACCATGTCATGTAATAGCATCACGCAGACAAGACAGAGAATATGAAAAGAACGACATGATTGACTTTGTCGATGTTTTGACAAGTAAAGTCGTTCTTAGCGTGGGTACCGAAAACACTGATGATTACTACCCATACTTTGTGGGAATATTTGATCCGACAGCGATGTGTTACAACGAAGAGTGGCCGAGATTAGTGTAATCGTCAACGTTTTGTATTACTATGATTATATGGTGAATATTGGTTCTCGAGTTGTGACACATGATTTTGGCAAGGGTGAAGTCGTGGGTGCACGAAACGTGGCAAGTAACATTTTCATATACGTCGTTTTGTTAGACATGCCATTCATTGATAAAATTGGTGCCCAGCGCGCAGTCGTCGTGTCAGAGAAAGAGTTTGTGGTGCTCAATAACTTTGTGGTGAATTGAAATGAAGAAAAACATCGCTGTCACAGGGTGTGCAGGTTACATCGGAAGTCATGCAGTCAAGCGATTGTGTGACTTGGGACACAACGTCGTTGCGATCGACAACTTGTCTCGTGGTGACATCCACGCAGTCGATCCACGAGCAAAGTTTGAGAAATACGATTTACGACTTGATCGTAATGCGAACGACGTGTGGTTGTATAGAATTTTAGAGCAAAACAACGTTGATTGCGTGATGCACTTTGCCGCGTTGGCTCTTGTGAAAGAGAGCGTTGATTTTCCATTGAACTATTACGACAACAACGTTGGTGGAACGATGACGTTGTTACGCGCAATGCAAGCGTCAGGTTGTCACAATCTGATTTTCAGCTCCACCTGCGCGACGTATGGGCAGCCACAAATTGTGCCAGTCGATGAACACACACCTCAGTGCCCTGAAAACCCATATGGCACGTCGAAGTTAATGTGCGAACAGGTGATCAATGACTTTGTGAAGTCTAATCTGCGATTTTCTGCAACAATGTTCAGGTACTTTAACGTAGTTGGCGTTGGCAAGAGTGGGTTTCTTGGCGCTGTAGATCCAAACGAACGACGACTGTTTACAGCTTTGCTCGACGTTGCAACGGGAGCAAAAGAAAAGTTTGTTGTCAATGGTGTAGACTATGATACAAAGGACGGCACGTGTATAAGAGATTACATCCACGTTGAAGACGTTGTTGATGCACACATAGACGCGCTTGAACATCCACACTCGGGCGTTGACGTTTATAACCTTGGCACAGGACAAGGGTACAGCATACTTGAGGCGATTGAGATAGTTCAACGTGTGACGAATAAGACAATAACGTTCGAAGTTGGTTCTCGAAAACCAGGTGATCCTGCGATTGTGTACGCAAACGCTGACAAAGCAAATCGCATGATTGAGTGGAAAGCAAAGCGATCTCTTGAAGACGCAGTGAGAAGCATGTGGGAGGCGATGAAGTGACAACGATCGTGAACTTAGTTGGGGGACCGAGTGTGGGCAAGTCTACGTGTGCGGCATACCTCTACTATCTCTTCAAGAAAAATGGCAAGCGTGCAGAGCTCGTTCGTGAGTGTGTCAAGGACTGGCTCTACGACGGGAAATCTGTCGGATCATTCGATCAACTTTACTTTCTTGGCGAAGGCATTCGACGTGAGACTGTTTTGTACAACAAAGTTGATTACGTAATTTCAGACTCTCCCGTGTTGTTGAACTTGGCGTACGCACGAAAGTATTGTAGCAAAAACGTCGTGAATTCAGTTGAGATGATGATCAACGCATTTTATGCTCAAGCGCATTGTGAAGGACATCGTCACGTTAACGTGTTGTTGAAGCGCACGCATGACTACGTTGAAAAGGATCGTTACGAAACGAAAGAACAAGCACTTGAAATTGACGAGAACATAGTTTCAATATTGTATCACAATTATCATGTAGTGTGTCCAGACGAAGCCGGAATGAATAATTTCTATAAATTCGTTTGTGAATGCGAAAGTTGAGAAACGCATGATTGAGATTTCAAAAGACACTGCTCGAATGTTGACGAGTTATGAATTTAATGATGGTGAAAAGAACTTTTGTCTTCACATTGGGTTCATCGACAACGTGTGTGTTTCATGGCTTCAAGGTAAAACGTTCAAATACGTTGTTTCACATCCACTAACGGGTTTTGTCAAAGTTTCAGAGGTTTCATGTTTGGAATAATTTTTGCGTGCATTCTTTTTGGATCAGTTTTTGGTCCAATAATCTATTTTGAAATTAAACATCCACATGGCAGTGCGCTGCATGGGTAATGAAATGTTAACAATTGAACACCTCTACAAATGCTGCAATTTCTTCCTTGCTATACGCAGCTGTTATGTCAGTTACCCACATAATTTCTTTTTTGATGTTATCAATTTGCGAACTTGCGAAAGAACGCGTCGCAATGTGTAATGAAATACGTTTTCAAAATATTTTTCCACAATTTTGGTGAAATTATGAACGTGTACACAATGTCGGTTTCAGGAGCGTGTAAACTTCTTTCTTTTTACGATCGTTCGCAAGTTGGTGACGTGTGTTACATGACAAAACGAGAAGAAATCGATCATCAAGTGCTCATTGACAATGCATTCATAAACAAAGTTTGTGAAGAAGACGGGCTCGTTGGCTACATTTTGACGATAGTTGGACATTGTGCAGTCATTGAATCGTTGAAAACGATGAATAATTTTATAAGGTGTTAGGAGAAAAATTATGAATGACGTTTATGAGCGATCATATCGCGCAGCAAAAGCAATTTGGGAAGATTTGTGTGATCGCTCAGGAACGGGCACAGACGACATTGACGATGAAACTCGAGACGAAATGCTTGAAGAATGGCGTGACATTATATTTGAACAGACGAGATGATTATGAAAATGACAAACGCGTGTTTAG
>Ga0265337_1000687_pt1 | contig 17819 bp, 16 predicted proteins | sample 42122metaG_FD_192441 | JGI IMG/M metagenome (GOLD analysis project Ga0265337, IMG submission 192441) | Rhizosphere microbial communities from Carex aquatilis grown in University of Washington, Seatle, WA, United States - 4-21-22 metaG | ecosystem: Host-associated > Plants > Roots > Rhizosphere >... | reverse complement strand
GTGCAACCCAAAGGCGGCCGCGCCCGGCCACCACCTGGCGCCGCGCTCGGCTGGTCGTGCGCGAATTCCTAGGGCTCGACCCGGTATACGGGGGGTCGGGCCACTCTGGGGAAAGGGTGCCAACAGTGAGCAGCGCGTCATTTAAAAACGCGCCACATCCGCGCGCCGCAAATCGCATCGCGACCGCAATTTTTCCACTCATTCCGCAACGCAACCCACACGGCACGGCGCGCCGCTCAATGCGCCACGAAAAGGAAACCTAGATATGGCACACCCCAAGCTAACCAAGTCCACGAAAGAAAAGGCCCGCGTCTTGAAAAAGGCGGGGGCTAGCGTCGACCAAATCGCGGAAAAGGTGGGGGTGTCACGCCGGACCGTCCAGCGGCTCTTCGCAAGGCATCGAAGCCGCGCCACGCGCGAGGCCGACCCGGCCGTACATGCGCCCGACCCGGCTGCTCGCCGCCCGGAATCGCTCCGCCATCGGGTTTTGCGTCTCGAGCGAGCGTTGCATTCGGCTCGAGCGCGGGCCGCACCGGAGAGCCCGCTTGGCGTCCGGCTGACGGCCGATCTAGTCGATCTGAGATTGCTGCTCGGCAGGATCGATCAGAGGCCCGACGTGCCGACATTCTCGTACGACGAGATCGACGCGGCGCTCCGATCGGTCACCGAGGAAATAAATGCCATCTTCGCGGGTCGAGAGCTCCACTGTGCGAATTGTGAAAAAACATTAGTCGTCGAGACGCAAGCGATGCCCTCGCCGATCTGGCGTCCCACGGGAGCGCGCAAAGTCGACCCTCGCGAGCTGACATCAGATCTTTTCGCGGACCTGGACGAGATCGAGGCCTTGATCGCAGGAAGCTCCGACACGGTCACAGAGGCGAAGTACCTTCGGCAGACCGGTCGCATCTTGAATCTCGTCGGGCGACTCGAGCGCGGCGCCCCGCCCGAAGGCATCCCAGCCGACGCGAGCGACGATGCGATGGCGGAGCTCGAAGAAAATATCAAAGTGCTGCAATCTCGGCGTTGCTGTGCTCGGCGTGCGGTCGAAAATATTCGGCGGATCTTGGCGGTTACGATCTCGAGCGACACGAGGCGGTGCGACCGTGAGGGCGAGCCTCGAAGATCTCGAACGACGACACGCCGCGACCGCTTCACCCCGAGCAAAGCGAACGTACCTCGGCAAGGCGCGAGTGCTTGGCGCGAGGCTCGGCGTGGAAGTTCCGGCGTGGGCAGCGGTCAAAGTCGAACCGCCCAAGACTACGCGAGTGGTCAAGATGAGCACGTGTCATCCGGATCGGCCACGCGCGAAAGACCCGTCGGGGAGTTGCCAGCGGTGCGCGCCGTGCCACGACGCCGCTAAGGAGACGCGACGAGCACACGTCGACCGTTTGCGCGCACGAGAGCTCGACGACGTTCGAGCGGCGAAGGCTCGGATCGCCGCGGACGAAGAAGCACTATTTGCAGCCGCGGCGGCGCGGGCAGCGCGCCAAAAAGCGAACGGCCGCAGCGAGCGGCGTCCGCAGGTCAGTTCGGACGCCGAACGCCGAGGCCGCTCAGCCGTCGCCGAAGCGCGACATTTAAATATGACATTAACTTGACACTCAGTCGAAGTGATCCACGGTGTTACATGGCCAAAACTTGCGATTGCTCGCATCCGGTCACGCCCGGATCGCCTCTCGACGTCGTGACCCGCGGCATTGCACGCAAGCTCGCCGGCTACTGCCGCGAGCAGGGCTGCTCGCAATCGGAAGCGATCAATCGGCTGACTCGTTCGACCAGCAAAGCAGTCGCAGCGAGGGTGCCGAACGCGCAGCATGCGCGCATCCTTCGAGTCGCGTCACAGCTCGGGGTCACACCGGGCGAATTCGTGAGGCGCGTGCTGCTCGCGAGCTCGGCCGGAGCCGATCCGGCCAGCGTGCTGGCCAAGATTACGGCAGACCTGGGACTTCCGGACGGAGCTTCACCGGACGACGTGTTGGCTGCGGTTCAGGGCTTGCTGGCTGCGCTCGCGCCGAGCTCGCCCGCGTCACCGCCGACAGCAAACAAGCGACCACTCGGATGGTCTCTTGCTCCGTCTCGACGACCCGCGGCCGGGCCGAAGCTCTCGCAACACGAAGTCGCCGCATGCCACAAGGCTGGTCTCACGCCGGCTGAATTTGTGACTCGCAAGCGCACTCTCGTGCGCCGCGTCTGATCGAAAAGGACTCATGACCATGCAGATGATTCAAACCGAACCCCCGCAGCTGAACGTCGCGAAAGAGATCCACGTCTTCCTGCAAAACGATCTCTCGAGATGGGGATACGGGGCGCCCGGGTTGCCTGCGGATCCCACGTACAAGCAATCCAATCCGCAAGCAAAGAGCGGGCTCGATCGACTCGACGCCGTTCTTCGCGCCGTCGACAATGCGCGTGCCGAGCTCGGGAAGCGCGACCGCGCCGGAGCCAGTGCGTACCTCGACGGCCTCCACTCGACGTTGACGACGGCGCGCGATGCGTTCCTCACCGTCGGCGATGATTGCGACGGGCCGGCCGCAGTCGAGATCATCCAACGCTTCACGGCCGTTCGCGGCCAGCTTCGGGGCGCGCAGCGCGCGCATCTCTCCGCCCCGCCCGATCGCGCTGTGCTCGCCGAAAAGCTCTCTGACGTGCATTTGGCCGAAGCTCACGAGCGAGCGGCCATCGCTGACCTCGTGAAGCTCCGCGACACGTTGGAATTTCCGTTTCTCCCGCTGCTCGAAGCGTTCGAGCGGGCTCGGATCAGCACCGAGGGCCTTCGCGGCCTCGCGCGTGCGACTCCGCTGCGCGCGTCCGCGGTTCACGCCGCGCTCGAACAAGGCGCACGCGGCGAACGTTCCGACATGAGCTCCGACGCGCGGCAAGCGTTCGAGACGGAGGCCCGTCTCTGGATATGTTTCGAGAGCACGAGCGAGCTGTTCAACTGGCGTTGGGCTCGGTACTCGGAGAACAGGTCCTGAGAATGGCCACCCGGCGCCGATGGCCGCGCAAACGCCGCGGCAAGCGCCGCAACTAGGACTCCCACCGGCGCGCGCCACCCCATGATCGAAGGCCGGTGTACAGGTCGCCCCGCGTCCCCGGCGCGCACGTGGGGGCGGCGAATTCTCAAGAATCGCCTTAGTGGCGAGGTGGGCGATCGCATCCACCGCTGGATTTAAGGTAGATCGACAGGGGGTGGCGAGCCATGGCGATCCGGATCGCCACCCAGTCGAGCGCTTGGTCAGCGGCGGTTTCTCAGGTTCGGGTAGACCCTCGCATCGACGATCTCGCCCGCAGCGTTGACCCACGCCTCCCGAACGCCGGCAGCGCTGCGGCGCTTGTGGCCGGATGTAGCAGCGCGCGCGAGGAGAACGCTACGGAGGCGGCTCAAGCACGATCTTCGCGCACCGCGCGAGACTTTCTAGGAGACGTTTGAAGATCGAGCCGCTTGCCTTCTGCGGGTGCAACCGCACCAAGCAATGAGCGTGGTTGTCAGGCAGGGGGTCCCGATGAACATCGGCGACGAAAGTTGTGCCTGTTGGGCGGCCCTTGTCGTCGGCTTGATCGAACCGATGAGCGCGAACCTCGGTTGCGACGACTGAGCAAACGCCATTCTCTGGAGAATTTCTCGTGAATTCCGAACTGCTACAACAGCGTGCCCGATCGACCGAAGGCTCCCGCCCGCGATCCGCGAATGCTTGTGAGCCGAAACGGTAGCTGCCGTCCGGTTGCTTGTGCGCGTCCCTCGGCCGTACCCGACGATAGATGATCTCGTCGTCTTCGATGGGGTCTTCGCAAGCTACGGTGTAGTGGTCAGCCATCGCAAGTGAAGCGCAAGATCAGCAGAATTGTTGAGCCGGCCGTCACTCATCTGGGTGTCGATATTGGGACCCCAAGTGCGAATGTATTCTACCCCCCTCGAAGAAATGTAGAGCGTCAGCTTGTTCTCCTTGTGCCACCACTCGAGAACGATCTCCCCCTGAGGGCTTCGCGAAACGGAGGGATTGATCCAAGCGTTGTTTAGTTCAGGTCTCAACGCCGCGCTGTCCACCAGTCGAGCACCGAGCACAACTGCACCGGGATCGATCGGAACTTCGTCGTGATCGCGCGAACGTGCGATTCGCCGCAGGCGGTCAAGGAACCCTTCGCGATCAAAAGAGGAAGCCCATTCAATGGCCTCGGTCGCGTTTTCAGTGATCTTCGATGCAGTGCTCGTCGCGTTCGAGACCTCTGCAATGAAGCGACCACTCTGGATACGTCCCGCCGTCTCATTTTCGATGGGACGAACTAGGCTTAGGAACGAGCATTGGCGCTGCGCATTTTTCGGAACACTCGGAGCCGGCTGGATAATAGCTGGCGTGGCGGTCATGGCACATCTCCCCCGTTTGCAAGCTCGATAGCGAGACCTTCAAATTCCTGCCACAGGTTGGATACGTGTTCCCTCGGGAGCGGCTCGGTCCGATCGGCGTCCGAGTTGACGTCCAAAGCCGCGCGGCAGGCGTACGTTTCAAACGCCTCAGCTTGATGAAGGCCCTGCAGTGTTCCCACGAAACCAATCTGTCGCTGGACCGCAACACTCCAATGGCTCAACCGATTCACCTTGAGACCGGTCACCACGGTCGAAATGCGTGGGCGGTTTATCTGGTACTGAAAATCACTCGAAGTCTCCGGAGACAGCTTCACCGCCGGTAAGTAGGGCTGGACGGCTCTATACCCTTCCAGGCGATCTGTGACGGGAGCGAGCACCACGACTCCGAGCGCCAGTCGTTGGAAAAGACGATCCTCGTTCAGCCACTTGCGAAGAATTCGATCGAACCGGTCTAGCGCTAGTCTTGGCGATTCGAGCTTGTCGAAGTCCGTGACATTCTCACGCATGCGAGCGAACGCCCAATCGACGCGGAACGGAAATGCGTTCACTGCGTTGAAGGTCAGCACGCCGTCCTCCAACGTTCCGTGTTCTTCCCGCACGCCTTGCCGCGGGTTTCCGGAGGTCCCTTCGGGCTGTTCGCCGGTCGCTCGGTACCAAGGATCCGACTCCTCAGCCTTCAGCAGAAACGCCGTTAGTCGAACGGATTCGACTCGCCAATCAAGTGACCCCGGAGCGTCTGGCATCGTTGTATCGGTCCAAATAGAAAACTAAGCCCGAACGGGGGGCAAGCAATGCGATCCGTTCTCGCAGAAACACCTACGTCGGCGCGACAACACCCGGCGCGCGGTCACCATTCCTCGCACCGGTCATCCCTCACCCGGGACCCAATCGAAGTACCCGCTCAGGTACCCGCGTCGGTCTGGTTCATGTCCCCGATCGCGGATTCAGCTTAATTTCAGCGGGGCGGACGGGACTCGAACCCGCGGCCTCCGGCGTGACAGGCCGGCGTTATAACCAACTTAACTACCGCCCCGAGCGGTAAGAGGCGGGGTTCATAGCACAAAGGGTCGGGCGGGCTTCAAGAAGAAACATCGGTGGGGGGCGTCACGGCCCGGTGGGCGCGGTGGCCGAAGGCTTCGTGCGTGACGATGTGGAGGAGAAGGCCGGCTACGACGGCGGAAACCCACGGGGAAAGCTCGCGGCGGGCGCCGTGAAGGAGGGCTTCGGCGGTGACGACTCCGGCGGCGGTGGCGAGGGCGAGACCGACCGCGTGGATGACGGCGGAGCGGCGGCCGTTTTGGGCGTCGACGGCGAGAATCATGACGGTGGTGACGGGGACGATGTGCGCGGCGAGGGCGAGAACGACGCCCACGCTGGCGAGGCCGGGTTCGGAGCTCGACGCGGCGCCCATGGAGAGGCCGTCGCCGAAGCGATGTACCGCGAGGCCGGCGTACCCGACTTCGAGCGCGACGATGGCGCCGTGCCGCGTGCCATCCATTCGATTGCGGAAGGCCGCGACGACGAGTCGCTGGAGTGCCCACGGGCCCGCGGCACCGGCGGTGACTCCGAGGACCATGAACAACGCACCGAGGTCGTGGAAGGCCTCGGGCAAGAGGTGGAGCGCGATGGTCGCGAGGGCAGCGACGAGGGCGAGCACGCGCAGCGGCCCAAGAGTGTTCAGCGCATCGCGTTGGCTGAGCGCCAGCCACGCGCCGAGCGCGACGGCGACGATCGCGACGACGAGCGGGAACAGCATGGGGCCGCGGAACCTAGCGTATGGATCTTGCCCTTACAATCGCCGCGCAAACCGTGGGGAAACGGACTCGCGGCGCCGACTCGGGGTCACGGTCGTTCGAGACGGACCGTGTAATCCTGGTCCGACGCGGGCGGAACGCTGGGAAGCGGGGGCGATGACCAGACGTCGCGGGCAAGCGTGAGGGACACGCAGGGCGGCTTCGTCGACCCGCGGATCTTGGGGCCTACCCACGGGCTTTTGACGTCGCGTTCGGTGACGGCGCCCTTTGCGTTCGCGGGATGAACCCGCATCGGAATACCGTCGGTGGGGCCGCCGAGCGGCGTGACTTCGAGCACCGCGCCGTGGGGGCGCGGCCCGCTCTCTTCGACGAAGAATTGCACGGGCGACGTGTCGGTCGCGCAGAACACGTCGACGTCGCGCATCCACGCGAGCTTGCCGCGCTTCGTCGTGCCCGGAGCGACGGGGGTCGCGGTGTCGTGGACGTCGTTCGGCTCGACTTCGACGTCGGCCGGCATTTCGGAGGGGCCGAGAGACAGTTCGTAACTGTCGGACACGTTCTCGAGCACCGGAGTCTGGGACGCGTCGACGTAGCTTTCGCGATCTTGAAGGACGGCGATGTAGTAGTCGCCGGGATCGAGGCGAAGCGTGGGGACGGTGAGCGAGCGATCGGCTTGGCCGATGCAATAGTGCAGCATCGGATCGTCGCTGCCGAGGCGATAGATGAGCAAACAGGGCGCGATGTTCGGGAGCGCCCGGTAGTCGAGCTGCACCACCGACGTGCCGGCTGGAACCGTCACTCGAAAGAAATCGCGATCGCTCCGATCGGCATCGAGCCGGCGACCGATCTGTCCGCGCACGCGCGCACCGAACGGCACCGGGTTCGCATCCGGGGCGCGGTCGTTCGGTTCCGTTTCGTGGCCGGCGAAGGGCACCGGCTCCGCGACTTTCTGCCGGATGCGGTAGGCGCCGAACCCGACGACGGTAACGAGCGCGGCCACCGTCGCCCAGTTTCTGATTTTCCCGCGTGAGAGCCGTCGCTGATACGTGTCGACGTCCTCGGTGGGCGGCATCGAGGTGATGGGCCGCCCGTTCGTCTCTGCCGATTTCGAGAAGGGGCCCACTCGCGTCGCGGCCGGCACGTTGATCTCGCGAGCGGTGGGGATGTCGCGCGGATCGACCATCGACGGGACGGACTCGTCGCCCGAGTGCGACAGCGGTTGGTCGAGCGGAACCGGCATCGCGACGGTGCCGAACGGGTGCTCCGGATCGTCGAGCGCCGCTTCGAGCGCGACGAGCGCCTCGGTGGCGTTCGCGAAACGTGCGAGAGGGTCACGCACGACCGTTCGCGCGAACCAGCCGTCGAAGGCCGTGGACAGCGTCGCGGTGCTGCCGAGCGACTTCGCGCGCAGCGACGCGGGCTCCATGGGGTCGAACACCACTTCACGGAGGATCGCGACGGCGTTGGTTTCATCGGCGTTTGCTGCACGCCAGTATTTCTTCCCGGTGAGCAGTCGAAACGCGATGAGCCCGAGCGCCCAGACGTCGGACGCCGACGTGATCGAGCGCCCGGCTTCGGTTTGCTCCGGCGCCATGTACGTCGGCGTGCCGACGGCGTCGGTCGCGTCGATCTTCGTTTCTTCGACGAGCTTCGCGATGCCGAAGTCGAGAAGCTTCACGGTGAACGGCACGCCCACGCGTCGAGCCGTCGCGAGAAAGACGTTCTCGGGTTTCAGATCGCGATGCACGAGGCCGACGGCGTGGGCCGCGGCGAGGCCGTGGCAGAGCTGCCGGAAAATCTCGAGCACTTCGGCCGGCGCGAGCGTGCCGAGCCGTTCGACGAAGCTTTCGAGGTCTTCGCCGCGGAGGAGCTCCATCGCGAGCCAGGGCATGCCCGTGGGGATGTCGATGCCCGCTGCCACCACTTCGACGACGTGCTCGCTGTCGACTTGTGACCCCGCGCGCGCCTCGCGCGTGAAACGATCGCGCGTGCGAGCGTCGGACACGAACTCGGCGCGCAGGATCTTCAGCGCGCGTTCCTTGCCGGTGGAGAGTTGCTTGGCGACGTAGACGGCGCCCATCCCTCCTTCAGCCAAGGAACTGACGATCTCGTAGTCGCCGGCGAAGACGGTTCCCTGGGTCAGCAGCAGCACGGCGCCCTAGTATTGCCGGGCAGGAACCCTGGGACAACGAGACCGCGTTCGCTCGGCGATCTCGTACGGAATTCGGGCGACATGTCCGCGGTACAGTCACCGATGCGAGGCCTCATCAGGCTCGGTGATCCAACGAGCCAAGAAAAACACCCCTCCGACGAGGCCATAACCGACCGCCCACGGCCACGCTGGCGCGAGATGAACCACGGTGTCACCGGGAGTGAAACCGTACGAATGCATCAATCCAACGGCCGAGAGTCCGGCTGCGGCCCACGCCCATATTGCCGCCTGCGTGAACTTCTGCTCGATGACGGCCACCGTGATCGCAGCGAGGATCATTGCCGTGAAGATGAACCCTTGTTCGAGCGCGAAGGCGCCGCCGATGAACGTGTCCGTGCGTTCGAACGACGCGAGGAGCGCGTCGGAGAAGGCCGGTCCGCCGGGCGCGCCGTAACCCGCGGCGCGAAGACCGCTCTTCGCCATGAGCGCACCCCAGGCGGCGACGCCGGGAAGGAGCCCCATGACGACGGCCGGAGCGTGAGCGCGCGGCGTCGCTTCGAAGGCCTGGCTCGTGATCACCACGCCGATCCAGAGCACGATGGCCATGCCGGCTTCGATCGGCACTGCCCACGCGATCCATCCGAGGGTTCCGGTGAGCGCGACCAGGGTAAAGAACACGGCGTTCGCGATCGAATACCCGGCGCGCGCGCCGAGCGCTTTCCATCCGGGGTGACCGATGTAGATGGTGGTCGGGAAGCACGAGCCGAACAGACACGCCGCGATGGTTCCCGCGCCGTTCACCGCAAGCGAGGGCGCCGTCGGATATGCATCCCCTGACGCCTCCGCCGACTCGATGTTCTGGAGCGAGCCGATCACGTTGAAGAGCCCCATCGGGATGATCACCGACAAGTACGTAACGGCGTGGCCCGCGGCGAGGCCGCGCGCGAGATCGACGACCACCGGAATCGGAAAAAAGAAACCGAGTGACGACCCCGGCGCGGTGCCGTGCGGAGCGAGACCGGTGATCCACGCGACGACGGTACCGACCGCGACCGCGACGAGACCGCCGGGGAGGCCGAAACGAAACCGACGCTTCCCGAAGTAGGTCATGAGCACGATGCCGAGCGTCACGAGACCGACCACCGGGCGCGCAAAGGTCCGGAACAAGAAACCGAGCGAGATGAAACCGAGCGCAATCCCGGCCAAGGTCGACAAGAGCGCGGCACGGGGAGCGGCGCGACGCAGTCGTTCGGCCACGAAGGCGCCCCCGAGCTCGATCACGCCGGACCCGAGGCACGCGATGAGCCCCGCTTGCCACGCGACCCGCGCCGGATCGGCGGCCCCGACCGCTTCGGCGGCGATCTTCGCCGGGAGCATGACGAGAAAAACGTGCGCGAAGAGCGACACCGTGTTGATGCCGTAGGGCAGCGCACACACGTCCGTGCGTCCGGTGCGCCGCGCGAGGCGCATGGCCTGGTTCGCGTAGAAGACGTTGCCGACGATGAGTGACACCGCCACGCCGGGCAGGACGCGCCCGTACAGCAACGCGGATGAAAACCCGAGCACGTTGCGGCAGAGCCCGTCGATCAGAAGGAGCTGGACGAGGTTATCGAGGGCGAGCCCGAAAAAGCCGTCGACGTCGCCGCGAACGAACCATCGGGGAGCACGATTTTCCATCAGACCTGGGCCCGAAGAGCACGGACTGTCTACGGTTTATCGGCTCAACGCAAGAGGTTCGCTCGGAGCTGATGCGCGGGAGTGAGGTAGCGCGAGCGAATGAGCACGAGGAACGCCAAGGTCGAGATCGCGGTCGACGTCATGAGCAAGAAGAAGATGAGGATCTGATATTCGACGGCGACGATCGGCGCGACGCCGGAGAGGATCTGACCGGTCATCATGCCGGGGAGCTGAACGACTCCAGCGACGGCGAACTGATTGAACGTCGGGATCATGGACGCGCGGAGGGCGCGGGCGAGGAGGGGGTGCACGCTTTCGTTGCCGCTGAGCCCGAGGGCAAGTCGGGTCTCGACTTCGGCTCGGCGAGACCGGAGCTCGTCTTGGAAGCGCTCCCCGGCGAGGGACGCCCCGTTCATGGCGTTCCCGAGGATCATCCCGGCGAACGGAATGACGTATTGCGGGTCGTACCAGGGCGTCGGTCGCACGACGGCGCCGGCCATGAAGAGGAGCCCGAGACCGGTTCCCGTCCCGAGCGCGGCCCCAGCGAGCCACGTCAGGGCCGGGAGGCGTTGCCGGAGGCGACCCACGCTGGTGCGCGCTGCGACGCCGAGCATGACGAGCAACGTCGCGAGCACGAGCTCCCAGCGCCGCACGGCGAAGATCGCGCCGAGGGCGTACCCCACGGCGATGAGCTGCGCGGTGCCTCGCAACGACGTGACCACGGCCGTCCGGCCGATGCCGAGGCGAAACCGCTGCCCGATGACGAGCAGGACGCCGAGCAGCACGACGACGAGCGCGAGCCGCCACCAGGGAATGGGAAGGACCGAGTGGATCATCGGTCACACCGCCGGAGGATCGCCGTCGAGAAATGCCGCAATTTCGTCGCTCGCGACGTCGGTTCGCGCCTGCCCATTCTCGAGGAGCAACACGCGACCGCCGAGGCGGCGCACGAGCTCCGGCTGATGCGTCGCAGCGACGATGACGAGCCGATGGCTCTCCTTCAACGACAGCACGAGATCGGCGATGACGCCGAGCGAGCGCGGATCGAGCGCGCTTGTCGGTTCGTCGAGCAGGAGTACTTCCGGACCGGAGACGAGAGCGCGGGCGAGACAGACGCGCTGTCGTTCGCCGACCGAGAGCCGGGTGGCGTCGCGGCCGAGAAAATCGGCGCCGAGGCCGACATCGTCGAGCAAGGACGCGAGCAGCGCCCGGTCGGGCGGCGCTTCGCGCGCGGGTCGAAGCTCGAGATTTTCGGCGACGGTGCCCTCCACCACGACGGGCGTCTGAAGAACGAGCCGGACCCTCCGGCGCAGCACGAGCGGCGAATAGTCGGCGAGGGGTTTTCCGCGAAACGAAATGACGCCCGAAATCGGGTCTTCGAACCGATTCAATAACCGGAGGAGCGTCGATTTCCCGCTTCCCGAGCGCCCGAGAACGACGAACGGCTCGGCGCCGTCGAGCGCGAACGTGGCGTTCGAAAAGACGACGCGCCGGGCCCCGTCGTCGTCTTCATACCCCGCGGCGACGCTCTCACATTCGAGCGCGACGTCCTCGGAAGCGGCAGGCGCCGGGCGTGCGATCACCCCGGCGCCTCCGCCGTCACGAGGCGAACGTCACGGTCCGATGTCCGCTTCGAGTTTTGCGAGCTGGGCCTCGAGGTTCTGGGCATTCACCTGATCGAGGGCCTCCTGTTCGAAGTCCTCTTCGGTTGGGATATCGGTGCCGGTCGTCGCAGCAGTAGCAGTAACCGCGGCCGGCGCTACCGATGCCGAGGGCGCGGGCGCGGGTTCGGTCGGCTTTGCTTTGCATCCGGCGAACGGCAGCGCGAGGCACGCGAGAACGAGGACACGGCGGATCACGGCGCACCTCCCGTTCCGGCGACGGGCGCGTTTGCCGCGGCGGCGAGGGCTTGCATCTGTCGCTCGTGACGCACGTTTTCGCGCGCCATTGCCCTCGATGCGCCGGCGATGACCGCGATTTTGCCCTCCACCTGTCCGAGCTCCTCGATGCGTCCGAGCAAGGCGAGACGCTCGGCGTGTTGCTTCAATTCTTCATGAACCGCGGGGACGTTCACCAGGGCTCCCCACCGCACTTGAATGCGTTGCTGTTCGGCGAGGCGCCGCGCATCGATCGTCTTCTGGCGCTCGGCGACCCGGAGGGCCAGCCCGTCGAGGGTGAGCCTTCCGACCGGCGCCACCGGGACCGCGCTCGTCGTCGGAGCGGTCGTCGGAGCCGCCGCCGGAGCGGTCGTCGGAGCCGCCGCCGGAGCTACCGCGGGCGGTGCAACGGCGGGAGCCGGTTTGGGCTTTGCGGGCGGCGCGGCCAACTTCGGCGGTGTCTGCGCTTCCGCCGTCGCGAGCGTGAGTGTCGCACCCGCCAGCACGCCGACACCGATCATCGTGCCCAGCGCGATGGCGCGCGGCAGTTTCGCTCGCCGGCCGATCGGCGGCGACAACATCGTTCCAAAGGCTCCCATAGTCACCTCTCCTGATGAATGGACGTCCGGGCAGAGTACTCGGGAGAGCTTCGGCGGGACAAACCGAATTATTGTATCGTGTGCTTCGTTAGGAGTGGTTTTTGGCGTCGTCGATGCAAGTCGCGCTGAATCGTCTGCTGTTCCTGGCCCTGCTCGCGGTGGGGGTGGGAGCCGCCTTGGTCGCGTTCGCGTCGGGTTCCACCGTCGGCTCGAGCCCGTGGTCCGCCATCGCGGCCGTCGCCGCGAGCACCTTTCGCGAGCAGCCGTGGGCGCTCGCCGCCCGCGCGTCGGCATTCGCCGTCTTCGCCGCCGTCGTGCTCGGCGGCGCGAGCACCATCGCCAATCGGCGCAAAGAGACCGTGCACGCACCGCTCGACCCGCTCCTCGCGGTGAATCTGCGCGAGAAGATCCGAGAAGTCGAGAGCCGCGCCAAGGCCTGCCTTCATCGCGAAAGACCCGACATCATCGCCGCGTTCGACGAGCTCGTGCGCGGCGCGATCGCGGTCGGCGCGAGCGACATTCACATCTCGCCGAGCGCGCAGGGATCGAAGCTCACGTACCGCGTGCACGGCACCTTGCACGACGTCACCACCGTGTCCCGCGAGATCGCGCCGCGGCTCACCACTCGAGTGAAAGTGCTCGCGCGGCTCGACACCTACGTGCACGGGGTCCCGCAAGACGGCCGCCTCGTGATCACCGTCGACGGCAAGCTCGTGGAAGCGCGCGTCTCGACGCTCCCGACGGAAACCGGCGAGCGCATCGTGCTCCGATTCGTTCGCGGGGCGCTCCAGGTGCCCGACATCGAATCGCTCGGCTTCTCCGACGCCGTGGTCGGCGGCGTGAAGGATCTGCTCGCGCGCCCGCAAGGGCTCATGTTTCTCACCGCGCCGGTCGGGAGCGGCAAGACCACCACGCTCTACGCGGCGATGAACTACATCTCGCGGACGCGCGGGTCGACGACGTCGCTCGTCACGCTGGAAGATCCGATCGAGCTCGAGCTCCCGTTTGCGACGCAGACGCAAATGCACCGTAAATCGGGGCTGACGTTCGCCGCTACCTTGCGCAGCGTCCTACGTCAGGATCCGAACGTCCTCATGCTCGGCGAGATCCGCGACCACGAGACGGCGGACATCGCCATGCAGGCGGGCCTCACCGGCCATCTGATCCTGACGACCGTGCACGGCGACAGCGCCGCGGGTCCGTTCGCGAGGATCATCGACATGAACGTCGAGCCCTTCATCATCGCGAGCGCGACCATCGGGTGCCTCTCGCAGCGTCTCGTGCGGACGCTGTGCATGAACTGCCGTCGCAAGGCGGTCCCCGAACCGGTGGTCGTCGAGCGGTTCGAACGGTTCGGGCTCAAGCTACCGGACGCGACGTTCTACGAGCCGGCCGGCTGCGATTATTGCGAATGGCTCGGTTTCACCGGGCGGCGTCCCGTCGCCGAGCTCCTCGTCGTCGATACGACGCTCCGCTCCGCGATCAGCCAGCGGAAAACGTCGAAGGAGCTGTTCGATCTCGCCGTCGCGCAAGGCATGGTGCCGCTCGTGAACGACGGGCTCGCGCGCGCGGTCGAGGGCGAAACGTCGCTCAGCGAAGTGCTGCGGGTGGCCGGGTGACGGCGTCGTCGGCGTCGCGCGCGACGAGCCTCGGCCGCTGGCTCGAGGTGCTTTCTCGCGCCGCGAGGATGGTCGCCAGCCTCCTCGTCGCGACCGTGTGTGCGCGGTTTGCGCTCGCGGAATTCGAGCACGCCTTCAGCGCGGGCTCCGCGAACTTCGCGGACATCCCGGTTCCCCACGACGACGCGCTCGAGCACTTGCAAGATCCCATTCACGCCGGTGACGATCCCGGCCCCGGAGCGAGCTCCGCGAAGCCGCGCACGGGGCCGCCGCTCGGGGGTGCGTCGCGTCGCATGACGTTGGGCGTGAACTTCGGGGATCCGCGCTCCGACGTGTACGTGAACGGCAAGCTGGTCGGTCAAACGCCGTTTCTCGGCGACACGGCGTGCAAGAGCGGGCTCCCCGTTCGCATCGAGATCGTCGCTCGGTCGGGCCCGCCGCTCACCTACGTGCGCACCTGCGTGGGCGCCGCGATCGAGATCGAAACCCCTCCGCCTTGATTACGATTTGATTACGAGGCGGGGCGAGCGAGCTCCGCGAGAAGGCGCGGGCCTTCCTGGGCTTCACACGGAAAGGAAATCAACCCGTCGTCGGTCTGGATGAGGAGATCGCGGGGCGCGTTGCCGTCGGGGCTCACCAGCGCCGCGCGGCGGATCCTCGTTCGGGCGACGGCTTGCCGCCGATAGCGGACGCCGCACACGAAGCGTTCGCACGCGAGCTCGCCGCCGAGCGCGAGCCGCGTCCTGCCCGTCGCGACGACGATCGTGACCGCACCGAGAACCGTCACGGCGATGACCGGCAGGAGCACGCTGACCCAGTCGAGCGAGTCTCCTTGACGCATGCGGCCGATGATCTCGAGCGCGATGAGCCCGCTGGCGCCCGCCCAGCTCGCGATCATCGCCGTCGTCACGCGCCGCTTCGCGTTCGGATCCGGCGGGTCGGGCGCAAATGCCGGTGGCCGCGTCGATACGGACGGGGTCGAGCCGAGATCGAGCCACTCCGAGTCGGCCGCCGACAGCCCCCAACCGCTACGAACTCGAAGTCCGAGCACGTCGCGCACCATCGACAGCGAACGCAACACGACGTCCGGCTTTTCCGCCGCGAGCAAGAGTACCGACGCCTCCAAGCGTCGCTCGAGCATGACTCCGTAGCGCGCGGGGCCCGTCGGGCGTTCGGGGGCTGCGTCGACGAGCCGAAATGCGGCGTCGGATCCGATGGGCGAGGGGGCTCCATTCCCGACTTGGACCATCGCGAACTCCGGGAAAATCCGGACGCGGTGCGCTCTCGGCCATCCGGCGAACACCAACCCCATTCCGATGGCACCAATGAGCACCGCGCCGAGCAGACGGAACGAGGTGAGGGGACCCGGCGCGCCGAGCGTCAGTGCCGCCGGACCGACGAGCACGACGCACCCCACGAGCAACGGCGAAAGGACGGGGCCGCGTCCCGTGAACTCGAAGACCCCCGGAGTGAAAACGGACAAACGCATTCGCCCTCGCGAAGTTTTGGTACTTCAGTTCGCGGCCTGTGCGAGCGCCAAAAACAAGATCGCTCGGCCAGCTGACCGGCTCGCTCGTGTAGGCGACAGTCGGAGAATGTCCGTAAGTGTGCGAACCCCATTCGAGAATGCAATTCTATATGTTTCACAATTGGAATGAGAGCGGTCTGATGGCTCCATAACTTACTGATTTCTCGAAGACATTGGCCGGCACAAGTACTGCTAACTCCCCCTGCGCGGCAGCAGCCTGTGGCGTCTCCCCCCTCCGCCCGGGCTGCTGCCTTCCTATTTGGGGTCGAGGCGGGTTTGGCTACGGACCTCGCCGAAGTGACCGACGGCGCGCGACGCGTTCAGCCGTTTTCTTGGGGTTGGAGCCGGGGTCAGGCACCTTAGCGGCCTTCGAATGAGCCGTCGGCGCAAGGTCGGTGTTCCAGCCGTTCTCCTGTTCGTTGCGACCGCGGGGTGCCGCTCGACGAGCGGAGGTCCCTCCGGCGTGGGCCTCGCGCGGTGGTTCGTCGCGGACAAGTCTCAGGAAGCAGAGGCGGCCACGAGCGCCGCCGCGCCGACCGCGAGCGCCGCCATCGTTCCGAAAGTGGAGAGTCCGCTCGTCGCCTTGAACGGACAATCGCGTCCCCTTGCGGCGCCGCCCACCGGCGCGAAGCTCCTGTACGCGCGCGCCTATCGAGCGTGGGTCTACGAGCGGCCGTCGGAAGATGCGACGCACCTCGGTTATCTCCGTGTCGGCGCGCACGTCGCTGCAACGGGCGACGCGGCGGGTTCGGCGGGTTGCCCGGGCGGGTGGTACCCGATCGCGCCCCGCGGCTACGTCTGCGCCGGCGGAGGCACGACGCTCGACCCGAGCGAACCGGTCGTCGCCGCGCTGTCCACGCGCTTGCCCGATCCCGCGCGAAAGCTCCCTTACATCTACGGGACCGTTCGCAAGCCGGGTCCGGTCTACGACCGTCTTCCGACCGCGGCTGAACTCCACGCCGCGGAGCCGGACATCGACGAGAGAATGGTCCGCTGGTTGGCCGCGGACGGCGAGGTGGGGGCGAGTTACGCGCAAACGGTGTGGCTCGGCGGTCACGGCGCGCCGCCCGATCCGCGCGAGATGTGGCAAGCGAAGCGGACGGACGGCGTCCCGGCGTTTCTCCTGAACGGTGGCGTGGCACCCAACGTGGAAAAACATCCGCGCGACGCCGGCCAACTCGTGATCGGCAAAATGCGCGCGAAGGTCGGCTACTCGTTCACCGACACGTTTCTCTGGGACGGTCGCCGCTACGGCGTCACGCCGGACCTCGAAGTGCTCCCGACGGATCGACTCCGTCCGATCCAGGGTTCCGATTTTCACGGCATCGAGCTCGGCAATGGCGTCGATTTTCCGCTCGCCCTCGTGCGACAGCCGGGCGCGCACTACGTCGTCTACCAGAAGTCGTCGAACGCGCTCATCGAGCGCGAGGTCGCGCCGTACCGCGAAGCGGTCCCGCTCACCGGCCGCCAGCAGTTCTTCCACGACGTCCTTCACTACGAGACGAAGGACGGAAAGTGGCTGAGCGATCGCGACGCTTCACGCCTCGATCGCGCGAAGAAAATGCCGGGTTGGGCCGTGAAGGGTGAACGCTGGATCGACATCAACATCACCAAGCAGACCCTGGTGCTCTACGAAGGAGAGCGGGCAGTCTACGCGACCCTGATTTCGAGCGGCGAGGCCGGGCTCGAAGATCCGGCGCGCACCACCGCGACGAAGCGCGGGATCTTTCGCATCCACTCGAAGCACGTCTCGAACACGATGGAGTCCGACGAAGTCGGCGAGGAGTTCGAGCTCCGCGACGTCCCGTACGTCCAGTACTTCGACGACGACGGCCACGCGATCCACGGCGCTTACTGGCACGACAAGTTCGGCATTCCGAAGAGCCATGGGTGCATCAACCTCGCCCCCGAGGACGCGCGCCGCGTGTTCTATTGGACCGAGCCCGGCGTCCCCGATGGCTGGCACGGCGCCTTCGAAGCGCACACGGGCACGGTCGTCTTCATCCATCCGTAAGGGGACTCGGCGGCGCGCGCAGCACCGTTCGCGATCTCTTCGTCGACCGCCTCAGTCCGCCGAAGCGTCGCGCGGCTTCGGGGGAGCGCCGTCGGAGCCGGCGTCGGGCCTCGCTGCATCGGCCTTGGCGTCCGTTGCGTCGAGCGAGCCGTCCTTCGCGGTGCTGGCGCCGTCGTTCGGAGCCGCGTCGGTTGCGCCGTCGCGGCCGCCGTCCGGCACGGCTGCGTCGGGGCTCG
>Ga0265337_1000685_pt1 | contig 17826 bp, 4 predicted proteins | sample 42122metaG_FD_192441 | JGI IMG/M metagenome (GOLD analysis project Ga0265337, IMG submission 192441) | Rhizosphere microbial communities from Carex aquatilis grown in University of Washington, Seatle, WA, United States - 4-21-22 metaG | ecosystem: Host-associated > Plants > Roots > Rhizosphere >... | reverse complement strand
TGAACTGTTTGTGGCGCAAACCACCGATGCGCTGGGCAATGTCACGACAGCCCAATACGACTATCGCGTGCTGCTGCCAGATCTGGTCACCGATCCCAATGGCAACCGCACTGCAATCGCTTTCGATGTACTGGGGCTTGCGGCGGGAAGCGCCGTCATGGGCAAGGCCGCCGGGCCCGGCGGCAAAGCCGAAGGAGATTCGCTGGAAGGCTTCGTCCCCGATCTGACGGACAGCGTCATTGCGGCCTTCTTAAATGATCCTGTGGCGCCGGCGACGGATTTGTTGGGCAACGCCACCACGCGGACCATCTATGACGTCAACCGCTATGCGAGGACGGGCCAGCCGGTATTCACAGCGACGCTCGCGCGCGAAACCCACGTTGCCGATTTGGCCCCCGGGCAACAGACCAAAGTCCAGATCGCTTTTTCCTATTCCGACGGCGCCGGCCGCGCGATCCAGAAGAAAGTGCAGGCCGAGCCGGGTCCGGTCGAGAGCGGCGGCCCGGACGTCGCTTCGCGCTGGACCGCCAGCGGCTGGACCATTTTCAACAACAAGGACAAGCCGGTCCGGCAATACGAACCCTTCTTCACGGCGGCGCATGATTTCGAGTTCGCCGTCCAGCGCGGCGTGAGTCCGACCCTGTTCTACGATCCGCGGATGCGCGTAGCCGCCACGCTGCATCCCAATCACACATACGAGAAGGTGCTGTTCGATCCGTGGTGGCAGCAAACCTGGGATGTGAACGACACTGTCACGCTCGATCCCACGGCCGACCCCGATGTCGCACCGTGGTTCGCGCGGCTTGAGGCGAACGCGTATTCCCCGAGCTGGCATGCGCTGCGGAGCGATGCGGCCTATGCGGCGCAAGCGGCCCTGCGTTGGCCGGATGCAGCGGTACGCCAGGCGGAGACGGAAGCCGCCGCCAAGGCGGCCGCCCACGCGAACACGCCCGCGAATGCGCATTTCGATGTACTGGGCCGGGCCTTCCTCACCGTCGCCGACAATGGCGCCGAAAAACACCTCACGCGGGTCGAACAGGATATTCAGGGCTATCGGCGCGCCGCGACCGATGCGCTCGGCCGCATCGCCGTCACCGCCGATTTCGACATGCTGGGCGCGGTTCTTCAACAGGCCAGCATGGAGGCGGGCGACCGCTGGACGCTGTATGACGCGGGCGGCCGGCCGATACGCGCTTGGGACAGCAGGGGACACACCTTCCGGACCGAATATGACGCTCTGCGCCGCCCCGTACGCGCTTTCGTGCAAGGCACCGATACTCAGGACCCCGCCAAGGAAATCCTTTTCGCCAAGACCGAATATGGAGAGGGCCAGCCAAACGATGCCGCGCTCAATCTCCGCACGCGGGTCTTCCGCGTGTCCGATGGCGCAGGAATCCTGACCAGCATGGGCGTAAATCCCATGACGGGCGCCGATGAGGCCTATGACTTCAAGGGCAATCTGCTGTGCAGCACGCGCCAGTTCGCCCAGGACTACAAAACCGTGCCCGATTGGGCGGGAAATCCGGCATTGGAGCCGGACATCTTCGTCGCGAGCACCGTCTACGACGCGCTTAATCGTCCGGTGACGCTGACGATGCCGGACATGAGTGCCGTCAAGCCCATTTACAACGAAGCCAACCTTCTTGCCGGGCTTGCGGTCAATCTGCAAGGCGCGGCAACGCTTTCGTCGTTCGTGACCGGCATCGTCTACAACGCCAAAGGTCAGCGGGAGCTGATCGAATATGGCAATGGCACGAGCACTGCGTACACCTATGATCCCGACACGTACCGCCTGACGCAGCTTTACACGGCACGGAGCGCCTCGGCGTTTCCCGGCGACGATCCCACGCCGCCCAATCCACCGCGCGGCGTCCAGAATCTCAGCTACATCTACGATCCAACCGGGAATATCAGCGCCATCCGCGATGGCGCCCAGCAGACGGTCTATTTCAATAACCAGGTCGTGCCGCCCGACGCCGATTATGTCTACGACCCGCTCTACCGGCTTATCGCGGCGCAAGGGCGCGAGCATATCGGACAGACGACCCTTCCCCAGACCACTTGGAACGATGAATTCCGCATCCACCTGCCTCACCCGCAGGATGGTCAGGCGATGCGTCTCTATAATGAAACCTACGCATACGACGCGGTGGGCAATTTCCTGCACCTGGTCCATACCGCTCAGAACGGCAACTGGACGCGCGATTATTTCTACGAGGAACCCAGCCTCATCGAGTCTAGCGCGGTCAGCAATCGCTTGAGCCGCACGGCCGTCGGATCGGCAAGCGAGACCTATTCCCATGACGCGCACGGCAATATCACGGCGATGCCTCATCTTGCGGCGATGGTCTGGGACTTCATGGATCGGCTGCAATCTGCCGATCTAGGTGGCGGCGGCGCCGTCTTCTTTCTCTACGACTCCTCGGGCCAGCGGGTTCGCAAGATCGTCGAACGCCAGAACGGCACGAAGCAGGAGGAACGGTTCTATATCGGGACGGGCTATGAGGTTTATCGCGAATATGACGGCGCTGGAGCAAACGCGATCCTGGAGCGGCAGACGCTCCATATAGCCGACGGAGTGCAGCGCCTCGCCCTGGTGGAGACGCGCACCAAGGGCGATGACGGGCTGCCGGCGCAACTCGTGCGTTATCAGTTCAGCAATCATCTGGGTTCGGCCTGCCTGGAGTTGGACGATGCAGGGCAGGTGATTTCGTACGAAGAATATTATCCCTATGGCAGCACGTCCTATCAGGCGGGGCGCAGCACAGCCGAGGTGAGCCTCAAACGCTATCGCTACACCGGCAAGGAACGGGACGAGGAGACGGGGATCACCTATCACGGTGCGCGATACTATGCCCCGTGGCTTGGACGATGGACGTCCGCCGATCCGGCCGGGCTCGCTGCGGGTATGAATCTGTACCGCTATGCCGACGCGAACCCCGTGCGCTTCAACGATCCGGCGGGGTTGGAGCCCAAGACCACGTATCTGGGTTCGAGCCGTGACGACAAATATGTCGCCCGGCTGGAGTCAACCTGGGGCGGAAACCAATATTGGTCGGAGGAAGGATCAAACGGGGCCGGCTGGTATGTGCGCACCGAAGGCAACACGATCCTCGAACCCGTCCGCAAATTGTATCCCATCCAGCCCGGCGACATCACCTATGGCCTCGATCTTGGCGAGGTGCCCAAGCGGGACGTCTGGGTCGAAATGAACAAGGACAAGGATGAGGACGACGATCCCGCTCAGCGCACCTTGCTGCCCACCGCGGGTAATAAGGTTCTCGACAAATATTTCGCGCAGCAAGGCGGAAAGAAGGATTGGGTCGACGTCGATCTGGACGCTCTGGATGAGAACGGCCGGCATTTGTGGAGCTGCCGCAACGAGAACAATCCCGACGATTGCCGCGTCAACGATTATGTGAAATTGCCGGTCGGAACGTCGGACGTCGAAATGCAGATGGCCGCCGGCGGGGCCGGCAAAATCTTCGGAGGCCTCGCGCGGCTTCTGGGCATTGGCGCTGAAGTCGTTAGCGACGAGGCCACTCTCGCGGCAAAGGCAGCGGGCAACCGCGCGGAAAGCGGCACATTCGAGATCGTAAACAACAGCCCCCGCAATAGCATTGGTGAATTAGCACGCGAGACCGGGGGGCGAGTCGCTATCGAAAGAGTTGTGCCGGAAGGGTTCGAGTATGATGGACGAAATATGATCGTCCATGAGGGGGAAGCCTATTATCAATCGCGCTTCGGCACATCCGGCAAGAAAGCGGGCGCTTGGTTCCGGTTCTACGGGGTGGATAGCAAAGGGGTTCGCCAAATAGGTTGGGTCGGAAAGCAGCAGATAGCGGTCGAACCCTTCGATCCTTATTTGTACGAAAGACCTGATCTTTCAGGAACGCGCGTAATGGGACCGAAAGAAACCGGCACGGCGGCGGAAGCCAATGAGTGGCTCCGCAGGCGGGGGGTGAATCTGTTCTTCGAATAACCGGCACGGCGTTGGGGGCAAATCGCAAATACCAACATTGCGATGAGAGAGGGGAAAATGGCCTACTCATTGGTTGGGACCCTGATCCCGATACCGGCGTCCGGCGCAAATCTGCGCATCGAAGCGTGGGATGCGGCCGGGCTGTGCCCGGATCTGATCGACGTCGCCGCTTCCGACGCTCGCGGGCGTTTCGAGATGATTCTCGATCCCGATTACCTTGCGGCGCTGTTGCCGGAGAAGGTGCCGCAGATCGCCTTTCGCATATTCAACAGCGGCAAAGCCGTCGCCCAGGCCAAACAGATTGTCTGGGCGGTCAATACACAAACGGCGCAACTGCAGATTCCGCTCGCCGCGGCGGCCAATCCCACCACCGCGCTCGTACCCGCGCAGGCGGTCGTGCGCGGGACCGTCTTCAACGCGGATGGATCGTCCGCGCCAAATCGCACCGTGCAGGCGTTCGACAGCAATCTTGCGGCAACCGGATTTGCGCAGGTTCAACTCGGCCAAGCCACGACCGCGGCGGATGGGAGCTACGAAATCCACTACGTCATGCCGCCGAACGGCAAGCTCAAACCCGATCTCATCGTCCGCGTCGAGGCGATTGCACCGCCCTCTACGAACGTGCCGGCGCGTCCGCCTGCGGCAAGTTCTGCGCTCATCTCGAATGCGCCAACCGTTGCCATGGTCGATCTCGGTCTCGACGACGCCGTGGCCGCGCTTCCGTCGGAATATCGTGCGCTCGCTACCCTCGCGCAACCGGTTGCAGGGCGCGCGAAGCTCGGGCTCGCCGATTTGACCGACGAACAAATCGTCTTTGTCGCCGGCAGCACGGGAATTCAGCCCGACCGTATGACGACGATGGCGCAGGCGGCACAGCTTGCCCGCGACGCGGGCGGCGGCATCGACGCCGAAATCTTCTACGGGCTCTTGCGCAGCGGCCACGAAGGAGATTTGGCGGCGCTCGCCTCCGTTCCGGTGGACGTTCAGCGGCCACGGCTCGAACTCGCAATCGAGCGCAATTTGATCTCAGCGACATACGAACCGCAGATCGATACGATACTCACCCAATTGCAAAACGCCGTTGCGGCGCGGGCGATGCCGGCGACGGGAGCCTCAAGCGTTAGTACGGCGCTGGCCAACGCTTTGGCGAGTCGCGACGTACAGACGGCCTTTGTCGCCCGCTGGATCGGCCGCACCCGCAGCGTTCAGCAATTCTGGAACGACGTGCGGACGGATGCAGCGCTAGGTCCCTCCGCCGGCGATCTTGAGACGACGCTGCGTCTCGACATGCTGTTCGGCGGTTTCCAACCGGCGCTTGCCGAACTCAAGGCGCGCCGGCAGGCTGGAAGCATCAAATCGCTGCGCGATCTTGCGCGCTGGCGGGATGGCGACTGGCAGGCCTTCCTCACCGCGACGGGTACGCCCGCATCGGTTCCGGGAGACACGCAGGCAGCAAAGGTCGCCGCCTGGGCCGCGAAGCTGCAGTTGAGCGTGCGCACCGCGTTTCCCACCGAATATCTTCGCGGCCGCGCCGCGGTTGCGCCTCCGCCGCTTCCCACGAAGTTCGTGCCGATTCTCGCCGCGGCAAATCCCGCGCTCGATCTCACACGGCCGCTGCCCGATGCGCCCAATTGGGGCACCATCGCGGTTGCCGACCAGCCGGCCGCGCGCGCGGAATGGGCGCAATTCCAGCGTGAGGCGCGCACTTTCGGCGCGGTGCCGGCGCGTGCATTGCTTGCCAGCGTCGTGCAGGCGAGCGGCGTGAATCCCATTCGCAGCGCAGCCAATCAGGTACTTGCCGCCTCCACTGCCGATTTCGAGCTCACTACGGTCGATCAATATTTGACCGCCAATCCGAAGGCGCTCGACGGCGTGGATGCAGGCGCCCGTCCGGCGGTGATCGGCTACCTTAAGGGCGTGCAGCGCATCGTGCGGCTGGCGGGGAAACCGGAAGCGGTCGAGCAATTGCTGGCAGACGGTCTGGATTCCGCCATGAGGATCGCGCGGATTCCGCGCGCCGAATTCGTTGACCGCTACACCACGCTCTTCGGCGGTGATGCGACGGCGCACGATGTGTTCTCTGCCGCCTTCCGGTCGGCCGCCACCGCGCAACTCGCATTGACGACAGTCGCGCAGTCGATGACGGACATCAGCCCATGGGCCATACGCGGAGGCTCGACAGCGAAATTCTCTCCGCCGGATTTCGGTGCGGTGCTTTCTCTGATGAAGAATGCCGCCGGAGCGACGGATGGCGCCGCATCCTGGCCCACATTGTTTCAGGGCGAAGCCTGGTGCGACTGCGACGATTGCCAATCGATCTACGGTCCGGCAGCCTATTTCGTCGACCTGCTGCATATGCTCGATCCCGACGGCAGCGACGACGCCCCCGTAGATCATCTGTTCGCGCGCCGGCCTGACCTGCCCAACCTCCTGCTCACCTGCGACAACACCAATACGGCGCTGCCCTACATCGATGTCGTCAACGAAATCCTCGAACTGCATATCGCCGCAAATAATGGCTACGTGAACCCGGCGACCGGCCAGCCTTACGCAACCTCCACCAGTTATGACAGCACAGGTCTATCGGCCGCCGAACTCCGCGCCGTGCCGCAGAATCTGATCGGCGATGTCTACGACAAGGCGCTCACGGAGGCCGTTTTTCCGTTCACGCTTCCGTTCCGGCGCGCCCTTGCGGTGATGCGGTCCTATCTCGATGAACTCGGCACGAGCTATTACGACGTGCTTGACGCGTTTGGCCCCGGCACGGGAAGCGACGGCCTCAGCGCTGCCGAGCGGCTCGCCGCGGAAACGCTCGGTTTAACGATCCGGCAATTCAAGCTGATTGCCGGCATGCCGGTGCCCGACGATCAGCCGCTCGCGCTTCCTGCGTTCTACGGCTATGACGCGCAAGATCCGAACTGGCAGGCGAAACTTGCCGCCGTCCCGGAACTCCTGCTGCGCACGGGGATCGCATATGACGATCTGTATGCGCTGATCGGAGATCAAACTCAGTCCGGCACCTATTTCCTCAATCGCGATGGCGCGGTCGCGCTCGACCCGCCGGTTGCCTGCCAGATCGACGGCACGAGCCTGCACGCTGCTGCGGACACCTGGGATCGCCTGCACCGGTTCATCCGGCTGTGGCGCGCCACATCCTGGTCGATTGCCGACCTCGACCGGGTGCTGTTCGCCATCGGCGCGCAAGCCGATCACAGCGTGACACTCGACCGCGACGCGCTTCGCCGCGTGGCTCTGGTGGAAAGCACCCTCGATGCCCTCGATCAGCCTTTGGCCGCGGTGCTGGCGCTGTGGTCCGATCTCGACAGTTGGGGCACCGATTCACTGTATTTGAGCCTCTTTCAGAATCGGAACGTGGCGCGGCTCGACGATGCCGCCGCATTCAGGCTCGCGGGCGATCCCACAGCCAAGCCCGCAACCGGCGCTGGCGAACTGGCGACGGCGACCGAGCCGATGTCGTCCCATGTCGCGACCATCCTTGCAGCACTCCGGATTGCGGCGGCCGATCTTGAGGCGATTTGGGACCATGCGCTCGAGGTTGCGGCATTTGGCGCTGCGGTCACGACGCGCGATCAGACATTGCTCAACCTTCACAACCTTACCGTCGTCTATCGCTATACGGTGTTGGCGAAAGGGCTGTCGCTTCGGATCGCCGACCTTGTCGAGCTGTTGCGGCTCACAGGCGCAAATCCCTTCACGGCGAATGACCCTGCGCCGACGCTTGCTTTCATTGATCAGGTGACCGCCGTAGGCGCTTCGGGTTGCTCGGTCGCCACGCTTGCCTATCTCTACCGCTGCTATGCTGCACCCGGTCAGGGTCCTGCACCTGCGGACAGTGTCGTATCCGACGCGCTCGCGAAGATCTGGACGGCATTGCGCGGCGTGCGGCAGGACACTGCCATCGCTGAGGATCCCGACGGCACGCTGCTGGCGTCGCGGCTTGCACTGGTGCAGCCGCCCGAAATCGTGCGCGCAATTCTCGACGCGCTCGACCCCAGCAAGGGGCTGAGTGCCGCTGCGCGCAAGCAGGCGCTCGACGACGGCCTTGAACCGATCCTCGGTGCCGGACTCGCAGATGCCGAAACGCAGGTGCTTGGTACGCCCGATCCCGATCCGAACGACGCCATCGCGCTCGCGGCGCGCAAGCTCGCCAATCAGACCGCGGTGCTCGTTTCCGTATCGGCCGCGCTGCGGATTTCTTTCAGCCAGTCGGCAGCCGTCTCTGTCGTTGCCGGAACGCTAGGCCTGACCGATTCGATGGCGCGCGCGCTCCTCACCGATTGGATCCCCGGCGATGGTGGAACCGCCCTCGATACGCTGCTCGATCTCGCCGGTGGAGGTTTGAACCGGCAATTGTTCGACGGCGCCGGATACACGAACCCGGAGCAGGGCACGGAAATTGCCGATTCGGTTGCGCTTCAGACGACCATGGGCACCGCGCCGCGCGGTGCCGTTTGGACCGGTTATCTGCTGCCGCTGGGCGATGGCGACCACAGCTTTGTGCTGCGCACGGACGGGGCATGTTCCATCGCCATTGGCGATGCGCCCGAGATTTCATTTCCCGCGCAATTGGACGGGACCAGGCCGCTGATCGTCGACAACGCGCCGCCGCCGGTGACACTCACTGCCGATCGGCTGGTCAAGATCGTGGTGCGTTATGACAGCGGCAGCGCGCCCGGCACGTTCGCGCTGCTGTGGAAGCTCGCAGGCGCCAGCACGGCCACACCGGTGGCGCCGGAATATATGTTCCCCACCTTGACCGCGCTTGTCGAAGACGGAAAGGGACCGGGCTTTGCCTGGAAACGCGCGCACAAGGCCTCGTTGCTGATCCTCGGACTTGGCCTGACCGAGGAAGAGATCGCCTATGCGGAATCGGGCGATCAGCCTTTTGGCGCATTTCACCTCCGCGATCTGCCAATGCAGGCGCCGGCGCCAGATGCCATCCATGCCGCCATGGCGCGCTGGCAGGAACTCGCAGCGTTCATTCGGGTGCGCGCGTCGCTGCCGGTTTCCGACACCACCCTTGCCGGTGTTCTGGAGTCGCGAACGCCCGCGAATACACCCGATCCACTTGGCTGGTGGACAGAGAGCCTGTGTGCCGCCGCGGGCTGGGATCCCGATGCCGTGCAGCCATTGCTGACGCCGGTTCCGGATTGGACCGCGTCCGGTGCGACGGTCGTTGCCGGGCTGCTAGCAGGCGTTGCCGGTGCGCTTCCCGCCGGGGGACCGTTCGAACTCGGCAGGCGGCTTGCGGCCCTTCAGCGGTGTCTCGATCTCGTCAAACGCATCGGAGTGTCCGGAGACGCGCCCGCCGGGACACGCCCGACTCTTAGGCTGTGGGCCGCAGCCGAGCCCGATTCCGTGGCGGCCGGCGAAGCCGTGCAGGCCGTGCGCGCGCGCTACACCGACGACACGCAATGGTATCAGGTGGCGCAGACGCGCAACGACACGCTCCGCCAGCAGCAGCGGGACGCGCTCGTGGCCCATATCATGCCGCGAATCACGATCGACGGTGCACCGCCCAAGGACGTCAACGCGCTCTACGAACATTTCCTGATCGATGTCGAAATGTGCGCCTGCGGTCAGACTTCACGCGTGTTGCAGGGCATTTCCACCGTGCAATTGTTCATCCAGCGCATCCTGCTCGGCCTCGAAAAGCCGATCTCGCCGAGCCGCATCGATCCGGACAAATGGGAGTGGAACCAGGAATACCGGGTGTGGCAGGCAAACCGCGAAATCTTCCTTTATCCGGAAAATTGGATCGACCCGGAGCTTCGCGTCGACAAGACGCCGTTCTTCGCGGACCTGCAGTCGCAACTGAGCCAAGGTCCGCTGGACAGCGACAATGTCGAAGAGGCGTTCGAGGATTACCTCCTCAAGCTCGATCAGGTGTCGCGGCTGAAGATTTGCGCACTCCATTGGCAGCGCGAGGGAAAGCTCACGGATGCCGATTCGGAAATTTCCAACGCCGCCATCATCGACACATTGCATGTGGTGGCGCGCACACCGGGTGCCCACCCGGTCTATTTCTACCGCACGCTGCTCGGGACGGCCTCGGGCAATGGCGGCACCGAGTGGACGCCCTGGCAGAAGATCGACGTCGATATCCAGAGCGACGGCGATGCCGGCGACGTCCACATCCTGCTCGTGACCTACGACCGGCGGCTGTATCTTTTCTGGGCGTTGTTCAGCGAGGTTCCCGAGCCGTCCCAGCCGGGCGCCACGGAAGGGGATTCGCCCTCTCCGCCGCTGACCCATTGGGAAATCCGGTTGGCTTGGTCGACGTGCCGCAACGGCGTGTGGTCGGCGAAACAGGTCAGCTCGCAATCGATCGTCTCGAACCGGTTCATCACCGAAGGCGAAAGCGGCGCCTACAAGGACGCGATTCACGAATACAAGCACCGCCTGAACCAGGCGAACTCGATCTACCGGAAGGCCGCCCAGAAGGTGACCGCAGCCGAGAACGATCTGTGGACCGAACTCGGAAACGGCTCGTCGGGCATGCGCCACGCGCTGATCCAAAGCATCGCCGCGGTGGTCGGCAGCGACGTCAACGATATTTATAGTGTGCTGTCGACGCTGTTCTTTTTTCTGCTCAACAATGTCGAAGATCTGGAAGCCTGGCTCAACGGACAGCACACGACATTTCCATCGTGGATTGACGGCATCTACAAGCAAGTCGCGCAGTGGCATCAGGACGATGGCAACGTCCCCCTCATCGCCACGCCGGCTGCGGCATCGCTGAAGAAGGATTACGACCGGATTCTCGACCTGCGCAAGACTCGCGATGATTTGCTCGACGAGTATGAGAAACTGAAAAAGGCCCTCGCCGATTTCAACGGCGGCATGTCGGCGCTCGCGGTTCCGGGATACACAAAGCGCTCCGATCATACGTTCTGGATATCGACTGCGGATGGTGTCGATATCGATGTCGCGCGCCACGACGACAAAAGTTCGCCGCGCCAAATCGGGACGTTCTCCTTGTCTGAAGACGGCCGCTCGCTGAGCGCAAAATCTGTCGGCAGCGGACGCTACAATCTTTCACGCCAGACGCCGCGCCACAGCGATCCCGACATCAACGCGTTTCGCGTCGATGTTTCCGGCGGCAAGGGGCTCGACCTCGAAGGGATGCCGAATCTGCTTGGGCGCGTGCACGACGCCGATTTCTTCGACGAGCACTGGTGGCATCATCCAGCGACGAGCGACAATCCGCGCCCGTTCTTCGTGGCGAAGGGCTCCGATGTCGAGGTTGCTCTGCCGTTTGCGGCACAGACCGTGGACGAGCCGGCCGTTTCCCCCATTTTCGAGCAAGGCGGCGTCGCGATTTCCGGCAATTACGTCCTTCCGGGTATCAACCCCGTGCAGAACGCGCCGCCGGGCGGTCCGCAGCAACAGACACGCGCATCCGATGCGCTTCAGGTAAGCGCCAATGAGCCCATGGTGGAAGATGCCGCCGAAATCATTCAGGACGGCAAATCCTTCGGCCTGAACATGTTTGCGCCCAATACGCTTCCGACAGTCACCGTTCAGCCGCTCTATTGCTTCGAACCTGCCCATCACCCGTTCGTACGGTCCCTTATCAAGCGGCTCGAACGCGATGGTGTGGACGGGCTTCTCAAGACGAGGGCGCAGAATCCCTCGGGCAGCGATCATGGGGAACACGGCGCCTATTTCGACTCGACCTACGATCCGTCCGCCGCGTTCGTCTCCTATCCCTATTCGCCACATGATGTGGACTTCCGGCCGCAAGGGCCCTACGCGCCGTACAATTGGGAATTGTTCTTCCATGTGCCGTATCTGATCGCCGCGCGTCTCATGCAGGACGCGCGCTATGACGATGCCAGACGCTGGCTGCACTACATTTTCGATCCGACCGCATCCTCGAAGGAGGATGCGCCGACCCGGTTCTGGAAGCTGCAGCCGTTCCGCGACAACACCGACACTCTGAATGCCGCCCAATTGATGACGGCTCTGGCGACCAACGCGCCTCCCGACGTCGCAGCGAGCGTCAAGGCCGAGATCGATCAGTGGAATCGCTACCCCGCCGATCCGCACCGCATCGCACGGCTCCGGCTCTCGGCGTATCAGAAGGCGATCGTCTTCAAATATCTCGACAATCTCATTGCCTGGGCCGATTCGCTTTTCACGCAGAACACCATCGAAACGATCAATCAGGCGACCCAGCTTTATGTGTTCGCGAGCGACTTGCTGGGCCCGCGTCCGGAGCATGTACCGCAGAAGAGCGATATCCAGCCCTTCACCTACAGTCAGGTCCGCGGCCAGCTCGACCAGATGTCCGACATGGTGGCGGAGGTCGAGTGCATGATCTATCCGGCGCCGCAGTCCAAATCGATGAACCCGCCCCAGCCGGTGGCGCATGCGCTTCTGGGAATCGGCCATCTGGGCTTGATATGGCCGAGCGCGGCGACACCGGATGTGCCCACGGTTCCGCTCGCATTCTGTGTGCCGCCGAACAGCAAGCTTCTGAGCTATTTCGATACCATCGACGACCGCTTGTTCAAGATCCGGCACTGCATGAACATCGAAGGCGTGGTACAGCAATTGCCGCTGTTCCAGCCGCCCATCGATCCTGCCTTGCTCGTGCGCGCCGCCGCGATGGGCCTCGATATCGGGAGCATCCTCGCCGATCTCTCCGCGCCGCTGCCGTTCCACCGCTTTTCCACAATGCTTGGAAGAGCGCTGGAACTTTGTGCCGATCTCAAATCGCTGGGCGGCCAGCTTCTGTCCGCACTTGAAAAGCAGGATGCCGAAGCGCTGGCGCTGTTGCGGGCGGCCAACGATTCCGCACTCCTCAAGGCGGTGCTCGATATCAAGAAGCAGCAGGTCAAGGAGGCCGAGACCAACAAGGATGCGCTGCAGAAATCGCGCGATGTGGCGCAGGCGAAATATGCCTATTACGCGTCGCGCGCATTCATGAACGTATGGGAGGACCTGCAGATACAAGGAATGCTCATCGGCGGCGGCATGCGCCTGACGGGAAGCCTCATGAGCATGGCCGCTTCCGCGGCCGCCAATGTGCCCGATTTCGAAGTCGGCCCGACCGGCATGGGCGTCCATGGAACGGCGAAATATGGCGGATCGACCGTCGCCAACATCGCAGGATACCTAGGAGAGTCGCTCGCGCTCAGCGGGGAAGCCGCACAAACCGGCGCCGGCGCCTCCGGGATTCTGGGTGGCCATTATCGCCGCCAAGACGAATGGGATTTCCAGAAGGACCTCGCAATCGGAGAACTGGCCCAGATCGACAAACAGCTTGCCGCCGCCGACATCCGGATTGCGGTCGCCAATCTCGACGTCTCGAATCAGCAGCTCCAGATCGACAACGCGGCGAAGATCGAGGACACGCTGCGCACCAAATACACCAACGCAGAACTCTATTCCTGGATGGTGACGCAAATCTCCACGACCTATTACCAGGCCTACAAGCTCGCCTACGATCTCGCCAAGCGGGCGGAACGCTGTTACCGCTACGAACTTGGCGTGGCGTCGTCGAATTTCATCCAGTTCGGCTATTGGGACAGCTTGCGCAAGGGCCTCAATGCCGGCGAGCAGCTTGCGCTCGATCTTAAGCGGATGGACGCGTCCTATCTGCAGACGAACCGCAGGGAATATGAGATCACGCGTCAGGTATCTCTTGTACTTTACGATCCTCAGGCGTTCGTCAATCTGCGCCAGCAAGGCTGGTGCGAGGTGGATTTGCCCGAAGAGCTGTTCGATGCCGATTATCCGGGTCACTATTTCCGCCGCCTGAAGACGGTGAGCCTGACGGTGCCCTGCGTCGCGGGGCCCTATACGCCGATCAATTGCAGGCTGACCTTGCTTTCGAGCCGCATCCGGACGAGCGCGCTGGCCGGGGCGAAATACCCCGAGCAGAACGCGCCCAACGATGCGCGGTTTTCGCACGATTATGCCGCGATCCAGAGCGTAGCAACCAGTCATGGCCAGAACGATTCGGGACTGTTCGAGGTCAATTTCCGCGACGAACGCTACCTTCCGTTCGAGGGTGCGGGCGCCGTCTCCCACTGGCGGATCGATCTTCCGCGCGACTGCAACGCGTTCGATTTCGACACGCTGTCAGACGTGGTGATGAGGGTCTCCTATACCGCGCGCGACGGGGGAAAGCCGCTTGCCGATGCCGCACGCAAATCCTTGCGCGCGCGCTGGGCAACCACCGATCAGGAAGACGGTGTCGCGCCCACCACGCCGCTCCGCCGGCTGTTCCGCGTGCGTTTCGAATTCAGCGATGCATGGATGCAATTCCGCAATGCGCTTTCGTCCGGAGATGCCGCGATGACGCTGACCATAGATCGCGACCGCTTCCCCTATCAGTTCCGCGGAGTGCCGGTGACGATGATGAACGTGCAGCTGCTCGCCATGCTCAGCAGCACGGTGCCGCAAAATTCCGTCACCGTGACGGTGGCTCCGCCACAGGGCCAGGCGCGCGACCTGGTTCTGGTGGCCGCTCCCGATCCCACCGTTCTGGTGTCGCCATTGTTCGATCTTTCGCCCGGCATCGACCTGGGAAGCAACGTCAGTTGGGTCATATCGGCGAAGGCGGGATTCCCCATTGCAAATGTGCGGGACTTCGCGATCCTCCTGACCTATACGGTCAAATTGCCTACCTAACGCCCGGCCGGCCGGACGCCGTCACTTCTTGATGATGCGAGGGGGATAGAAGGGGAAGCGGGCAATGCCGTCGGACGGCTTCTCGGGCCGATATTTGTCGTGGCAACTCTGGCAGATATCCGACAGATGGTCCGCGGCCGCTCCCAATTTCATCGTGTCCTTGGCTTTGACGGCAGCTCGAATCTGCAAAGCCGTTTGCTGGACATCGCGGGTCCAAGCCTGCCAATCGGCGTTTGCCACCCATTCGCGGTCCTTTTTTCCCGTCCCCCCGGCTGCGATGAACGTCACGGACGCGATGAGATTGATGGCGTCCTGCTCCCCGAGCAGCCACTCCTGGTTGGTAGGTTTATCAACGCCCTCCAGAGCCCAAATCCCATCGGACGGGATTTCGACATTCGCGCGCATCAACTCCAGGAGCGTGAGCGGCGGGCTGGTAAGCGAAGCCGATGCGCCATTCGCCGCTCCCGCCAAAAGAAGGATTCCCGAGAGCCCTATCGCAGGCAACGCCGCCGATAGCGCAAGTTTACGCCAGTTCGTCATGCAGACACCCTCCCTTAACCCGTAACCTAAAATACGATGCTCAGGTGAAGAACCCTCATCGCAACCCGCGCGCGGCGACCTTTTGCAGTCGCCGCCCTTGGATCGATTTGTGCTTTAGCGGTCAGTCATCCTCGCGTCCTGCCGGCGAGGTGACTGCTCCCAACGGAGGGAAGCCGGCTCCCCGGCGGCTCTTGCGCTCTTTCAGGTTTTGGGCATTCATGGGTCATGCCCGGAGTTTCGCATGAGCGCGCGCTATGGTTGTCGCGGCACATATTGCCGCACGAACCTGCCTTGCGAGCGTGGCTCAAGCATAAGGGCGCCGCGGGCCTGGATCCCGACGATATCGTTCAGGAAGCCTATGCCCGGCTCGCCGCGTTGGAGTCGGTTCAGTTCATCCGCCATCCGAAGAACTACCTCTTCCAGGCCGCGTACTCCGTGATCGCCTCGCATCTGCGGCGTTCCAGGATCGTCTCCATCGACCAGGCTGCTGACGTCGAGAATCTCAGATTGGCGGTCGAAGCGCCCTCTCCTGAGCAGCAGCTTGCCGACCGGCAGGAACTGCGGATGATTGCCGAAGCCATTGCGTCTCTTCCCGTCGCGTATCGTCAGGTACTCGTGTTGCGCCGTGTCGAGGGCCTCTCTCAGCGCGAAGTCGCGGTACGGCTTGGGATCAGTGAGAATTCGGTGGAACACCATATGGGGCGCGCCATCCGGCTTTTGATGGATATTTTTGGCCGCGGCGGAAAACGGCGGTCCCAAGCGTCTATAGGCCCGGATAAAGATAATCTACGGTCGGATGAGCCAGCGGAAAGCAAGTCGATCAGTTGACGATGCGGCCGCGCAATGGGCCGCTCGTGTCGACCGCGGCGATCTCTCCGCCGAGGACGAGCATGCTCTCGAAGCGTGGCTTGCGAGGGATCCCCGGCATCTCGGAGCCTTTGCCAAGGCTCGTGCGGTCGCAGTTCATCTGGAACGCGCGCGCGCGCTTGGCGCACAATTTGAACCCGAACGGTTTGTCGCCAATTCGGCGCCCCCTCTGCGGCGCCGCGTGGTGCTCCTCGGCGGCATTGCAGTGGCGGCATCCATCGTGGGCGTTGCGGTCGGATTGAAATCCCGGCGGGCCGCCCCGGGTTCCTCATCTCCGCAAACGAACCGCGCAGCGGCGGACGAACCACCGAGCGATGCGCGCAGGTTCAGCACGCGGCTCGGCGAGACCCAAGTGATCCCGCTGGAGGATGGCTCGATCGTTACGCTCAATACCGCGTCCGCAATCACCGTGAGCTACACTCCGACACGGCGCTCCGTCGCGCTGGTTGCGGGCGAAGCCCTGTTCGATGTGTCACCGGACCGGGTCCGGCCTTTCATCGTTTCCGCGCGCGACACGGAAATCCGCGCGGTTGGCACGAGCTTCACCGTCCAGAGTCTGCCGGAGCGTCCCGTCAGCGTGCTGGTTCAGGAGGGCGTCGTGGAGGTTCGTCATCCCCAGATTCGGGGCTCGGCGCTGGTCCGCGTTGCGGCAAACAGCCGTATTATCGCGGCTGGCGACGCACCGATGATCCCGAAACCGGTTCCGCCGCAGGAGGTTGACCGCGAACTCGTGTGGCGCGTAGGCCGCCTGGCGTTCGAGGGAGAGACGCTGGCAGAAGCGGCCGAGAAATTCGCCCGTTACAGTGAAACGCGAATTCTCATCGGGGACGCATCGCTCGCCGGAGAAAGGATCACCGGACTTTTCGTCTCCAACGATCCGGTCGGGTTCGCAAAAGCGGCGGCAATCAGCCTGAACGCGCGGGCGGAGGTCGGCGATGGAGTGGTACGGCTAACGCGTTAGTCGAAAAACCGTCGAGTGTCGGCGGATTTCTCCAAGCTGGGCGTCTAACCCTCAAGATAAGCGTCACAAGAGCGTCAAGGGGAGGAAGATGGCATTTGCTCTAAATAGGGCTGCTTTGATGGGCGGCGTTGCAGTTGCTGTCGTCGGTTGGGCGGCAGACGGGTCGGCGCAGCAGCGCAATTTCGACGTGCCGTCCAATGACGCGGTCAAGGCCATACCGGAGTTTGCACGCCAAGCCGGAATCCAGATACTCGCTCCGGCCGCCGGCTTGCAAGGTGTGCGCACGCCCGAGATCAGGGGCACGCTGGAGTTGCACGCCGCGCTGTCCAATCTCCTGGCCGGCACCCCCATTGTGATAGCCGCCGACGACGGTCAGACGATTGTCTTGTCCGCGGCTAAGGAGAATGGGGCCCCCGCGCCGCTGAGGCTCGCTCAGGCAGAAGCGCCCGCGCCGGTTCCGCTGGCCGAGAGTCCTGCCCTGGAACAGGTTCTTGTCACGGGCTCCCTTATTCGGGGGGCCACCGCCGTCGGTGCTCCGGTGGCCAAATTGGACACCACGGATTTTCTGGAAACCGGCGCTCTCACCACGACGGACGTGCTGAAGAACATCCCCGCCGTCAGCCTCATTCCATCGGCGAGTCCCCAGGCGACGTTCTCCAATCTTGGCAAGGTGAACCCGATCAATATCCACGGGGTGGGTTCGCTTGAGACCCTCCTTCTCGTGGATGGCGTTCGCACCCCGCTGCAGGGCAAGAATCGCTACAACGACCCCTCCATCGTACCGTCTATTGCGGTGGATCATGTGGATGTC
>Ga0265337_1000677_pt1 | contig 18019 bp, 14 predicted proteins | sample 42122metaG_FD_192441 | JGI IMG/M metagenome (GOLD analysis project Ga0265337, IMG submission 192441) | Rhizosphere microbial communities from Carex aquatilis grown in University of Washington, Seatle, WA, United States - 4-21-22 metaG | ecosystem: Host-associated > Plants > Roots > Rhizosphere >... | reverse complement strand
CACGACCTTCAGGTTATGAGTCTGACGAGCTACCGGGCTGCTCCACCCCGCGATCAAGGTTTTCCATTATGGCTGAAAAAGTGCCCGGCGCAAGAAGATTCAAAGCGCGCGCAAGTTTCAAACCAGACGGCCGGAACAAGCGGTGGGATTTTTGCCGTGCGATTTTCACTGATTTTTGTTTTCGCGGCTTGCCAATACCGCCTTTCACCGGCAAATTTTCTAAAAAGCTGAATCAATCAAGACAACGACGCACATGAGCAACGAAGCAAAACTGGAACTGGACGGAAAGACTTACACGCTGCCGACACTGGTCGGCACAGAAGGCGAGAAGGCGGTGGATATTTCATCCCTGCGCGCCAGCAGCGGCTACATCACGCTGGACGAGAGCTACGGCAACACGGGCGCGTGCATCAGCAAAATCACGTTCATTGACGGCGAGCAGGGAATATTGCGCTATCGCGGCATCCCCATCGAGGAATTGGCGGAGAAGTCCACGTTCATCGAGGCGGCGTATCTCATCATTTACGGTGAATTGCCGAACCGCACACAAATCAGAAAATTTTCGGATTTGTTCACGGAATACCAGTTCCTGCACGAGGACATGAAGTATCATTTCGAGAGCTTTCCCACGGGGGCGCACCCGATGGCAATCCTCTCGGCGATGATCAACGCGACGAGCTGTTTTGACGAAGGCCTCATGCACTGGCACTGGGACAAAGGCAGGGAATTCGACATTTATGCGGCGAAGCTGATGTCGCAGGTGCGGACCATTGCGGCGTATGCCTATCGGAAGTCGCGCGGGTTGCCGCTGATTTATCCGAAGAAGGCCTACAAATACACGGCCAACTTTCTGCACATGCTGTTCTCGACGCCGTATGAGGATTTTGAATTGAAACCGGAGGTGGTGCGGGCGCTGGACCTGATTTTCCTGCTGCACGCGGACCACGAGCAGAACTGCTCCACCTCGACGGTGCGGATGGTGGCATCGAGTCAGGCGAACCTCTTTGCCAGTTGCGCCGCCGGCGTGTGCGCGTTGTGGGGGCCGCTCCACGGCGGCGCGAACCAGGCAGTGCTCGAAATGCTCGAAGAAATCCACAAGACCGGCGACGACGGCTCGCGGTTCATCATGGCGGCCAAGGACAAGAACAGCGGCAAAAAGCTGATGGGCTTCGGCCACCGGGTTTACAAAAATTACGACCCGCGCGCCAAAATCATCAAAAAGGCGTGCGACGAGGTGCTGTCCAAATTACATGTCAGTGACCCGTTATTGGACATTGCCAAGCATCTGGAGGCGGTAGCGCTGAAGGACTCCTATTTCGTCGAGCGGAAACTTTATCCGAACGTGGATTTTTACAGCGGCATCATCATGCGGGCCATCGGGCTGCCGGTGGGGATGTTTCCGGTGATATTTGCAATAGGCCGGATGCCCGGCTGGATCGCCAATTACAAGGAAATCATGGAAGACCCGAAAAGCCGCATCAGCCGGCCGCGGCAGGTTTACACCGGGCGCACCTTGAACCATTACGTTCCGGTGGAAGAGCGAAAATAGCATTATAAATCAGCACCGGAAAACGCAGCTGGAAGCCGATTGCAGGCACAATTCGTGCTTTTTTTTGAGACACACTTGGGAATGAAAAAGATTCTGGTCATTGACGACGAGGAATGGCTGCGCGAGATGATTCATCTCGCGCTTCAACAGAAGGGGTTTGAAGTCATCGAGGCCGCCAATGGCGCGGACGGCATCGAATCGGCGCGCAAGGAACTGCCCGACCTCATCCTGTGCGACATCAACATGGGCAGATTGGACGGCTATCAGACACTTCAGGCGCTGCGCTACGAGGCGCCCACCGCCGCCATCCCCTTCATCCTGATGACCGGCCTGGCCGACAATGCCAGCATGCGGCACGGCATGGAGCTGGGCGCGGACGATTACCTGCCCAAGCCGTTCACGACCGACGGGCTTTACGCTGCCGTGGACGCAAGGCTGAAAAAAGCGCAGACCATCCGCGACGAGGCCGAACGCAAACTCGCCCACCTGCGCGACAACATCACCCTGATGCTGCCGCACGAGTTGAGAACGCCGCTCAACGGCATTTTGTCCAACGCCGAACTGCTCGCGCAATCCGCCGCGACGCTCAAGCCGGACGACGTCGCCGAAATCGGGCAGGAAATCCACAAGTCCAGCGAGCGGCTGGAGCGGCTCATCAAAAATATTCTGTTATACGCGCAACTCGAACTGGTCGCTGCCGACCCGAAGACCGTCAATGCCCTGCGCGTGGGACGCACGGAACATCCCGTCAAGTTGATCAAGCAGCATGCCGCCGCGCAGGCAACCCAAGCGGGCCGTTCCGCCGACTTGTCCTTTGAACTCGCGGATCTTCCGGTGCCGATTGCCGAAGAGTATCTGGCCAGAATTGGGGATGAACTGGTGCAGAACGCCTTCAAGTTTTCCCCGGCCGGCTCGCCGGTGCGCGTGACGCTCGCCGAGGCGTTCAGCGCCGTCACGCTCTCAGTCAGCGACCGTGGCCTTGGGCTTTCTACCGAGCAAATCACCCGGATCGGCGCCTACATGCAGTTCGACCGCAAGCTGCACGAGCAGCAGGGACTGGGTTTAGGACTGACGATTGCGAAGCGGTTGGTTGAATTGCATGGCGGCAAATTTTCCATCATGAGCGACAAGGAATCGGGCACCGTCATCTCCGCCAGGTTTCTCAAGGCGAAGGTGGAATAAATTTCTTCCTCCTTGTCTTTCTCGTTCTCATAATCAGAAACCAATCCGTTCAAGAACGAAGAAAAAGAACAGGCTTACAGCGACAAGCGCCCATAAATGAAAACCAAGGCGCGTCCGGCCAGTTCCGCCAGCAGGAACACCAGCGCAATTCCAATGACCGGCGCGAAATCCGCCTTGCCCGCGCGCAACGGGATTTTTTCCAGCGTTCGCAGCAGCTGATTCGCAGTCGCATTCACGTAATTCCAGAATGGATGTTTGCCAAAGTAGATGTAGCTGTTCAGCAAATGCAGCGCGAGCAGCGCGGCAATCATAAATTTCCAGACGAGATAACTTCCCAGCGCGATGACCAGCGATTCTCCGATCCGGTGCATGCCGGAAACCGGTTTCGGGATGATTTCCATCCACGCGAGCAGCCAGCTTGCCAGCCCCCAAACCAACGTAATGACCGCGAGCGGCAACAGGAATTTCACCCAGCGCGGCCAGCCGTCAATTTCTCCAAGCTGCATCTTCACGAGCCGGTGTATAGGCATTGGCCCGCCCAAAACTGACAGCAGCAGCAGCCACAGGTAAATGATTCCAAACATCCGCGCAAAGCTGAAAATGGAATACATCAGAATGCGCCCGAAGGAGCTGCTGATAAACGAAGGGGCGATAATTCCGAGATCCAATGTTCCCGCCCAGACAGGTTTCAAGGCGGAACCGATTTGCCAGTAGAAAAGCGCGCGCAACAACAGCAGGCCTCCCAGCACCACGGGCAGATGCCAGCGCCTGGCATTCGCCGGCTCGGCCCGGCGCAAGGTGCCGATCAAGGTGGCGGGTTTCGGTTTGCCGAGCGGATCCGCTTTTGCGGCGCGCCAGTTCAGCCAAAGCAGCAAGCCCGCGAGGTTCAGAATGAAGTCAATCAGGCCCATGTGATCGAAACAAAGTCATGTCGTCGGATTGTTAAATCGTGAATTGCAGAGGTGATTTAACATAAAACGATTCACATCATCCTCAACAGCGTGTCAGCCATTTCGCTGGGCGTGACGGCGACACCGATGCCGGCCTCTTTGAACGCCGTGATTTTCGCCGCCGCCGTGCCTTTGCCGCCGCTGATGATGGCGCCGGCGTGGCCCATGCGGCGGCCCGGCGGCGCAGTGGCGCCCGCGATGAAGCCGGCGACAGGTTTTCTGCAATTCTTTTTGATCCACTCGGCGGCTTCCTCTTCCGTGCTGCCGCCGATTTCGCCAATCATGATGATGCCGGTTGTTTCCGGGTCGTCATTGAACAGTTTGATGACGTCAAGATGCGACGTCCCGTTGACCGGATCACCGCCGATGCCGACGCAGGTGGACTGGCCGGCGCCGCGCGAAGTCAATTGCCAGACGGCCTCGTAGGTCAACGTGCCGCTGCGCGAGACGACGCCGATGTTTCCCTTTTTGTGGATGTAACCGGGAGCGATGCCGATGCGGCAGCCGCCGTGCGAATCCCTGCCCTCGCCGGGCGTGACGACGCCGGGACAATTCGGTCCGATAAGCCGCGTCTTGGTGATGCCTTCCATTGCACGTTTTACGCGCACCATATCCCGAACGGGAATGCCCTCGGTGATGCACACCACCACTCCCAATCCGGCGTCAACGCCTTCGAGAATCGCATCAGCGGCAAACGCCGCCGGGACAAAAATCGCAGAGGCTGTCGCGCCCGTTTGTTTCACGGCCTCGGCCACGGTGTCGAAGATGGGGACTTTTTTGCCGCCGTGCTCAAAAAATTGGCCGCCCTTGCCGGGCGTGACGCCGGCGACGACCTGCGTGCCGTAATCAATCGAGAGTTGCGCGTGCTTCGCGCCAAAGCTGCCGGTGATGCCCTGGACGAGAACCTTGGTGTTGGGTTTGACGAGAATGGACATTTGAATTTTCGATTCGGATTTGCGATTTACGATTCTTTCCGCTTGTGGATGCAGAGGGTGTTACCGTCGGGATCAAATACCATGGCCATGCGGCAGACCGGTCCGTCATACGATTCCATGCGGAATTTGACGTTCTGTTCGTGCAAATGCTTGATGGCGGCATCAAAATCCTCCACCTCCAACGCGGCGGTGCAGCCGTCGGGGCTTGGCTTGAACATCCCCGGCGCGCAGCCGATGGCCAGCGCATACGGGCCGAATTCGTATTCGACCCATTTATCGTCGACCACGGTCGTGGGATTCAGGCCCAGCACTCCCTCGTAAAATTCGCGGGAACGCTTGATATCCGTGACGGCGTAGCAACAAAATGCGAGTTCGATGACTTTGAGCATAACGTGTGGTGGTCAATTTGTTTTGACCGCCTGCACCACCTTCTGCGCCGCATCGGCCATCGAATCGCCGGTGATGATGGCCACGCCGGATTCGGCCAGCGTTTTTTTGCCGGCAACGACATTGTTGCCTTCCAGCCGGACGACCAGCGGAATTTTCAGGTGCGTTTCCTTCACCGCCGCAACAATGCCGGTGGCGATGACGTTGCAATCCATGATGCCGCCAAAGATGTTCACGAGAATCCCCTTCACGTGTGGATCCTGTAAAATGATTTTGAACGCCGCCGTCACCTGCTCCTTGCTCGCGCCGCCGCCCACGTCGAGGAAGTTCGCCGGGCTGCCGCCGAAATGCTGGATGATGTCCATCGTCGCCATCGCCAAGCCCGCGCCGTTGACGAGGCACGCGATGGAACCGTCGAGCTTGATGTAGTTTAAGTTGAACTTGCTCGCCTCGATTTCCAGCGGCGCTTCCTCGTTCAAGTCGCGCATTTCCTGGATGTCCTTGTGGCGGTAGAGCGCGTTGTCATCGAGGGAAATTTTCGCGTCCAGCGCCAAGACCGTTTCCTTGCCGTCGGCCAATTCAACGACGCACATCGGGTTGATTTCCACCATCGAGGCGTCACATTCCCACCAAGTGTTATAGACGCTGGTGACGAGCTTCGCGCCGGCGTTGAACAAATCACTCTTGAGTCCAAGCGCGGCGGCGATTTTGCGCGCCTGAAACGGCATGATGCCTACGGCAGGATCAATCCATTCCTTGAAAATTTTCTCCGGTGACTTTTCCGCGACCTCCTCGATGTCCATGCCGCCTTCGGTGCTGGCCATGACGAGCGGACGCGAATTTGCGCGATCCAGCAGCACGGCCAGATAAAATTCCTTTTTGATTTTCGCGCCGCTGGCAACGAGCAGCGTCTGCACGCGGCGTCCGTCCGGGCCGGTCTGTTTGGTGACGAGCACGTTGCCGAGCATTTTTCGGCCGAATGAAACGGCTTCGTCCACCGACGATGCAACTTTCACGCCGCCTTGAAATCCGCTTGTGAACATCCCCTTGCCGCGCCCACCTGCGTGGATTTGGGATTTGACGACAACTTTCGCGCTGCCACTGGCCGCGATTTTCTCCGCTGCCGGCCGCACTTCGGCGAGCGATTTGGCGGGGATTTCAAACGGGACGGCGACGCCATATTTGGCGAGCAACTGTTTGGCCTGATATTCGTGGATGTTCATTTCAGAAATTAACCCGCTGCATTAAAGACGATTGCGACCAGAAATCAACTTTTAAGCGACGCACGGTTTGAATTTGAGGCCATGAGGAACCACCTCCACCACCGGGTTTGCCTCCACAAAAAATGGCAATGACTTGCCAACGGATGTGAGGCCATTTTGACGGCTCTGTCCGATACTTGAAGCATGGGTTGCACCGCAAAGCGACTTCTGGCCATCACCGCGTTTTGCCTCATCGGGCAATTGTCGGTGCGGGCGGGGCTTGCCAGCAGCGACTGTCTGGATTGCCATTCTGACAAAACGCTGGCCGTGACCAACGCCACCGGCACGGCCAAGTCCCTGTTCGTGGATCCGGTCGTTTTGTCAGCCTCCGTCCACAAAACCAACGCCTGCATCAGTTGCCATGCGGACGTGACCACAAGGCATCCCGACGACAACCGGCCCGTGACAACGGTCAATTGCGCGCGCTGCCATGAGCAACAAGGCGAAAGTTACGGTGCCAGCGTTCACGGTCTGGCGCGCAAGACGGGCCATGAAGACGCCGCCACGTGCGCCGATTGCCACGGTTCGCATAATATTCTCCCGCCGACCTCGCCCGCGTCGCCGCTCCACTTTGTGCGTCAGGCCCAGACATGCGGCCAGTGCCACACGAAGGAAGCGCGCGACGTGGTGGCCAGCGTTCACGGCAAGGCCATGGCCACCGGCAAACGCGACGCGCCCACCTGCACCGACTGCCATTCGGAGCATAAAATCGAGGCGCTGAAGGACGACTCGGCGCTGAAAATTTCCGAGGTTTGCAGCCGCTGCCACGCCTCGGTCTACCTTGACGAAAAGTATAACCTTCCGGCCGACCGTGTGAAAACCTACCTGGAAAGCTATCACGGCTTGGCGGCGCAAAACGGCTCGGTCGTCGTGGCCCATTGCGCCAGTTGCCACGGCTACCATAAAATCCTGCCGTCCTCCGACCCGGGTTCCATGATCAACACGAACAATCTGGTCGTCACCTGCGGCCAGTGTCATCCGGGTGCTGACAAAATGTTCGTGAGCGGAAAAATTCACGAGGATATTTCCGCCTCCGGCAATGGACACGACCTGGGCGGGCGGATCAGTCGCTGGGTGCGACGGATTTATCTGGCGCTGATCTTCGGCGTGGTCGGCGCGATGTTTGTCCATAACGCGCTCTTGTTTCACAAAAAGGTCGCGGCGCACCTGCGCGCCAGCGGACGGCCCGTGCTGCGCATGAGCCTTACACACCGCTGGCAGCACGCCGTGCTCGCGTTGAGTTTCATCACGCTGGCCGTGACCGGGTTCGCACTGAAATTTCCCGATTCAGGCCTGGCGCAAATGCTGGGTTCAAGCGAGCCGGTCCGCCGCTGGATCCATCGCATCGCCGGCATCGTGCTGCTGCTGACCGGGCTGTATCATCTCATTCACGTTTTGAGGACCAAGGAAGGCCGGCGGCTGATCAAGGATTTGTTTCCGGTGAAAAAAGACCTCGCCGACCTGCGGTGCGCCGTGCGTTATCTGGCCGGCTGGAGCCATGAGAAGCCAAACATCGGCCGGTTCGGCTACGCCGAAAAAATGGAATACTGGGCCGTGCTCTGGGGCACGATCATCATGGGCGTGACCGGGCTGATGATCTGGTTCAAGCTGGATGTGACCCGCTTCCTGCCGCGCTGGGCCGTGGATGTGGCGCTCACGATTCATTACTACGAAGCCGTGCTGGCGTGCCTGGCGATTGTCGTCTGGCATTTCTATCATGTCATCTTCGATCCCGATGTTTATCCGCTGAACACGGCGTGCTGGAACGGCCGGGTTTCCGAGGAATGGCAGAAACACGAGCATCCTCTCGACACGCCGGAAAACGGGAAGCCGCCGGTTGATGGTGGAGAAACTTCAGGCGAAGAAAAGTAATCGTCGCACGCTGATTACCGGTGGACGCAAACCGCCGTCCCATTTGCCTTGAATCTTCCGCCACGCGCAGGCAGCTTGCGCTCAGTGAAAATCCTTTTCGCGCTGTTGATGGCGTTGTGTCTGGCGTTTGGCGTGGCGCCGGCGCATGCGGCGTTCATCAACGGCCAGACTTACGTTCCCCTCGCCGACTGGGCGGGCGCGAACGGCCTTAAAATCTTCTGGCTCCGCCGCGGCGAGGAAATTGCGGCAACGAATCCCACCACGCGGCTGGTGTTCGACAAGGATTCAAACACGGCGGAAATCAACGGCATCCATGTCGCGCTCTCCTTTCCCGTGGCCAACGACCACGGCAACATCCTCATCGCGCAATTCGACCTCGACAACACCGTGCGTCCCCTGCTCTTCCCATCGCGCTACCTCAAACCCAAAAGAATCGCCACCATCTGCCTCGATCCCGGCCACGGCGGCAGGGATTCCGGCAACCGCGTCGGTGGATTTTTCTGGCATAACGAAAAAACCTACACACTCCAGCTGGCGCTGGAATTGCGCGACCAGCTCCGGCGCGCCGGCTTCAACGTCATCCTCACCCGCACGCGGGACACCTACGTGGATTTGCCCGACCGGCCGGCGCTGGCCAACAGGTTCGGGGCGGGTTTGTTCGTGAGCCTGCACTTCAACGCCACCCAGACCGGCAAAAATGAAGTCGCCGGCCCGGAGACCTATTGCATCACGCCCGTCGGCGCGGCCTCATCCAACGCGCAGGGCGAAGGCGCGGACCACGGCGCGACCACGGCCAACCGGGTTGAGAAGAACAGCCTGCTCTTCGCCTATCAAATCCAGAAAGCCCTCGTCCAAAACCTCGGTGTGAACGACCGCAGCGTCCGCCGCGCGCGCTGGGCTGTCCTTTGCGACGCGCAAATGCCCGCCATCCTCATCGAAGGCGGCTACATGACAAATCCAACCGAGAGCAAACGAATTTACGACGCGGTCTGGCGACGGCAAATGGCCGCGGCCATTGTGAAAGGAATTGTGAATTATCAAAAACTGAACGCGCCGAAGTCAGCCGCGCCACCCGCGATCAATCATCCACCGGTGAAGCCGCCACCCTCCGGAACATCCACTCACCCGTTGCGGACATCTGGGAGCGTCGGCGTCTCGCCGGCCCGCAACACCATGATGAACTAATCCATTCGCCGGCCGAATGGAGGAACGTCAACACGCCGGGTCTTGTTATTTCGAAACACCGACCCCATGTTGACTCAAGATTAATGTTACCGGGGGGACTGGGCTTGGATTGGGCGGGTGCTCGGATACAAGCTGCCGCCGTGATGGCAGTCAGCACTTGCAAGAGTGGTTGCAGACATTGTGCGTTGCAGCGGCCTCCCATGAGGGTTCATCGGTTGGCGGCGGGTGAAAATATTCCATGCGAAAACACGCCGGCAAGACGCTGGCACTCCAAGTCTATGCCGGCGGAATTTATTTCACGGGCTGAAACCTGGCGCGCAGGACGTGGATGAGGGCCTTGACGGTGAGTTCGATGAACAGAAACGGTTTGGCGATGAAGTCGTTGCCGCCGGCCATCATGGAGTTGGTGCGGCTGTCGAAGTCGCTCAGCGCGGTGACAAAGACGACGGGGGTCTTTTTGTGGTGCGCCAGGTTGCGCAGTTTGGCGCAGAGTTCGTAGCCGGTCATGCCAGGCATGTCCACGTCGAGGAACACGAGGTCGAAATTTTTTTCCTCGAGCAGTTTGAAGGCGGTGTTCGGCTCTTCGGCGCTGACGGATTGGAGATGGGCCTTTTCGAGGGCATAGATGATGGCGCGGCGGGAAATGGGCTCGTCGTCCACGACCAGGATGTCGCCGGCGTAGATTTCCTGTTTTTCGGGCGCGGTGCCGCTGGTAAAAAGAAAACCGAGAAAGTCCACGCCAGCGGCAACGGTGCGGAGGGTTGAAGAATTGATGTTCTTTGGTTTTTCGTAAAGCTCCTTGAGCAACGCCTCAACGGCGTCGGACATCTTGGAGATTTGAGTCAAACCAGCGATGCCGGCGTTGCCGGTGAGGGCATGGAGACGGCGGTAAAGTTCGTAAATCTGCTTGAGCTGCACCATTTCGTCGCCGGACTTGAAAAGGCTTTGCAGGCCGGCGCGCAAGGCGGCAAGCGTGGCGGGCAGACTGTCAATGAATGACTTTCGCAGGTCGGCCTGAAAAACAGCATCCTGCACACCGGCGGCGGCAAGCCTCTCGACCTTGGCCTTTTTTTCAGCCGGCTCTTCCGCGGCTGATCGCATCTTGGGCATCGTGCCGCTGTCGCCGACGGTGAGGCGCACGATGTCCAAAACCTCCTGCGGCGAACAACTGGCCTTGGAAAGGCATTTGTTCGCGCCGGCCTTCCACGCCTCCTGAATCAGGTTGGTCAGATAAGTGTTGGAAAAAACAATGATGGGCAGCTTGGCGAAATCCGCTTCGCCACGGATTTCCTTGATGACATCCACACCCGACATTTTGGGCAGCATGAGGTCGAGAATCATGATGTCGGGCTGGAACGTCCGCATTATTTTCAAACCGCTCTCGCCATCAAGGGCGATTTCGGTCTGATAGCCCTCCACCGCAAGTTTGTTGCGGTAGACATTTGCCACGATCTGGTTGTCTTCGATGATGAGGATTTTTTTCATGAAAATTTACGCCGCCGCAGGCGTCACAGCGAGGGCGGGATGCTTCGCAAGATAAACCTGGATTTCCTTGAATTCACGCCGGGCCTCGGCGCAGAACTCCCCGGCCCCGGTCAGCGCGCCCGACTTGCCCAGCTTTTCCAGTTTGAGCAGCACCGCCGCCAGCCGCGACATGCCGAGCGTGGCGCACGCTCCCTTGCAACTGTGCGCAATATGCCCGACGTCGGCGGACTTGTTCGCGCGCACGGCGTCCTCGATTTGGTTCAACTGCTGCGCCGTCTGCTTGTAAAACATATCGATCAATTCGCGCATGCTTTCCGGATCGCCCTCCGTCAAATCCGCCAGCCGGGTCATTTCCACCGGCGGCTCTCCGGCGGCAGCGGGAACCGCCTGGGCAACGGCAGTGGCGGTTGCGCTCTCTGGCGCGTCTGCGGGCTTGATGGCGGCGGCCGGATGGATTTGCGGTGCCCAGCGTTCAAGGATGCCACGCACATCCGCCAGGCGGATGGGCTTTGCCAGATAATCATCCATGCCGGCGGCGAGGCAGCTCTCGCTGTATGATGGTCCCGCGTTCGCGGTCATGGCGATGATTAGAATGCGCGAATTATAATCCGGGCGCACCGCGCCTTCTTTCTGTCGTTCGCGTATGGCGCGTGTCGCCGCCAACCCGTCCATTTCTGGCATCATCATGTCCATGAACACCAAATCATAATGCCGGCGGTCAAGCGCTTCAAGTGCTTCACGCCCGTTCTTGGCGATATCGCATGAATAACCGTCTTGCCGCAAGATGCGGGCGGCGACCTTTTGACCGATTTCGGTGTCCTCACACAAAAGGATGCTCAACGGAAAGCGCTCGCCGAGCGGCCGGTCAACCTTTTGCGGCTTTGACGCGGCGGTTTTTTTCTGGCTGAACAGCGCGTATTCAATCGCGGCGTAAAATTGCTCGGGCTTGACGGGCTTGCGGAGGCCGTGCGCAAAGGTGACGCACGTGTCTGGCGCCGTGCCGGCGCGCCTGCCCAGCGGCGTGAGGAAAATCAAGGGCATCATCGCCGCTCCGGGCAGCTTGCGGATTTCCATGGCCAGCGCGAGGCCGTCCATGCCGGGCATTTGCAAATCCACAACCGCCAAATCAAATTGTTCGCCAGCGCGCAGCCAGTCGGCCGCCTGCGCGGCATTTTCAGCGGCGCGGGGGTTCATTCCCCATTGTGTCGCCTGCTCGGCCAGCACGCGGCGGACGGTCGCGTTGTCGTCCACGATCAAAACCCGCAAATCGGCCAGCTTGGGCTGGCGACCCGCCAGCACAGGAGTCGCAGCGCCTTTGTCCCGGGTTTCCGCCTGAAAGTTTGCCGTGAAATGAAACGTGGAGCCTTCGCCCGCCGCACTCTCGGCCCACATTTTACCACCCATCATTTCAACGAGCCGCTTGCTGATCGCCAGTCCCAAGCCCGTGCCGCCGTAATGCCGCGCGGTGGATTTCTCGGCCTGCATGAACGGCTTGAACAGCCGGGCCAGTTTTTCGGGCGTGATGCCGATGCCGGTGTCGCGCACGGAAAAATGCAGATGCAGCACCGAACGGCCCGCCGCGTCCGCCGCCTGCGTTGAAAGCAACTCGGCCTGGACAAACACTTCGCCTTTTTCGGTGAACTTGATGGCATTGCTCAAAAGATTCACCAGCACCTGCCGCAGCCGCAGCGAATCGCCATCGAGGGTCGCCGGGATGCCGTTGTCCACCTGATAGATCAGGTCGAGATTTTTTTCGGCTGCCTTGGTGGACAACAGATCGAGCGTTTCCTCGATGCGCACCCGCAAATCAAACGGCCGCGAGTCCAGTTCCATCTTGCCCGCCTCGATTTTTGAAAAGTCGAGGATGTCGTTGATGATGGTCAGCAACGACTCGCCGCTGGTCTGGATGGTTTCCAGATAACCGCGCTGGTCGGGCGTCAGCGGCGTTTCCATGAGCAGGCCGACCATGGCGATGACGCCGTTCATCGGCGTGCGGATTTCGTGGCTCATGGCGGCGAGAAAATCCGACTTGGCGCGCACACTGGACTCGGCGATGTGGCGCGCCTCGATCAACTCCTTGTTGTTCTGGATCAATTCGTCCTGCCGTCGCCTCATTTTCAGCGCGGCCAGCAGACGCGCGCGCAGGATGGCGGCATCCGTCTGTTTGTTGATGCAGTCCAGGGCGCCGAGTTCAAACGCGCGCAACCTGGCAGCCGTGTCGTCCGCACCGGTGAACGCAATGAACAGCGTGATGCCGGCCGTCGGATGCTCCTTGAGCCGCCTTAACAATTCCGGGCCTTCTGTTGAATCAAAATCCAACAACACGAGTTCCGCCGGGTGCTGGTGAAGCAATTGCAGCGCCTCCTCGGCATTGCGCGCCGAGACGGGCGCGGCGCCGTCCGCCGCCAGAATGGACGACAGCTTCCCCGTCCATTTGGAATCGTCGCCGACCAGCAAAATTCGTGGTGCCGGCTCGCTCATTGCAAACAGCTTTGACTCATTTTTTTTGTTTCCGCCCAAGTGTGGACATTAAACACCCTTTCTTCCTGTCCGCCAATGCGATTCTTTGAAAAGAAAATCCCGGCGCGGAAAGAAATATTGCTGGCGCGCGATTTCGCCGGTAAAATTCCCCCATGCTGCAAACGGTGCATGAACCCCGCAGGGCGGAACCGCCGGCAACGTTCCGCGAGACCTGCCTCGCCGCCTTTCGCTTCATGCTGCTGGCGCGTGTGCTGGACGACAAGTTCGCCGCGCTTTACCGCGCCGGAAAAATCCACGGCGGCGTTTTTCTCGGCCGCGGCCAGGAAGCCTTGAGCGCCTCTGTCGGTTTGTCGCTTGAGAAAAACGACGTTTTTGCGCCGCTCATCCGTGACGCCGCGGGCCGGCTCGCGTTCGGCGAACCGGTCATTGACGCCGTGCGGACGTATCTGGGTTCCGCGCTCGGCCCGATGCGCGGTCGCGACGGCAATGTTCATCGCGGCAGGCCCCGGGACGGTTATCTGCCGATGGTCAGCCATCTCGGCGCGATGATTTCCGTCGTGAACGGAATTTTGTTCGCGCGAAGATTAAAGAAAATTTCCGGCAGTGTCGGCGCGGCCTGCATCGGCGACGGCGCGACCTCCACCGGCTCGTTTCACGAGGCCTTGAACCAGGCAGCCGTTGAAAGGTTGCCGCTGGTCCTCGTCGTCGCCAACAACCAATACGCCTATTCGACGCCGACCTCGCTTCAATTCGCCTGCCGCGACCTCGCCGACAGGGCTGTTGGCTACGGCGTGGAATCACAATCGGTTGACGGAACAGATTTGAAGGCGTGTCTGGAAACCATCGGTGCTGCCGTTGACCACGCCCGCGCAGGCCGCGGCCCGCAATTGGTCGTCGCCACCCTGCTCCGCCTCTGCGGCCACGGCGAACACGACGACTCGGGTTATGTTGACCCGAAGTTGAAAACGTCGCCAATCGGACGCGACTGTTTGAAGGTCGCCGAGGAATTTTTGCTCCGCCAGAAATGGATGGACGCCACACAACTGGCCGCGCTGCGGAACGAACTCGTTCGCGAAGTGGAGGAGGCCGTCGCGCAAGTCCAGCGGGAACCAACGCCCGACCCGTTTGCCGAGGAATGGCGCGCGATCACGTCCAAACACTTGAGCGAAACACACCAGGAAGGCGAAGACTGATTTTGTGCCATGAGCGTGACCTATCTTGAAGCCATCCGCGAAGCGCAGGCCCGCGCGCTGCGTGACGACCCGCGCGTGTTCATTTACGGGCAGGACGTCGGCGCGTTCGGCGGCGCGTTCAAGGCCACCAAAAATCTGGCGAAGGAATTTCCCGGGCGCGTGCTGGATTCGCCCATCAGCGAGGACGCCATGATTGGCCTGGCCGTCGGCGCGGCGATTGAGGGCATGAGGCCGATCATCGAAATGCAGTTCGCGGATTTTTCCACCGTCGGTTTCAACCAGATCGTCAACCAGGCCGCGACACTCTTCTGGCGCACAAACGTGCCCTGCCCCATCACCGTCCGCCTGCCCTTCGGCGGCACGTCCGGGAGCGGACCGTTTCACAGCCAGTGCATCGAGGCGATTTACGCGCATTATCCCGGCCTCGTCGTGCTGACACCGGCAACGGTCGAGGACGCCTACAGCATGTTGCTTGAAGCGGTGGCGATTGATGACCCGGTGATTTTCTGCGAGCATAAATTTCTTTATTACCATCTCAAGGCCGAGAAACTGCCGAGCGAGGCGCTGCCCGTCGGCAAGGCCCGCATCGCGCGCGAAGGCCGCGACCTCACCATCGTGACCTACAGTGCGATGGTCCACGAAGCGCTCGAAGCGGCGACGGAACTCTCAACCGAAGGCTGGGAAATCGAAGTCGTGGACCTGCGATCCGTGAAGCCGCTGGACACGGACACGGTGATGGCCAGCGCCGCGCGAACCGGAAGATTGCTGTGCGTTGGCGAGGCGTGGCCGTGGGGTGGTGTGACGGCGGAAATCATCGCGCGCGTCACGAGTGAAGGCTACGGCCTGCTCGACGCCCCGCCGCAACGGCTCAACGCCAAGGACACGCCCGTGCCGTATCATCCGAATTTGTGGACTGCGCACCGTCCGACTGCGCGGAGCGTTGCGGCGGCGGCTAGAAATTTGCTTCGTTTGTAAAATGAACCCGCACAACAATACGAGAATGGAAAATGCAGGATGGAGAATTCAATTGATCCGCCATCTTCCATCTTCCATCTTCCGTCTTCACTTTTAAGCCATGCCTTCCATTCCCATCATCATGCCGCAGCTCGGCGAGTCCATCGCCGAGGCCAAAGTCATCAGCTTTCTGGTCAAGCCGGGCGATGCCGTCGAGGCCGATCAGGATTTGATCGAAGTCGAGACGAACAAGGCCACCATGTCCGTCACGTCGCCGTGCCGTGGGCGCATTGATAAACTCACCGCCCAATTGGGCGAAAGCTACGCCGTCGGAGCCGCGCTCGGCCAAATTGAGGTTACGCAGGAAGAAGCGGCTCGACTGGGCATGGATCTTTCCGCTCCGGCGAAAACTGGAGAAACAGACCGCATTTCAAATGCCGAAGCGGATGGCGGCAAATACCGGGTCCAGCCGACCGTGCGCGGTCTGCCCGTGCCGGCAAATGTGGCTGGTGCGAGCTATCTCTCACCCCGGCTCAAGGCGCGGATGCACGAACTCGGCTTGAGCGCCGCCGATGTCGCGGGCGTCGCCGGCAGCGGCGCGGCCGGTCGTGTGACCGTTGAGGATTTTGAGAAGTTCATCGCGCACATCGAAAAACAAAAAGTCAGCCAGGCCTCCTCCATGCGTGTGAGCGTGGCCGACGCGATGCGGCGCAGTTGGACGCGGCCCATTGCGCACGTCGGCATGCCTGTCTGTCTCGATCCGTTGTTTGCCTTCCGCAAAATCGCCAGACCCAAGCCCGGTCCCGCGCTGTGCGCCTTGCGCGCGCTGGCGGTGGCGCTGGCGGAAAACAGCGCGCCCGCCGGACGGCTGGTGGGAAATAAAATTGTGCACCCCTCCTCGATAGACATCGCGTTCGCCGTCGAGGCCGAGGACGGCGTGCTGGTTCCCGTCATTCGCCATGCGGACAAGCAGTTGCTGAAAGATTTGGTTGCGCCTTACAACGAACTGGTGGAACTGGCGCGCGAACGCAAATTGCCGCCCAGCGCGACGGGCGGTTCGATCGCCACCGTCACCAATTTCGGCACTTTCGGTCTGGAATGGGCCACGCCGATTCCGCTGCCGGAACAATCGCTCGTGCTCGGCATGGGCGCGGCGCGGCACGAACCGCATTGGGACTCGGTCAAGGGCCAGTTTGTGCCAATCATGGAGGCGAACCTGACGTTGAGCTTCGACCATCGCGTGATTGACGGCGGCGCGGCGGGACGCCTGCTCCAGCGCGTCGCCGAGTTGATGTCCAAGCCGGAACAATTGTGACACGCGGCTAATTGTCCTCTGTTTTGAACGCCGCGACGATTGGCCGGTGGTCGGAGCCGACACCCCAATTCGGCAATGCCAGCACGTAAGATTCATTCTTCACCCAGTCACGCTCCAGTGCCGGGCTGATCAAAATGTAATCCATGCGGGTATAGACGTCCTCCTTGCCGTAATATTCCGTCCACGAGACGTTGCGCGGGTCGAAATTGGAGTTTTCCGCGGGCGCGTTGTCCCCGTTGCGCTCGGCGGGCCGCGTGTCAGTAAGCTTGAATTTCCCGCGACCGATGATGATTTTGACGGAATCGGAATCCTTCACGTCGTTGAAATCGCCGAGCACAATCAGCCTCGCGTTTGCATTGCCGGCAAAATGTTCGTCAATGATGCCTCGCAAAGTTTTGGCTTCTTCGAGGCGTTCCTCGGCCTCGTCGGCATTGGGCACGGGCCGGCGCGATTTCAAATGTGCTGCGATGAGCGTGAAAGTGAAGTTCGTCGCGGCTTCGATGTCCACCTCGGCAAAGCCGCGCTCCACGTGGAATTGCCGGCCATCGAGCAGAAATAGGTCGTTCGTGTGCGGGCGGCGCGCGGCGATGGGCAGCCGGCTCAACACGGCGACGTGGATGTTCGTGTCCGCGCCGCTGACGTGTTCCCAAAACGGATAGTCCAGTCCGTGGGCCTTGAGCGACGCGCGCAATTCCAAAAGCGCATTGGTCGTTCCCATTTCTTCGAACGCAAGCACGTCGGGTTTGATGGACTCAATGCTTTCACGAATTTTCGCCCTCGCTTCGGCGGATTTGACGTGAGGACGCGATTCCGTCGGCTGGTCCAGATAATTTTCGACGTTGTAAGTGGCGACGCGGAAGGTTCCGGCGGCAAAGGAAGTGGAACAAAGCAGCGCAACAATTAGATGGACGAAGCGACTTTGGACTTTCATGCCGCCACAAAAATTGTCAAACGGCATTTTGTTTTCAAGGGAAATGTCCGAATATGAATGGAGCGCGGCTGTGTCGGAGACCAGCCGCAGCATTTTCAACGCGCTGCGGCTGACGCTTCGCGCACAGCCGCGCTCCGAAGAATTGCCAATTTTCTCAAATCTGTTATTCTCATTCCATGCCTCGAACGAGTCGGGAAAATTCCGCCGCGCATTTGCACGACATCCAGAGCCGGCCCGATACGCGCGAACTGCGCATTGACAAGGTGGGCGTGCGCGGGCTGCGCTTTCCCATCCAGGTGCGCGACAAGGCGCGCAGCATCCAGAACACGGTGGCGACC
>Ga0265337_1000676_pt1 | contig 18024 bp, 15 predicted proteins | sample 42122metaG_FD_192441 | JGI IMG/M metagenome (GOLD analysis project Ga0265337, IMG submission 192441) | Rhizosphere microbial communities from Carex aquatilis grown in University of Washington, Seatle, WA, United States - 4-21-22 metaG | ecosystem: Host-associated > Plants > Roots > Rhizosphere >... | reverse complement strand
GTTCCGTCACGGTGCCTTGTGCCTTTCTGGTTTCGGATACGCGGGGGGCTAGTAGAAAAAAGCGATCGTGCGGTACTCCACCGACTCGCGCGGGTTCGCGTCCGCCGCGTAGGGCGCCTCGAACGCCGTGTGCGGCACCCGCCACGCCACGCTGTGATCGCTGTCGTGCAACTTGAACAGCAGCGCCTCGTCCGCGGTCAGGTCGGGGAAGAACCACCAGCGGTGCTGCGGCGCCGGCGCGAAGATCGAGCCGGCCGGCATGGCGTCGGGGTCCTCGATCTCCGGGATGTCGCCGGCGTCGGGGAGCTGGTCCACGAACAACAGCAGGTTCGGCTCGCCCTCGGCGTCGTCGACGGAGCGGTAGTCGAGCAGCGCCAGCGGCCAGTCTTGCGGCGGCGGGCTGAACGTCCGCCATAGCGAGGTCATGATCGCCCGCTTGTACGGCTCGCCGCGCGGCGACGCGGCGGTCATCCGGTCGTCCGCGCGGCCTGGGTGCATGTCGACGTGCACGTCAGAGGCGGGCGGCTGCGCGCCGTCGAGCGCCTTGTTCGCCCGGCGGATCACCCAGCCGAGCGTGACCACCTCATCCGCGCCCGTCGCCTCCTTGACCAGGCCGGCCACCTCGGCGGTATAGGTGCCGTCGAGCTGTTCCTTGTCGCCGAAGTCGGTGACCGCGCTGCGGTGGCGCAGCAGGGTGAACCCGCTGCGGTCGAGCCCGAAGTCGTCCAGGTGCGGCCGCCCGTTGCTGATGGTGACCTCGGTCGGCGCGTACTGCGTGGTGGTCAGGTGGCCGCCGAGCGCGACGTAGAGCCGGTTGCGCGGGGAACCGGGGCGGAGATAGTTGAGCGTTGCCGTGACTGAGTCCGCGGCGTCGCCGGTGACACCATCCATGAGGTCAACTATGCGCCGCGGCCCGCGCCGGCTCCAGATGCGCGGGCACAGGCTAGCGGCCCTCGATTTGGCCCGTCGCCTGGGGGCCTGACGGATCATACGGAACGGTGGCGTGCGCGCCCGATACGATGGCGGAGCCATCGGGCGCGCATCGGGGGTACGGGGGGTCGTCCCCCCGGGAGAAAACTGCGCCGTGCTCCTACTCGACCGGGTCGATGGCCGGGCGGTGCGCCCGCGCGTACTCCGGCACCTGCACGGAGACCGCGGGGACGGGCGGCTCGAAGGCCGGGATCTCGCCCGGGCGGACCGGGGCGACGAGCGCGGAGCCGACCGCCGCCGGGTCGATGACGAGCGCGACCAGCTTGCTGTCGGCCTGCTGCTGCGCGCCGCCCGTGGTGACCGCCTCGGTCGCCCGGGCAGGCGCCTCGGTCACGTGCGGGGCGAGCAGCTGGTCCTCCGGCAGCGCCATCAGCGTCTCCGGCTGAACCCGGTGGTCGTAGACGAGCTCGTAGCTGATCTCGTCGCCGACGCTCACCCCGTCGGTCCGCGACCGGGAGGTCGACGTGGTGTGGCTGGTCTCCTCGGTCGTCGACCAGGACTTAGTGGTGGCGTCGCTCTCGTGGCGCGCGCTGAACCGGGTCCGGGTCTTCACGATGTCGATCGCGGGCTTGCCGCCCTTGCCGCCGACCTGAACGCTCGTTACGCGCTTGCCGCCACCGCCACCGCCACCGCCACCGCCGCCGCCGCCGTTCCCGCCGCTTCGGCTGCCGCCGCCGTTCCCGCCGCTCCCCCAGCCGCCGCCGTTCCTGGCCGCGGAGCCCTTGCCCGACCCGCCTTCGCCTTCTTGGCCGCGGGACGGCTCGCGCCCGCGGCCGGCCGGCCGGTCCGCTCCGCCGCGGTCGTGGTCGCCGCCGCTGCGCGGCCCCGGCCGCGGGTGGTGGTCCTCGACGCGCACGTTGACCTGCGGCTCGTGCCGGGGCACCTCCGCCTCGGAGTACGCCTGGCCGGTGGTGGTGCCGACGGTGTGGGTGGTGGCACCGCCCTCGGTACGCCCCGAGGTGCGGGTGACCGAGTCGCTGGAGGTGCGGGTCCGCGACTGGCTCACGCTGTGCCGGTGGGCGAACCGCCCGGCGATGAAACGCCGCTCCAGGCCGAGGTGCTCGGCCGCGCGGACCGCCTCCGGCCTGGTCGCCAGCCGCATGAACGCGGTGTGGCGCGTGTCCAGGTGCCTGGCTGACTCCTCGGTCAGCCGGGAGAAGGCACGGACCAGCGGGACGTCATACCGCTCGCAGACCGCGGTGAGCCGTCCAAGGTGCCTGGCCGACTGCTCGTCCGCGCCCGCCAGGATGACGGCGGGCCGGACGGCGCCGCCGCCCGGGCCGCCAGCCGCGTCGCCCGCCGCGGAGACGGCCCGGGTGACCCACTGGATGACGAGGGCGGCGGTCAGGTCGGCGGCCACGTCGCGCGGCCCGTCGGCGAGTGACAGGCAGGTCAGCCTGGCCGGCGGGCGCGATCCCTGGTCGACGCCGAGCGCGGTGAGCGGTTCTACCACCGCCGCGAGCCTGACCAGGTTCCCCGCGACCTGGTTCCGGAAGCCGTCACCGAACAGAGCGCCGAGGCTCGCGCGCTCGCCCGGCGTCAGCGGCCCGCCCGGCGACGGCCCGTCAGCCGGCGCGGGCGCGTCGCTGAGCAGCATGGCCAGCGCCGCGTGCAGCCGCCCCATGGAGACGTCGGCGCCGAGCACCCCGGTGATCTTCTTGAGGATCATCAGGTCGGTGGCGCGCGCCGCGGCGGTCGCGCCCGCGTCGTCGGCGTGCACCACCTCGACGATCAGCGACGCGACCTGCTCGCCGGTCAGCCCGGCGAGCAGCGGGGTCCGCGCCAGGTCCCTGGGCAGCTGGTAATCCTGGCAAGACAGCCCGGCCCGGAGTGCGGCGGTCACCAGGCCGTCGGCCACCATGTCCTGCGACAGGTCGAGCACGATCACGGGCCCCTGCCCGAGCAGCTCCCAGCCGAGCCCGGTCACCATGTTCTGCCGTCCGAGGCCCGTACCGCCGAAGACGTCAAGCCGGGTGATCTCCTCGTGCGCGGCCACCTGGAGCCACCGCGGCTCGCCGGCGATCCGTTCCGCCTCGGACCGCGCCCACTGGGACTTGCCCTGCTCGTACTCGGCGAGCTCGGTCGCATGCGCCCGGGCGCGCAGCTCGGTCTCGATGCGCAGCCGGGCCGCGGCCCGCCGCCGGTTCAGGCCGAGCAGGACGACCGGCAGCAGGCAGGCCAGCGCGAGCCCGCCGGCCACCCACCACGCCCAGCGGATGCGGGCGACCGCGGCGACGAACCCGAACAGCACGAACGCGAACAGGCCGATGGCGATGAGCAGCCGCGACCACTGACCCCTGGCGTGCTGCGCGGCCGCCAGGGCCGCCACCTTGGCCGGGTCGGGAGGGGGCTCGGCGGGCGCGGGTCGCTCGAAGTCGCGCGGGCGCAGCCCGGGCTCGTTCGGAATCCAGCCAAGGTGCAGGCCCATAGGGCGAGACTAAAACCCGACGGGCGCAGGTTCAATTCGATGACGGCCGATGAAATTAGCCGAGCAACTTGCGCTGCTGCTCCATCTCGGAGTCCGGTATCCAGTTGCCGTGGAAGCCGATGGGCACCCGGTGGGGTATGTGGATGGTCGCCACCGGGCCCGCGGCGAGGTCCTGAGCGTGCAGGATGACCACGTCGGCGGTGCGCGTGGTCATGTCGCTGACGTACGTCATCAGCCAGCCGTCGTCCTCGGCCGAGTCCGGGGTGCGCGGCACGAACACGGCCTCCATGCCGAACCGGCCCGGCCCGTAGGCGTATACCTCCTTGGCGCTGTCCCTGGTTGGGGCGTCGAAGTCCCGCTTGATCAGCGTGGACATGCCCCCGTCCCGGCTGCTGAAGTAGCCGTACCTGAACTTGTCGCCAGTGATCCGCTCGTCCATCCGCGGCATCTCCTGCGGCTGGTCGTCGAGGATCTCGACCTTGGTCTTGCCGGTCTTCGGGTCGATGAGGAACAGGTTCAGCGTGCCCGGCTTCTCGCCGGGGCCGGTGTGGTCGGTGACGAACAGCTGGTCGTAGCTCGCGCCGATCAGCGCCACCTGGCCGTCCGGGCGGTCGTAGGCGCCGAGGATATGGAACACGGCCCAGCGCTCCACCTCCACGGAGACCGGCTCGCCGCCGGCGGGGTCGCGCGGGACAAGCACCCAGCGGGTCGGGTACTCGAAGTCCCACAGGAACGGGAAGTCGTAGCCCGCCGCCAGGAGCTCGTCGGCGTAGTTGACCGGCCCGTCGAGGAAGACCGCGTACCGCTGGGTGAGCGCGAAGTCGTGCACCACCGGACGTCCGGGCGTCGGCACGTCGACGGTCCGCCGAACCTTGCCCGAGGTATCGACTACCTGGTAGGAGACGTGCTGCCAGTCATGGTAGTAGCTCATACCGTGCAGCTCGCCGGAGCGCGGGTCGCGATGCGGGTGCCCGGTCCACGAGCCGTTGAGCGTCCCGCCGAAGTCGCTCTTGGCCAGGCACTCAAGCTCGTAGGACAGCTCCACGGGGAGCACGCCGGCCTCGGCGAACGCCCAGGTCTTGCCGGCGTGCGCGAAGGTGTGCGTGTTGACGATGTTGTCGGCGACGTACTGCGCGCCGCCGCCGAGCTGCCTCGGACCCGGCAGCGGGTCGATCCTCTTGGACCTGGCCACCTCGTCGTCGCGGACGAACCGGCTGCGGTACCACTCGGCCTTGCCGTCGCGGATGCGGACCCCGTGCACCATGCCGTTGCCGGTGAACCAGTTGTAGGTCACCGGGTCCTGCGGGTCGACCGGGTTCGGCCCGACCCGGAGCAGCCGGCCGTCCTCAAGCTCGGCCGGGATCGTCCCGGTGACCTTGAGGTCGTACTCGGTCACCTCACGGGCGACCGGCGCGAACGGGCCCTGAAGCCAGCTGTTGACGAACCCTTCCGGCGCCTCGGCCGCTGGCCTGGGCTGCGTCTCGGTCATTAGCTTCTCCTTCGGTGCAACCGGCACGGCGACGCGCCCACGGTGACGTGGATCGCGGTCACCTGCTTGCCACCGAGCATCGCGCGCCGGAGGTGCCGTGTCATTAGGCGCACCCACCAGACTTTCGCCGGCGCTTAGACGATCCGTACAGTGGCTCTTCCGGGCTCCGCTCACGCTAGCCTTAGCGCCATCGATTCCATCGAATTCCGGCGCGCGCTCGGGCATTTCGCCACGGGCGTCACCGTGGTCACCTACGTGCCGGACGGCATTGACGAGTTCCGCGGGACCACCGTCAACTCGTTCACCTCGGTGTCGCTGCAGCCTCCGCTCGTGCTCGTCTCGCTCGGGCGGCAGACCCGGGCCGCCGCGGCGCTGCGGCCCGGGTCGGCGTTCGCGGTGAACGTGCTGCACCTCGGCCAGCGCGACCTCGCCATGCACTTCGCCGGGCGGCCGGACCCGGCGAGGCGGGTCGACTGGGAGGTGCGGGCCGGGGTGCCGCACCTGGCCGGCTGCGCCGCGTTCTTCCGGTGCGTGGCGCGGGACGTGCACGACGCAGGCGACCACCTGCTCGTCGTCGGCCTGGTCGAGGAGTACCAGGCACACGGGCACCCCCCGTTGCTCTTCTACCGCGGGGCCTTTGAGCAGCTGCCGAGCACGGCCCACGGCCAGCCGGACGCCGAGAGCGAGCGCGACTTCATCGGCGACTTCCCCGAACTCTGGTAACCCGGCACTTTGGCAACATGATCATGCCCGCGGGCGGGGATAGCGGGCGGTCGATGGCGGCTGTGTGGCTGGTGGTATTGGAGAGGTTGACGTTAGTGGCCGCGGAAGGCTTCCTCTAGCCACCAGGAGGGCTGGCCCTTGGTGACCTTGGCGTCGATGAGCAGCGGGCGCTCCCTGGGGCCGGCCAGCCAGGAGCTGACGGCGGCGAGGTCGTCCGGAGCGCGGACCGTCGCGGCCTCGAAGCCGTAGCCGCGGGCGATCGCGGCGATGTCGGCCGGGGGAAAGACGACGTTGTCCACCGGGTGACCCTGGGGGCCGAAGTGGTGGACTTCCGCGCCGTAGGCCTCATCGTCGTAGACGACCACGATCAGGTCGGTGATGCCGAGGCGGACCGCCGTTTCCAGTTCGCTGGCGCCCATCAGGGCGCCGCCGTCGCCGAGGGCGGCGACCGTGAGCCGGTCGGGGCGGGCGATGGCGGCGCCGAGCGCGGTGGCCAGGCCCAGGCCGACCGACTGGAACGCCTGCGTGAAGACCAGGCCGTCCTCGTCGGGCACGCCGAGGAACATGGCCGGGTAGCCCATGAAGTTGCCCGAGTCGGTGGCCACGGTGCGCGTCGAGGGCAGCAGGTCGTCCAGGGCGATGGACAGGGTGCGGGGGTCGATCCGGCCGGCTTCGCTCTCCGGCTGGAACGGGACGTCCCGCCACCGGCCCTCGGCGGCCAGGCGCTTGGCGACCTCGGGGGTGCGGTAGCCCTGGGCGCGCTGGCCGCGTCGCTCGAGCTCGGCGCTGACCGCGCGGGCGGCGGTGGCCACGTCGCTCGGTACGCCGATGTCGACACGGTGCACCGCGCCGAGCGCCGCCGGGTTGGCGTCGACCTGGATGACGGTCGCGTCCCGGCCGATCAGGTCGCCGCGCCGGGTGGTCCACGGGGACAGGGCGCAGCCCCAGGCGATGACCAGGTCGGCGCCCGCGATCAGCTCGGCCGCCACCGGGGTGGCGAAGCCGCCGCTCACGTCGAGGCTGAACGGCTCACCGTGGAACAGGCCGCGGGAGACCGCGGAGGTGGCCAGGAGTGCACCCGCTCGTTCGGACAAATCCTTTAGCTCTTGCTTTGCCTGCCTGGCGCCTCGCCCGGCGATGAACACCGGGCGCTGCGCGCTAGCCAGCGCGTCGGCCAGGCCGACGGTCACCTCGGGGGCGGGCCACAGCCGCGGCCACACCCGGACCGGCGCCATCGGGACGTCGGTCAGCGACTGGGCCTGGACGTCGAGCGGCAGGCACAACAGCACCGCACGGCGCTCGATCAGCGCGGTGCGGTAGGCGCGGCGCAGGTCGTTGCGGACGGTGGAGGCGGCGGTGACCCGGTCCGGGATCATGCCGATCGCGGCGGCGAGCGCGGCCTGGTCGATGTGGAAGTTGGAAGACGGCTCGGTGACCTCGGCGGCGAGCGCGAGCAGCGGGGTGCGGGACTTGGCCGCCTCGGTGAGTCCGGTCAGGGCGTTGGTCAGGCCGGGGCCCTGATGGACGCTGAGCACGCCGACCTGGCCGGAGACCCGGGCGTACGCGTCGGCCATCACGGCCGCGCCGCCCTCGTGGCGAGCGGCGATAAACCGCGCGCCGTTCCTGGTCAGCGCGTTGGTGACGTGGAAGTTGCCGCTGCCGACGACGCCGAACACCGTGCGCACCCCGGCGTCCCGCGCGAGGGCGGTGCCGATCCACTCGGCGACGGACATCTCGGCCATGGCCATTGCGGCTCCCTTCCGGCGATCGACGACGACCGTACTTGCGGCGTCTGCCCGGCGTCAAACAGGCCCGGGGATTGACGGTCCTGATTCCACAGATCTATCATTTTGATATCATATTTCTGAAGAGGTCAGAAGGTGGTCTTCATGAGGCAGCGCACCGCCAGGCTCGGCCGGATCGGTTCCGCTGTGCTCGGCGTCGTCACCGTCGCGGGCGGGATCGTCACCGGGTGCAGTTCGGCGCCGCCGGCCCCGGTCACCAGCACGTTCGCCGGCGCGGCCCAGCCGTCCGGGTCGTGGCCCTATCCCAACGGCGACCTCGCCAACACGCGGGACGCCGCCGGCTCGCGGATCTCGGCGGCGAACGTCGGCACGCTGCGCGAGGCGTGGACGTTCAAGCTCACCGGCACCGCGGCCACCAGCGTGACCTACGCCGGCTCGCTCGCCGCCGCGCCGGTCGTGGTGAACGGCGTCGTGTACCTGCAGGACCTGTACGCCAACGTGTACGCGATCTCTCTGGCGACCGGGAAGCAGCTCTGGGAGTACTCGGTCAACGTCGCCGAGAAGAGCGGGCCAGGCCCGGACGGCGTGGCGGTCGCGGACGGCATCGTGTACGGGGACTCCTCGACCACGGTGTTCGCGCTCAACGCCGCCACCGGGAAGGTGGTGTGGAACGACACCAGCCTGCTGAACAGCGGCGAGGGCGCGTTCGAGATCCAGCCGCAGGTGTCCGGCGGGCGGGTGTACCTGGCCAGCGCGTACGGTTCGGGGCCCGGGGGCGGGGTGCTGCTCGCGCTTAACGCCGCCACCGGCGCGGCGCTGTGGCGGTTCAACACCGTGATCGGCGGCCAGCCCGCGGGCGTGACGGCACTCCCCGGCCTCGGGTCCGGCGGGGCCTGGGAGACGCCGCTGGTCGGCACGGACGGGTCGGTGACCTTCGGGATCGGGAACCCATACCAGTCAATCGGCGGGGCGATCGACCACCCGGCGCGCGACCTGTACACCGACAGCGAGGTCAACCTCGACGGGGCGACCGGCAAGCTGCGCTGGTACTACCAGGCCGTGCCGAACGACTTCAAGGACTGGGACATGCAGCTCTCGCCCATCGCCACGACGGTCAACGGCGTGCCCGCCGTCATCGGCGGCGGGATGATGGGCGACGTCTACGCGATGAACGCCGCCACCGGCGCGCTGCTGTGGAAGACGCCGGTCGGCGCGCACGACGGGACCGACGACGACTCGCTGCTGCTGCTCGAGCACAAGCTCACCATCAAGCTGCCCTACACGTTCGAGCCCGGGGCGCTCGGCGGCATCCTCACCGACATGGCGGTCGCGGACGGCAGCGTGTACGTCGCGACGATCGACCTGGCGCTCAAGGCGACAACCATGAGCTCGGTGAACGGCGACGCCGCGGGCCCTGGCGGGGAGTCCGGTGACATCGAGGCGCTGAGCCTGGCCACCGGCAAGGTCGAATGGGACACGAAAGTCTCGACCCTGCCGCTCGGCGCGACCACGGTGTCGAACGACCTCGTGTTCACCACGCTGTTCGACGGCACGCTGCTCGCGCTGAACCGGGCGACCGGGGCGATCGTGTACCAGCACAAGCTGCCCACCTCGGCGAACTCGCCGATCGCGATCGCGGGCAACACGGTCCTCGTACCGGCGGGCGGGCCTAAGGCCCCGGTGACCGGCAGCCCGCAGCTGGTGGCGTACACCGTCTCCTGAGCCGCGGGGCCGGCCGGCGTACGGTGAGATCACCGGGCCGGTTCCCGACAGTGGAGACGGAGCGATGACTCGAATACGGCCAGCCGCCTGGCTCACGGCCGCGGTCGCATTGTTCCTGCTGGCCGTGGCCGGTTATGCCCTGCTCGTCCACGCGTACCCGCAGTACTACTGGAGGCAGATCGACACGGCCGTGTACCGTGATGGCGGCATCGCGGTGCGGAACCAGCCGGCGATGCTCTACGCGCTGCGGCTCGGGCCGGCGAAGCTGCCGTTCATCTACCCGCCGTTCGCCGCGCTCCTGCTGGCGGCGGGGAGCGGTGCGTCGTTCGCGGCCTGGCAGGTCGGGTTCGCTGTGCTCACGATCGGGCTGCTCCCGGTGGTGACGTACCTTTCCCTGGGACTCGCCGGGCGGCCCGCCGGCCTGGCCAGGGCGGCGGCGGCGTTCGCGATCGCCGCGGTGGGCCTCTGGCTGGAACCGGTCGCGATGACACTGTTTTTCGGGCAGCTCAACCTCGTGCTGCTGGCCCTGGTGGCTGGCGATCTCGCGCTGCCGGACCGGATCAAGGTCAAGGGCATCGGAATCGGGCTGGCGGCGGGGATCAAGCTCACGCCGTTGATCTTCATCCCGTACCTGCTCTGCACACGGCGGGTCAGGGCCGCGGCGGTCAGCGCGCTGACCTTCGCGGTCACGGCCGGACTTGGGTTCGCGCTGCTGCCGCACGCCTCCACCGCTTTCTGGCGCGAGCAGTTCACCCAGCTGGGCAGCAACCACTTCCACCTGGACAACCAGTCACTGAACGGCGTCATACTGCGCCTGACCCACGCAGGCCCCGACGCGCACGCGTACTGGCAGGTCGCAGCGGTCGTGGCCGGCCTCGCCGGGCTCGCCACCGCGATAGCGGCGAGCCGCCGCGGCCACGAGCTACTCGGCCTGGTCGCGTGCGCCGCGACCGGCCTGCTTGTATCCCCGATCAGCTGGTCGCACCACTATGTCTACGTGGTGCCGGCCCTTGTCCTCGCCGCGTGCGGGCCACGGCGCCTCGGCTACAGGATCCTCGGCGCCGCGCTGGTCGTGGGCTTGTTCGGCTGGTGGCCGCTGCCCATCGGCAGCCAGGGCGGCTACGACCCCAAGGCCCAGCTGCGGCCGCGCGGGCTGCTGCTTCTGGCGCCGAACGAGGGCAACAACGGGACGGTCGAGTTCACCTGGCGCGGGCTGGAGTTGATCGTCGGCAACTACTACGTGCTCACCCTGGTCGTGTTCGTCGCGGCCACCGCATGCGGCCTGATGCTGACCCGTCACCTCAGGCCTGAGCGCGCAGCCCCCGGCGGCGCAGGCCCACCGCCACCATCGCCAGCCCTACCAGGGCAATCACAGGGCCGGCCACCGCCCAGAACGTAACACCGGACATCGCGCTCCCGCCCAAGGCGCCCACCCCCTGGAGCGTGAAGATGACACCGGCCACCGTGATCAGCAGGCCCGCGCCGACGAGCAGAACCTTCTTCATGATGACTCCTCTTGCCTGGGCCCGCAGTGTGCTGGCCGTTTCCACCGGTCATCTCTAATACGGATAGGCGGCCGGAAAGGATCGGTGCCGAGACCCGCCACCATAGCCGGACTCAGGGTCCTGCATTGGCTCATGGGTGGTCGGCCCGGCCGGTCAGAGCCGGTTTAGCGCTGTTCGCATGCCGGTCTGTGCTTGTTTGCCGAGCCGATCGAAGGCAGGCCGCAGGAGCGGGGCAAGGAGACGGGACGGCCCGTGGAAGGTGAACTCGGCGGTATAGGTCACCTCGGTGCCGGCCTCGATCCTGCGAAAGGTCATGGTGTCGACGGCGGTGAGCGTCTTGTTCTGGCCGCGGAGCTGGATGCGCTCACCAGGGACGAACTCACTCACGATGTAGGTCAGCTGGGCCTGCCGGCCGAGGAATGTGGAGGTGTTGAGGTAGGTGGTGCCGACGCCGCCGTCGCCGTGCTGGTTCACGGTGGCCACGGTGCCCGGGTCCCACTCGGTTGTCGTGGTGAAGTCCGAGAGATAGCCGAACACCGCGTTCAGTGGCTTGTCGACGATGACGGTCTGCTGCAGTCTCATGGCGTCCTTCGGGTTCCTTAGCGCTGGATGAGGTGGTCGGGGGCGGGCGCGGGTCAGGTGAGTGAGGAGCGGGCCCACAGAGCGGTCCAGGAACGGGCAGGGACGAGGCGCGCGGCCTTCATCAGCAGGGCCATCCGGACGGGAAAGACGACCTCCGCGCGCTCGCGCTGCAGGCCGTCGCAGATGGATCGTGCGGCCTGATCGGCCCCGATGATGAACGGCATGGGGAAGCGGTTGCCGGCCGTGAGGTCGGTCCGCACGAAGCCGGGGCAGACGGTCGTGACCTGCACGCCGGTTCGGGCGAGGTGCACGCGCAGCGATTCCAGGAGGTTGATCTGGGCGGCCTTGGTCGCGCCGTAGGCCTCGGCGCCGGCCAGGCCGCGGTAGCCGGCCACCGAGGCGATGCCGGCTATGGTCCCGCTCCGCCGCCGCAGCATGCCGGGCAGCACGGCCGCGATGGAGTTGCTCATCCCGGTGAGGTTCACGCGGATGTGCTGGTCGAAGACCTCGGTGTCCCAGTTCGCCGGGTCCATCTGCCTCCAGTAGCCGGCCGACAGCACCGCGAGGTCGATCGGGCCCAGCTCCTCCTGGACTCGCGCCGCTGCCGCCGCGATGGAGGCGGCATCGGTGACGTCGGCGGGCAGGACGAGCATGTCCCCGCCCGCAACATCGTGGAGCTGCTCCTTGCGACGGGCAGAGATCGCGACGGTGGCGCCACGGCGTACGAGTTCGCGGGCCACGGCGGCGCCGATGCCGCTGGATCCGCCGACGACCCAGGCGACCTTGCCGTTCAGCTTCATGCCGGCCTCCTCTCCAGCTGAAGCTGGCTCACGCCGAGGTAGCCGCTGCGGAAGCCGGCCTCGCTGTAGGCAAGGTAGAACTCCCACATGCGGCGGAAGGTCTCGTCGAAGCCCTGGGCGTGGATGCGGGGCCACTGGTCGAGGAAGCGTTCTCGCCACAGGCGCAGGGTCCGGGCATAGTGCTCCCGGAGTTCGCGCTGCCGGGTCACGCGCAGGGTGGTGTGGGCCGCGAGAGTGTCGTCGACGGCCTGCAAGGACGGAATGATGCCGCCGGGGAAGATGTACTTCTGGATCCAGCCGAAGCTGCGCCGAGTGGCGAGGAAACGCTCGTGGTCCATGGTGATTGCCTGGATGGCGACCCGGCCGCCCGGAGCGAGGAGCCGGTCTAGGGCCACGAAGTAGGTTGGCCAGTAGGCCTCCCCGACGGCCTCGACCATCTCGACGCTCACGATGGCGTCGTACTCGCCTTCGACCTCGCGGTAGTCCTGCACTCGCACCTCGACGAGCCCGGCGAGGTCGGCGGATTGGACCCGCTCACGGGCTAGCCGCATCTGCTCGTGGGAGAGGGTGATCGTCGTGACGCGGGCACCTCGTTGCGCTGCGCGGATGGCAAGTGAGCCCCATCCGGTGCCGATCTCAAGCAGCCGGGTGCCGCTGCGTACGCCGGCGAGGTCGAGAAGCCCGTCGATCTTGCGCAACTGTGCTTCCTCGAGCCGGGTTGCGGTCTCCACCGGCTCGCTCTCGTCGAACCACGCCGAGGAGTAGGTCATCGTCGGATCCAGGAATGCGGCGAAGAGGTCGTTGCTCAAGTCGTAGTGAGCGGCGATGTTGCTCCGCGAACCATCAAGGGTGTTCTCTTGGTCACGGGGGACGCGCCGGTCGACGAAGACGCGCAGCCGCTGAAGGGCCGGAGAAATCATCGTGGTCAACCGAGAGGCGAAGGGCGTCAGCAGGTCGGCCAGGTCGGTGCCGGGGCCGGCCCGCCAGTCCCCGGCCATGTACGCCTCGCCGAACCCGATCTTCGCGTCGCGGCCCAGCCGGCCCAAGAACGCCGCCGGGCGAACGACCTGCAATTGCGGCAATGCCGGCGGTCCTGCTCCGAGCACTCGGCCGTCGGGGTAGGTCACGCGGACAGGGACCCTCCGTACGGCATGCTCGAAGACCGCCTGCGCGATGGCGGCTCGAAGCGGCGCCCGGGGCGGGGTGGCGGCGGTGGGCCACCTGATGGAGGTGGTGACGGTCATGATCAGACCCCTTCCTGTCGAATGTGGTGCGGGTGAGCGCGGACGGGCAGGCCACGAAGCCAGAGCCAGATGCCGTGCACCCGGATCAGGGCCGAGACCCGCTGGGTCATGAAGGGCTGGCGGATGAGCCGGCGGCCAAGGGCCAAGCGGGTGGCAGGCTCGGGGCGGCCACGGAAGGCCGCCGTGAACGCCACGGCATCGTGGTGCCGCAGCGTCACGGTCGTGGCGACAAGGTCCGGCCGCAGGGTGAACCGCAGTTCGTAGGTGCCGCTGACGTCGAAGAACGGGGACACGTAGAAGTCCTTGCCCGTCACCGCGACCCCCGCCGCATCCGGTCGCAGGAGGTAGGCGTGCCGCTCACCGTAGGTGTTGTGGACCTCCGCGACGACACACGCGAGGCTGCCGTCGCGGTCATAGCACCAGAAGACCGAGAGCGGGTCGAACACGTGGCCCAGGACCCGGGCGCCGGCCAGCATGAGCACCCGTCCCCCAGCACCGAGGTCGATGCCGCCAAGCGCCAGGTAGTTCTCGATGTTGCGCTTGATCGACAGGCCGGGGTCGCCGAGGTGGTCAGCGCTGCTGAAGTGCGCGAACGCCCGCAGGGGCCGGGGCTGGCGGGGGAGGCTGTCCAGGTCGACCAGCCACTGGTAGACGCGGTGCCGGAAAGCGTGCCGGACCGGTCCGGGACGCCGGTGCGTGACCTGGCCGACGACCAGGGCTGGCAGCGGGGGCAGCTGAGGGCGCGCGGGCGCCGTCGTGAGGAGCGAGTCCGCGCTCACCAGGTCACTCCGAAGTGCCGTGCCGCTTCCACGCCGGAGCGGCACCCGTCCTCGTGGAATCCCCACCCGTGGTAGGCGCCGGCGTACACGGTGCGGTCGGTGGCCAGTCGGCTTAGCCGTGACTGCGCGCGGACCGCTTCTGGCGTGTAAATCGGGTGCTCGTATTCCATCGTCGCGACGACGGAATCGGGGTCGAGACGTTCACGGTCGTTGAGCGTGACCAGGAGATCCTGCGCGGCCCGGTGCCCCTGGAGCCGGTTCATCCAGTACGTCACCACGGCGGGCTGGCCAGGCTGGTGACAGGACGTCATCCGGTAGTTCCAGCAGGCCCGGGCCCGCGCGGCGCCCGGCAGGACCGAGCTGTCGGTGTGCAGCACGGTGAGGTTGCGCGAGTAGCCGAACTGCTTGAGGGTACTGACCTCCTCGTTGCTCGGGTCGGCGAGCAGGCCCAGGGCCTGGTCGGCGTGGGTCGCGATGACGATGCGGTCCACGCGGGTGACCCGCCCGGTGACGTCCCGGATCCGGACGCCGTCCTCGCGCCGGGTGACGTCGGTGACGGCGTGGGCCGCGCGCACGTCCTTGAGCAGCCCGGCGAGCCGCTCGACGTAGACCCGGGATCCGCCCGCGACGGTGTACCACTGGGGTGACCCGCCGATCCGGAGCATGCCGTGCTGGTCGAGGAACCGGAACAGGTAGCGCGCCGGGTAGGCCAGCGCCGTCTCCCGCCCGGCGGACCACACGCACGAGACGACCGGAACGGCGTAGTGGGCGATGAAGTAGCCGCTGAACCCCTCCCGCTCCAGGAACTCGCCGTAGGTCGTGAGGTTCTCGTCGCCGGTGGTGCGCAGGAAGGCCGCCGCGCGCCGGTGGAACCGCCTGACCTGCCACAGCATCCGGAGGAACCGGGGGCTGACGAGGCGGCGCGGCTGGGCGAATACGCCGCGCAGCCCGCGGCCGCCGGCATACTGCAGCCCGCACTCCTCGCAGCGGACGCTCATGCTCATCTCGGCGGGCCGCACCTCGACGTCCAACTCGCCGAAGAGCTTGCGCAGCCAGGGGTAGGTGACGTCGTTGTGGACGATGAAGCCGCTGTCGACGGCGTGCCGCCGGCCATCCGAGTCGGTGACGTCGTGGGTGTGCGCGTGGCCGCCGAGCCGGTCCTCGGCTTCGAAGAGAGTGACGTCGTGGGTGCGGGCGAGCAGGTACGCCGCGGTCAGGCCGGAGACCCCCGCGCCGATCACGGCCACGGACGGCCGCCGTGCGCCCGCGGCTGTGCCGTGCTTCTGGGAGGCCGGGCTGATGGCGGTCGCCGGATCGTTGGCTCGGGAGCCCATGATGTCAACTTTCGTCTAGAGTTTGTCTAGGTATGACGATAGCTCTCGCAATCAACCTTGTCAAAGTTATGTCTAACTACTGTAGAGTGTTGACATGGACACTCCCACAGGCCCGTCGCTGTTGCGCATCGGTGAGCTGAGCAGGCGCCTCGGCGTAAGCGACCACGTCCTGCGGGCGTGGGAGAGCCGCTACGGCCTACTCAAGCCAGTGCGCTCAGCGGGCGGCTTCCGGTTGTATTCCGAGGCGGACGCGCTGCGGGTCCGCCAGATGCAGGCCCACCTGGCCCGCGGGCTGTCGGCCGCCGAGGCGGCGCAAGCTGCGCTCGGGGAGGACAGGGCCGGGGCGGACCTCAGGCAGCGCGCCGCGCCGACGGTGGCTGAGCTGGCCGGCGACCTCCGGCAGGCCCTCGACGCTTTCGACGAGCCAGCCGCGCAGGCGGTCCTTGACCGGCTCCTATCCGACCTCTCCCTGACGACGGTGCTCCGCGACGTGGTGCTGCCATATCTCACCGAACTCGGAGATCGCTGGGCGAGCGGAACGGCCAGCGTCGCCCAGGAGCACTTCGCCAGCAACCTTATCCGCGGGCGGCTCGCCGGGCTGGCCCGCGGCTGGGGCAACGGCCACGGCCCCCGTGCTGTCCTCGCCTGCCCCCCCGGCGAGCTTCACGACCTAGCGCTGATGGCCTTCGGCATCGTGCTCAACCGCAACGGGTGGAGGATCGACTACCTCGGGATGAGCACCCCGGTCGAGGAGCTGACCCGAACAGTCGGCGCCAGGCACCCAGACCTCGTCGTCGTGGCCGCGACCCTGCCAGAGAACCTCGCGCCCCATGCCACCGAGCTCACCGAGCTCGCCAAGCACGCCCCGCTCGCCCTGGCCGGACCCGGCGCCACACCAGAGGTTGCCGCCGCCGCTGGCGCCCTGCTGCTGACCGGCGACCCAGTCACCGAAGCCGAGAATATCGAGTGGCCGCGGTGAAGGAAGTCCTGGCGCTCTCAGGTCGCGGTCGTCGGGTTCGATGCCTCCTGCCCCGCTCTGCGTGCTCTGCGCCCTGGGCGCGGGTGCCGGCCAGGCGCTTGGCCCGGCCGGCGGACCGGTGCGGGCCGGGTTTACTGCGGGGGGCCGGCGGTCAGGTGGATGCTGCTGGTGGCGGTCTGCCCGGCGGGGCTGACCCAGGTGAGGGAGATCGTGTCGCCGGGCCGGTAGCGGGCCAGCACACTGGTCAGGTTCGCGGGTGATCCGGCCGGGTGGCCGCCGACCGCGGTGATGACCGAGCCAGCGGTGATCCCGGCCTGCGCGGCGGGGCTGCCGCAGATCACGCCGTCGATCAGGGTGCCCGAGCTGGCCGGGGCGATCGAGGCGGGCACGGCCAGGCTGGCGTTGCTGGTGTAGCAGGCCGGGGCGGCCGGGCTGCCGAACCCGAACCCGTTGAACCCGCCGAAGCCGCCGAACCCGTCGCCGAATCCGCTGGACTGTTCCTGCTGCTGGGCCTGGGCCTGCGGGTCGCTGCTTGTCCCGGTGGCGGTGAAGATCCCCAGGAACGGCGGGTAGCCGATGGTGATCACGCCGCTGGCGTGCCCGGCGGCGATCTGCCGGGCGACGGCCAGCGCGGTGTTGACCGGGATGGCGAACCCGGCGGCGGGCTGCTGCTGGGTGAGGCTGACGCTGTTCCCGGCAGTGTCCATGCCGATCACCTGCCCGGCCGCGTTCGCCAGCGGCCCGCCGGAGTCGCCGGCGACGATGCCGGCGTTGACCTCGATCATGCCGTGCAGGGTCTCGGTGCTGACCGTGCCGCCCTGGTCGGCGGCGGTGATGGACTGGTTCAGGCCGGTGACCTGCCCGGCGGCCGGGATGATGGTGCCCTGGCCCTCGGCGTTGCCCAGCGCGACCACCGGCTGCCCGGCCTTGACCGCGGCGGAGTTGCCGACCGGGACGGTGCGCAGCCCGGAGGCGCCCTGCAGCCGGATCAGCGCGATGTCGCCCGCCTTGTCGTAGCCGACCACGGTCGCGGGGTAGGTCTTGCCGGTGGCGGTCACGGTGGCGGTGATCTTGGTCGCGCCGGCGATGACGTGGTTGTTGGTCAGCACCAGGCCGTCGGCGTTGATCACCATCCCGGTGCCGGCGGCGGCCGCGCCGTTGTACTGCTGGGTGGTGTCGATGACCACCAGGCCGGGCTCGACCTTGTTCACGACCTGCTGCTCGCCGCCGCCCTGGCTGCCGCCGGAGGACGGGGCGGCCGGGGACGGCACCGCGGCGGCGCCGGGCAGCGGCGGCGCGGCGGCGCTGCTTGCGGCGGGATGATCAAGGGAGATGGTCACCCCGACAGCCGCCCCGGCCGCCAGGACGGCGACGGCCAGGTGCGTGAGCACGCTGGTGCCGCGCCGCCGGCGGGGCCGGTAACCGCCGCCGGGCCCGGAGACGGCCAGCCCGATGCCGTCTCCGTAAGACTCGTATCCGTTTCCTTTCCGCATCTGAGATCACGCTCACTTCGCAGTGCTCGCAAGGTTGCCGGAACGCCCGGGGCTTATGCCCCGTGCGATTGCATGATGACGCCAAAACCTGAAGATCTCCTTAGCAATCACTGGGTATTTTCATAGCACTTCCTGACCGTTCTGAGCTGGCTGGCCGGGAAGGATCTCCAGGAGCGGCGCCCCTGCGACGTGGTGCCCCAGCTGGCGGGGG
>Ga0265337_1000675_pt1 | contig 18031 bp, 9 predicted proteins | sample 42122metaG_FD_192441 | JGI IMG/M metagenome (GOLD analysis project Ga0265337, IMG submission 192441) | Rhizosphere microbial communities from Carex aquatilis grown in University of Washington, Seatle, WA, United States - 4-21-22 metaG | ecosystem: Host-associated > Plants > Roots > Rhizosphere >... | reverse complement strand
GGGAAATCGCGTCGCTGTCCGGCGCGGGGGATGACCCGCGCTATTTTCAAATCAGCGTGCCGGTGCAGCCGGGCAATTCGGGCGGGGCGCTGGTGGATGGGCGGGGTAACGTCATCGGCATCGTGTCGGCCAAGCTGGATGCGGGGGCGGCGCTGGCGGCGAGCGGGGCGTTGCCGGAGAATGTAAATTACGCGGTCAAGAGCAGTCTGCTCTTGAGCTTCCTCGAATCGGTGCCGGTCGTTTCGGCCAAGCTCAAAGCGCCGAACACGAAGGATGAGAAGTTTGAGGATGTGGTCAAATCCGCCCAAGATGCTGCCGTCCTTGTTTTGGTTTACTGACTGTCTCCCTCTCCGCCAACGAAGTTGGGGGAGAGGGCTGGGGTGGTGCTGATTTCAGCTAACATCCCCTCACCCCGTCCCTCTTCCCGTTCGGCGGGGAGAGGGAGAAATATCTGCAGCGGTGCTGGTGCTGGTTTATTGAGATTTACTTCACCGCCTGCTTCTTTACGGCAAACATAAAATGGATTATTTTGGCTGCGTTATGAAAATCAGGCGGTTAGCATTGACGCGATTGAAAAGACCGGCGCGCAAAGTGGCGTTGGTGCGCAAGAATGGATTTCTAGTTGCCACTTCCGGCAAACGCATCACCATGGCCGAGACGCGCAAATTGATGGATCAATTTCCATGACCTACTTGCCGGATGAACTTGCTGCCCGCTTCCTCAATTCCGTCTTCAAAATCTTCCCTGTCGCATTTTTTGGCAGGGCGGGCAGGATGATGATTTGTTTCGGCACTTTGTAATCCGCCAGCTTGCTGCGGATGAATTCGTGCAACGCCTTTTCGTCGAGCGTCTGTCCTTCCGACGCCGCGACGAACGCCACCGGCTGCTCGCCGCGCCGTGCGTCTGGCACGCCGATGACCGCCACCTCCCTCACGCCGGGAAAATGATAAATCACCTCCTCAATCTCGCGCGGATAGACGTTGATGCCGTTGACGATCAGCATGTCCTTTTTGCGGTCGGTGATGTAATAATAGCCGTCGGCGTCGCGATGGCCCACGTCACCGGTCAGCAGCCAGCCGCTGCGAAAAACCTTTTTTGTCTCTTCGGGCTGGTTCCAATAACCCATCATCACGTTGCCGCCGCGCACGCAGATTTCGCCGGTCTCGTTGATTCCGAGCATTTTTCCTGATTCGTCCTGCACGCTCATCTCGACGTTTGGAATCGGAATGCCGATTGAGCCGGCCTTGTGCGCGCCCCGCAGCGGATTTTTTGAAACGACCGGGCTGGCTTCGCTCAAGCCGTAGCCTTCGATGAGCGGCACTTTGAATTTTTCCTCGAACTCGCGCAGCGTTTGCATCGGCAATGGCGCGGAGCCGCTGATGAAAATACGGATCGGCAGAGGCGTGGGAATTTGCGCGGCCAGCATCATCCGGTAAAATGACGGGACGGCGGGCAGAATCGTCGCGCGGCGCGAGAATATTTCCTGCAACATCGCGCGCGGCGGATGCAGTGATTTCACCAGCACAATGGAGCCGCCGGTCGTGAACGGCAGGAAAATCCCCACCGTCATCATGTAAGTGTGAAACATCGGCAGCAGCACGGCGAGGCAGTCGTCCGGCACGGATTCCAAAGCGATGCGGCAGCTATTGACATTGTGCAGCAGGTTGCCGTGCGAAAGCATGGCGCCCTTCGGTTTGCCCGTCGTGCCGGACGTGTAAATGATGACGGCGAGGTCTTTTTCCGAACGCGAAGATGGAGAATTGAGGATGGAAGATGGATCGAGCGCCGCAATTTCCTCAATTTGAAAAAACTTGAGCGACGGCCGTGCCGTTTTGAGTTCCGCCGAGTGCGCGCCCAGTTCCGCGTCCGTGATCACCACGTCAATGCCGCCGTCGTGCAGGATGTAAGCGACCTCCGCCGGCTTGAGAAAATTGTTGATGGGCACGACCACCCCGCCTGCCTGCAAAATGCCGAAGACGCACGGGACAAATTCCGGACAATTTTTCAGCCACAACGCGACGCGGTCGCCCGGCTTCACGCCGAACTGGTTTTGCAGATGCGCGGCGGCCTTTTGCGATTGCGCGAGAAGGCCGGCGTAGGAGATTTCACGGTCGCCCCAGAAAAGGGCGGTTTTCCGCGCGTGTTCTTCCGCGCAACTTGAAAAGGCGGTGGCGAGGTTCATGGGCAAAACTTAAACCACCAGAACACCGGGAGACAAAGCAATTTCTAAATCTTTATGACCTGGTGCCTTTGTGGTAAATATTTCAGCGTGATTGAAACTGACGAAAAGCTCGCCGCGTGGCTGACAAAGTTGCGCGCGGCAAAATGGGTCGCGCTCGACACCGAGGCCGACAGCCTGCACGCCTATCCGGAAAAAGTCTGTCTGATTCAAATCAGCACGGTTGACGGCGACCGGCTCATCGATCCGCTGGCGAAAATAAATCTCGACCCGCTGCTCGATGCGCTTGATGCGCACGAACTCATCATGCACGGCGCGGATTACGATCTGCGGCTGCTGAGCAAGCATCACGAATTCACGCCCTCCTCGATTTTTGACACGATGCTCGCCGCGCGGCTGCTGGGCGAACGGCAATTCGGCTTGAGTTCGCTCGTTGAAAAATTCCTGGGAGTGAAGTTGGACAAGGGCTCGCAGAAGGCCGACTGGGCGCGGCGTCCATTGACGCAGAAAATGGAAACTTACGCGCGCAACGACACGCATTATCTCAAACCGCTTGCCGACAAGCTCAAACTCGAACTCCAGCAGAAGAACCGGCTCGTCTGGCATCAGGAGAGTTGCGCGCGATTGATTGCCGAATGTTCTCAACCGCCCGTCGTGGACGGCGATTCGGTATGGCGCATCAAGGGCAGCAGCCACTTGACTCGTCCGGCGCTTGCCGTTCTGCGCGAACTCTGGCACTGGCGCGAAAAGGAGGCCGTCGCTGCGAATCGTCCGCCATTCTTCATTTTGAACCATGAAAAGCTGGCGGAAATTGCGAGTGTGGCAGTTGGGAATGATCCGGTGGGGAATCTTTTGTCGCCGCGAATGTCGCCGCGCCGCCGCGAGACATTGCTTGAAGCGGTCAAAGCCGGACTGGCTGTTCCTGCGAGCCAGCAGCCGGAAATCATCCGGCAAAAATTCGAGCGCCCGAGCGAGACCGAACGCCGCCGTTACGCCGAACTGGCCAATCGCCGCGATGCCCATGCGCACAAGCTGGGCATTGACCCGACGCTCATCGCCAGCAAATCCACGCTCGGCGACCTCGCGCGCGATTGGGACCGGCACGCGCCGGAATTGATGATCTGGCAGCGGGAATTATTGAAATGAATTTGTCGGTGATACCGCCAAAATAATGACCAACTCCACCATCGGCGGAGTTGGCCACCTGACTGAAATCCAATCTAACTGCATTGCCACCGGTTCATGACCGACAGCCAATTACGCCACTGTAATTTTCTTGTCGAGATAGACATCCTGAATGGCATTAAGCAAACCAACGCCTTCCTTCATCGGACGTTGGAACGCCTTGCGTCCGGAAATCAATCCCGTGCCGCCGGCGCGCTTGTTGATGACGGCGGTGGCGACGGCTTCGGCGAGATCGTTTTTGCCGGAAGCGCCGCCGCTGTTGATCAGGCAGGCGCGGCCCATGTAACAGTTGGCCACCTGGTAGCGGCAAAGGTCAATCGGATGGTCGCTCGTCAGTTCGGTGTAAATCCGCTCGTCGTATTTGCCGTAGCTGGAACCGCCCGCGTTGAGCGCCTTGAAGCCGCCGTTATTTTCGGGCAGTTTCTGTTTGATGATGTCCGCTTGAAGGGTCACACCGAGGTGGTTCGCCTGGCCGGTCAGATCAGTTGAAACGTGATAATCAGTGGCTTTGCCATCCGCGCCCTTGATCTTGAATGCGTTGCTGCGAAGATAGCACCACAACACCGTGGCGAGGCCCATCTCATGGGCTTGGGCGAATGCCTGTGCGACCTCGACAATCTGCCGGCCGCTTTGGTCGGACCCGAAATAAATGGTCGCGCCGACCGCCGCCACGCCCATGTCCGCCGCCTGTTTGATGGTGCCGAACATGATCTGATCGAACTTGTTCGGATACGTGAGCAGTTCGTTGTGATTGATCTTCACAATGAACGGAATCTTGTGCGCGTATTTGCGGGAGACCGCGCCAAGCACGCCGTAGGTGGAGGCGACCGCATTGCATCCGCCTTCCACGGCCAGCTTCACGATGTTCTCCGCGTCGAAATAATCCGGGTTTTTTGCAAAGCTCGCGCCGCCTGAATGCTCGATGCCCTGGTCCACCGGCAATATCGAAACATACCCGGTGCCGCCGAGCCGGCCATGACTGAACAGGCGCTGCAGATTGCCGAGCACGCGGTTGTTGCGGTCGGTCACGGAATAAATCCGGTCCACAAAATCCGGCCCGGGAACGTGCAAGCGGTCCTTTGAAATTTTCGGGTCTTTAAAGTTGAGGAGATAATCGGCCTTGTCGCCGAGGAGTTGTGCAATTTGTATCATAGTTAATTGAATTTCTTTAGTTAAGGCCGCTGCGAAAACACACTGCGTGGAATTCACGCCCAACGGCCACCATTGTTGAAACAGTAGCAAGGTCCGACCCGCTCTGACAAACCCAATTCTGTCTTTCAATCACCATAAATTGTTTCGTTTGGGAATGTAAAAAGCGCCTTCTTTCGTAGCAGCCGAGGTGACGAGGCTCAAATCTTCCTGGAAATAATCATTTGTTTGGAGCCTCCTTACGTCGGCTGCGACAATTCTAAAACGGCGGCGAAACCATGCGGCAACCGTCGAGATTCCTCACGGAAATCCCGGCGACCTGTTGAACCAGTGGAATTTGAGGCCGTCGAATTCTTATCAGTGAACGCACGCGCAGAGAATAAATAATTTGCCATGACGGAAATCAAAATGAAAACATGACAGTCGTCTGCCAAACCGGTGCAAGGCCAGTCTTTGTGAAATCATTAAGGACTGACGCTTTATGGATTTTGGCCTTTGAAAAAAAACTGTTGACTTAATTGGGCAATGAGCGTCCTTTATGATTTAATATGGCAAAGCATCCGCGAAACATCCCCACGCAAAATGAATTGGATTCGAGTGTTACAGACATTCTTTATGTAATGATCCAGTGCAGCGCGTATTTTAGTTGGCACGTTCACATAAAACCCAAACTTAATCAGCCAGATCCTGCATTGGTGAAAATAGTTCAAAATAGCGTTATTGACGGCAGTCTTTTGTCGATTCGAAAACTTAACGAATTCTTTAAAGCACGCCCTAAAGTTGACGAGAAAGATGATGACCTACGAGCTTATGATTTTCTAAGCTTCAACAAGCTGGGAGAATTCTTGAACTCCAAAAGTAAAGAAGAAATAAACAAGCGTATTGGTCACCTGACGTTGAAAGAAGCGCGAGAGGGAACAGGTTTATGGGAAATCCATAAAGCTGTAAAACTGGCCCTATCAAAGTCATTATCATTCTTGGATTTCCTGATTGATGAATTTTATGCCAACAAACCAGAGAAACGACGATTCAGAGAATTTGCGATAGGAGCTAAAGCACTACTTCAGCGGCTTTCCGAGCAGATGGAGAAAGAGAAGAAAATCGAAGAGAATAGAAAAAAGGGCGATCAACATTCATGAACTTATAAAGGAGTCGGGACTGACCACTTTATGGCATCACCAGCCGGTAAAACATCCGGCTGTTGGTCGCAGGCAGTGTGACGAAGATGTTGCTGCCGCTAATCGTCCGGGGGCTGCTGTTTGTAATCCATGCGCCTCCTGTCAGGGATGCAGAACCAAGCAAAGTATAGTTGCTGTAAGCCACGGGCCAACTCAATTGCACATTGACACCTTGCTTGGTTATCCACAGCGTGAATGTCGTCGTCACGGTCAACGACGCGTTGTGGCTCACATAGGCCCCGCTGCGGTTGCTCACGAGACAAGCATACACTCCTTGGGCGTCCGAGACGACATTTGGCAATATCAGCGTGGCGTTTGTTTGATTGGGAAGATCGCCGCCGTTGTGTCGCCACTGGAAAACACATGGCTGGGTGCTGGCGACACCAACTGAAAAGATCACGTTGCTGCCGCCCAAAACGATTTGGCTCGCGGGTTGGTTGGTGATGGCGAATGGAACACGGCTGGTGTGCTGTGCATTCTGATATGCCATTGGCCAAGAGCTTTCTGCCGGGCCGCTGTCGCCTTGGATGGCAAAGATAACGCCTCCTATGCCGGGTTGGTTGACGGGGAAGTAGATGGTGCCGTCAGGGGCAATGGTCGGGCTTGAGCGTCTGCCTTCATTGGGGTTGATGTCTTGGCTTCCTGTCACAAACTCCCACTGCGTGGTGCCGTCGGAGTTGATGGCAAGAAACCTCTTTTCGTTAGCGGAAGTGTAAATCGTGCCTTGCTTGCTTACTGCCAGGCCAATGTATGTGCGGTCACCTAAATTGTGAACCCACTTGAGAGTTCCGTCAGGGTTCAACGCGTAGAGTTTACCATCCCAAATCGTCGCAATGTAGATTGTCCCGTCGGTTCCGACTGCAGCAGTTGTGCTGACAACTGAAGCGCTGGTGGGGTATTGCCACAGCATTGTGCCGTCTGGGCGAAATGCACGGAATTGCAAGTCAAAGATGCCCCCTACGTAGATGGTGCCATCAGCGCCAATCGCGGGCGTTCTGGGATTGTAAATGCCCATAAAATTCCACTTGGCACTGCCATCGGGATGCAGTGCAAAGAATTGGTTGGTATCCTCATTGCCAATGTAGATCGTCCCGTCGTAGGCAATAGCAGCGCCGCTTGGCCGCCCACCAGCGTCAAAACTCCATTTCGGCGTGCCATTGGTATCCAGCGCATACACACGAGTTGAAGTCAGTTCACCGCCAAGGCTCACTATGATTGTTCCGTCATCGGCTATGGATTGCGAATAAGTGGACGACCAACCGGGCAGATTTGTTTGCCACCGCAGCGTTCCGTTGGGGTTTACCGCGTAGAGAGTAGTGAACCACCATGCTCCGACATAAATCGTTCCATCAGCCGCTACCGTGGGTGAGGCATACAGCAACCCCGGCAGCGACAGTGTCCACTTCTGTGACCCTGATGGGTTTAATGCGATCAGTGCGCTGTCTGCCGCCACATAGACCGTTCCATCCTTAGCAAGTGCTGGGGTGGTGTCAATGGCACCTCCGTAAGTGAACTGCCATTTCTTGCTGCCGGGCTGGCCGGGTAGCGGAACAACGAGTTCAGCGGGGTCACTCAGGAGAGAGACAGTGCCGACCGTAACAAGCACAAGGTAAATTCCAGCCTGATTTGTGCCGATGGAATTGAGAATGAGTGTGCTGCTGGTTTTGCCGACGAGATCGGTGCCATTGAAACGCCACTGGAATTGCGCGCCAGTTCCTGTGACCCCGACCGAGAAGGTGGCGGTGTCACCTGCATTCACCGTCTGGCTGAGGGGTTGCGTCGTGATGGTCGGCAGAATAACCACCAGCGTGTTGGTCGCACTGCCTTGGTAGTTCAGATTATTGATGGTGCCGATGACTGTGTAACTACCCGCGTTGGTCGGCGCATTTGGTGAGCCGTTGTAGGTGAAGTCCACCGCCAAACCAGTTGGTGACGTTGTTGCCGTCGCACTCCGAGCAGTGCCGTTGTAAATTTGGCTTAGGCTACCCAACGTCACAGTTGCTGTGGCCTTCACAAATGGCAATATCGCCGAGATTTTCAGATTGCCACTTGCCTCACTGTAACCGCCCGCCAAAATGTAATACGTCGTGCCAGCCGTGCCGCTGAATGTTGTCAAGGAGGTGTTGCCACCACAACCACTATCATCATCACAGGTGACAGAGGTGAGCGAACCGCAACTGCCCGAATAAATCGCCAGCACCGTGTCATAGCTGCTGCCGCATGTGCTCACTGTCACAGAGCCGCTGGCTGTGGGAGTGACCTTATACCACACGCCCTTGCCCACGCTGCTGCCGCAACTGGGCGTCGGGTCGCTAGTCGAAGTCGCATAGGCCGTGTTCAGTGAATTGGTGACTCCACTGGTCAATGTCACTGCTCCACTGCATTGGTCATTGCTTGGTGGTGGTGATACAGACCATTGCGCAAAGATTTGCAAATTACCACTCACGCCATAGTAGCCGCCAATGAAAATGTAGTAGGTCGTGCCAGCGTTGCCAGTGAACGTCACCTGTGAGGCAGTGGAACCAGAACCGCAACTACTATCATCGTCGTTACAGGTCACCGCGCTGAGTGAACCACAACTGCCCGAGTAAATCGCCAATACCGTGTCATAGCTGCTGCCACATGTATTCAATGTCACTGTTCCGCTGCTTGTGGGTGTCACCTTATACCACACACCTTTGCCTACGCTGCTACCGCAACTCGGCGTGGGGTCACCGGTTGACGTCGCGTAGGCCGTATTCATGGCGGCACTGCCCCCATTGGCCAAAGCAATCGCTCCGCTGCATATGTCGTTGCTTGGCGCTGGAGGCGTTGGTAATATCGCCGCGATTTTCAGATTGCCACTTGCCCCACTGTAACCGCCCGCCAATAAGTAATACGTTGTGCCAGCAATGCCACTGAATGTCGTCAGGGAGGTGTTGCCGCCGCAACCGCCATCATCATCACAGGTGACGGAGGTGAGTGAACCGCAACTGCCCGAATAAATCGCCAGCACCGTGTCAAAACCGCTGCCGCAAGTTGTTACTGAGACTGTCCCGTTAGCCACTGGGGTGACCTTAAACCAGACGCCTTTGCCTGCTCCACTCCCGCAGTTTGGCGTCGGATCGCCAGTCGAAGTCGCGTTGGCCGTGTTCAGCGAATTGGTGACTCCGCTGGACAATGTAATCGCTCCACTGCATGAGTCGTTAGCCGGCGCCGTGCCACTACCCGGAGGCGTGATCCCAAATACTGCGCCGTGGATCGTCCAAGTGTAACCGCCGGCGCTTACGCTATCAATATTATACCAAGCATTGTAAGAACCCGACCACCCCAGATTCAGATGAATCTCATTTCCATTTTGGTAACCATCACAAACAACTGCGTGTCCGCCGCTATTGTCCGCTTGCCAAAAAGCATAAAAGATAGGCTTGTTCACATTGATATCTGCGGCGATCTTATTATACCATTGAGAACTGGTATAAATGGACTTCGCTTCATAATTACCACAAGTATAGTTAAAGTATGTTCGGAATACCGATGGAACATCGGTTGGAAACGCAAAAGTTCCATTTTTTTCGAAGTCTGATTCCAAACCAACGGCAGCATGATACATGAGTTTGCCAATCGCTTGTTGTTGCGCAATCGGGCTGCCCGTGGTGATAGCGTTCGGCATATTTGCCCAATCGTATGCCCCCAAACCGGCGTCGCTAATTGAGTGAATCCCTTGGCACAAACCTTTGTTGTCTGTATAAGTGTGGTTTTGGGCAACGACACTCGGTTTACTCTGGTATCTTAATATCTGCGACAAAGCACAGGCGGTGCATCCGGCATACGCACGTCCACCAGGCCCACCGCTCGCTACAGGGCAGTAATAATTATAGGGGTTATCTTGATTCCAAGTCGTCGTGAGCAAATAGATCCCGGGTGACCCTGTTGGCAAATTTGTTGCGTCATTTGGGCCGCTAGTCGGGGCAAGTGATTGCCACTGTTTATGGTATTTAGGATCAGGAGCTTTGTTTGCCCCCCGAAATTCTACCAGCGATTGTCTGTCTTCGGCCAGTTCCAGTTTCAATACAGCCAGCAGTCCCGGCGGCAAATTGGTAAATTCGCCTTCATCAGAGCGCAGTTTCCAAGGGGGAAGTTCATCATCGGTGGCGAGTAGGTAGTAGCCAGAGGGCTCAAGAGCCACAGCGTAACCGACCACCTCGCCCCCATGCTCTACTCGATCCACACGTTTCGCGTTTCGTTGCGATAGGCCGAATGGCGTCGCGAATCGCTGCAAGCTGGTAGAAGTTGCGGGGTAGTGTTGGACTATGGCATGTAAAACTGCATTGCTGGCCTGCAATTCAGTTATGGGAGCAGCTAAATTATTCTGGCTGAATACAAACCAACCGCTTGCCGCCAAAACCATAAATCCACGCAGTTGTGTTTTCATGGAGTTTTATTTCCTCAATCCTTCAACGGCTGGTTGGCGGGCAGCAGAAATGATTTGCGGATGAGGTTTCGATATTGCCGGATAGCACGCCGACATTGCGGGTTAGTGGATTGTCATTGGGCAACAGTGCGCCGATATCGCGGGACATGCTTTTGCTGCCGGCCGTTGAGCAATTGAAGTTACGGATGGAGGTTCTGTTGTCCATTGCCAGTTCAGGGACAACAGATATTTGATTTATGCCGGCGCGAAGTCAAGCGCGATTTTTCCGATCAAAAGAGCCTTTTTCAGAATTGTAGCAGCCGACGTGAGGAGGCTCCAATTTCTTTGAAGAATGAGCCTCGTCACCTCGGCTGCTACGAGGTTTTGAAGAGCGGATGCGGCGCGTGGTTTTACTCCGGCGCAACCGGCCGGCGCGACGCCTTTTTATCAGCATGATGGGATTTGTCGGCCAGCATCCGGGCTTTGGCGCGGCGGGAACGTTTCCGTTTCTGGCGGCGGATCTTCTCAATCTCGGCGCGTTGCGCGGCCACAAAGCCATTCTTCCGCGCCTCAATCTTGTCGAGCAGCAGGCGGCGGGCGATGAAGCGGTTGAGTCCCTGCTGGCGGGTTTCCTGGCATTTGACCTGCAAACCGGTCGGACTGTGGAGCAGCATCACGCAGGTGGAGGTCTTGTTGACATTCTGTCCGCCGTGCCCGCCGGAACGGACGAAGGTTTCTTCGATGTCCGCCTCGCGCACGCCCAGCGCGGCCATGCGCTGCATGAGTTGGGCTTCCTTTTCCGGGCTGACTGGGAATGTGCTCATGTCCCAATCATAGCGCGCAAAGCGTCACCTCACCAATTCAAATGCAAAATCTTCCGTGTCCTGAAACAATTCTGAATTGACGTGGTGCGAACGACATGATGTCGCCAGCAAGCCGCCGGTCTGGAGCAGCTTCGGCGCGCGCAGTTGAATTTCCTTGTAACCGCACCACGCCTGGCGAACCCTCGCGCGGTTGGGACAAATTCGCGCCAAAATTGATGAACTGGCAGCGCGAGTTGTTGCTGGTTACAAGTTGAAAGTTGCGCGTTTCGCCGGGTTATTTCCATTCCAAAGTGCAGGACAAATTATAATTGCATTCGGAATGGCATCGGCGAGATAGTGGCTGAAATCCAATCAGAATTTATGAAAAATCGCTTTCCTGCATTGGCGGCGACAAAGCGTGAACCGGGCGAACTATTTCATCCAGCGCGGCTCCGATTTGAGCGCGCAACTGATTTTCTCAATCATGCAAAGCAATATTGCCGGACAGGCGGGAACGACGAGTTACACAGACACAACTGCCACAAACGGCAGCCCTTGTTTTTATCGAGTCGGCGTGCAATGAGGCAAGGTGGGAATACCGTGTTGCAGCGTCTTTGGTGGTATTTTACAATCAACGTTGAATGGATTTTAGGTTTGTTATTATGGTTTCAGCCAACAACCAACCTGTGAAAATTCGGACCGGCAAGCTGGCATCCCGATTTTTATGGTCCATGATTATGGCCGTTGCCGCACTGGCATTTATCACCCCTTGCAAGCTCGTGGCCGCAACCTCACCGAGCATTACCATCCAGCCCCAAAACCGGACGAATCTTCTTGGAACAAACGCAACTTTTACCGTCACGGCGAGCGGAACAGCGCCGCTCTTTTATCGGTGGTCGTTCAATGGAACGAACCTGACGAACAGCGCACACATCGGCGGCGCGACGAACACGACGTTGACCATCAGCAACGTCGTTGCCGGCGACACGGGAAATTATCGCGTCGGCGTCACGAACAGTCACGGCGGCGTAGTCAGTTCCAACGCGACACTGACGGTGCTGATTCCCGCCGCCATCGCCGGCCAGCCAACGAACCAGTCAGTCGTGTTGAACAGCAATGCCATTTTTGCGGCAACGGCCATTGGCACTGCGCCATTGAATTATCACTGGTATTTCAACGGCTCGCCGTTGAGTGACGGCGGGCGCGTGAGTGGCTCGGCCACGACAAATTTGAGCATCGCGACTGTTCAAACCAACGATGCCGGTCCTTACCAATTGGTGGTCACGAACAATTACGGCTCGGCAACGAGCGCGGTGGCGACGCTGACGGTGCTTCTGCCGCCGGGCATTGTCACGTCACCCACCAACCAACGTGTTTTGCAGGGAGGCAGCGTGAGCTTCAGTGTGTTGGCGGCCGGCACGCAGCCATTGTGCTATCAGTGGCAGAAGGACGGCGTTGACTTGGCGGACGGAGATCACATCAGCGGCACGACCAACGCGACGCTCACCGTCTCCAATCTGCAATTCAGCGATGCGGGCCAATACCGCGCGGTGGTGACGAACGCCTACGGCACGGCGACCAGCGCGGCAGCGACACTGGCCGTCGCGACCAACCTGCCGCCGCTGTCCGGTTCGATTGGCGTTTGGGGCGATTACGACAACGACGGGCTGATGGATGTCTTGCTGGCCGGGACCGTGCAGGGGGTTCCGGGCATCCCGGACGGTCGCTTCACGCGGCTCTATCACAATGCTGGCGGCGGAATCTTTGACGACACCGGCGTGGCGTTGCCGCAACTGGACAACGTGTCGGCGGCTTGGGGCGACTTCGACAACGACGGCGATCTGGACTTGGTGCTGGGCGGCCTGGCCGACGGAACGAACGGCCCGGTCAGCGTCACGGAAGTTTACCGGAACGACGGCAGCAATCATTTCACCCAACTCAATCTTGGCCTTGAGCCGGTGGCGGAAGGCTCGGTGATGTGGGTGGATTATGACAACGACGGGCGGCTGGATATTTTTGAGACCGGCTATGACACGACCACGTCGAACTGGGTGACGCAGCTCTACCACAACAATGGCGACGGCACGTTCACGCTCGCGGTCACGAATCTGCCCGCGCCCCAAAACGCTCGCGGGTATTGGGGCGACTGCGACAACGATGGCTACGCGGATTTGGTGCTCAGCGGCTCGGGCACGCCGCAATTGATCCACAACAACGGCAGCGGTAACTTTGTGAACACGGGGTTTGGCTTCATCGGCGGGAGCAGCATCGTCTCGGGCTGGGGCGACGCGGATGGCAACGGCGGTTTGGATCTCTTCAGTTCGGATTGTTTTCCGTGTCCTCCGCCGCGCTTGTATCTGAACGACGGCACCGGCGGACTCAGCGGCACGCTCCAATCCTCGATCAACATGTGGGCCGCCGCGGCGGCGTGGGGCGACGTGGACAACAGCGGGCGCGCGTGCGTGCTGATCAACGGCTGGGTGCCGATTCAGCAGGGCGTTTGGGGCTTTGCCATGAACGCCTATATCAATGTCGGCGGCTCCTGGCAGCAGGCTCTCGGCTTGGGCGGACGCACGGACGGCTCGGCCACCTGGGTGGATTACGACGGAGACGGCGCGCTCGACGTTTTTTACACCGGCCAGCAATTCACCGGATTCTGGCATAACAACCTAGCCTCACACCGCGATTATCCGCAGCCGCCGCTCAGTCCCAGCGTCGCCTTTACGGGGCTGGACGGCGTGATGTTCTCCTGGCTATCGCCCTCGAACACGCCGCTGACCGGTCGCGGGTTGAGTTACAACGTGCGCGTCGGTCGCGCGCCCGGCGGTGTGGACGTGGTTTCGCCAATGGCCGACCCGGTGACGGGCTGGCGGCTGATTCCGGCGCTCGGCAATGCGAGCGCGGCGCATCTGTTCACGCTGACGAATTTACCGCCGGGAAATTATTATTGGGCGGTCCAATCCATTGGCCAGAGTTTCACCGGCTCGCCGTTCACGACGGAGGGCGTGTTCACCGTCACGAGTTCGCCGCCCATCGTCGTGACGCAACCGACGAATCAGTCCGTCTTGTCCGGATACAATGCCATGTTCGCCGCCGGTGTCATCGGCACCAAGCCGCTCATCTACCAATGGCGCAAAGACCGCCTGCCGTTGAGCAACAACGGGACTTTTTCCGGAAGCGCCACTCCAACGCTCGTGGTTTCCAACTGCCAGCCGAATCTGGATGGGAACTACGACCTGGTGATCACCAACAACTACGGCAGCGTCACCAGTGCCGTCGCCGTGCTTTACGTTCACGGCGAGCCGCGGGTTCTTACCCAGCCGGTGAGCATCTATGCGCTGCCGGGCGGCAATGCTCGCTTTGGCGTCAGCGCCGCCGGCACCGCCCCGCTCTACTTCCAGTGGTGTTTCAACGGCGCGCCGTTGACCGACAACGGTCATTTTATCGGGACCGCCACCTCCGCGCTTTCCATCCAAAATGTCGGAACGAACGACGCCGGCCCGTTCAGCGTCGTCATCTCCAACGCCTGGGGCGCGGTCACCAGTTCGGTTGCCAATCTGTTCATCGCCGCGGCGCGCTACGTCAACGCCGGCAATCCCTCGCCATCGCCGCCCTACACCAGTTGGGCCACGGCGGCGACCATCATCCAGAACGCGATTGACGCGGCGAACGTCGGCGATTGGATTGTCGTGACCAACGGCACTTACAACACCGGCGGACGAGTGGTGGGCACAACCGACCGTAAATGGAACCGGGTGGTGGTGACCAACCAGGTGACGGTGACCAGCGTGAACGGTCCGCTGGTGACCAAAATTCTTGGAGACGTTTCGCCCGACGTCCACACCTACGGCACGCGTTGCGTCTGGCTGGGCAGCGGCGCGACCTTGTCGGGCTTCACCATCGCGTCCGGCGGGAATTATTACGGGCTTTACAGCCAAAACGGCTACGATATTGACGGTGGCGGCATCCTGGGCCAATCGCGAAGCGCGGTGGTGACCGGTTGCATCATCACCGGCAACACCGGTTGCTGGTATGGCGGCGGCGTGGACAATGCGACGCTCATCAATTGTCTCGTGACCGGCAACAACGCCTGGCAATCCAGCCAGGCCGGTATCGGCGGCGGCGCTTACAATTGCACGCTCGTCAACTGCACGGTCGTCGGGAACGCCGGCGAATTGGGCAGCGGCGGCACGGCCTACTCCACCTGTGAGAATTGCATTGTCTATGACAATCCCGACAGTGGAAATGGTGGAAATTATTTTTACACGTCCTTCGCGGATTCCTGCACCACGCCTGATCCAGGTGGCGTGGGCAACACCACCAACGATCCGGCGTTCGTGGGTTACGCCGGCGGCGATTACCGTCTGCAATTCAACTCGCCGTGCATCAACACGGGTTCAAACGCCTTCGTCACCGTCAGCACGGACTTGGACGGCGGCCCGCGCATCCTAGACGGCGTGGTGGACATGGGCGTTTACGAATATCAACACGCGCCGTGGTTCCTTGTTTCGCCCACCAACCTGACCGTTCTGGCTGGCAGCAGTTTTTCCCTGACGGTTTCGGTGCTCGGCGATCCACCGGCCTATCAGTGGTGGTTCAACGGCGCGCCGCTTACCGACGGCGGACGAATCGTCGGCTCAGGCTCCAATTCCCTCACCGTCTCTCTGTCACAAACCAATGACAGCGGCAGCTATTGGGTGACCGCGTCGAACAGTTTTGGGATGGCCACCAGCGCGGTGGCGACGGTGGCAGTGCTCCTGCCGGTGACGATTACGAGCCCGCCAACCAATCTGACCGCGCTGACCGGCAACACCGCCACGTTCACCGTGGGCGCGATCGGTTTTGCGCCGCCGGTTTACCTTTGGTATTCCAACGGTGTCGCGCTGGCCAACGGTGGACGCATCAGCGGCGCGACCTCGGCGACGCTGGCCATCGCCAACGTTCAGACCAACGACAGCGGTGCGGCCTATCAGGTGGTAATCACCAACAATTACGGAGCAATCACCAGCTCGCTTGCGACGCTGACCGTGCTGGCCCCGGTGCAAATCACTGGGCAACCAATGAGCCAGGCGATTTTGCTGGGCAGCAATGCCACGTTCGCGGTGATCGCGAGCGGTTCGGGGCCATTGAATTATCAGTGGTATTTCAACGGCGCGCCATTGTCCGATGGCGGTCGCATCAGCGGCAGCGGCACGCCGGCGCTAAACATTCTAAATGTCCAACCCGGTGACGCCGGTGGTTACAAAGCCGTCGTCACCAATCTTGCCAGCACGGCGGTGAGCCGGACGGCTTCACTGACGCCGCAGTCCAGCTTCGCGTCCTCCATGCGGTATGTGGCTTTGACCAGCGCCAATCCGTTATCGCCTTATTTGGATTGGAGCACCGCCGCGACGAATATTCAGGACGCGATAGATGCCTCCATCGCCGGAGATTTGGTCGTCGTCAGCAACGGAGTTTACAGCGTTGGCGGGCGGGCGGTTTACGGAGTAGCCACCAATCGCGTGACGATTGACCGCGCGATCACCGTGCAAAGCCTCAACGGGCCGTCGTCAACGGTCATCAAGGGCGATTACACCGCCCCCACCCACGGCGGCCCGAACGCCCGTTGCGCGTATTTGACCAATGGCGCAGCCTTGATCGGGTTTATGCTCACCAACGGCGGCACGGTCTTCTCCACCAACATTGTTTTGGAAGCGAGCGGCGGCGGCGTCTGGTGCGAACCATCAGGCGGAGTCGTTTCCAATTGTGTTTTTGCCGCAAACATCGCCGCGCGTTTCGGCGGTGGGGCGTTTCGCGGCACGCTGTTCAATTGTATTTTGACCAACAATGTCGCCAGCCAGGGCGGCGGGGCGTGTTCCAACGCGCTCTTCAACTGCATCCTCGCAAAAAATTCCGCGTCGTTTCAGGACTTGAACACCGGCGGCGGCGCGATTTATTGCACGTTGAGCAACTGTCTGCTCGTGGCCAACACTTGCGTTGGCGGCGGCGGCGGCGCGGCAGTTTCAACCTTGAGCGGCTGCATGTTGAGCAACAACGCCGCCAATTACGGCGGCGGCGTGTTCGTGGGTGTCGTCAATAATTGCCTCATCTCCAGCAACCGCGCCTTCGTCTACGGCGGCGGCGCTTATTCGAGCGCCTTGAACAATTGCGTGTTGAAGACCAACCTGGCGGCCAGGTCGGGTGGCGGCGCTTACAACAGCGCCCTGACCAATTGCACGGTCGTCGGCAATAATGGCGCCGGTGTCGGCGGCGTGGACGGCGGCGCGGTCGCCAACTCGATTGTCTATGACAACATTGGCGGAAACGTTGCGAACACCAAGTCTGTGTTTTACACCTGCGCCATTCCCAATGTGGGGACGGGCGACTTTACCAATGCGCCATTGTTTGTGAACGAAGCCGCCGGCGATTTCCATTTGCAAACCAATTCGCCCTGTATCAATTCCGGCAACAATGCCTATGTTGCCTTCACCAACGACTTCGACGGCAACCCGCGCATCCGGGGCGGCACCGTTGATATTGGAGCGTATGAGTTTCAGTCGCCGTCCTCGGTCATTTCCTACGCTTACTTGCAGCAATACGGTCTGCCCACCGACGGCTCGGCGGATAATCTGGACACCGATGGAGATGGCTTCAAGAACTGGCAGGAGTGGCGTGCCAACACCAACCCGACCAATGCCTCATCCGCGTTGAAAATGTTGTCCGTTACCAACGCCAATCCCGCGGGCTTGTGGATAAGCTGGCTGACCAGTGACCGCACCTATTTCGTCCAGCGCAGCACGAATCTCGCGGCGCAAGCGGCTTTCTTGACCATTGCCAGCAACATTGTCGTGTCCGGTCCCGGCCCCGGCATGATCTGGTTTGCCGACCCCACGGCCACCAATGCCGTTCCCTATTACTACCGCGTCGGCGTGCAATGAATCAGAAGCACCAAGCTCCAGAGAAACGCCAACCTCCAAACTTCAAAAAACGCACCGCGCTGAATTGGTGCTTGGAGGTGAAAATTTCTCTGGAGCTTGGACGTTGGCGCTTGGGGCTTTTCTAGAGCATTTTAAATAAAACTATAGCCACAAGAGGCAAACCAGTTGATGGCGTCTTGAGCGGTGACCGTTTGGAGGGCCAAGCCGATGGCCTCAATCAAAGCGGT
>Ga0265337_1000673_pt1 | contig 18086 bp, 12 predicted proteins | sample 42122metaG_FD_192441 | JGI IMG/M metagenome (GOLD analysis project Ga0265337, IMG submission 192441) | Rhizosphere microbial communities from Carex aquatilis grown in University of Washington, Seatle, WA, United States - 4-21-22 metaG | ecosystem: Host-associated > Plants > Roots > Rhizosphere >... | reverse complement strand
CATTCACGATCTGACGCCTCGCCAGGTCACCCAAAGGCAAATGCAGGAGCTCCAGAACGAGCTGCTGCACGTGTCGCGCCTTTCGGCCATGGGCCAGATGACGGCGGCCCTCGCCCATGAGCTGAACCAGCCCTTGACGGCGGTGCTGAACTACATCAATGCCGCCCGCCGGACGGTCGCAAACCTCAAGGATCCCCAGGCCGCCCGAGTTGCCGACCTCATCGAGAAGGCCGCAAGCCAGACCGGCCGCGCCGGCCAGATCATCCGGCAGTTGCGCGATTTCGTGGAAAAGCGCGAAACCGCCCGCACCCTGGTGAATATGAATTCGGTGATCGAGGAATCCATTGCGCTCGCGGTGGTCGGATCGGCCGATGCCAATGTCAAAACCATCCTCGAACTTGCTTCCGCCCTGCCGCAGATTCTGATCGACAAGGTCCAGGTGCAGCAGGTGGTCATCAATCTGGTCCGCAACGCGGTTGAGGCCATGCAGAATGTCCCCCGGCGCGAGCTGACGGTCAGGACCTTGCTGGCCGGAGATGGCGGGGTCGAGGTTTCGGTTTCCGACACCGGCCCCGGCCTGCCGCCCGAAGTCGCGAGCCGGCTGTTTCACCCCTTCGTCACCACCAAGGAAAAGGGAATGGGGATCGGGCTTTCGATCTGCCGCTCGATCATCGAGGCCCATGGCGGCCGCATCTGGGCGAACCCCAATGAAAGCGGCGGGGCAACCTTCCAATTCTTCCTCCCCGCCGCCGAGTCCTAGAGCATCGGCCGTCCCTTCCGGGATCGCCCGCGCCGCGCCGATCCGGCGGCATGGGCAGGACACGGACGAAGGATTCTCTAAGGGCTTTCCCTTATATCTGGCCGAGAAGCCGGCTTGTTAGCGTGTTGCAGTTTTTGGGCCATCGATAATGCTCGCAGATCCTCCGCGCCGCCTGGTCCACATCGTCGATGACGACGATGCCGTGCGCGATTCCATGCGCGTGCTGCTCGAATCGCTTGAGTTCGAAGTCTACGACTACAGTTCGGCGCTGGATTTCCTGGACCGGCGGGGCGCAAATCTGGAAGGCTGCCTGCTGCTCGATCTGCATATGCCGTCCATGACCGGGATCGACCTGCTGGAGCATATGCGGGCCGAAGGACGTCTGCTTCCGACCATCGTGATCACCGGCCGCAGCGATGCGGCCCTGAAGGACCGGGCGTTGAAATGCGGCGCGCTCGATCTGATCGACAAGCCAGTGGGCGACGAGGTGCTGATCGGCGCCCTTCGCCGCGCCTTCGGCAGCTGAACCGGCCCTAACCGCCCCCCAGCATGCGCACGCAGAGTTCGGCCGCGGCGGGAGCCGATTGAGCGAGCGGTCCCTTCAGCCGTGCCAGCACGCGCGAATCGATGGTCTGGATGATGCCCCCGGCAATCAGCGCCGTCTTGAGATCGAGATCGCCGGGAGGAATCTCGCCCGCGCGCATGGCTTCGCCGATCACCAGGCGGAAGATCGTGTACGGATTGCCGCGTGAAGGGGCCACGCGCTTCAGGTGATGATGGCGCGAGGCGAAGATATAGGTCGTGAGAATCCAATCCTCGTCATAGCGCAGGAAAACATATTCGATCATCGCCCGCATCTTGCCGGGCAATTTCGCTTCGGCGTTGGCCCGCCGCCGCAGCTCCTGGCCGATCTCGTTCCAGCCATTGATGAAGAGCTGCCAGGCAAGCTCTTCCTTGCTCTCGAAATGGTTGTACATGGCGCCGAGCGAGATGCCTGCCGTCTCCGCGATTTCGCGAATCGAAGTTTCGGCGATGCCTTGTTCGACGAAATGCTTCAGCGCCGCACGCTCGATCCGCATCCGCGTTTCTTCGGTGCGTTCGCTTCTGACAGCCATCCGTGCGCCGTGACCGCAAGTACCGCTTCGGATACTGAACAAGCATTCATTGAGGGTCAATCGGCGCAGCGTGAAACCGGCGTTATGGAACCGTCACGGAGCCAGGATCGTGCGCAACTGACGCTGGCAGAGCGGCATCGTTGCCCCCGACTGGAAGGCGCGCCAAGCATTCGTTCCCCCCTATCCTCGGGACAAAATGAACAAACGATTATTCACAAAGGAACGCCGCACATACGCGCCGAAAAAATCCGGCCGGGAAATTATTTAAATGAATGATTGTTCATTCTTATCGGTTCGCGGCAGGACTTCAACCGAAGGACGCGGGGAATCTGTCGGAGTTTTCATAAAGATTTCAGACACCCGGCAAAGAAACCGGCGCAAACTCGGATATCGGGCTCCGAATCCCGGGGCGGCCGTGTGGGTGTGGCTGTGCCTATGAAAATCGTCGTGGCGGCGAACCTTCGCCCTTGTTTGGCGTTCCCAGTCCGGGGTTGGACCAGCCTGGGAGCCTGTCCAACGTCGGTTGGCGTTGCCTTCAAGGCGTTACGCGGCCCTGAAAGCTCGGACTGACGCACATGGATCGACGCAACGACGGGGATTCCTTCGCCACGCCGGCCCCACTCGCCGATCCGGCCGCTCATGCGCGGCCGGCGGGACGGCGTTGGATTCGCTTCGTTCCGGGTCAATGGAAAACCGTGGTGATCGGCACGGCCCTGATTCTGATCGCTTTTCTCGTCTGGGCCATACGCCCGGTGCAGACCCCGGTTAGAAACCGCAACGCTTTCGCCGGCATCAATCAGCCGACACCCGTGGGCGTCGCCAAGGTGTCGCTCGGCGATATCGAGGTCCGCATAAACGCGCTCGGCGCCGTGACCCCGCTCGCCACGGTCACCGTGAAGCCGCAGGTCAGCGGCCAACTGGTGCGCATCGATTTCACCGAGGGCCAGATGGTGCGGGAGGGGCAGGTGCTCGCCGAAATCGATCCGCGCCCCTATCAGGCCGCCCTCGACCAGGCGAACGGCCAGCTTGCGCGGGATCAGGCCCAACTGGCGAACGCGCAGGTCGATCTTGACCGCTATCGCACCCTGCTGGCGCAGAACTCCATCGCCCAGCAGCAGGTGGCAACCCAGGAAGCGCTGGTGCGGCAGCTTCAGGGAGTCATCAAATCCGATCAGGCCAATGTGGAAGCGGCCGACATCAATCTGAAGTATGCCAGCATCAAATCGCCGGTCAGCGGGCGCATCGGCCTCAGGCAGGTGGATCTCGGCAATCTGCTCACGGCAGGGCAGGCGACCGGCATCGCGGTGGTGACGGAGCTGCAGCCGATTTCGGTGGTGTTTTCCGTGCCCGAAGACGCCATCGGCGACATCATGGGCCAGGTGCGCCAGGGCGCCAAGCTCACCGCCGACGCCTATGACCGCGCTCAAACCAAGAAGCTGACCTCGGGCACGCTTGCCACCGTCGACAACCAGATCGATCCAACGACCGGCACCGTGAAGCTGCGGGCCATGTTCGACAACCGGAACGACGAGTTGTTTCCCAATCAGTTCGTGAACATCAGCCTGCTCATCGATGTCATGCACAATCAGACGGTGGTGCCGGCTTCCGCCATCCAGCGCGGTGCGGCAGGCACCTATGTCTTCGTCGTGAACGCCGACCGTACCGTCAGCATGCACACCGTGACGCTGGCCAAGACTGCAAACGACAGGGTGGCAGTCGCAAGCGGCCTGATGGTCGGCGATACCGTGGTGATCGACGGCGCGGACCGTCTGCGGGACGGCGCCAGCGTCCAGCTTCCCGGCGACCGTCCGGCGGCCGCCACCGCGCAAGGGCGGGGCCAGAACGGCGCCAATGCCGGAAGGGGGCAGGGCCGAGGCGGCCGGCGAGGCGCCCGTGGCGGGCAAGGCGCCCCTGGCGGGCAAGCCGCCCCTGGCGGGCAAGCCGCCCCAGGCGAACAAGCGGGAGGCGGCGGCCGGGGCGGGCAGGGCGGCCAATGACCGCCAGCGGCACGGACGCCCCATGAGCTTTCGATGAATCCGTCGCGAACCTTCATCGTCCGCCCGATCGCGACATCGCTTCTGATGATCGCGATCTTCCTCGTGGGCATCGTCGGCTATTTCTTCCTGCCGCTGTCGGCTTTGCCGGAGGTCGATTACCCGACCATCCAGGTGCAGACCTTTCTCCCCGGCGCCAGTCCCGAAGTGATGACCTCGTCCGTCACCGCGCCGCTCGAACGGCAATTCGGGCAGATGCCGGGCTTGCGCGAGATGTCATCGGCGAGTTCGGCCGGCGCTTCGGTCCTGACGCTGCAATTCGACCTCTCGCTCAGCCTCGATATTGCCGAGCAGGAGGTTCAGGCTGCCATCAATGCCGCGGGCAATCTGCTGCCGCAGAATCTTCCCGCCCCGCCGGTCTACGCCAAGGTCAATCCGGCCGACGCGCCGATTCTCACGCTCGCCGTCACCTCGCCCTCGATGAAGCTGACCGAGCTCGAAGACATCGCCGATACGCGCATCGCGCAGAAGATTTCGCAGCTTGCGGGCGTCGGCCTCGTCAGTATCGCGGGCGGCGAGCGGCCGGCCGTCCGGGTGCAGGCCAATATGCAGGCGCTCGCCGCCTATGGCCTCAATATCGACGATCTGCGCACTACCATCGGCAACGCCAACGCGAACGCGCCCAAGGGCAATTTCGACGGGCCGACGCGGGCCTACACCATCAACGCCAACGATCAGCTTCAGTCGGCGCAGGATTACCGCAACGTCGTGATCGCCTACCGCAACGGCGCGCCGGTCTTTCTTTCCGATGTCGCAGACGTGGTCGACAGCGCCGAAAACGTGAAGCTTTCAAGCTGGATGAACATGACGCCGGCGATCCTGCTGAACGTTCAGCGTCAGCCGGGCGCCAATGTCATCGCGGTGGCCGACAGCGTGAAGGCGCTTCTGCCCGCCATCCACACGAGCCTTCCCGCCACCGTCGATGTGACCGTATTGACCGACCGGACCAACACCATTCGCGCCTCGGTATCCGATGTCGAGTTCGAACTCGGGCTCGCCGTTGTACTCGTGGTGCTGGTGATCTTCCTGTTTCTGCGCAACGTGCCGGCGACGATCATCCCGAGCCTGTCGGTGCCGCTTTCCATCGTGGGCACCTTTGCGGCGATGTACCTGCTGGGCTTCAGCCTGAACAACCTGTCCCTGATGGCGCTCACCATCGCGTCCGGTTTCGTGGTCGACGACGCCATCGTGATGATCGAGAACATCTCCCGTCATCTCGAAATGGGCGAGCGTCCGCTTCAGGCTGCGCTGAAAGGGGCGGGCGAGATCGGCTTCACGATCATGTCGCTGACGGTTTCGCTGATTGCGGTGCTGATTCCGCTTCTCTTCATGCAGGAGGTGGTGGGGCGCCTCTTCCGCGAATTCGCGGTGACGCTGGCCATTACGATCCTGATTTCCGCGGTGGTGTCGCTGACGCTGGTGCCCATGATGTGCGCGAAGCTCTTGCGGCCCGAATCGGAGCAGAGACACGGCTGGGTTGCCCGCAAATCGGCCGCCTTCTTCGACCGCGTGATCGCCCAATATGGCCGCCTGTTGAATTGGGTGCTCGACCGCCAGGCGCTCACGCTGCTCGTCGCCTTGATGACCCTTGTCGTCACCATCGGGCTCTATATCGCGATCCCGAAAGGCTTCTTCCCGGTTCAGGATACGGGCTTCATCCAGGGCATCACGCGCGCAGGCCCCACGATCTCGTTTTCCGCCATGACCGATCGCCAGCGCGCTCTTGCCGATGTCATCCGCCGCGACCCCGATGTGGAGAGCCTCTCGTCCTTCATCGGCGTGGACGGTTCGAACACCACGCTCAACAGCGGACGCATCCTCATCAATCTGAAGCCCCTGAGCGATCGCGACGCGTCGGTGACCGAGATCATGCGCCGGATCGAGCGCTCGACGCGTGACGTAGCCGGGATCGCGCTCTTCCTGCAGCCGGTTCAGGACCTGACGGTCGAATCCAGTATCGGGCGTGCGCAATACCAGTTCGTGCTGCAGGCCGCCCTTGGTTCGACGCTCGACCAATGGGTGCCGCGCCTGATGGATCGGCTGGGACGCGCGCCTGAGCTTACCAATGTCTCCACCGATTATCTCGACCGGGGGCTCGCCGCTTATATCGCCGTCGACCGCGATACGGCGGCCCGCTTCGGCATCACGGCGGCGACCATCGACAACGCCCTTTACGACGCGTTCGGCCAGCGCATCATTTCGACCATTTTCACGCAATCCAACCAATACCGGGTCATCCTGGAAGCCGATCCGGCGCTGCAGAATTCGCTCGCCTCGCTGGACAACATCTATCTGCCGGCGTCAGGCGGCGGCCAGGTTCCGCTCTCCGCAATCGCGAAGGTGGAGGAGCGATCCGGGCCGTTGCAGATCGATCATGTCGGCCAGTTTCCGGCCGCGCCGTTTTCGTTCGACGTGGCACCCAACGCCTCGCTCGGCGCAGCCGTCGATGCGGTGCGCCAGGCCGAAGCCGATATCGGCCTGCCGCCGGAAATCACCACCAGTTTCCAGGGCGCCGCGCTCGCGTTCCAATCCGCGCTCGGAAACGAGCTTCTGCTGATCCTTGCCGCGATCGTGACTGTCTATATCGTGCTCGGCGTTCTCTATGAAAGCTTCATTCATCCGGTCACGATTCTGTCCACCTTGCCGTCCGCGGGCGTGGGCGCTCTGCTCGCGCTGATGCTGACCGGGCACGATCTCGATATCATCTCCATCATCGGCATCATTCTTCTGATCGGCATCGTGAAGAAGAACGCCATCATGATGATCGACTTCGCGCTGGTGGCGGAACGCGAGGACAACAAGTCCCCGCGCGAAGCCATCCATCAGGCGGCCCTGTTGCGCTTCCGGCCCATTCTGATGACCACGGTTTCGGCGCTGTTCGGCGCGCTGCCGCTGATGGTCGGCGGGGGCACGGGGTCGGAGCTGCGCCATCCGCTCGGCATCTCTATCGTGGGCGGGCTTCTGGTGAGCCAATTGCTCACGCTGTTCACGACGCCGGTAATCTATCTTTATTTCGACCGGCTGGCGCGGGGTTCAAGCAAACGGCGCACCGTCCTTCCGCCGGAAGGCGCTCAAGGGGTGCGCCCGTGAATTTCTCCGCCCCCTTCATTGCGCGGCCGATTGCGACGACCCTGCTCACCATTGGTCTCGCCATCGCGGGAGGGGCGGCCTTCTTCCTGCTGCCGGTTTCGCCGCTTCCCAATGTGGATTACCCGACCATCTCGGTTACGGCGCAGCTCCCCGGCGCCAGCCCCGAAACGGTTGCGACCAGTGTGGCGACCCCGCTCGAACGCCATCTCGGGACGATTGCCGACGTCACGGAGATGACCTCTTCCAGCTCGGTCGGCCAGGCCCGCATCACGCTGCAATTCAACCTCAACCGCGACATCGAAGGTGCCGCCCGCGACGTGCAGGCGGCAATCAACGCGGCGCGGGTCGATCTTCCCGCGGCGCTGCGTTCCAACCCGACCTATCGCAAGGTGAACCCGGCCGAGGCGCCGATCCTGATCCTGGCGCTGACGTCGAATACGCTGACCCCCGGCCAGATTTACGATTCCGCGTCCACGGTTCTGCAGCAGAAGCTGTCCCAGGTAGACGGCGTGGGTGAGGTGCAGGTCGGCGGCAGTTCGCTTCCTGCGGTCCGGGTGGAGCTGAACCCGCGCGCGCTATTCAAATACGGCATCGGACTTGAGGATGTGCGCGCGGCCCTTGCGGCGGCCAATGCGAACGCCCCCAAGGGCGCCATCGAGCAAGGCCCCGAGCGCTTCCAGGTCTACGTCAACGACACGGCCACCAAGGCAGCCGACTATGGCCCCCTTGTCGTCGCCTATCGCAACGGCGCTCCAGTGCGGCTCTCCGACATTGCCGATGTCAGCGACGGCGTCGAGGACGTGCGCAACCAGGGCACCGCCAACGGCCAGCCGGCGGTGCTCGTCATCCTCAACCGCCAGCCCGGCGCTAACATCATCGACGTCGTGGACCGGGTGAAGGCGCTGATCCCGATGCTGCAGGCCTCCGTTCCGCGCTCCATCACGATCACCCCGGTGAACGACCGCACGACCACCATCCGCGCCTCGTTGCGCGATGTGGAAACCACGCTCGCGATTGCCGTTCTTCTGGTGATCGTGGTGGTGTTCCTGTTCCTGCGCAACGGCCGCGCGGCGCTGGTGCCGAGTGTGGCGGTGCCGGTTTCGCTGCTCGGCACGTTCGGCGCGATGTATCTCTTCGGTTTCAGCCTCGACAATCTGTCGCTGATGGCGCTGACGGTCGCGACCGGTTTCGTGGTCGATGACGCCATCGTGGTGTTGGAGAACATCTCGCGCCATATCGAGGAGGGCGTACCGCGATTGCAGGCGGCCCTTCAGGGCGCGCGCGAAGTCGGGTTCACGGTGCTTTCCATTTCGGTGTCGCTGATCGCGGTGTTCCTGCCCATTCTGCTGATGGGCGGCATCGTCGGCCGGCTGTTCCACGAATTTGCCCTGACCCTTACGATCGCGATCGTGATTTCGCTCGTGCTCTCGCTCACCACGACGCCGATGATGTGCGCCTATCTGGGCCTGCGTCCCCGCCAGCGAAGCCAGAGCGGGCTGATGCGCGTTTCCGAGCGGGCTTTCATGCGCGTCCACCGCGCCTATGACCGTTCGCTCTCCTGGTCGCTCACCAATCCGGGCACCATCATCGTCGTGCTTTTCCTGGTGATCGGGCTGAACGTCTATCTCTTCATGATCATACCGAAGGGATTCTTTCCGCAGCAGGACACCGGCAGCATCACCGGCGGCATTCGCGCCGACCAGAGCATCTCCTTCCAGGCGATGCAGCAGAAGTTCCAGCAATTCGTGAACATCGTGCAGCAGGACCCCGCGGTCCAAAGCGTGGAGGGATTTTCCGGGCGCGGCGGGCAGACCAACAGCGGTTTCGTGTTCGTCAGCCTGAAGCCGCTGTCGGAGCGCAAAGAATCCGCCGACCGCGTGATCGCACGCTTGCGCGGGCGGCTCGCCAATGTCGCAGGCGCGCGCCTTTTCCTGGCGCCGGTGCAGGATCTGCGCATCGGCGGCCGCCAGGGCAACGCACAATATCAGTACACGATCCAGGCGGACGCGCTGAGCGATCTGGAAACCTGGGTTCCGCGCATCACGGCCGCGCTGCAGAATGTCCCAGAATTGCTGGACGTGAATTCCGACCGGCAGGAGGCGGGCCTCGACGTCGAATTGCAGATCGACCGCGCCACGGCCGCTCGCCTTGGCGTCACTGCGTCCCAGATCGACAATACGCTCTACGACGCCTTCGGCCAGCGTCAGGTGTCCACCATTTACAAGGACCTCAACCAGTATCACGTGGTGATGGAGGTGGCCCCGGCCTTCTGGCAAAACCCGGAGACGCTGAACGACATCTATGTCAGCACGGCCGGCAACATCAATGGCACCCAGGCTTCGGGCGGAATTGTCACGACAGCCCCTACCGCGACCGCCGCCAGCACGCCCAATGCCGGGAGCGGCGGCACGTTGGGAACAATCGCCAGTACCACCGCCGGTACGACCGACGATGCGGCTGCGTTCCGCAACCAGACCCAGAACCAGATCGCCAATACCGCGCGCGGCGGCGCTTCGGCGGGAGCATCCGTGAGCACAAGCGTGGAGCGCATGGTGCCGCTCGCGGCCTTCAGCCATTACGCGCCCGGCACGACGCCGCTATCGGTCAACCACCAGGGGCCGTTCGTCGCCACCACCTTCTCCTTCAACCTTCCGGAAGGCGAACCGCTGGACGTAGCCGTCGCGGCCATCCAGCGCACCATGGCCGAGCTTCATGTCCCTATTTCCGTACACGGAACATTTGCCGGGACCGCCCAGGCCTTCCAGCAATCGCTGAAATACGAGCCTGTGCTGATTCTTGCGGCCCTCGTGACCGTCTACATCGTGCTGGGCGTGCTCTATGAGAGTCTCGTCCATCCCATCACCATTCTTTCGACGCTTCCTTCGGCCGGGGTGGGCGCGGTGCTGGCGCTGCTCATCTTCGGCTCCGATTTCAGCCTGATCGCGCTGATCGGCATCATTCTGCTTATCGGCATCGTCAAGAAGAACGCCATCCTGATGATCGATTTCGCGCTCACGGCGGAACGGACCGAGGGCCTCGACCCGCGCGACGCCATCTACAAGGCGGCGCTCTTGCGCTTCCGGCCCATCGTGATGACGACGCTTGCCGCCATGTTCGGCGCCCTGCCGCTGGCGCTGATTACGGGCGACGGCGCGGAACTTCGTCAGCCGCTCGGGATTTCGATTGTCGGCGGCCTCCTGGTGAGCCAATTGCTGACGCTCTACACGACCCCGGTGGTCTACCTCTATCTAGGCCGTTTTGGGCGCTGGAGCGGCAGTCTGTGGGGGGGATGGTATAGCGGATTGTTCCGGCGCCCGCGCGAGGCTGCGCCGTGAAATCGCGCGCGCTCCTGCTTCCCTTGCTGGCGGCGCTCGCCGGTTGCGAGCTTGGCCCCGATTACATGCGCCCCATGGCCCCGGTTCCCGCAACCTATCGCGAGGATCAGGGCTGGATGCCTGCTTCGCCGCAGCAGGCGGCAGGGTGGGAGAATTGGTGGGCGATCTACAACGATCCCATTCTGGATGGACTCGAGAAGCAGGTCGACGTGTCCAACCAGAACCTCAAGGCCGCCGAAGCGTCCTATCGCGCCGCCCGCGCGCAAGTTGGTATCGAGCGGGGGCAATTGCTCCCCACCGTCACCGCCAATGCGTCGGCGCGCCAATCCGGCGGCGGTTCCGGCGGTCAGGCGAGCAGCGGCAACGGGTCTGCCGGCGGCGGCAATTCCACCCGAACCACCTATCAGGCCTCGCTCGGCGGTTCCTGGGAGGTCGATGTCTGGGGCCGCATCCAGCGCACCGTCGAGGAAACCGTCGCGAGCGCGCAGGCAAGCGCCGCCGACGTCGCAGCCGCGCGGCTGTCCGCGCAATCGGAACTGGCGGTGGACTATTTCCAGATCCGCGCCGCCGACGCCCAGGCGCAATTGCTGATGGCGACCATCGAGGATTTCCAGCAGGCGCTCCTGATCGCGCGAAACCGCTATCAGGTGGGCATCACGACCGAAGCCGATGTTTTCGCGGCCCAGACCGAGATCGACAACGCCCAAGCGGAATTGGTCAATTTGCAGCTCACGCGCGCGCGCATGGAGCACGCTATCGCGACCCTCGTCGGGCGGCCGACGGGCGATGTCATGGTTCCTGTCGCATCCCTCGCGGTGATCGTGCCGGTGGTGCCGGCGGGCGTGCCCTCGACGCTGCTGGAACGGCGGCCGGATATCGCATCCTCGGAATTCACCATGGCATCCGCCAATGCCGGCATCGGGGTCGCGCAGGCCGCGTGGTATCCCGACCTGACCTTGACCGGGTCATATGGATTCGCGTCGACGTCATTGGGCTCGCTGTTCGGCGCGCCGAGTTCGCTGTGGTCGTTCGGGCCGGGGCTGACCCAGCTCGTGTTCGACGGCGGCGCACTGGCTGCGCAAAACGAGCAGGCGCGAGCCCGCTACGATCAGGCGGTGGCAACCTATCGCCAGACGGTGCTCGCGGCGTTTCAGCAGGTGGAGGACCAGCTCGCCGCGCTCAAAATCCTGCAGGAGCAGGCGGTCGTGGAAAACCAGACCGTCGCCGACGCGCGCCAGTCCGAGCAGCTTGCGCTCAATCAATATCGCGCGGGTACGGCGGACTTCACGACCGTGATCACCGCACAGACCGCGCGGCTCAATGCCGAAAGCGCCGCGCTCGGCGTGCTGAACCAGCGGCTCGCGGCGAGCGTCAATCTGGTCGTCGCATTGGGCGGAGGCTGGGACAATTCGCGCATCCCGCAGCCGGGCTCCCACTACGATCTGCCGGAAACAGCCGCGAGTGACGATCCGCAACCGCAAGCCGTGCCCGCTGGCCTGGGCCGTTAGCTCACCTTTGAATATTCGCACCTCCTCACCCTGAGGCTGTCGAAGGGTGAGCTTGTCGAAGCATGAGCCTAAACCAACAGCAGCAGCGCCCCGCCATAGACCGCCGCCGCGACGATGAACGTCAGCACGGTGAATCCCATCACGCGCTGGATTGCGATCCCGGCAATTGCGACTGCCGGCAGCGCCCAGAAAGGCTGCAGCATGTTGGCGACTTCCTCGCCCATCGCCACCGCCATGGTGGTCGCCGAGACCGACGCGTTCAGCGTCACGGCAGCCGGAATGGTGAACGGACCCTGCACCGCCCAATGGCCGCCGCCGCTCGGGATGATGAGCGAGATGAAGATCGACGAGAGAAAGCTGAACAGCGGGAGCGTGTACGCGGTTGCCGCTGCCGCGATGGAACTCGAAATCTGCTGCGCCAGGCCCGTCGCGGTCATGATGCCCATGATGCCGCCATAGATCGGATATTGCAGGATCATCGGGCCGGTCTGTTTGGCCGCATTCTTCACCGCTTCGGCAAAATTCAGCGGAGTCCCGTGCAGCAGCAGCCCCGCGATCAGGAAGATGAAGATCACCATGTTCGCATCGACGGTCAGCTTTCCGTTCATCGCGACCGTCACGAGATAGCCCACACCCAGCACGACCAGGAACAGATTGCCGAGTGGCGAACGCTCGACCCGGCGCGAGAAGGGGAGGGCGGCGGATTTTCTCTCCGGCACCGGGGCTGCTTCGGGCGGCGGCACGAAAACCTGCATCTCCTCGGCGCGCGGCCGCACGGCGATCAGGACGAACGGCATCACCAGCAGAATCAGCAGCGTGGGCACGACATTCAGCGTACTGAAAATCGATGCGCTGTAGGGCAATACGTGTCCGGTGAACTTCTCGACGATGTTCAATGCGTTCCCCGGCGATGCCGACGACAAGGGAACCGAGCCCGACGGCCCGCTGTCATAGATGACAAAGCCGGAATAGGCCGCGGCCACCAGCCAGGCGAAATCCACCCGCACCTGTTTCGCCACTTCGCGCGCCAGCACGGCGCCGATCACAAGTCCGAAGCCCCAATTGATCCACGACGCGGCCGCAGCCACGAAAAACGTGAGCACCACGGCCTGATTGGGCGTCGAGACGGTGGCGACCAGCCGCCGCAATCCCTTTTGCACCGGTGGCGAATGGGCGAGCGCATGTCCCGACACCAGGATCAGGATCATCTGGAAGGCGAAGCCGAGAATGCCGAACACGCCCGCATACCAGGAGGTGAGAATGATAGGCACCGCCCCTTGCGGCGCGAAAATAAAAGCGGCCAGCGCCACCAGCGCCGTCAATGCAATCGCCAGCACGAACGGGTCGGGCATCCAGCGCTCGAACACATCGATCGAGACCGCCGCGAAACTCCGCCGCTTGGCAATCGCGGGAATATGCGCGCTCATGCGCAGCCGCCCTCCGCGCGCAGCCGCGCGATTGCGCCCGCATCGAGACCCGCCCAGCCCAGCACTTCGTCCGTGTGCTCGCCGAGCGTGGGTGCGGGCCGCCGCCATACACCTGGCGTCACCGAAAGGCGCGGCACGATGTTGTGCATCGGAAGGGGACCGAGATGGGGGTCTTCCACATCGACGATGATCTCGCGCTCTCTGAAGTGCGCGTCTTTCACCGCGTCATCGACCCCATAGACCGGCCCCACCGTGACGCCGGCCGCGCGCATATGGGCGAGGGCGTCCTCGCGCGTCTTGCCCGCGAACCACGCGCCCACGGCTTCGTCGATCAGGGCGCGGATCTGCACGCGCGAGGTGTTGGTTTTGAAGCGCGGATCCTCGACCATCTCGGGCCGGCCGATCACTTCGAACACGCGCTTGGCCATGGCGGGCGTCGAACCGGAGAGCGCGACATAGGTGCCATCGCTGCAGCGATAGATGTTGCGTGGCGCGGAGATGCTGATGCCGTTGCCGGCACGCTGCTTCACCTGGCCGGTCCGGCGGTAGATCGCCGCCTCCGGCCCCAGCACCGAAAACAGCGGTTCCAGCAGCGAAAGATCGATCACCTGACCCGGGGCACCGCGCTCGCGCGCGAAGAGGGCCGTCACCGTCGCCATCGCGCCGGAAAGCCCCGCGATCATGTCGGCGAGCGCGAGCGGCGGCAGCAGCGGTTCGCGGTCGGGAAAACCGGTTCGCGCGGCCAGTCCGCTCATCGCTTCGACCAGCGTGCCGAATCCCGGCAGTTCGGCATAGGGCCCCGTCTGACCGAATCCGGAAACCCTGACCACGATCAGCTTGGGATTGCGCGCAAGCAGCAGGTCGGGCGCGAGGCCCATCGCCTCCAGCGTCCCGGGCCGGAAGCTCTCGATGAACACATCGGCCTGTTCGACCAGATGCAGAAGCGCGTTCTTCGCCGTCTCGTTCCGCAAATTCAGCGCCGCCGACATCTTGTTGCGGCTGTAAACACTCCAGAACAACTGCTCGCCGCCGTCCAGCCAATGGCGCAAAGGATCGCCTTCCAACGGTTCGATCTTGATGATTTCGGCCCCGAAATCGCCCAGTTGCAGCGACAGCATGTTTCCGGCAACCAGCCGCGAGAGATCGAGCACTTTGGTTCCGTCGAGCGGCCCCTTGGCCTCCGGCGCGAAACGGATCGGCTGAGAGCAGGCAGGTTCGGATTGGGGTGGCGAAGGGCGCGGCGTCATCCGGGAATATCTGAAGGGCGTTGGCGTCTGATACCATGTCCACCGGAGGGTGTCGTGGGCGCGCCCGGCTTGACCGGAACGGAAGCGGCTATTTGCGCAAGGCGGTGGTGACAGGAATGGGATGCGTGTCGGGCCTCGGCGCCGGCGTCGCACAAACCTGGGCCAACCTGATCGCGGGGCAGAGCGCCATCCGTCCCTTTGCCATTCACCCCGACGGGCAACCCGAATTGAGCTTCGCGGGTGTCGCCGCGCCGGCCGTCGCGGGAGCGGCCGACCCGCTGCGGCGGCATTTCGAGGAAAAACAGCTCAACGCCGATGCCTTCGCGAATTTCGCCGCCGCCGCCACGCTGGAAGCGCTCCAGGACGCAGGACTCTGGAAGGACGCCCGGCTCACGGACGCGGCCATCGTCTATGGCAGCGCCAGCGGCGGCAATGCCGCCATCGAGGCAGGATATCAACGGCTGTTCCTGTCGCGGCTTGCGAACGTTCATCCCATGACCGTACCGCGGCTGATGAGCAGTGCGGCGGCTTCCCATCTCGCTATGCTGTTCGGCATCCGGGGCCACGCGCTGGCGATATCGAGCGCCTGTGCATCCTCCGCCCATGCGATTGCCGAAGCCATGCACATGATCCGAGCCGGCCGCGCCGATATTGTCGTGACGGGGGGCGCCGATGCGAGCCTCACCTTCGGATCGCTGTACGGGTGGAAAGCGCTGCAGGCGATGGCGCCCGATATGTGCCGCCCGTTTTCCATCGACCGCAAAGGCATGGTGCTGGGCGAGGGCGCGGCCACCCTTATCCTGGAAGAGGAGGAGCATGCGCGGGCCCGCGGCGCGCGTATCCTGGCCGAGGTGGCGGGTGCGGCGTCGAATTCCGATGCGCGCCATCTGACCCAGCCCGATCCGGAACGGGCGGCGGCTGCGATCGCGGCCGCGCATCGCGACGCGGACCTCGCCAAAGATGCGCCGCTGCTGATCAGTTCCCACGGCACCGGCACGCGGCTCAACGACCGTTCGGAGGCTAGGGCCTTGCACCTGGCCTATGACGGGAATCTCACGCGCCATCGCGTGATTGCCACGAAATCGTCACACGGGCACATGCTGGGGGCGACGGGCGCCATGGAATTGCTGACCGCCATCCTGGCTTTGAATGCGCAAATGGCGCCGCCGATTCTGGGCTATATCGGACCGGATCCCGAATGCGATCTGCCTTTGGCGTTGGAACCTGTTCCCATCGCGGCCGAGGCGATCATGTCCGCATCTTTTGCTTTTGGCGGTTTGAACTCTGTCCTGATCGCGAAAAAACCGGAATGATGGGACGCACCTCCAGAGAACACGCATGACCCTCGAACAGGAATTGCTCCCCATCGTCAAACGAAAGACGTCGAGCGAGATCGAGGCGGGGACAAAGCTCACCGACGCCGGCCTCGACAGCCTGGATGTCATCGAGGTCGCGTTCGACATCGAAGACAAATACAAGATCCAGTTGCCTCAAATTGCGGGCGAACTGATGTCCTTCACCTATGGCGATCTGTGCCGGCTGGTGGAACAGCAGATCGCGGCAAAGGCGGCGGCCATTGACTGAGGCCTATATCAATCGGATAGCGACCGCAGTCCCGCCCCATGACGTGCATCGGGCCTTCGTCGCGTTCGGCCATTCGCTGCTCGAAGCCAATCAGCGCAAAGCGATCCTGTTCGGCCGCATGGTGGAACGCGCAGGCATCGAGCGTCGTTTTTCGCATCTCGATGTTTCCCCCGTCCCGAATTCCCATTCGCCATGGGCGTATGATTTCTATGTGCGGGGGCGTTTCCCGAGCACGGGGGCCCGCATGAAGCTGTTCGAAGCGCACGCACCGGAGCTTGCCGCCGCCGCGGTCGAGAAGCTCGCGCTCGGAAGCGGCAGGGCGCGCGTCACGCATCTGGTGATCACCTGCTGCACCGGCTTCTCCGCGCCCGGGCTCGATCTCGAACTGGTTGCGCGTTGCGGGCTGCCCGGTTCGGTCGAGCGCACCATGGTCGGGTTCATGGGATGCTACGCGGCGATCAATGGGCTAAAGCTTGCGCGCCATATCGTGCGCTCCGAACCGGCCGCGCGCGTGCTCCTGCTCAATCTCGAACTTTGCAGTCTTCACTTGCAGGAGACCGACGACCTTGACGCAATCCTCTCTTTCCTGATCTTCGGCGACGGCTGCGCTGCGGCGCTCGTCACGGCGGAGCCGGTGGGTTTCGCGATGGACAGCTTCCGCGCGCTGCTGGTGCCCGAAAGCCGCGAGTTGATCACCTGGGCAATCGGTGACAACGGGTTCAACATGGTGCTGTCGGGGCAGGTGCCGGCCGCCATCCTGGATGCGATCCGCGCGCAATCGGCCGACATTCTGAAGGGCGCGCCCATTCCGGCCATCGACCTATGGGCGGTGCATCCGGGTGGCCGTTCGGTTCTGGATGCGGTCGAGCGCGCGCTTGAACTGAAGCCGGCCGCACTTTTCCAATCGCGCGAAATCCTGCGCCGTTTCGGCAACATGTCTTCGGCGACCGTAATGTTCGTGCTGGAGAGCATGCTGGCCGATCATGCGCCCGGCGCTCGCGGCTGTGCCATGTCGTTCGGGCCCGGATTGATCGCGGAGACCATGCTGTTTCACGGCGCGAATTAGGGCCCGCGGCCATGCCGTTTGCGCGCATCATCGACCCGGAATGGCTGGACGAATTGCCGGCCGAGGATCCCCGTGCCGAACGCTCGCGCCGCGATTTGAAGCGCATCAACCGCTTTATGTTTCAGGCGGCCATCGTGGCGCGACTGATGAAACGCGCCTGCGAAGGCAGCCGCCCGCCACGCCGGATTCTGGAACTGGGCGCGGGCGACGGCACGTTCATGCTTTCGGTCGCGCGCGTGCTCGCGCCGGCCTGGCCGGGCGTGCGGCTGAGCTTGCTCGACCGCCAGAACATCGTTGCGCCGGCGACGCGCGAGGCGTTTCGGCGGCTGGGATGGGAAACCGAAACCGTTTGCGCCGATGTGTTCGCGTTCTTCGGGAGCGCACCCGAAATGAGCGCCGATCTGATTACGGCCAATCTGTTCCTGCATCATTTCGAGCCGGAGAGGCTTTCGGTTCTGCTGGACGGCATCGCGCGCGCCACGGAGGCGTTCGTTGCCTGCGAGCCCGAACGCGGCCTTTCCGGGCTGATCGGGAGCCGGCTCTTATGGGCCATCGGCTGCAACGATGTCAGCCGGCACGATGCGATCACCAGCGTGCGCGCGGGCTTTCGCGACGCGGAACTGTCCGCACTGTGGCCGAAGGGCCGGTGGGCGCTCGCAGAGAACGCGGCCTTCCCGTTCAGCCATTGCTTCGTCGCGCGGCGGGACGGGGCGTCATGATGTTCGATGCCGTTGTGATTGGCGCAGGACCGGCGGGTGCTACGGCAGCGCGTCTTCTCGCCCGCGCCGGCTTGTCGGTGGCCATCGTCGAGAAGACCCGTTTCCCGCGCCGCAAAGTGTGTGGCGAATTCATTTCGGCGACGAGCCTTCCCCTGTTCGACGAGCCGGAGTTGCGCGAGGC
>Ga0265337_1000665_pt1 | contig 18132 bp, 14 predicted proteins | sample 42122metaG_FD_192441 | JGI IMG/M metagenome (GOLD analysis project Ga0265337, IMG submission 192441) | Rhizosphere microbial communities from Carex aquatilis grown in University of Washington, Seatle, WA, United States - 4-21-22 metaG | ecosystem: Host-associated > Plants > Roots > Rhizosphere >... | reverse complement strand
GGAACAGTTGTTCAGCGAAGTGTTGAACGGACTGGATTTGCACCGTCCGCCCTGCTCGGCGTTGCAGGCCAACCAAGTTTACTACCTGATCGCCGCGCTGGCCTATGACCTGATGGTGGCGATCAAGCTGCTGGACTTGAACGACGACTGCCAGGGCTGGCGCATCAAGACGTTGATGAAGAAACTGGTGATGCTGCCCGGACGTTTGAGCTGGCGCTCGCGGCAATGGGTGGCGCGAGTGCTGGTGCCGGGCGCATGGTTGTGCTGGTGGCAACGCTGGGCCGGGCGTGTGTGGCCGCAGTCGGGTCCGGGGCGACCCCGTTTGGTCGCGGCCACCGGCTGAGGTGGCTGGCCTCTGACTTCATATTCCAGCCGATACCCACCGGCACGGCGGAGCTTTGCCCCGTTACCGGCAGCTTGCCGAAAAACAAACCCAAATCGTTCTCGGCAACCCTCGCCGCCACGCGTTCCCGGCAAAGCTGACCCGTGACTCGCTCCCGGCTATGACCGCAAGTCCGCATATCGTCAATCGCAATCACTTCGTAACGATTGGGGAGTGGCCAGAAATCCAATTTTCTATCTCGCAGTCTGTTCGTGATGTAGGCTATTGCTACACGATTATCTTTGGCACTCCCAATACAAGCGAGTGTGATGGTTTTTGTCTTTCCCTGATCGCTATGCAACTTAAGTGTATGCTCATCAACCACCTCAACAAGCCGCCACCAAACAATTGGAGGTAAACTTTCCACAGCCCGTGCCTCATTCAGAATGAGAGCTAGCAAGATGCTAAGGATTGGGCGCAACTATGCGCATTGATTTATGAAAGCGGATTAGCGAACTTCCCTCAAGAATTATCGCCGCAGCTTTTTCAGGGCCAGCGCAATCGCCGCAAAGCCGACGCAACCCCACCCGAACCAGTCGCCGTGGCGGTTGTAAAAAGTCGGTGCGTGCTTTTCCAGTGGCAGGTCAATCGTGAGCACGCCCACGCCATAAACGCTCCCGCTGTTGTCCCGGAAGATTTCGCGGACGCGGCCATGGGCGTCAATCCAGCAGGTGACGCCGTTGTTGCAGCAGCGCGCGAGCGGCACGCCGTTCTCCACCGCGCGAAAGACGGCGCCGGCCATGTGCTGCCATTGCTCGGCGCTTTGTCCGAACCAGCCGTCGTTGGTCAGGTTTACCAGAAAATCTGTGTCGTTCTGGACTGCCTTGCGGCCGAGTTGCGGGAACATGTCCTCGTAACAAATGAGCGGGGAAGCCGTGACGCGGGCAGCAGCGCCGAGCACCGCCTCGGCGCCATTCGTGTTGCGTTGGACTTCGAGCAGGGCTGGTGCCCGGCGCTCCATTTCAAACTGCACCGGCTCGTTGCCCGCCGCAAAACTGCCAGTGATGGGCGTGAACCATTTCACGAACGGCAGCCAGCGCACGAGCGGGATGTATTCGCCAAAGACGACAAGCTTCTGTTTGTGATAAACGCCGCCGAACAGCCCGCCGGGGTCGAGCAGGAACGCGGCGTTGAAAATGTCGTTGTCGTATTTGTTGGTGGCGTTCGGGTGCGCCACGGCGTTGTCGGCGTTGAGAATCAGCCAGACGCGATGCGCGCGGATGAGATTGGTGATGGCGATGTAGCTGGCGTCGTCAAATTCCGGCACGGCGGATTCGGGCCAGATGAGCAAATCCGTTCCTTCGGAGGGACGAGTTACACGAGTCCCTGAATTCGTTTCATTGGTAAAGTTGGAAACTCGTGTAACTCGTCCCTCCGATTCTTTCAGTGCGGTTTCGGAAAGTTGAAGTAACTGGCGGAAACGGTTGGTGTTTTCGTTTTCGTCCCAAATCAAGGTTTGCGGGACGCTGGGCTGGACGAGTGTGACGCGCAGTTTCGAGGCGGCGGGATTTTCCCCGCCGGTTTGAGCGAAGCTGAAAACGAACAGGATGACGACGACGGTCAGCGGCAGGAAAATTTCCGTCTGCCAGACGAGGCGCAGCGCGGGCCGGCGAAGAATCATCCGCACGGCGGAATAGAGCGAGAGCGAAACCCACACGACGAGAAAGGAGATGCCATAGACGCCCGTGACCGAGGCAATCTGGATGAGCGGGATCATCCGGTATTGGGACGCGCCGAGGAAGTTCCACGGAAAGCCGCCGAACAGCCGCGCACGAATCATTTCGAGCGCGACCCAGACTGCCGCACCCGCGAGTGACCAAAACGTCCGTCGCGCCCAATCGCCTTCGCCGATTTTCCCGGCGAGGAGCCAGACCCAAATGGCAGGATAAAGCGCGAGATAGGCGCATAACGCGACCCAGCCGAGAATCGGGAAGCCGGCCACGGGCATGTGCAGCAGCCAGTAAAGCGACGCGAGCCAGAAGCAAAGTCCGGCGACATAGCCGATGCGGAAACTGTCACCGCCGGCTTTTCCACGGGCGCAGGCGAGCATGAGCGCGGGCGCAACCCACGCGCACCCGGCGATGCCGGGATTGGAAAACGCGCTTGCAAGCAGAAGTCCGGCACCAACGGCGGCGAGATAACGGCTGCGGATGAAAAGTTCGGTGAGAAAACTTTTTGCCTGGAAAAGCGGCGAATAATTGTCCGTGAATGTCGGACCAAGTTTGGTGCGGTTTGCAGCCTGATCCACCAGCGCGCGGCTGGCGTTGACGACGATGGCTTCACGCGCGCCGCGCCAGACTGCAAGGTCGGCGGAGGAATTTCCGGCGTAATCAAAACCGCGCGCGCCGAATTTGTCCGTGAGCGCCTTGAGTTTGTTCCCGCTGCGCAAATTGGTTTTGCCGTCGCTGCCAAGAACTTCGTCAAAGAGGCCGGTGTAATCGGCGACGGGCTTCGCCATCTGCAAATCGGACGCGGTGGCCAGAATGATTTTTCGCCCGGCGGATTTTTGTTCGCGGAGAAATTTGAGGAATGGTTCGTTGTAGGGCAGGGCGGCGGGATCAATCTGGACGCGCGCGGCCAGTTGCCGTTTCAAGAAGGCGCGCCCGCGCGTCCACCAGAACAGCATGGGAAAAAGCCAGAGCGGGTTTCTTCTCAGCAGTCGCGCGAGCGATTCCCAGAGCAGGTCGGTCTTGATGAGCGTGCCGTCCAAATCCACGACGAGCGGGATTTGATTTTCGGGCGGCGGCGATGGCGGCATGGCTTTGATTAGCCGTTGAGCGCGCGTTGGAGCAAGGCTTTTTCGCGAGGGCCGAACTCCAGCTTCAGCGCCTCGGCGCGGGCGGCGTCGGTCATTTTCTGCCAGGATTTTTGCAACGCGTTGATGGTTTTGTCCTCGGCGGTCTTGGCAGCGAGGTCGGCGAGCTGGAACTGGAGGAACACGAGGCAAAGCGCGTCTTCGAGCACACGACCTTCGGGATCATCAGGGAAATGTTTCTTGAGGTTCAATTCCTGCACGCGGCGGATGGCGGATTCGTCGTAGCCGGTTTCGTGCAAAAATTCGCCTGCCTTTTGTGCGTGGAATATTTTCAGGTCGGCGCGCCATTTCATATAACCGGCGCGGGTCATCGGATAGGAGCCGCGCGGGATTTTCCACCGGCAGATGTGCTGGCAGCGGGCGGCGAGGCGCAGTTCTTCGGAAGCCGCCGGGCAAAGCCGCAAAACCCAGCCGTTCAGGCGTTGCGCGTAAAGCAGTTCGCGCGGCTGGCCATTTTCACGGTTTGGGTCGCGGGCGTTCTCCTCGTCGAAGCGGCGGAGGGCAGCTTCAAATGTTTCAGGGTCGCGCGGTTGAAAGGTTTCAGACACACGGGAAGTTTTGCCGAAGCGCGCCGGAGCGCAAGACGGATTCATGGTTATTGACAAACGGCGGGGATATGAGAATCTGCTCGCCCTTTGTTGTTGCCTCGGTAGCTCAGTTGGTAGAGCAGTTGACTCTTAATCAATTGGTCCAAGGTTCGAGTCCTTGCCGGGGCACCAATAAAATCAGGGGGTTTGTAAATTCCTGCCAGTGTCAAATCTGCCGAGTAGAACCAATCGTAGAACCACGCCGTTTATCTGGCCACACTCCCGCGCGGGCTGAATTCCAACGGCGGGCAATCTGTGGCCAGCCAACGCATAGCCGGGGGTGGGGGGTCGGGGCGCGCTTTGACTCGGCTATAAAGGCTATATTCTCAAGGTCCGAACTTTCTAAAGCCGTCCTTCAAAATTGTCCTGTCGCGTCTTTCGGACACCTTTTGAGGTTGCCGAAACCTACCCGGATTTATTGAAGTGCTCCCCACCGGACAAATCCGCAAAGTGTGTATTTCCAGAAAAATGCGGCAATGATGTTGCGCGGATGGGTTGTGATTAACGGGTCGGTTCAGGGGTGGATTTGCTTTTCTTTGCTTTCCTGAAATGCGGCCGGTTTTAACCACGCCGGGCGCGTTTGGATTTTGTGACGGGCAACAGCGGGGCGAATGCTGCCGTGAAATGGCAATCATGGTCGAACCGAATTTCATCCTGGAATATCAATCCAATTTGGCGTAGCTCTGCGAAAAACAGTGCCGGTTTGTGTGTCTCGCTTCACTATTCTCACGGACAAAGGCATTCTTGCCTCTGTAATGGCTTCGGTAAGCGTGACCGTGAGTTCCAGTTCGGTCAAACCACTCAAAGCTGCGAACGCCGTGATGTCAAAATCTCCTTCAATTAAAACTTTCCCCGCGCCGTGAACAACGATTTCATCGGCGGTGGCTTCAATCGGGTCATTGCCAGCACGCAATTCCACGTTTTGAATCGACCTGTCGTAAAGACTCGCCATCAAGCTTTGTTGCAGCGCGTTCCACTTCTTGATGTTTGATTGTGGTGTCGTCAATACAATGCCTGATGCCGTGAATTGATTGCCACCAGCATTAAAACAGGCCGTGCATTTATGGAATGGAAATGTGATTGGCTGACTGCCAAGAGGAACAACATAGGTAATTAAAACAAAGTGAAAATAAGGTTTTGGCCCCGAAGTTAGGCACATATCGGCGTCCAGAATTTCAATTTTGGGAAGTTTGCTTAGTGGAGAAAGCAAAAGAACTAAATCATTGCGGCTTGCGCTGCGAGTTTTTGTCCCTTCGCGCCACGGCACTTCCCATTCAACAGGCTCGCCCGTTGCTTTTCCAAACGCGGGATTTTTCACCACGAAAGGTGCGCGTGTCGTATCAAAGCACAGCGCGGCAACGGTTTTTTCCTTGTAGGAAACATTCACCGTTAGCAATTCGGGTGTGATTCCGTCGAAATGGGATTGGACGGCAGAAAACCAGTTTGACAGCTCTTGATGGTTTGCTCCAACGACGCCTTTTTTTTCGTCAACGCCGATTAGCCATAGAATGCTTTCACCACGCGCTGCGTTTGCGTGTCCGGCAATCCTGCGGGCCGCTTTGGATGGTTCCACCCATTCCACCTTCAATTCGACCAGCGAATCTTCAATTGGAGAGTGTTTTTCAACTTTTTCCAATACCCGGAGTGCCCATGATTCAATTTCGGTTGGCTTCATGTTTCAATTCGCAGTTCACAGCATTTCTTCCGCCTGTTTCTCGCGCTGCGCTTTTGGCGCTTTGACTTTGGCGGCTTTGGTTTCTTCGGCGGCGCGTTCAAGGTTCAAGGCCAGCAATTTTTCCAACATGGCTTCGTCGCTCAAATCCGCCGGCCAGCCGTAGGCGGCGGCAACGGCTCGGTCCAGTTTCTTGTGCGCCAAGTCCAGCCATGCGGGGCGTTCGTTGTAAAGTTTCGTGAGCGTGCGGTCTTTGAGTTTGGCGGCGCAATAGGCGTCGCGCGGTTCTAGGCGCGGGTAACGCACCGTGCCGACGCCGGTTTTGTCCGGCTTCACGACGTAGCGCGCCCATGCGCCATTGACCGTGCCGGGAAATTCCAGAATCTTTTCCACCGTCCATTCGGGCGGATTTAGCCAGCGTTCGCGCAATGCGTTCAACTCTTGGGCGGCGGCAGCAATCGCGGCTTCCTGTTTGGGCGTCGGGCGCGGAAACGGAAAGGTTTCAAAGCAAGTGTTCGGCGTGTAGCGCGGGCGATCTTCAAGGCGAGTGCCGAGTTTCAAAGACCACGCTTCGTGAAACCGTGAATGGACGATGCCAAAAAAATAATCATCGGCGCGGGCAAAAATATAAATGCCGTCGTCCGGCAAAACCACTGAATCCGCCCAATCAAAAATGCGAAACTTGGAAACGCGCGGCGTCGTGAGAAACCGAAGCTGTCCGTCAATCGCCGTTCTCATGCCGGGGCAAGTCTCGGCGTGCAACCACCAATTCAAACGCCGATGCTCGCGCTTGTTTTCGTCGCGTTGCGGTTTTACCAATTTGAAGGCGTGCGCGTAGGGCTTTTCGTAAAGCGCAAAGTCGTTCAATTTCAAATCCGTGCCAGTATCAATTATCCATGCGGGCGACAGCCGTTTTACAATTGCGCCGCCATTCAACCACGGCTTGAGTAAATCGGAATTAGGTTTGCCGTTTGGATTTGGCGCAAGCAACCATTCGCGCGCAAGCTCGTCGGCAACGTCAAAATCGCCAGATTTTTGAGTGCCACGAAATGAAATCTCCAAATTTTCTTTCAACGGTTTTGCCGAAGTCACGTCCGCAGCGCTAGCCGTCAAATTTGGATGAATGACGGGAACGGCTTTGCCATCGAGCGCATGATTTTTTTCTGAACCGTCGTCGAAACCAATCATGCTGACATTCACCGCCGCGCCAGCAAGAATCCAGTCGCGCGAGCTTTCCGCGAAAAATATGTCGCCAGATTTTTTGATGCTTTCCAAAACTTCGCGGTTTGCGCCGCCGCGAATTCCTTGCGTCGCCAGCAAGCCAGCGCGTTTGCATTTTCCTTTTTCAATTTGCTGCCGGGCTTTTTCAAACCAGTAACAGCACAAATCCGCCGCGCCCGGCACGCGGCCATCGTAAATTTTCCAAAGTTCTTTTTGATAGTGCCGTCCGAGTTCTTCCCAAAGTTTGCTGCCGCCCAAAAACGGCGGATTGCCGACGATGACATCGGCTTCCGGCCATTCGCGCTCGGTGTAGAATTTCAACGCATCGTCGCCCGTGTGTTCGCCCGCTTGCGCTTCCTTGAGCGTCTTGGCTTTGCTGTGGAAATGCGGCACAAGCAAAGCATCTTCGTTTTGGAAACCGTCAAGATTTTGCAAAACGGGCGAGCGGTCGTTGTCAAAACCGTTGTCGCGCCGCCATTGCAGATAACCGATTTGCACGGAAACTTGCGCCAGCTCGAAAGCGTAGGCATTGATTTCGATGGCGCGGAGTTGTTGCACGCTTACTTCCGGCTCGAAGCGGAAGCCAAGTTGCTCGGCGAACGTAATGACTTCCTTTTCCAGTGAGAGCAGCAATTGCAGCGAGACGTAAAGGAAGTTGCCGCTGCCACAGGCGGGGTCGAGAACAAGGATGGCGCGGAGCCTCTTGAGAAAGGCGGCGATGCGGGCACGGGCTTCGGGCGTGCCTTTGCCCTGCTTGAGCGCAGGCAGCAGGCTGGCCTTGAGCGCAGCCCATTCGCGGCGGAGCGGAGCCATGAGCACGGGTTCCACCAGGTCGCGGATGTCCGTTTCGCTGGTGTATTGCGCGCCCAAGGCGGCGCGCTGGCTTTCGTCAAGGGCGCGCTGAAAGAGCGTTCCCATGATGCTTGGCTGGATAAATTGCCAGTCCGCTTCGCCCGCGTCGGCAAGCTGCCGCAATTCGGCTTCGGTAAGTTCAAAGACTGTGGCTTCTTCAAACAGATGGCCGTTGAAATACCGAATCTTGTCTTTGCCAAACGTGCCGCCTTTCGCCATGACCGCGAAAAGTTTTTCCAGCGTCTCGGCAAAAAGTTTCGGATCGTCAATTCCGGCTTTGGCAATTTCGGTGAAAAGATTTTTCGGCAGCAAGCCGGTGTCCTCGGCAAAGAAACAAAAGACGATGCGATTGAGAAACCGCGCGATGCGAAGATTTTTCCTTTGGGCGACGTTCACTTCCTTTCGGGATTTGGCGTCGGCAAGCTCTACGCTTTCGCGGCTTTGCAGCGACTTGGCGACGGCGGCGATTTGTGCCGCGACTTTTTCAGTGACTTGCGCGGTGGTGCGCTGCGGCTTGAGGAAGTCGGGATTTTCAAACAGCGCGCGAAGGATGCGAAGATTTTCCGGGCGGTCGATGTCGGCGTTGGTGAATTCGTGAACTTCTTGAACCGTGCCGTTGAAATTGGTTTTGACGATGTAGCGGTCAAAATCGCAGACGACGAGCAACGGCGGATTCAGCAACGATTCGCGGTAGCGGAGTAGTTGCTTATAGGCTTCGTCGAGATTTTTCTTTTTGCCTTTGTATTCCCAAGCGAAGCAACTTTTTTTCCAAACGTCGGCAAAGCCGCGCTCCGTCGGCTCGCTGGCGTCGGGCGTTTCGTGCATCTCGAAAAGCTCCGCGTCTTTGACCACGCGCTTTTGAAAACAGAAAAAATCCGTGCCGGACGGGTCGGCTTCATTGGGCGTCGGCTGGCCGAGCAAGCGGCAAAGGTCGCTGAAATGTTCCTGATAGGCGGACGTTTCCTTGCCCTGATAGCGCGCCCATTTCTTTTTGAATTCGGCGGCAGTCATTGGCGACGGTTGGTTTCGCTCCACGCAAACGGCATAGCTGACATTAACGGATTTTGCCGACAAACCGAAAGCACAAATCATTTTTCCCCGCGCTAACTTTCAAAACGGCGGCGCGGACGGCTGGCGTGAAGGATGCCTGCAAGTTGGCGCGGTGACTGCCCGCGGCGGGGGTCCACGTGCCGCCGGGGACGGCGGAAAGCAGTCAGCGTGACAACGCCGCAGCCGGGTGGCCGCTCAAGACGCTGTTATTCTATTCACGGCGACGAGGCGGCCTAGGAAAGTGGCAAGCGCAAAGAATCAAACGTCCCGGAAGAACTCGTGAATGGGGTTTTTTAAAGCTTTGGCAATACGCAGCAAAGCCTCGATGGAAATGATTTTCTCACCCCGCTCGATTTCGCCAAGATATTTTGGGTTCAAATCCACCCGTTCGGCGAGTGTTTCCTGTGTTAAAGCCGTCTTTTTTCGGCGGAAGCGTATGGCGTCACCAATGGCTTTCCGATGTCGCAAGATGGTTTTCCGGTTACTTTTTCGACTGGCCACGATGCCGGAAGGATAGGCGCGCGGCTTTCAACCATTACACCAGCAACATGCTGGTATTTTGCACTTGCTTTGAGGGCTGCCGGGGGCAAGGTGGTGGCCGTAACCGATTCGCACCCACTTGTGATATGAACAAAATTCAGAAGATTCTCACAGGCATCGCATTGGTGGTGTTTTTGCTGTCGCTGCTAAACGCGCCGTGGGGAATGACAACCGCGCCGAATCCTTACGTTCCCGTTACGCATTACAACGTAACCGCTCCGCTGTGGAGTGAGCCAGCCGGAGACGCCACGCTTCAAGTCGGTGAACTGGCGGCATGGTGGTTCGGATTAGCCGTGATCTACGCCGGTTTGTTTCTCATTTTGAAAAGAAAAGCGGTGCCAAAAATTGACTCACCGCCGCAGAAGCCAGCTTCTCCACTGGTCCAGTCGCCCACAGATTCACCACCAGCAACGCATACGAAGAAGGGAAGCGTCCTTACCAAACGCAAAATCAAAATGATTGCGGCGGCGATAGTTGGTTTGGCTGTCTTGCTTGTGATTTTCTCTGGATTTCACACGGCACAAAAACAGGCAGTCTTGATGAACTGCAAAATTTTTGACTTGAGGCTTCAACCGGATGGACAGGCCGCTGGCTTTTATGACGTTGTGGGGCGACTTCAAAATGACAGCGCCAAGACCGTTGCGGGATTGAAATTAAAAGTTTTCGTTTATGCGTCAGACAAGACGCTGATTGATACAGAACCAGTCGCGCTTACATTTAATCCATCGCTTGCCCCCGGCGATGTGAAGCCATTCAGCCAGATTCTTTTGATTTACAGTTTTTCAACGAATTTTTCTTGGTCATACGCAATCACCGATGTTGGTTTTTGAATGAGGCGCGGTTTGCAAGGGAAAATTCTACGGCATGTCCGGTGCCGGAATGATGTCTGGCACGTGTGGACTGTCCCACTTGTCCCACTTTTTCAACAACACAGTCACCTTTAGCACCAAACTTGCGACAGGCGGATATATCGGGGGGCCATTGGCAACGAATTGGAGCCAGCTATCCCGCCAGCGGATCAGCAACGGCTTGTAATAAGATTTGAACTCCGGCGAGTTTCTTAGGTAAGTGAGTGCCGGATTTTTTCGTAAATAGTCACTCACTCGCCTCATGTCTTCGCTGTTGCAGAAATCGAAACCGCAGCCGCGAAGAAACGCGCGCATCTCGCCAACGGGCACGCTTGACCAATTGCACAATTCCGAAATGACCGCAACTTTCATGGGCGTCAAGCCACCACGCTTCGCAATTTCGTCCGTGGTCAGTGGTCTGCCGTATTTTCCGACGCGGGCAAGGAGTCTGCATAAAATCGGCGGGAAATTGTCGCAATAATCCCAAGCGTTCATGGTTTTCTTCAATTCGGTGATTTTTTCGGTTTTCATTGCTTGCTAGGTGTTTTTTCTGGGCACCCTCAAACCATATTTCTGCAATAACGCCGAATTATCTTGTCAGAAGTTGCCATATTCTGGGTCTTTTTGCAACAAGCTTCCTTAAAAATGCAGAACTTAACCACGCTCCGGCGGCTGAAGGAAAAGTGAGCCTTTTGCCGCCGAAAGTTTGTTGACGGTTGGTTGCCACCTTAAATTAAAGGTAACAGGGGCAGCACCAATGCCGCCGAACAAACCAAAAGTTTATGGCCGAAACGAACAGCAGATTACTAAAACGCGCGGAAGTGGCGGCACTACTGCAAGTGTGCCAGCGCACGATCCACGCTTACGAAATACAGGGCGCGTTGCATCCGGTTCGGATTAACGCGCGGACAATCCGCTACAAATCGGCGGATGTCGAACGGCTGATTGAATCTGGCGCGATGGGAAAAATGGGGGGCGTATGACTGGAATGCCTTCTACCGACGAAAAAATCGCCAGCAAACGCGCCGAAAGGTTGGAGACTACTCCTGAATCGGCCAAGGGGCATTTCGTGGCTGCTTGGGCGGGGAAATGCTCGCCTCGGCGCGCCATCAAAGCGCACTGTTTGGAGTGCGCGGGGTTCGACAGGCAAACGATAGCCGACTGCACCGGCTGGGCGTGCGCGCTCTGGCACTTCCGCCCTTTTCAAAAACCATGAAATCCTCACGTCGTTTCGTAATGGCCAGTGGTTCAACGCGCCGGAAGGTTGAACTTGTCATTCAACGTGGCTGGTCGCCGGGGCACCCCGTATCGCCTTATCTGCGTGGCCGCAAAAGCCAACGCCGCAGAGTAGCGGCAGGAGCGCGCGTTGAGTGAGCCAAAATGTCAAACCGGCTCACAGACTGGCAGGACACCCCCTGAAGTCTATCGCCGACTGATTCACGAGAAGCGCATCACCCACGGCGCATTTCGCTTATGGCACTACCTACGCGACCGTGCGAACAAGTCCAGCCGGTGTTGGCCTGGGCAGCGGACAATCGCGCGGGATTTGCGTTGCAAGACTCACACGCTGGAAAACAAAGGGAAGGGGTGGATTCCGCAACTCGTTTCCGCCGGATATTTGGCCGTGCAAAAGATTGGCCAAAGTCACCGGCTCGAATATCAAATCCTCTTTGGCGACGGGCATGGCGTGTTGCCCGAATGGGCGACACGCGGCAAGGCGCAAGCCGTTTCGTGTTGCCCGAATGGGACAATGGCAACGCCCAATGAGGCGACACCGCGCGTCGCCGAGACGGGCGACGTAAGTAATACCAATGGAGTAATCCAAAGAGGTAAGGAATTTGCCCGACGTGAACGCTGGCAAATAGAAGCAGATGTCAAATCCATAAAAAACCAAATCGAACGGCACAAATCGGATACAGGACACTGGATAGACACGTATGGTTTGAAACACGCAAACGAGAAACCAACACCCGAAGCCCAAGCAAAAATCAAACTATGCCATGCCGAACTGAAGCGGCTGGAACAGGAACTTGATGAGCAAGTCGCCTGTGGAGCCAGGCCGAGTGAAAAGGCGAACCATGAGTGAAATCCGATTTTTCAAACTGTCAGACCTTCAAACAATGTTTGGCGTCAGCCGCTCGACAATTTGGCGCTGGCACGCCGAGCGGGGGCTTCGCGTCATGTGTGTTGGCAGAGTTAAACGAATCCGCGAGGCCGATTTAAGTGAGTTCATGGAAAAGCACATGAAAGACGCGGCACCGCAAGCCAATTAGCCACGCTTGCCAGTCGAACCTATTGATTCCACCAGTAAATGGAACAATCACAACAAATGAGTTTTGAGCGTTTGGGCGAGTGCCTTTACTGGAAAGGCGGCAGCATCGTCGCGCATATCCGCGTGAACGGGAAACGGACTTGGCGCAGCACCGGCACGGATAATCCGGCGGAAGCGCGGGCTTGGCTCAAAAAATGGAAATCAGAGGAATGGATGGAACGGCATGGGATTGAAGCCAAAGGCGTCGTGTTGCACCGCCAGCGCGTCACCGTGGGCGAACTGATGGACGCCTATATCAATGCCGGGATGCCAACACGGAAAATGCGCTCAAAACGTCCGGCAACGATTAAGAATGAACTGGCGTGTTTGAAGCCGTTGCGAATGTATTTCGAGAACAAACAGGCAGCGGCGGTGACGCTCGCGGATTGCGACGGCTACCGGGATTGGCGATTGAGCGGAGGATTTTTCGCCGATTGCGACGCGGATGAACAGCGGAAGAAAATGGCGCGCATGAAACGGGGCACGCGCAGCGTGGACTTGGAATTGACCATCCTTGCGAATGTGTTTCACCTTGCCGTCCGGCGCGGCGTGTTGAAATCCAATCCGCTTGCGGGCAGGGGGCATTTCAGCACCGCCGAGGACATCCGGCATTGCCGCGAGGTTGCGCCAACGCCGGAAAGTTTGAAGCAAATCGAACGATGGTTGCGGACGCGGAATGAACACGGTGCGGCGGATTTGGTTTGTTTTCTGGCTTACAGCGGGCTGCGAATTGGTGAGGCGTTGCCGTTGGAATGGGAAGCGGTGTCTTGGGGCGAGAAAGTGCTTCACGTCACACGCGAGAAGCGCGGCATAACCCCGTGGGTGCCGATTCTGCCGGAAATGGAAACCCTGTTGCGCGATATGCGGAAGCGGTCGGCGAGTTATTTGCTTTTTCCGTCACCGTTTGACCCGAAGGCGCCGCGCGACGCTTCGGCGGTGAGGCACCGGCTTACAGCGGCTTGCCGCAGTCTTGAGACAGGCCATGTGACGCCACACGGCTTGCGCTCCTTCTTTGTCACGCAAGCGCGCGAGAGTGGCCTTTCTGACGCAGAGATTGCAATGCTGATTGGCGACAAGACCGGCCCGGCCATCATCGCCCATACTTACGGCGACGTGCGGCCGGATCATTTGCTGAAACAGGCGCAGAGAATCCGGCTGACGGTGCAAACGAACCAAGACGGGGCAGGGCAGGGAGTAGAACCAATCGTAGAACCATGTGCCCCAGTGTTTCACCCGGTAGCACTGTGATGCCGGAGGGCGCGAATACTCACAAGAGGCAGATTCCACAAGGGGTTTGATGCGATTTGCTGCAACGAACAGCGACACCGTGAAACACGTTTGCTCCTACTCTTAATCAATTGGTCCAAGGTTCGAGTCCTTGCCGGGGCACCAACTTTCAAAAGCCTTGCCGTTTCAGTGATGACAACCGCAGCCGTGGCCACAGGAGCCGTCCTCGAAATCGGCCTCGATCGGTATACGGCCAAGCTCGAACGTTTTGGTGACTTGTTTCTGGATGGAATGCTGAAGCTCGTGCAGTTCTTCCTGCGCGTCCAGAAAGCCGCGGGCGGCGGGATTCTTCAGCAGCTCATCGCGGTGCTTTTCAAAATCGGCGATTTCCGTGCCGTCAAGCGTTTGTCCGTTGTGCTGCTTTTCGTGAAGCGCGTTGCCTTTGCTCATCACCGTTTCGTATTGGCCGCGTGCTCCGGCGTCGGCCAGAAACGTGTCAATGCGCCGGCGGATGGACGCCATTTCCGGCTGGTCAACGATTGTCTGGCAAAGTTCGCGCGTTTTTTCTTCAATTTTGGTCGGCATAGATTTCAATTTTGCGCATAATAAAACACATCTGCCGGCGGAAAGCAATGGGATTGACATTGCCGGGGCAAATCGCTAAAAACTGCGAACTCTTATGCAACCAATACACCTCGCTTGGGTTGATTACACCATTTTGATCGCCTATGTCGCCTTTGTGGTGGGCATCGGTTGGGCGCTGGCGCGTTACATGAAGACCTCGTCGGACTTCCTCACGTCCGCGCGTTCCATCCCGACATGGGTGACGGGACTGGCCTTCATCTCTGCCAACCTCGGCGCGCTCGAACTGGTCGGAATGGCCGCGAGCGGCGCCAAATATGGCATTGCCACCGCGCACTTCTACTGGGTCGGCGCCATCCCCGCGATGATCTTCCTTGCCGTGTTTATGATGCCGTTTTATTACGGCTCCAAGGCGCGCTCGGTGCCGGAATATCTGCAAATGCGGTTTAACAAACCGGTGATGGGATTGAATGCCGTTGGATTCGCCGTGATGACCGTTTTTGCCTCCGGCATTTCCATGAACGCGTTGGCCAAGCTGCTCAACCAGCTTTTGGGCTGGAATTATCACTTTGCCCTCTTCGTCTGCTCCGGCGTCGTGCTGATTTACGTTTTGAAAGGCGGATTGACCTCGGCCATTTACACCGAGGTGCTGCAATTCTTCATGATCGTGCTCGGCTTCGCCCCGGTGGTTTATCTCGCCTTGAAAGACGTGGGCGGCTGGAGCGCGATGACCGACAAACTCCACGCCGTCGCTCAAAATCCGATGGCACTGGATTTGAACACCAAATCGTTCGCGCCGGACGCCTGGACCAGCGCGTGGAAACCGCTGCTGGGCGGCTCGTCCGCCAACCCGATGGGCGTGGACGTGTTTGCCATCGTCTTTGGCCTCGGCTTTGTGCTGTCGTTCGGTTATTGGTGCACCAACTTCCTCGTCGTCCAGCGCGCAATGGCGGCAAAAAACATGACCGCCGCGCGCAACACGCCCATCGTCGCCGCCATTCCGAAAATGCTGTTCCCCGCGCTGGTCATTCTGCCCGGCATGTTGGCCGTTGCGTTGACCGCGATGCCGGACAAAGACTATCGTATCCCGCCGCCCATCATTGCGCCGGCAAATTACGCCAAGGCGGTGGATGTCATCAAAAACACCAATCCGCCAAATCCGGCCGCCGAAATCAAAGACGTCAGCGACGCTCTCGGACAAAAAGTGAATGCGGACAAAATCACCGCACTCATCACAGCCAATGCCGCGACGAAACTTTCCGATGATCAAATCAAGGAGGGTATTTACAACGCCGTAGCCGCCTACGACTACGACAGCGTCATCTTCTCGCTCGTCAAAAAGTATTGTCCGGCCGGACTGCTCGGCCTGGCGCTCACCGCCTTGCTCGCCTCGTTCATGTCCGGCATGGCGGGCAATGTCACCGCCTTCAACACCGTCTGGACTTACAACCTCTACCAGGCCTTCTTTGTGCCGAACAAAAGTGACGAGCATTATTTCTGGATGGGCAAGTTCATCACCGTTGTCGGCATTGGCTTGAGCATTGGCTGCGCCTACTTTGCACGGCAATATAACAACGCCATGGACATCATCCAGCTTGTGTTTGGCTTCGTGAACGCGCCGGTGTTCGCGACGTTCCTGTTTGGCATGTTCTGGAAACGCACCACCAGCATTGGAGCATTCTTTGGCTTGTTGGGCGGCATCTTGAGTTCAACCCTGTTCCACGCCTTTACTTTTGCCCACGGCAATTTGCCGGGCGTCAAGGGCGGTTACCTCGGCATGAAGATTGAATTCCCCAGCGAAATGGCGCAGAACTTCTGGCTGGCGGCGTTCGCTTTCACCGTCTGTTTCGTGTTGACGCTGGTGATTTCGCTGGCCACCAGCCGCACCAAGAGCGATGAGCAGTTGAAGGGGCTCGTCTATTCGCTTACGCCGAAAATCGTGGACCACAACGTGCCCGTCTGGCAGCGGCCCGCCGTCGTCGGCACCGTCCTGCTCGCCGCCTGCGTCATCCTGAATTTTATTTTCTGGTGAACCATTAACCAAAGAAAGAAACTGATTTTATGGGACTCGATATTCGCTGGCCAATCGGCCTCATGTTCACACTCATCGGCGTGCTGCTCATCGGCTTCGGCGCGGTCAATTCCGCGGACTCGCAGCGGCTTGGCATGAACATCAACCTCATCTGGGGCGTCGTGCTGCTGATCTTCGGCGTGTTGATGCTCCTGGGCGCCTCGCACGGAAGCAAAACGCCGCCGCCGGCTTGATCGGTAAAGTCTATTCTGGTCGTAAATTCAATCAACCATTGTCACGTCATGTCATATCTGGATTTAGCCGTTCAAGTTGCCAATGAATTTGCCCAGATCTACGAGCGTCCCCCGCGCTGGATTGTCGCCGCGCCGGGCCGCGTCAATGTCATCGGCGAACACACCGATTACAACGACGGCTTCGTCCTGCCGATGGCCATCGAACGCTATGCGGTTATGGCCGCCGACAAGTCCGCCGACGGCAAAGGCCTGATCCAAATCCGCGATGTCTCCGGCGTCGAGCCGGTGCTGATTGATTTGTCCGCGCCCATAAAACCCGGCGCGCCGAAGTGGGGAAATTATCCGCGCGGTGTCATCGCCGGCTGCCTCGCTCGTGGAATCAATCCCGGCGGACTGGATGTGCTGCTGCATTCAACCGTCCCGCTGGGCGGCGGGCTTTCCAGCAGTGCCGCGCTCGAAGTCTGCACCGCGACATTGCTTGAAGCCGTCACCGGCAAAAAAATGGACCCCGTCGAAAAGGCGCTGCTTTGCCAGAAGGCCGAGCATGAATTCGCCGGCGTTCCCTGCGGCATCATGGACCAGTTCATATCCGTCATGGGGCGCGAAAATCATCTCCTGCTGCTCGATTGTCGCTCGCGCAAAACCGAACTCGTGCCCGTGAACGACCCGTCCGTCCAATTGCTCATTGCCAACACCAATGTCAAACATGAGCTTGCCAACGGCGCATACGCCAGCCGCCGCGCGCAATGCGAAGCCGCCGCAAAAATTCTCGGCGTGCCATCGCTGCGCGACGCCAACGCCGAAGCGCTGGAAAATGCCAAAGGCAGAATGGAAGAAGTGGTGTTCCGCCGCGCGCGCCATGTGATTGGTGAAATTGAACGGACGCTTCATGCCGCGGAAGGCATCCGCGCCTCAAACTGGCCGACCGTCGGACAGCTCATGTATGCGAGCCATTATTCTTTGCGCGACGACTATGAAGTCAGTTGCAAGGAATTGGACGCCCTGGTTGAAATTGCCGAGTCCATCGGCATCAAGGGCGGCGTTTACGGCTGCCGCATGACCGGCGGCGGCTTTGGCGGCTGCACCGTGGCGTTGGTAAAACGCGACGCCGTGGCGGAAATCAAAAAAAGGATGGCCGCTGATTACAAACAGAAGACGGGCATTGATGCGACCATTTTCGTCTCACGCCCGGCAGGCGGCGCAACGGTTGTCAAAGGCGCCGGTGCGGACTTAATCACCTAGGCAGGTTCCCACGCGCCGGGCGGTCTCCACCCAGGAGTGGTCCGGCGGGACGATCTTGCGCTTTCCGGCGACCTTCTCGAGCGGGACGGGCTCGGTGTTGTCACCGCGGGCGGCGACCATCACGCCAAAAACGCCGTCGTGGACCAGATCCGCGCAAGCGCCGCCAAGCCGTGTGGCGAGAAGACGGTCTGCCGCTGACGGCGTGCCGCCGCGCTGGACGTAGCCGAGAATTGTCACGCGCGATTCGAGATGGGTCAGTTCCTCAAGCTGCCGCGCCAGCCGCAACGTGTTGCCGGTGTGCCGGGCTTCGAGCGCGGCCAGTTCCATCTTGGCTTCCTTCTTGTCATGCAAGGTCCGCGCGCGGCCGCGTTTGTTTTCGGCGGAGGTGAAGGCGCGGGCGTCCTCGATGCTCATGGCGCCTTCGGCCACGGCCACGATGCTGAAATTGGTTCCGCGCCCGCTGCGACGCCGGATGGCCTCGGCAATTTTCTCGATGCTGTAGGGGATTTCGGGAATCAGAATCACATCCGCGCCCCCG
>Ga0265337_1000664_pt1 | contig 18142 bp, 12 predicted proteins | sample 42122metaG_FD_192441 | JGI IMG/M metagenome (GOLD analysis project Ga0265337, IMG submission 192441) | Rhizosphere microbial communities from Carex aquatilis grown in University of Washington, Seatle, WA, United States - 4-21-22 metaG | ecosystem: Host-associated > Plants > Roots > Rhizosphere >... | reverse complement strand
AATTCATCCGGGTGACACAATCTCAAGGTGGCGGCCCACTGCTCCTTGGACGAATCAATGTCAATTGGCTCCGGATGTTTTTGCAGGGCGGTTATCACGCCGACCGCGTCATGTTTTTTGAGATTCAGCGCATCCGCCCTGACTTCGGACAAAGAAGTCGAGGCCGCAAAAACCAGATGTTCTTTGTTTTCGTCCACCAGCCATATCGTCACGGAAAGAACCTGGAAAACGTCCGTCGTCAATTTGACCGCCGCCTCACACAATTCTTTCTGCCTCACACATGAAGCCGTGCCTTCGGTAAATTTTCTCCACACCGTGCGGTAATCGTATAGTGGCCTTTGAAAATGCCGGCTGATGAAACGGCTGGTGTGCAGTCGCACCCTGTCAGATAGCAGCAAGATCGTGAGCAGCACCAACCCGACCAATATGACAAATGCCTTCAGGGTAAAAGCGGCGTCACCGCCGCCAAAAGTCACCACCTTGGCGAACACCCCGATGATCAACAGATATACCCCCGCCAACAAAGCCGTGAAAGAACCTTGAAGCACGGAATGGGACGGATAAACATCCATGTCGAAATGACCCGCCCGAAAAAGCGACCGGAGAATCAGCAAGCACGCCACCAGCAGCGCACATGAATTGACCGTTTGCCATGAGAGATCCAGCGCGTGAAACAGCAACACCTGGCTGCCAATACATGATCGGACGACAAACAACACACCGAGTCCCAAAACCATGAACTTCATCCGCCAGCGCATCGTCCCGACCGATGCCCGGAATGTCCGCTCAAGGTTTATCAGCACAAGCACCGCGCCGAGCAGAAAAAGCAAGTTCAAGACAATGCCGGGAATTCCCAAAGCAAATATCCAATGACCCGCGATATTTTGGTTCGCAGAAACAATCAATTTTCTTTGAAACAAAACAACCAGCCCCATAGGCATCAAAAATGCCAAAATCAAAAAGAAACGCCATCGGTTCAAAAATTCCCGATAGTTTCCACGACCATAACTCAGGCTAAAGAGAAGCCAGATTCCCGGCAGCATGGACAAGCTCATAAGCCCCCAATTCTGCCAATAGACCATGTCTTCCGGCGAAGTCGTGTCCAGGGACAATCCGTTGAAGATGCTTTCTGCTGCCAGCACAGCCATGCCCGCAGCAAACGACCGATGAGCAACGGAGCCGCGCTCGCGCCAACCGACCATGAAAGCCAGAGCTCCGCTCAAAAGAGCTCCAGCAAATGCAAGGATGCTTGCGATGTTCATTACTTTTTCCCTTTCTCCACGCGGCATTCAAGTGGCTGTCTTTACACCACTCCAAAGCGATTCGGGCGACAGTCGCCTAGGAGGTAGGGATGAAGAATCCCGATGAAAAAACGATCGTCCGCCCGAATCAAAACCAATCCCATTATCACCCGACGCGGCCGAACTTCGTCACCGCTGCGCTTGTCAGGTTGTCGCCCCATCCCGTCAACTCGTTCCGTCGCTGTTGAGCCAAACCGACCGTCACTCGCAAAAGCCGGTTGGCACCACCTTCTGTTCTCTCTGCTGCATTCTTGACCGGCGTCTTGGAAGCCTAAACTCATTTGAACCGGCATAGAAAGGAAGGGCAGGGAAAAATCCCTGCCCTTAATTTGATACTAAGTCTTGCCGGTATTAGGCCAGGAGCTTTCTCTTAAGAAGAGCGAGTCCCATCAGAGCGCCTCCGAGGAGCATCACAGTCGTGCCGCCATCCGGAACCGAATTGAACGAAAGCCGTTCGGTGAACGTTTGAGGGCCGCCAGACGCCGGATCTGCCACTTGAAAGGTTCCGTTGAATGTTGTCGTGTCGAAGCCATTGCCGCTGACTGAGCCGACAAGCAAAACATTCAAGAATCCTCCGACTTGGGAGTAAATGTGGGATGAGGTTAAGCTGAATGTAAACCCATCCACACTCCAGAAATTCGCCAGAGCACCCGAATTGAAGAACCACGGAGTCGCACCCGTCATTGAAACTGCGTCACCGTTGTTGACAAGACCGACAAACGTGCCGACAGGGCTGGCAGCGACCGTATTGAACCAGGCGGTTGCTTCCGTTGCAGTATTTACCGCTGAACTATTCAACTGCACGGCACCACTGAATCCGATGTTACCTGTGATTGGCGTTGCTTGAGCAATGCCGGTTAGACAAACAACGGCTGTTGCGGCCGCCGTCACTTTTTTAATCCAATTATTTTTCATTTTATATTTTTGTTGATTGTTGATCTTAACTTTTTACAACTGCTTCTGCTCCTGTTTAAGCAAAGGCAATGCCAACTGATTTTAAATTCTATAAGCATATTTAAGTTGTTCATTTGCAATATGTTATATTTATAACGTTTGGCTTAAAATTTATGCCCAACAACTAAAACTGTAAACGATTCCGACATATCTTTTAAATTTAGCAGGCGATTCTAACTTAAGTTGTTCATTTTAAACATGATATGGTCCACATCGGAATTGCGTAATCACTTCTGACAAACTTTGCAGGGTTACGTGAATTTTATCCCTGTTGTTCATTTCAATTCCGCCAACATTTGTCTTGCGTCTGCGGCCAGCTTGCCGGACAAATTCATGCTTAAGGCTTGCTGAAGGGACGCTTTGCTTTCCGTGCGATTTTTGAGGCGATATTGGGAGGCGCCCAAATAATAGAAAAGTTCGGCATCCGCACTTCGTTCGGCGGCATTTTCTTTCAGCAGGCTTGCAGCGCGCGCATAATTGCCTTGCCGAAATAGGATAATGCCCAACGCTTTTCCAAGTTCCGAATCCTTGGAAAATGATTCGCGGGCTTTTATCGCAAGCGCGTAAGCTCTTTCCGGGTTGCTCGAATCTTCGGCATAAAGGACTGCCAATTTTCGTTGTGCCGGGGCGAAATCTGGATAGTGGCTCAATACTCTTTCACAAGCCTGCTCCGCCGCGAGGAAATTCGTTTTCTGTTCGTTGATCATGTCAACCACCATAAGTGCTGGAACATAATTGGAATCTGATTTCAAAATTTCTTCAATGCGGGATTCCGCCGCGATCGCCTGCGCCGGATTGGCGGAGAGGGCGACCAGATCGAGAAATCGTCTGGCTTCATCGGCTTGAGGCGAAGCAAGGCCAGCCCGCAGAGCGCTTAACATCGCAGCTTGGGCATCCGATACTTTTCCAATACTGTAGGCCGCTTCGGCGAAATCGTAGAGTGCTTTCGGATTGGCCGGCTGGTTTTGGGCGGCTTCTTGAAGCAGGCTTGACGCAAATTTGTAATTGCCGTTCTGATAAGCAAGGCGTCCTAAAATGCAAGATACATAAGAATCGTTCGGTGATAATTCGTAGGCGGCTTTGGCCAGATCAAAGGCTTTCTGCGGGTTTTTAGGGGAATAAATCTGGGCGAGATTCGTCAGGGCCACTATATTTTTCGGGTTGATTTTCAAGATTGTTTCGTATGTCGCGATTGCCTTATCCAAAACTCCATTGTTCTGATAAATGGATGCAAGCCGGGCGAGAGCGACCGGGTCATCGGGTTTTTCGACAATCCTCCTTTCCAGACTGGCGCGCGCGGCGAGGTCGGCTGTTTTGGAATCAAATGCCAGCACCGATAAACATTGGTTGCATTCATCCCGACTGGAAAATTCCCTGTTCGACTGGAGAGCGCGTTGAAAAGCGGCACGAGCGTGTTCTTCTTCATCCATCATGTAATAAACCATGCCCAGGTGAAATTGAACGTCCGGTTCGGTTATCAATTTATTCGCGCTTTTCTGGAGCAAGCTCAACGCCAAGGGATATTGGCCTTTTTTGTAAAGAATCCATCCCAGCGTGTCCGCAGTGGACGGATCGTTGGGAAGCAAATCCCTTGCACGCTGTGCCAGCTCATATGCGCGATCAAGCCGATTTAGATATTCGGAATATATATAAGCCAGATTGTTAAGCGCAGAACCGGATTTGGGATTTATTTCCAGCAGTCTTTCGTAGGCATCCGCCGCCGACTTATAATCCTTTCCTTCGTTGTAAATCATGCCCAGAAGCATCAGCGCCGAAACATTTTTGGGATTTTTTCCAATCGCCGTGTTGAGATCTGCCACAGCTTTTTGGTTCCGTTTGGAATCAAAATACAATTGGGCCAGCAGCAAATAGGCAGTTTGAGATTCCGGCTGCAGTTCAATACACTTCAATAAGGCGGCTTCGGCTTGATTGGTGTCTCCCTGCGCTTCAAACACCTTGACCCGAAGCAGGAGGACCTCCGCTTGTTTTGGACTTGTTTCCACCATTTTTTCCACGCGTTGCATGGCTGTGGCGTATTTTTTTTCTGTCAAATCCAGATCCACCAATTGTTCCTGCGCAATCAAATTGTCGGGAGCCAGTTCCAGCACCCGGATGAATTCTCTCCGCGCCTCGGCATTGTTTTGTTGCTGGAGCAATGTGGAACCCATCAGCAACGAAATCTGCATATTTTTTGGAAACAATATTTTCAAGCGTTGGTAAATCGCCAGGGCGTCGTCGGACTTGCCCTGGGCGCGATACGCATCGGCCAGCAACAATTGCCCTTGCAGCAGTTGAGGCTGGCTTTCAATCAATTGTTTCAGGGAAACGACGGCGGAGTTGGGGTCGCCATTTTTGATTTCGACCTGCGCCAGCAACAAAATGGCCTCGGTGAAATTGGCGTCCAGGCTCACCGCCTTGTTCAGGCTGATCAAGCCCTTTGCAGACTCACCGTTCACAAGATATGCCAGGGCGAGCTGGTAATGGACACGCGAAGCCTGCGGATAAATCTTGGCCATCCGCTCCAACTTCGTTATGGCCTTTTCTGTTTCATTCCGTGTGAAATCAAGCCTGCCGCTCAACAACAAGGCATCATAATTGTCGGGGTCGCGCGTCAGGGCTTTGTTCACTGAAGCGGCGCACTCGTCGAATTTTTTTTCTGCCAGTGCGATTTCCGCCAAACCGACCCAGGCAGGAATATAGTCCGGAGTTTTTTTGATCATTTCGCCGAGAATGGTTTTTGCCACCGCTGCTTTGCCGGATTGCATCTCGAACCGGGCGTATTGCAATCGTCTTGGAGATCGTGGTGGAGAGAGATCGGCTGCCGTTTTAAAGTCGGCTTCGGCCGCCTCCAAATTACTTTGAGCCCAATGCAAGGCGCCCATCGCCGTGTAAGCCACGCCTGATTTCGGGTCAATAGTTTTGGCGTGCTGGAAGGCGGCTTCGGCTGTTTTGAAATCGTGCTCTTGAAAAGAAAGCATGCCCGAAGCCACTTCTACAGATGCATTATCCCCGACTGGCGACAGCTTTTGCAGTTGTTGTCGCACAACGGCAGCTTCCTTTTGCGTCGTGGCAGCCTCGGCCAGCAGAAGGGGCGCGTCTTTGTCCCGCGGATTTTTGTTGAGAACAATATTGGCTTCATCCCGCGCCTCTTTCGATTTTCCCATCGCAAGATAGATGAATCCCAATTTCAGATGCAGTTCCAGATGGTTTGTCGCCAACTGGCTTCCCCTGAACAAAAAAGGCGCGGCGCTTTGATAGCGTCCCTCTTCAAAATAGATGATGCCCAGACGGCCGAATGCCTCGGCGTTTTGCTGGTCATTGCGAAGAACATTTATGTATTCGACCTCGGCCTGGTCATATTGGCCGGCATCGAAATACCGGTTCGCCCGCTGCAAGTGTCGGGATGCTTTTGCATTCGCCGAACAGCCGGTGCCACCGATAACCAGAAGACCAGCCATGGCCCCAATTATAAAAAGATGAAGTTTTCGCATATTAGATTTCGGATGTTTGAGTTGGAGATTTCCTGATCACCCGCTCGAACTTTCTAAGAAAAATCAAAAGCAGGAAAAGCAGGACCAGAGATAAAATGAAAAATAGCGGCCCGCCATGACGGTGAATGGGAGAGTTAATCATTTCCGGGCCGACACGAACGCAAAGCTGTCCGATGACAAATACCCGAAAACCATTCCTTAACAATGCCAGCGGAATCACAGCCAGAGCCAGTATTGTCCGATTCCACGGTTTCCGTAAAAAAAGATAGCCCGACAGCAGACTTATGATGAACAACACCAGACTGGATCGGATTCCACTGCATTCCGTGGCCACTTCCAGATTGAAACCGGGTAATCGGAACATCAATCCATCCTGATAAACCGGCATGCCCGACAACTTGAATAATCCAGCGGCAATCGCCGCCGAACCGTGTTGCAGGAATGTCTCGATTCCATGCCGCACGCATTCTGGGAATGGAACCATGAAAATGAGCAGGCCGATTGGGAATGCAATCGTGCGCAACATTTCCTTTCCAAAAAACAGGCAGCAAGCGCCCGTGAAAAACAAGAGAAAGGCGAAAATGGTCAGCGCGAGATAATCCTCATTGGCCAGTGACGCGGAGCGGATGGCAAACCAATAACCCGCAATGACCGCCAATCCACCCGCCAAAAAACACGCGGTCAGTTTACGCGCCGGTTCGGAAGGAAGCAGCAGTTTTTTCTTCTGCGGCCAGACCAGATAAAGGCTGATCATCGGAATCAGCGGAATGTAGGAATACAAATCGTCTCCTGCCGCAAACCGTATCAAGTCATACAATGGTTTGCTGAAGCAAAGCGCGAGAACGGCTGTGACCAGGAAAAAATTCCGCATTTGCGCGGGAAGCTTCAGTTCATCAACGGACATAACTCCTTTTCCATTCACGCTGAAACAATTCCTGCTATCCGTGCTGGCAGTGCAACTTTAATACCTGTATCCGATTTCAAATCCAAACTGGCTGCTCGAATAAGTGAATCCGGGTTCGGTCGAGGAATTCCTGCTATATTGATAAACGAACGCCAGCGTTCCACGTTTCAGAAAGGAACGACCCAATCGGGCGCTGAAGTTGTAATAGTCATCGTCACGGTTCACAGAAACGGCACTTGCTGTAGCGACGTATTTGGTCATGTTATATCCGGCGTTTAGACCCAGATATAATTTCCCAAAAAGGCGCTGGTTCAAATTGCAATTAACGCTTGTATTTTCGGTGACCTGGTCCTGGTAAAGCGAAGGGGTCACAGAGCGGCTTGCGTTCAGGGAAATTTGCGTTACTTCAAACGGCTGATATTGGATTGTCGCGCCGAAAGTCGGGCTAAACAAGGCGCTGGCGCCTCTGGTTAAAAATTGGCGGTCCTCGAAGCCGGCGTTGATCTGAAAACTTATCTTGTCAGTCGCCCGCCAGTTGATGCGTCCGGCGGCCTGCTCATAGGTTTGATCCGGCCCGAAATCCACATTCACATAACCGGCGCCGGCGCCAATGCCGGCATTAAATCGCGGCCAGAATTGATAATTCAACCATTCCATTGTTGACCAGTCGCGGGAGTTTTGAAAAGCGTCGGTGAACTGGAGCTTTTGATAAAGTCCCGTGTCCAGCGACATCTTGCTGTTGAAAGCGTAGGAAGCGGTGAGCGCTGTCGAATACTTTTCCTGGCTGGTTTGAGTCCCGGTTTGAATATCTGGCGAATCGGAGGAAACATAGCTTTGCGAAAATCCAAATATCCAATCTTCATAAGCAGTTCCGCCGGTCAATGTAATCGCGTTGTCGAACTCGCTCTTGAAATGGTTGTTGGAATAAAGTCGCAATGTGGGCGTGTAATCCAACGCCCAATGAGTGCCGATATCAAACAAAACGCCTGGAGAAATTTCTTGAATCACCGTGTTTTGTTGATTGCCGGGCCTCGACAGGAGTCCCTTTGCATAAATAAACCGGTAGAGCGGGTGCGGTCGCGTTGTTACCGGTCCCCACTGAAAGGGTTGATCTTGTCCTGTGGCAGGCGCGGGCCCTTCCGGGCTGAACACTTCGAACTCATTGGTTTCAGTTTGTTGCCAGACCGGTTCAGTGGCGGCAGAAGACCGCGGCGGCGGCATAATCACTTGTTGTGCTTCTGCCACACGACTCAAGATCAGCAGACTAAACAGCGTGCCTGGCCAAACCCGAATACTTTTGTTCTTACGCACGAAGCGGGTGATTTGTTTCTTTGATTTCATATTGATAGGTTTTATTTTGTTTCAACAAGGGTGGCAATAAAGAATCTCGCTCTTTAAGCGGAGGTCCCGGTCATTCACCGCCTTAAATCAACAAAATCGGGGACAATTCACTGCATTGAAATGTTTTCCGGCGGGTAAAAAAAGATTTTGGCGTAAAAATACGCGATGCTTTCACCCAAAACATCCCGCACGCCTTCACTATAGCGCCACCAATGCTTCGCATCGTAATCAGGATTTGGAACTGAAATAATGCCAACAACAACGTCGGAGCCGAACGCTTTTTGGAAGAGCAGTTGCGTCCGGCGCGCATGCGCGTCCTCGGTCAAGACGTTGATGCTGCGGACAGTCACGCCATGTCCCCGAAACCAATCACGCAATGCAACGGCGGAGCTGTAAGTCCGATCCCGCCCTGAAATGTGCGAGGGAACCATCTGGATAAATTCATCCGCAACACCGACCTTTTTCAAAAGCTCCGCGCCGACACTGGCCGAGGTGTTAAAATCATTGGTGTAACCGTCAGTTCCCACCACCGGCCCGCCGGTCGTGAAAATGCGTTGATAAGAGCCGGCCTTGAATTCGTTTGCCGCAGCGCGGATGGCGTAATCGTGTATCCAGCCTTCGACGACGAGGTCATTTGTGTTCACCCGCTGCGTTTTGGCTAAAAACGGCTGGATGTTCAGCAGCAGAAAACCGGCAGCCAACAGCCCGGCTAAAATTAAAAACAGCCAGCCGCGCCACGACAACCTCCAGCGTTCCTTCCGCGCGAGAATGCCCCAGAATCGTTGCGATGAATGATCGGAGGCGGGTGGTCTCTTTGCTTTTTTGCTCATGTTATTTCAGCGCACGCGGCCGTCAAACCGGGAAGCGTCTCCGGTTGGTTTCGGGATGTTTGAATTCAGTTGCCATCGCCATTTTTTGAAGATTTTTGAATCAAGTCTGGAAAAACAATTGATCCCCAATTGCGGTGCCATGTTGAGACCGTTCCGTCCGCGCCTTCTTCGGGGCGCACTTCGAAAGCCAGTGTGTCGAGCATCACGTCAAAATCAACCTGTCCCGTTCGATGATCGCCTTTGCCCACGGAGACGCCGCAATGATAATGGCCGGGGGCCAGCCGCGAATTGGGAATGGAAACTTCAACTTCAGTTTCTTTTCCGCGAGCCAGACCGGGACGTGCCGCGCTGGAACAACTGCCGACCGGAACGCCTTCAGCGGTGAAGATGGTCACGCTGAAACGAAGTTGCGGCACGTCCTCCACAGCCCGGATTTTCGCAAGAAAGTTGAAATTCTCACCCGAGGAAAAAATCGGCGCTTCGCGGTTGAAGCGGAAGGATAGAAAGTGGACGTCTTGATTCCCACCATACTTGCGCGGCAATTTGTCCACGGGAAAAAAGACCGTCGAATCGGAATCAATGGCTTTGGTGTATTGCTCCACCGCTTCCTCCGTCGGCCCGTAAAAACACACCCGGCCTTTGTCCAACACCGCTGCGCGCGATGTGAGTTGCAGAACCGCCGCGATGTTGTGGCTGACAAAAATCACGGTGCGCCCCTCGCTGCGGGCAACCTCCTGCATTTTCCCAAGGCACTTTTTTTGAAACGCCGCGTCACCGACGGCGAGCACTTCGTCCACGATTAGAATTTCCGGTTCGAGATGCGCCGCCACGGCGAAGGCGAGCCGGACATACATGCCCGAGGAATAGTGCTTGACCGGCGTGTCCAGAAATTTTTCGATTTCGGAAAACGCCACGATTTCGTCAAACTTCCGTTTGATTTCCGCCTTGCTCATTCCGAGAATCGCGCCGTTGAGAAAAATATTTTCGCGCCCGGTCAGTTCGGCATGAAAGCCCGTTCCGACTTCGAGCAAACTTGCCACGCGGCCTTTGATGCTGATGCGCCCGGTCGTCGGCTCGGTGATGCGGCTCAAGATTTTCAGCAGTGTGGATTTGCCCGCGCCATTGCGCCCGATGATGCCGACGACTTCGCCTTGCTTGATGTCAAACGACACCTCCTTGAGCGCCCAGAATTCCTCCTTGCCCGCGTTCACGCTCCGGCTCTTATCTTTCAGCCATTGCACTGGATTGCGAACCGCGTCTTCAATGATATGCCGAAAGCCGCGACCGTCGCGCACGTTATTGCCGAGGTAATACAGCTTCGAGAGATTTTCGATGGTGATGATGGTATCGCTCACAGATGATTCGTTTGAGGATTTTTGTCAAATGATGTCGGCAAGTATCCGTTCCGTTTTGCGGAAATACCAAAGCCCCGTTATGACTGTAAAAGTCACGCCGACAACGGACGCAACAAAACCGGGCCAGTAAATCACATTTTCTCCGCCGAGAATGCACCAGCGAAATCCGTCAATGATGCCCACAATCGGATTCAGCGAATAAAGCAAATGCCCTTTTCCGGGAAAAAGCACGGACGCGAAAAGCCCGAACTGGACAATAAACGGCACGACGAACCGGAAGTCGCGAAATTTCACTGTCAGCGCCGCTGTCCAAAGTCCCGCGCCCAGCGAAGCGCCGAAGATCATCAACACAAAAAACGGCAGGCAGATGATTGACACTGGCGGAACGAAACCATAATAGCACAGGAGGATGATTAGAAATACCGCCGAAATAACAAAGTCCACGAAGCTGATGATGACGCAGCTGGCCGGCACGACGAGCCGTGGAAAATAAATCTTTGAAACAAGGTTCGCGTTATAGACAAAGCTGACGCTGCTTTCGGACAGCGTGGTCGAAAAAAATTGCCACGGAAGCAGGGCGCAAAAGAAAAAAAGCGGCCCGGGCGCGCCGCCGGTGGGCAATTTGCCGAATTTCCCGACCATCGTGAGAACGAACATCGTCAAAACCGGGCGGATCAGCGCCCAGGCCACGCCAACATACGTCTGTTTGTAGCGGATCAGAAAATCGCGCCACGCGAGAAAGTAAAACAACTCGCGGTATCGCCAGACGTCGCGCCAGTATTGACCTTCCGTCCGGCCGGCTTCAATGATGAGCTCTTGCGGCATAAAAAATGTTCAAGCGGCATCCGGCTTTTCCAAATGAAACATGGCTTTGTCCCACGAATTCAAGGCCGACGCCTTCCATTCGTTATAGTTGACCTGCGCCAGCCTCGCGGCTGACCAGCCAAGTGACTTCTGAATCAAACGGTATTTCCACGACAAATTCGGCGGCTGTATTTGTCCGCCCAATTCGACAGCCAGCCGCTGCGCCTCTTCAACAATATCCATCCGGTTCGGATAAAAATTGATCAGCCATGTTTGCAGATAAGTCACGCATGCTGCGCGAACCCTTTCGCTGTCCATCATTGAGCGCAAATAGCCAATCTGCATTTTCATCCCCAAAAACTGCGCGTCTATTTTTTTGTCCGAACGTCCGATATAACTCAACCGGCTGGAACCGGAGATGCGGTAAAATACCTTGGCGTCCGGCTCAAAACAGATGCCATCGCTCGCCTTGATGACGCGAAAAAAATATTCGCCGTCGTCATCCCCCAGCAACCGCGTGTCCCACGGCCCGGCCTGCTCCGTCAATTCGCGGCTGATCAGCCACGTCGCCGTCTGCATATGCAGGTTGTTCTCCCATTTCCGCAGCAGCCATTCCAGCGGCGCCAGGTCTTCCCAGAGCAAGGTCGGAATAAACTTCGCCTTACGCGGCCGGTAAATGAAAAATCCCCAGCCCGAAGAAAAAAGCGGGCGTTTGTATTGGCATTTCTCCGCAGCCCCCATCTGTTTCTCAATTTTGTCCGGCGATAACAGGTCATCCGCGTCCAGCCACTGGATGTAATCGCCCCGGGCCAGGGAAAACGCCTTGTTCCGCGTCGCCGCCGCGCCCTGGTTTGCCTGGGTGACGACTTTTACTTTTTTGGAATGGAATTTTTCTGCGATCAAAAGTGTTTTATCTTTCGAGCCGTCATCAACGACGATGATCTCCTTCTTCGGCCATGTTTGCGCCAGCGCCGATTTGATCGTGTCGGCGATGAACGGCTCCGCGTTGTAAGCCGGAATTAAAATCGAAACCAAAGGCTTCATGACTTTTCCGGCGCACAATGCGTGCAATAATGTTTCTCCGCCGGCGACAACTTTGAATAAACCGCCGTCGTTATCGCCGCGACTTTGCTCCACGAATAGTGTTCATTCGCATAATCCTGAATTTCCCGACGACGGACGGACAATTCCTGATACAAATCGCTTTTAAAATAATTTTGAATTGTCCGCGTTAGCGCCGTCACATTTTTTGCTTCAAACACGAAGCCGGTTTTGCCTTCGATTATATCCTCTTTCAACGACCCGACATCCGCTGCGACCACCGGCAACCCGAAACTGTAACTTAGAAACAGCACACCACTTTGAAAGATGAGGACATACGGCAGCACCAAAACATCCGCTACCTTGAAATATAATTCCGTCTCCGCGTCGGGGACGAATTCGATTTTCTGAATGATGCGCCTGCGCGTGTCATTGTGGTCTATCGTTTCCTTGATGCCGTCCCAGTAACTTTTCGGACCTTTGGGTCGTCCCACAACAATCAACCGGCAGCTTGAATCTGATTTAACAAGCTCGTCGAAAGCGGCGACGAGAAACTCCAATCCCTTGTAAGGTGCAATCTGGCCAAAAAATAAAATCACCTTGTCGTGCGCGCTGACCCTCAATCGCTGCCGCGCTTCCGCCCCCGTCAGCGTGGTATTCGGCACTGTGCGGTTGATGCCGAGTGGGATCACACTGACTTTGTTTTCGGGCACCTTAAACTCTGCGAGCAGTTCGTCCTTCATCTTGATTGTATGCACAAAAATATGGTTGCTCAGCCGATACTGGATTTTCAGCGACAATCGGTTCAGAACTGAATCATTCCCGTCGCGTTTGCCGATGTTGACGTTGTGGGCGGTGAAGGCAATTCGTTTGCCCAGTAATTTGTAATACAGCATCAGCGCTGTCCGGTCGAAAAGCTCGAACTTGTTGTTCCACAAAATGTGAAAGATTCTCGGTTTCGCCACAGCCGCATAACCAATCAACCGGAAATAATAAATCAAAACGCGCGCCATTTTTTGCAACAACCCGGCATCAACGCCCTGGTCACCGCGCAGATTCAGGAAATTGATTTGAGGATTGCCGCGTAATTCAGGGCTGTTCAATTCGTTGCTGCCAACAAAATCAACTTTCATTCCAGCCGCAGCCAACGCCATTGCGAGTCCAAGAGCATAGGGCTTGTCGCGGCAGCCTGTGAGCAGACTGATTCGGGCGTCATTCATTTGAGTTGCTGGTGGAGATTCAACCCGGATGGGCGAGGCTGTCAGCAAGACGGCCCGCAAGAATGCTCACCTTGCTGAAATTGTAAATTGCGTCACTGCTGAGTTGCTCCATCACCGCGTCAAAAACCTCTTCGACGGGAATCGCGCCCGTCGCGCGCTCGTCCATGCCGCGCTTGAAGAAAAATTCGGCAAGCAATGGCGAGGTGATTTGCCGCTGGACGCCGTAATTAAAAATTTCCCACGGACTGGTGCAGTTGAAGATCGTCACGCATCGCGTGCCGGTTCCGAGCGCAAAATGCATCGGCAGACTGTCGCCGCTCACAAGCACACGATGATTTTTCACGTCGCCCAAATGTTCGAGCAGCGTCGCCCGGTCGGGCAGCACATTCACGACGAGTCCCTTCGACTCAAGCTCCCGTTTCAGTTCGGGATAGTAAGACCAGTTTTTCATCGGCCACACCGCCCCGGCTTTTGGTGAAATGGCGACATCGCCGGACAAATTCGTTTTCGATGGTTCGGGCAAGAGGTATTTTTCGCCCGTAAAGCCGAAACCAAGCCCGTTGAAAATCAAATCCTGATAAGTCCATCGGTTTTTCAATTTCAATTTGTCAGCTGCTGATTTTCCAAACCGGCTGATGAGGCTCAAATCGAACCAGCCGCGCGAATCGTCGGTATAAGCCAGGTGGCGGTCCGCATTCACAAACGCGCCAAACAACCGGTCGTATTTCAACGTCCGCACAAACTCCCCGGATTCGGTCGTGTCTTCCAGATTGATGATTAAATCGTGGTGCATATTCGCGGCCGAATTTCGTTGTTCCCATGAAAGACAGTTCAGATTTTCCACGCCTTTCAGCAACGGAACATTTTTCGCGACCGTGATCCATGTAATTTTGCCGCTCAACTTTTCGAGCAACGGCGTTGTTCGGACAACATCGCCAGTAGCTCCGAGTTTGATGATTAATGTGTTCATTTCAGTCGGTCTCAAGCCCGCGCGGGAGTTTTTTAAAGAGCTGCCGCTCGATTGATTCCAGCGTCAAAACTAAATTGATTTCCGGCGCGAGATTTTGTTTGCCGCCGATGTGCCGTTCCGCAATTCGCCCGAGAAACTTCGGATCAAATAGATCACTCTGCCGCATCTGGAGAGCGGAGAGCGTTTGTCTCACATAAGCGGCGAGTTCCTTGCGGAACCAACTGCCGTAATGAAGATATTTATGCAAACCGGTGAACTTCAGCTTTGAGGCTGCGAATTTGAATGCCGGATCAAACAGCGAAAGCCGTCGCGGCAACCCCTCATTGTTGAAATAATCCGTCTTGAAAGTGACTTCCGCAAAAGCGCGCCGGCATAAATATTTCAGGCCGGAATTGTCTCCGGTAAATCCACGGTCGGTCGGAATCTCGCTCAAGATTTTGCTGTTGGCTTTCACAAGGCGCGACGCAGGCAATGACGATTTGCGGATCGCTTCCGGCGATTGGTAAGCGAGCGCAACCAGTTCGTTGTCCAAATAAGGCGTGCGAAAGCCGACTTGCGAACGGCCAGCAGCCAGATTGCCAAACAAACTCCATGGAATTTCCTTAAAAATGGCGAATGTCATCGGCTCGCTTTTTTGTGCGGAAAACTTGTGCGCCTCGGAATTTATTGTATGGCCCCACTCTGGATTGAAAAGTTCCCGCGAAAACCCTAACGGCTTGAACGTCGACATTCCGCGAAACACTTCGCTGCCGTAATTTCCTGTCAGGCGCATTGTCGCCAATTCTCGCGCCTGCCGGTTGAAATAGATTTCGTGCGCGCCGGAAATTCCGAAGCAGCCGTCGGTGACAAAAACGGTCTTATCAGCATGGGCTGCGAAGTCGGAAAAGAAATCCGATTGCAGGCCGAGTAATTTGTGTTCGAGGCCGCAAGCTGCCGCCACGCGGGCTGCGATCTGATCGTCCAAGGTTTTCCCGCCCGGCCCGGTGAACGTGTAACAGACCGGCGGCACCTGCGTTTCCGGCCGGGCCGCCATAATCATCCGCGTGTCCAACCCGCCGGTCAGCGCGATGCCGATTTTCGCGTCGGATTCAAAATAGCGCGGCAGGATTCTTTTGAACACCTCGCGGAAGCGGGATTCAAATTCGGCGGCGGAGATCTCCGGCAGCGCCTCCCAGGTTTCCGGGGTGAAATAATTTTCCGGTAGGCGATGGCCATCCGCGAACGTGCAGCGTGCGCCGCCGGGCATCCGTTGGATGCCGCGAAATAGCGTCTGTTCGTCCAGCGTGCAGCCAAAGGTCAGGAATTCTTTCAGCCCGGTGGCGTCGAAGCTGCGCAATTCCGGCAGGATGCGCAGCAGCGCCTTGGCCTCGCTGGCAAAGTAAAATGCGTCGGGGGTTTCGTGCCAGTAAATCCGTTCCATGCCATAGCGGTCATTGAATAGAAAAACTTTACGCTGCCGCCGGTCAATCAGCAGGCCGCTGAACAGGCCGTTCAGCGTTTCAAAAAACTTTTCACCGAGATCCTCGTAAAGATGGACGAGACAGTCGCCGCCGCTGCTGGAAAAACTGTGGCCGTTCTGCCGGAGCCGGTCTTTGGTCTTCGCTTCGACGAAACATTCGCCGGAGAAAAGCAGCGCGATGTCCCGGGTTTCGTTCTGAAAAACTTGTTTGTCGGCGAAGGAGTTTTCGTGCGCCACCCAACCTGCGAAGACGCCGAGTTCCGGCACGGAAAAAGTTCCGGTCGGATGAAAGCTTTCGTGCCGCAGGGTGGCGGCCATGGTTTTCATGGCGCGTTCACATCCAGCAGCGGGTTTTCGGCTGATGATTCCAGTAATGCCTGGCATGGACTTGATTTTCTGGTGGAGCGTAACGGGATTCGAATGGTCGCGGCCTGAAGTCCCGCAGTAACCGCCTCTATTTCAATGGGATTGAATGTTTCAGCGCTGATCCATCAAGCCTTATGAAGCAGGCGTTCCATTTGCCGCGCAGGCCGGCCGCCCGGGTTTTCCAGATTTGCGGGATGCGGTCACGGAACCGCCGATGCAATCCCAGCTTCAGCGCCAGCGCGCCGCGGCCGTTGAGCGGCACAAAATAGCGCGGGCAGTCGTGGCGCTCAAAGCCGTATTTCAAGCGAAACGCGCCGAGGCCGCCGTGGGCCCAGTCACCATAGTGGAGATGAAAAATTCCCTTTTGACCGGCCATCTCAACCGCCCGGACCATCAGCGCGTCCATCGGGCATTTGTCGCGGTCGGCAAACGTGGCAATGATATGGACGATCCGCATGATCCGGTTCCCCTCGAATAATTTCACGAAACCGATCAGCCGTCCGTCATGATAGGCGCCGGTAAAAGTTGTGCATTCAGGAAACGAACTCAAGTCCTCCCGAATCTCCGCCAGATCTTTGCCGTAATGCGTGAACTTCCGTCCCTGCCGAAGCGGTGATTCGTCATAGATGGCCTTCACGCCGCGCAAAAAATCATCGTCCAGCCTTGCCGGGCGCAGCTCGACCCCGGTCTTCTGCGCCTTGCGCGCCTGGTTCCGGGCCTTGTCCTTGAGGCCTTTCCACCAGTCGTCGAAATTTTTAAAACTCAACACCGATGCGTGGGTGGTCTGCTGGAGATACGACCAGGTTGGTCGTTCGACATGCGCCTCCTGCAAAAAGGTCGCGACATCCGCGACGTCCGCCCGGCGTAGTTCTTCAATGAAGGCCGGCGGGTTGTCCAGAAATTCAAACCATTCATGGCGAACCCGGGCAATCCGCACCATCCGCCCGGACACGCTGATTTCGGTTTTGTTGATTAACATTCTCAATTCCTTTTAAGCTTTACGCCGCCCGCACACTGCGCAGCCATTGCTCGAACATCACGAGGCTGAAAAGCAGCTTGTGATTGTCCTGCCGGCGCGATTGATGGTCTTCCAAGAGTTTTTTCACCGGCGCGGGGTTCAACAGTGAGAACATCAGCGAACTGTTATCCAGCAACACCTCAGTGAATTCTCCCCTCGCGGCCGATTGAAACCACGAGTCCACCACGTTCACCGCAAAGCCACGCTTCTTGCGCATTAAAATCTGGCGTGGCAGAAATTTTTCGCATACGCGGCGGTGCAGCCATTTGCGTTCGCCGCGACGGACCTTGAAATGGGAATCAAGCCGCTGGGCGAATTCCACAACCATGCGGTCGAGATATGGCACGCGCACTTCGAGGCTGTGCGCCATCGAAAGTTTGTCGGCATACATTAACAACTCGTCCGGCAGCGAAGAGCGGATTTCGAGAAGTTGAAAACCGCCGAGTTCGTCGAGTTTGGCCATCTGCGGTTCGAGCGGATGGATGTATTCCACCAGGTTTGGAAATCCTCCATTCGTGTCGCGGAACAGTCCGTTCACGACTTCCGCCGGGTGCAGTGAAAAGACATTTTGATAACGCTCCAGCCGGTCGGCGATGCCCAGCGAATGCACGCCACGTTTCAAGGTTTCATTGCGCGGCAATTTTGAAATGATCGAGCTGGCGAACGATTGAATTCCTTTCGGCAGACTGCGCCAGCATTTGCCGTAGTGAACTCCGATATGTCGTTTGTAGCCGCCAAACAATTCGTCAGGGCCCTGGCCGATGAGCGCAACCTTCACGTCCTGCCGCGCGCGCTGGCAGACAAAATACATCGGCACGATGGATGAACTCGCGACCGGCTCTTCCAAAAAGCGCACGATGTCCGGTAGCGCCTTCTCAAATTCATCCTGACCCAGCCGCACCTGCTCGTGCCGGGCACCCAGCAACGACGAAGTCTCGGCGGCGTCCACCAGCTCGTCATCCACAAAACTTTTTCCATAGCCGATGGTGAAAGCCGGCCAGTCGCGATGGTGCTCGCTCATCAATGCCAGCAGCAGTCCCGAATCGAGTCCGCCGCTCAATAATATTCCCACCGGCACGTCGCTTAAC
>Ga0265337_1000662_pt1 | contig 18144 bp, 19 predicted proteins | sample 42122metaG_FD_192441 | JGI IMG/M metagenome (GOLD analysis project Ga0265337, IMG submission 192441) | Rhizosphere microbial communities from Carex aquatilis grown in University of Washington, Seatle, WA, United States - 4-21-22 metaG | ecosystem: Host-associated > Plants > Roots > Rhizosphere >... | reverse complement strand
GGATTGCTGCGCGCCGCACATTCGGTTTATCAGCCGGACAAAATCGTCCTGGGCAACACCGGCGCGGTCGAGGAATTTGCGCGAACACTGCCGGCAAAAGGCGCACCGGCCGTTTATCTTTGCAGCGGCCAATCGTGCCAGCCGCCGACAAGCGACGCGGCGAAGGTGAAGGAAATGTTGAAGGGCGACAAGTGACGAGCTTGGATTCGTGCCACTCGTCACCTGGCACTTGTCACAAATTTCACACCGCGCCGTCGCCTTGTTCCTCGGTGCGGATGCGGTAGGCGTCGTCAATGGTGGAGACGAAAACCTTGCCATCGCCAATCTTGCCGGTTTTGGCCGCCTTGATGATTGCCTGAACGGCCTGCGCCGCCAGCGCGTCCGGCAACACGCTTTCAATTTTGATTTTGGGCAGAAAATCCACGGTGTATTCGCTGCCCCGGTAGATTTCGGTGTGGCCCTTCTGGCGGCCGAAGCCTTTGACTTCGGTGACGGTCATGCCTTGGATGCCAATTTCGTTCAGGGCGGTTTTGACTTCGTTCAACTTGAACGGTTTGATGATGGCTTCGATTTTTTTCATAACAATCCAGGTTGATTATTCCGTGTAAGCGCGTTCGCCGTGTTGCGTGAGGTCGAGGCCGGCGTCCTCATCCTCCACATGCACGCGCAGGCCGACCAGCTTGTCCACCAACTTCAGGAGGATGAACGATGCGACGCCCGCAAAGACCGCCGCGAAAATGACGCCGACGGCCTGGTTGAAAAATTGCGCGGTGCCGCCCGCCAGCGGCACGGCGATGCCGTTGGCGTGGTAGGTGGACGCAATCGCCGGGTTCACGGCCGCGCTCGCCAAAAAGCCGAGCATCAACATGCCCGTCGTGCTGCCCATGGCGTGGACGCCAAACACATCCAGCGAATCGTCATAGGCGAACCGCGCCTTGAGTTTTGTCACGGCAAAATAACAAATGATGCCCGCGGCCAGCCCGATGCAAAACGCCGCCGGCACCGAGACGAATCCCGACGCTGGCGTGACGGTGGCCAGTCCCGCGACCATGCCGGACGCCGCGCCAAGCACGCTGGGCCTGCCCTTGTGCAGCCATTCGGTCGCCGCCCAGCTCAACGCGGCGGCAGCGGCGGAAAAATGCGTCGCGGCAAACGCGCTGGTGGCGAGGGCGCCCGCGCCGAGCGCGCTCCCGCCGTTGAACCCGAACCAGCCGACCCAGAGCAGTCCCGCCCCGATGAGGCTCAACACGACGTTGTGCGGCATCATCGGTTCCTGCGGATAGCCGCTGCGCCTGCCCAGCACAAGCGCACAGACCAGCGCCGAGACGCCGGAGCTGATGTGGACGACCGTGCCGCCGGCGAAATCCAGCACCGGGATTTTTCCGCCGAGCGCCCAGTTGAAATAGCCTCCCTTTCCCCAGACCATGTGGCACAGCGGGAAATAAACAACCGTCACCCAGAGCACCGTGAACAGGACGTAGGCCTTGAACTTGATCCGTTCCGCGACCGCGCCGCTGATGAGCGCTGGCGTGATAATGGCGAACATCATTTGAAACAGCATAAACGTTTCCTGCGGCACCGTGGCCGAGTAATCCGGATTCGGCACGCCACCAACACCCTTGAGCAGAAAATAGGTCATTGGATTTCCGACGAAAGCGTTGCCCGGCGCGAACGCCATGCTGTAACCGAACAGCATCCACAGCGACGACACCAGCGCCATGAGAATCAGGCTGTGCATCATCGTGGAGAGGACGTTTTTGCTGCGCACCAGTCCGCCGTAAAACAGAATCAGCCCCGGCGCGGTCATCATCAGCACCAGCGCGCAACTGGCGAGCATCCATGCGTTGTCCCCGGTGTTGATGGTGGTCGCGGCGGGCGGCGAAGCCCGTTCGAGCCGGGCCACGCGCTGTTCCAGCGAGGCTCCGGCATCGGCGGCATTCGCCAGCGTGGCGCCGATTCCCAACAACACACAGACGATTGGCAATAGGAGAAGCAGCCGGGCGGATCTGGCGAAATGGCGAAGGGATTTCATGGCAATCGGGTTTGGGTTATTTTTGATCGGGCGATGGAGCCGGGCACAATTGCACGCGTTTGATGGCAGGCAGAAATGGCAGGATTAATTCAATCGGAACGACCATGACAGTTTCAGTGTTATCGGGCAATTCGGCGTCATCGTAAAAACTTTTCCATCTGCCGTTGGCATCGCGAACGGCCAGGCATTTGTAATCGGCGCATTTGACCAGAAAAACAGCATCGCAGGGCGATGTTGGAACGCCATGGTTCATGGGCTCATGATGAGCCAGACGGAAAATTTGAACCAACCAGATTTTGGCAATCCCTTACCAAATATTAACTGCCTTGTTCCCGCCGCTCCCGGTGCGGCGGCTGAAGCTTGTGCAACGCGCGCCGGAGCGATTCAAGCTCGCGTTCGTCGGCGAACTTCTGGTGCTCGGCAAGCTCCACCAACCGCAACACTTCCACCATCTGCTCCAGCGCCTGTTCCAATGACTCGACGATTTGCCTGACTTCTTCAACGGTCTTGTGGATGGCTGAGCCGTCCGGCTTTGCAGCGCGCACCGCGGGAATTGCAGCGGGAACTTCAGCGGGAACAGGAGGCTGGATTTTCTGCTTCGACGGCACGGGGCGCACCGGCATCTCCTCACGCAGGCGGATTGGCGGTTCAATTTGTTTCGTCGGCGATTCCGCTTGCGGAGCGTGCTCGGAAACTGGAGTGGCCGGCGCGGCTGGCGCCGGTGGACGCGAACCCCGACTCCGACCGCGACCGCCCCGACGACCCCGTCGCCGTCCGCCGCCCGAAGTTCGCGGTGGCACGGTTGGCTTCGATTCCATTGGTTGTTGTTCGGACATTCCTGCGCCGAGCATGCCGCGCCGCCGGACAAAAGCAATGGCGAATTGCGACTACTTTTTCACAAACAGCGCGAGCGAAGCCGTGAAACCGTGCAGATAATTTTTCCCGCCGACGGGGCCGATCTCGCCGTTGCCGAAAAACCCGGCGAGGCCGAGCGGACCGATCTGTTTTTGCACCAATCCGGCATCGTGGTCCGGCGCACCGAAAAGATTCTGCCCGCGTCCATTGCAGCAGCAGAGGCAGCCGCCGTAAATCGTCGCGCCAGTGAACTGCCTTTTGGCGCGCGCAAGCAGCTCGTTCATGTCCTCGGTCGCCGCCGCCGCGTCGCGCCGTTGGAATTGCATCATCTGCCCCGCGCGCGGCAGCGCCCCGACAGCCAGCACGCCGGAATTCGGGTCGCCGCCGATGAGATTGCGCACGAGAAAATCACCACGGTGGAAATCCTCGAGGTATTGGTTGACGACCAGGCCGATGAGCAGGTTGCCCTGCGCCTTGCGTTGCTCGTCGGGCGAAAGTTTCTGAAAAGTCTCGGCCAGCACCGTGTAAGCCGGCCGGTTGCCGATGTGATGGATTAAATTTTTTTCCACCCGCGTAAGCGTCCAGCTTTCGCCGATGGGCGTGCAGCCCTGTGAAATGACGCCCGCCAGCTTCACGCCGCCGCCGACGGAAATCGCCACGCCGCCGTCCTCGAACACGTCGCCGTTCAGATAAACCTGCGTCGTCTGGTCCGAAAAATTCCCGCTGGCCAGTCCGCCGAACGTCGGCACCGGCGCATAGGCTTCATTCCACCCGCGAATCCAGCTTTCCGAGTCGAGATGAAACGGGTCAATGAACACCAGCCAGCCGTTGGTGTGCCCCGGCTCGACTCCGGTTTCGAGATGCCAATACGCGCCGTTCGCCTCCTCGACCTGCGGCTGCGTGAAATGAACGCCCTTCAATTCCGCGCCGGGCAGTGAATAAAGCGCGAGCGCCAGTCCGTCCGCGTTTTCAAATTCGCGCGCACCGGCGATCAGGCCGGCGCTCGAACAGCCCGCCAGGAGCGGGATGCGGGCGTGGACGCGCAGAATTTCCAGCGCCGATTTCGCGTGCGGAAAAAATTTCGGCGACATGAACACGAGGCCGAGCGAAACCTGCGGCGCGAGCAGTTGCCCCCGCAGATCCTCCGCCCAGTCGCGCAGGCCGGTTTCGTCAAAACCGCCCGCCCAGTGCGCCGCGATGGAAAATTCGTTGTTCACCGTCTTACCTCAACCATGCCACAACTTTCTCGCCCGACCAAATTTCTTTCACAGGCTGGCGTCCGCGCGCGACGGCGGCGCGACGGCCGTTAACGAGAATTTCGGCGGCCAGAGGGCGGGCGTTGTAATTGGACGCCATGACAAAGCCATAGGCGCCGGCGCTCATCAGCGCAAGGTAACTGCTTTCGCCGACCTTCGGCAGCGGCCGGTTCTTGCAAAAATAATCGCCGGATTCACAGACGCCGCCAACCACATCGGCCTTCATCCGCGAGCCGCCTTTGCGCGTGAGCGGCACGATTTCGTGATAAGCGTCATAAAACGCCGGCCGGATAAAATCGTTCATCGCGGCGTCCACGATGACAAAATTTTTCCGTCCGGTCCTTTTCAGATATTCGACGCGCGTGACCAAAATGCCCGCGTTGCCGGAAATGAATCGTCCGGGTTCGAGCAGAATTTTCAACCCGAGCGGCTGCAACAGCGGCAGCAATCGTTCCGCGTATTTTCCCGGCGTCAAAATGTTCCTGGCCGCGGCACTTTTCCACCAGGCTGCCGTGCCGCTGACGAGCGCGGGCTGATAAACGATGCCCAATCCGCCGCCGATGCTGAAAAATTCCAGTTCGTATTGTTCGGCCAATTTCCGCACAAGCGGCAGCACTTTGCGGACTGCCTTCTCAAATGGCGACACGGTGGTGAGTTGCGAGCCGATGTGCATTTGCACGCCGCGCAGCCGCAGATTTTTCATTTTCGCGGCGCGGGCGTAAACGCCTTCAATTCGCTCGAACGCGATTCCGAATTTGTTTTCGTAAGTGCCGGTCGTGATTTTCGCGTGCGTGAAAGCTTCGATGTTCGGGTTCACGCGCACGGCAACCGGCGCGTTTTTTTTCAGTCGCGCGGCAATCCGGTTGATCCGTTCCAATTCCGGCTCGCTCTCGACGTTGAACGAATAAACATTTTGCCGCAGCGCAAATTCAATTTCCGCTTCCGTTTTTCCAGCGCCGGCAAAGATGCATTTGCGCGGGTCGCCGCCCGCCGCGATGACCCGCTGCAATTCGCCGCCGCTCACGATGTCGAAGCCGCCGCCAAGATTCACGAGCGTTCGCAGCACCGAGAGGTTCCCGTTTGACTTGAGCGAGAAACAAATCAAATGCTCCACCGGCGACATCGCGGCGTCGAGTTTTTGAAAATGGTCCGTCAGCGTGCCCTGCGAATAAACGTAAAGCGGCGTGCCGTATTTTTTTGCAAGCGACTCGACGGCGACGCCTTCGCAGAACAACTTGTTTCCGACGTAACGAAAATCATGCATATCGGCTTCAGTTTAGAGTCCGGCGCCCAAAGTTCAATTCGCAATAAAAAACCCGCCGGAGAAAATCCGGCGGGCGCAATCGAAAGGACGTTTCAAGGCTCGGCCAGGATCGCCGCGCGCGCCTTGTGATATTCCTCCGGCGTGACCTGATTGGCCATGTATCTCGCAAGCAAGGCCTGCAACTCCGCCTGCTTTTGCGCCGAAACGGGCGGCGGAGGCGCTACAATCGGCGTAAAGCCCATCGGGCGTTCCGGATTGGCCTTCGGCAGCGGCCTGGCTACGGGCACGACTACCGGCGCGGCGGGCTTCACGGGCGGCGTGGCAACCACAGCCGGCGGCGGCATTGCGGCTGGCGGAGGCGTTGTGGCTGGCGGAGGCGTTGTGGCTGGCGGCGGTGTTGCGGCTGGCGGCGGTGTGCTGATGGCAGCGGGCAACGAGCCGGCTTGGATCTCCGGATTCGACGGCGGCGGCACGGGCGTGAAAAATCCTGAATTGTCCCGGGGCGTTGCTGCGGGCTGCGCGCGGGCTTGTGCTTTCGCGGCGGCTTCAGCTTCCTTCTTCGCCTTCAATTCGGCGGCAGCCTGTTGTTCATCCGCCCTGGCTTTGGCTTTGGCTTGTGCCTTGGCGGCGGCTTTATCGGCGGCCATTTGCTCCGCGGCTTTTCTGTCCGCTTCCTTTTTGGCCTTCAAATCAGCGGCGGCCTGATCAGCCTGCTGCTTGGCCTTGGCGGTGGCGGCCTGTTGCGCATCCGCCTTGGCCTTGGCATTGGCCTGTGCCTTGACAGCGGCTTCATCGGCGACCCTTTGCTCCGCGTCTTTTTTGTCCGTTTCCTTTTTGGCCTTCAAATCAGCGGCGGCTTGATCAGCCTGCTTTTTGGCCTTGGCGGTGGCGACGGCCTGTTCCGCCTTGGCTTTCGCCGTGTCCTCTTTGGGAACCGGCTTGTTGATCGGCGTCATCACCCCGTTATCAGCAGCCGTTTTGGATGTTGGCTTCATCTGTGGCGCCGCATTCGCAGGGTGGACCGGCTGTTTTCCGGCACTGGGAGGTATCACTTTGCTGGGCAGCGGGGCGTGATTGGTTGGCTGGTTTTGCTGTGCGTCCAGCTTTTTCATATCGTCCATCATCGCCGCGCGCGCCGCGGCCTGGGCCGGGGTGTCCTGCGCGCTGACGGCATGGGAACCCGCCAAAAACAACGTTGCGCAAACGGCTGACATCAAGTTGGAAATTCGCATAGCGTTTTCTTACGCCAATTCCCGGCCGGATGCAACAGCTTTTCCGCCTGCCGGAAACAGCCGCCGCCACGCAAACGGCAGCGGACTGGCCAGCGTCGAACGCAGCAGGATGGCGCGCACCTCGCCGCGCGAAACCTTCACGCGATGCCGCAATTCAATCACGCTGGCCGCGCGCAGCTTCCCAATCGTCCGCGCGCCGATCAAAACCGGCCATGCGCACGCCAGCCGCACGCGGAATTGAGCGAACGGCAGGGTGTTCGTGTAACGCCAGGCCGCGCGCAAATGCGACTCCGCCTCGTCGATATAACGATGATACACCGGCAGGAACTTCGCCTCGTTCGCCGGCGACAGCAAAATTTCCGGGAACAATTTCACCGGCTCCAGTTTTTCCATCGGCAGATAGCAGCGGCCCTTTTTCAAGTCCGCCGGCAGGTCGCGCAGGATGTTCACCAGTTGCAGCCCCTTGCCAAACCGGATGCCGTCCATGATGAACTGTTTTTCATCCTCCAGCCGCGCCTTGGGAAATAAATGCGCCCGGCAAATCCTCGTCCAGAGCTCACCCACGCAGCCGGCCACGCGATAAATGTAATCGTCCAGTTCCGCCGCTGTTTCCAGCGCGACGATTTGTTCGGCGGAAGCCCCGGCAAACCGCCGCAAATCCAGTTCCTGTCCGCTTGTGATGGTCGTAAGAACGTCGCGGACCAGTTTCAAGTCCTCCGGCGAAAGCGTTTGCAGCAGCGCCAGGCTGTCCTCAATTTTTTCCAGCAGCAACTTTTCGGCGGGCAGGCCTTGATGCTGGACGAGGTCGGCAAAATTCCCCGGCTGCTGACGCGAACCCAGAATCCGTTCGCGCAAAATCTGGAGTGCATGGAGGCGCAGTGCCGGCGGGACGAGTTCCGTGTCGGCAATGGTGTCGGTCGTGCGCGCGAGCAGGTAGGCGAGGCCGATTTGCGGGCGCACCGCCGCCGGCAACACGCGCAACGTCAGATAAAACGAGCGCGACGTCGCCTTGAGCAGATTAAGCAACTGCCAATTCGCGGACATAGTTGATGTCACGTTGGCCAATCGGGCGCAAATGAGAAGCCTCCACGGTGGCAACGGCGATGGTCTTGCCCGTGAGCGTGACAAACTCCACTTCGTAAGCCACGCCGCCTTTATGAATATGAACCACCGCACCCACGTCACCGGCCTTCAAACCTTCCTCCGGCAGGTCACGCGTCAACACCACGCAATCATGTTCTTTGATCTTCATCTCGCCTCCAAAGGATATGCCGTTATCAATCTCGGTGCAACTGTGCCTTTATCCATTTGCCAAACCGAACGGATAAACGGTTCCAGTCCGTCAGGCGTTTTCAACGCGCCTTGCTCGCGCCAATCCGATGTTCCGGGTTCAGCAAATAGCCCAAGATTTTTTCGCGCTCAACAATTGCCTTGTCCATATTGGGCAATTTGAATGATGTTTTCACCCCCTGAACTTGGGTTACTTCAGTGCGACTTTGTGTAAGCCAGTCATCAGTAACGGGGTAAACTTTGAATTTTCCAGGCGAAGTAACAGTGCGCGAATATCTGCTGACTGGCAGTGTTGTGGTAGCGAATTTGATTTTATGTTCATCAGCTTCGACCGTAATATTTTTCTTTGGGAAATGCATTTTTAACAACTTTAAAAAGGTCTTGTGTTCCAAGAAGCATGTGCCGTCTTCGAATACCAACGCTTCGATTCCACCTGTAGATTCGTTTGCTTCTACAAATACACGCGGAGCACAAGCTAAAAGCCGAACCTCTTTATCTCGCCATTTTTTAGAAGGAGCTTTTCTGCCTATTACTTCCAGCATTTTTACGAGCGCTGCTCGTTCAATAGCAAATTTCATAACTGCGAGCTTTGCGTCGCGAAAGTTGTTCGCGCCAGCGGGCCAGCTGCTTCGCGACTTCCTTCGTTCCCGGTGCGCCGGTCAGATTCCGTTTCGCCATCGCAGTTTTCAGATTGAACACGCCGAGCGCGTCGCGGCCAAAAATTTTGGTCCCGGTCACCGGGTCCACGGTTTGCAGTTCCGCAAGCGTCAGTTGGTTCAGCGGTTTGCCGGATTTCTCCGCCAGTGCCACAACCGCGCCGACGACGTGATGCGCCTGCCGGAACGGCATTCCTTTTTTCACCAAATAATCCGCAAGGTCGGTCGCCAGCAACGCCGGGTCACTTGCGGCGGCAACGCAGGTGGCGCGGTTGATCTTCGTGTTCCGCAGCAGCGCGGCCATGAGGCGCGTGGTGGCGCGCACGGTGTCGGCGGTGTCGAACAGCCGTTCCTTGTCCTCCTGCAAATCGCGGTTGTAGGTCATCGGCAGGCCTTTCAGCAGCGTCAGCAGCGACATCAGGTTGCCGAAGACGCGGCCGGTCTTGCCGCGCGTGAGTTCGGCGATGTCGGGGTTCTTCTTCTGCGGCATGAGCGATGAGCCGGTGGTGTAGGCGTCGGCGATCCTGATGAAATTGAATTCCGCGCCGGCCCAGAGAATCACGTCCTCCGCGAGCCGCGAGAGATGCATGGCCAGCAGCGCGCCGCCGGCGCAAAATTCGACGGCGAAATCGCGGTCGCTCACGGCGTCCATGGAATTTTGTGTTAATTGAACTTTGCCACTGGCGTCAACGAAATTGAGAAGTTTCGCGACGAGTTCGCGTTTCAACGGCAACGTGGAGCCGGCAATCGCGCCGCTGCCGAGCGGGCAGACGTTCACGCGCGAGTGGCAGTCCCACAGGCGCTCGCAATCGCGTTCGAGCATCTCGACGTAGGCGAGCAGATGGTGCGCGAGATAAACGGGCTGCGCGCGTTGCAGATGCGTGTAGCCGGGAATCAGCACGTCGGCATTTTTCTCGCCGAGCGAGACGAGCGCGCGCTGCAAATTGGCGATGTCGCCGAGCAGCAAGGTGATTTCATCGCGCAGCCAGAGGCGCATGTCGAGCGCGACCTGGTCGTTGCGCGAACGGGCGGTGTGCAATTTCGCACCGGCGGGAATGCGCTTCGTCAGCTCGGCCTCGATGTTCATGTGGACGTCTTCGAGATCGGGCTTCCACTTGAATTTACCTGCTTTGATTTCCTTGCCGATGGCATCCAGTCCGCGAATGATCGTGATGCATTCTTTTTTGGTCAGCACGCCGATTTTGTGGAGCATGTGCGTGTGGGCCATCGAGCCGAGGATGTCGTGCCGCCAGAGCCGCCAGTCGAAGGAGACGGATTCGGTGAATTGGGCGACGGCGGCGGCGGGACCACCGGCAAAGCGTCCGCTGCGGGAGACGGGAGATGTTTTCTTCATACGCTGGCCTGTTTTTAGCGCAAAGACGCAAGGACGCAAAGGCATTTCCGTCGTGCCTCCGGGTTTAAGAAATTTTAGTAAAAAACCCCATTGCAGAACGGGCGAGAATATGAAATGTTTCCCCAACTTCCATGAGCGAGTTCAAATATGCCTGTCCGGTGTGCGGCCAGCACATCAAGTGCGATTCGTCGCAGGCTGGCTCGGTGATGGAATGCCCGACGTGCTTCCAGAAAATCACCGTGCCGCAGGCGCCCGCGTCCAAGGACCAGAAATTGATCATCACCGGCACCAAGATCGGCGAGCGGCCCGTGCCGACCATTCCCGAGAACCGGCTGGTGACGGCGCCGGAAAAACATTCCCCGATGGCGGCGGTGGTGGCACTGCTCGTTTTGGCTTGCGCCGCTGGCGCGGCGGTTTTTGTGTTTCGCGGACAAATCTTCAAATCCAGCGTCCCCGTCACGCCCAGCAATCGGGTGGCGTCCGGATCGGACGAGGAATCAACAACACCGGCCACCAATCAACCGCGCCCAAGGCCCGCGCCACCAGCGCCGCTCGTCGCGCCGCCCGCCAACGACACGAACTGGATGCTGAACCTCGAGGCGGCGGCCATTCCCAATTCAACGGCGGCAGGGCGGATTCACGGACGGGACTTCATTGCCGAGCGCGCGATCTTGCAGAACGGCACGCTGACATTGCGCGCCGGCCGCGGCGGGACGGTGGAGTTTGGCGTCATGATCAATTTCGGCGGCGCGCTGCCGGAAGCCCTCGCCGGCCAGTCGCTCAACATCACCACCAACGCGGACAAGGCGGCGGGCGTCATGCTGCGCTGGAAGGACGACGATCAGCAATCGAAGGTCGCGATCAGCAACGGTTACGCGCTGCTGCTCAATTTCGGCCAGCTTTCCGGCAACCACCTTTCGGGGAAGATTTATTTGTGCGCGCCGGACGAAACGAAAAGCTACATCGCCGGGACCTTCAATGCCGACATCCGCAGACCCAAACCGAAAAAATAAAATTGAGGCCGTCGTGGTTGGGCTTCTGGCGCAGCGGGGGAAAACCCTGGCGCTGGCCGAGTCCTGCACGGGCGGCTTCATCGCGAACCAAATCACGAACGTGCCGGGCGCATCCAAGATTTTCCCCGGCGGAATTGTCGCTTACAGCAACGAGGCAAAAAGAAAATTTCTCGGCGTCCGCGCCCGGACCCTGGCGCAGCACGGCGCGGTAAGCGAAGCCGTCGCGCGCGAAATGGCCGGGGGCGCGCGGAAAAAGTTCGGCGCGGATTTTGCGATTGCGGTGACGGGCATTGCCGGGCCGGGTGGCGGGACGAAAAGCAAGCCGGTGGGGACGGTGTTCATCGCGCTGGCGGGCGATGGGGAAACGGTGGTCGAGCGGAAATTGAATCCTCTCGGCCGCGAGAAATTCAAGCGGGCCGCGGCGAACCAGGCCTTGAAAATGCTGCAATTGCGGTTGAAGCGGAGGTGACGCGCCCGGAACACGCTTTGTTCTTGAGGGCAAAAGCGGTCGTGATAATATCGTCTGTGCGGAAGTTGAACTAAAATCTGATTACCCAACATGGCCTTGACTGCAAACCCATTGGTTGAAGCCGCTGCCGCGGTGAATGATCTCGTTGAGGCGACCCCGGCCCCGAAACGCCGCGGCACGCTGCTGATTGTGGACGACGAGGACGGCCCGCGCCAGTCGCTGCGCGTGATTTTCAAGGACGAATACGACCTGCTCATGGCCGAGGACGGCCCGACGGCGATTGATCTGGCGCAAAAACATGACATTGATGTCGCGGTCCTCGACATCCGCATGGCCGGCATGTCGGGCATTGAAGTTTTGGAACGCCTGAAATACGTGAAGCCCGAAATCGAGGCGATCATGATGACCGCGTTTGAGACGACCGACACCATCCGGCAGGCGCTCCGGCTCCGCGCATGCGATTACATCAACAAGCCGTTCGACATCGCGACGATGCGCGCCGCCGTCGGCCAGGCGATGCAGCGCCGCGTGCTCGAGAGCGAAATCCACACCAGCGCCGAGAAGGTGCAGGACCTGCTGGCCGAACTCCAGAACCAGCGCGTCGAGGAGCAGATCGCCAAGACGCGCGGCGACATCTACGCCAGCATCATCCACGACATCAATGGCCCGCTCACCGTCATCTCCGGTTTCGTGCAGGTGCTCAACCAGCGCCTGGGCCGCAGCTCGCGGATGGAACTGGAGGATTTGGAATTCATCAAGGACCGCCTGCGCATCATCGCGCGGCAGGTGGGCAACTGCATCGAAATCTCACGGCGCTATCTCGGATTTTTGCGCCGCCAGCCCACTGGATCCGCCCCAAACGTGAGCGTGAACCATCTGCTCCGCGACCTGGAGCAGCTCGTCCGTGTCCATCCCAGCATGCTGGAAAACGAATTCAACGTCACGCCGCTGTCCGGGGATGTCGCCGTCAAAATCAACGGCACGGACGTGATCCAGATTTTGCTGAACCTCGCGGTGAACGCCTTTCAATGCGCCCCGCTGCCGCACCGCGTCGAAATCAGCGGCGAAGTCCTGCAGACACCGCTCGACCTGGCGAAGTTCAAGGACGGCCCGAACGACCGGCTGCTGAACATCGAAAGCATGGACAACACCGCGCCGCTGGTGAAATTTTTGGTGAGCGACACCGGCCCCGGCATTACCCCGGAGTTGCTGCCCAAAATTTTCCAGCCTTATTTCACGACGAAAGGCCCGCGGCAGGGCACCGGCCTCGGCCTCAACATCGTCCAGCGGCTGATCAAGGAAGGCTCCGGCGCGCTGCACTGCCACACCCGCGTGGGTGAAGGCACTACCTTCACGGTTTATCTGCAGGGGGCGAATCTGGCGAAGTAGGAAAAATTGCAGCCAGGTGTCTTCATCGGTTGCTGTCGCCGGGTCTCAAAACAAACTATAGATGAACGGCGCGAGCGCAGAGCCTTTGGCAAAAACCAGCAGGACGCCCAGCAGCAGAAGGAAAATGACGATGGGCGCGAGCCACCAGCGTTTACGCTCGCGCAAAAACTGCCAGAATTCCTTGATGATGCTGAACCGGTTCATCGCGTCAGGCTGTTCGTGAATGTTTCAAAAAGACGTTCCGCCACCATGGCGTTGCCCTGCGCGTCAAGATGAACCGGGTCGGCTTCGAGGTAAAGGGCATTTCCCCGCGGCTTCAGGTCGGCGGTCAAATCCACGAGCGGCACGCCGAATTTCGCGCCCGCCGCGCTCTTCACCTTGTAAACATCCGACCGGTTGGTCGCCGTTGCTTCACTCACGGTAGGCAGGTAAAGCAGGATTGACTGGACATGATTGGTCTGCGCGACCCGGCACACGCCCTCGATGGCACCGCGAAAGAGCGCGTCGGGATCGCTTTGCTGCTGTTCCTTGAAAAGTGCGTCCTGTTTAGGATCAACGGGAATGAATTTTACCCGTTCCCGCTGATACAACTCCTGCAACTGGACTTCGACGACGAAATGGTAAATGGCAAAATGGCGGAGAAAATTTTTCAGCCGCACACGCCACATGAACTGGCGGACGAACTCCGGGCTGTTCTTCTCGGAAAATTGCGTCCACAGGTTCGCCTCGCCGAGGACTACAAAATCGGGCTGATATTTCAGGCCGAAGTCGCGGAAGTAAACCAGCATTTGAGGATACGACCATGCGTTGACGCCGGCGTTGATGACTTCCACTTTCCTGCCGCTGCCGACATAAGCCTGCAACATTTTCTCCAGTTGCCGCGAATAAGTTTCCCCGTCCGTCAGTCCCCATCCGAACGTCCGCGAATCGCCGAGCGAAAGAATCCGGATGGTGCCCGCCGGCTTTTCAATGTGAAATTCCGGCCCCCGCGTTCCCTGCGAATTGACGTGAACCGGCTTGTGGCCGATTTTCGTATAGCAATCCTGGTCTGGTTTGAGCCGCCAGTATAATTTTGGATCCGGCTGGTAGATTTCCAGATTTCCATAACCGCAAAAACGCAACGCAATCTCAAACGCGGCGGCGCAAAAAAAGAACACGGCGCACGACAACCCCAGATTTTGCAACAGCCGTTTCCAGCGGGATTTCGGCGCGGTTGTTTCAATTTTAGAATTGCCGCTCATATTCCTCCGGGAGTTTCGGTTTGCGTTCGCGCGGAATCCAGTAGCTGGCCGCCGCGCGGTTCAGTTTTAAACTTAGAAAATCATTGCCGAAGCACCGCGCCACCCACCCGACCGGCGTGATGACGAGGAAGAAAAACAGCGTCAACAAAATGCCCGACACGACAAATCCTAGCACGACCGCCAGCGACATCCAGACGATGTAGATTTGTTTCAACGCACGCGGCGCGACCAGCCCGAACACGACCAAAAACCCGCTGATGGCCAGAAAATAAGGGGCGGCCGGACGATGCCGGAGCAGAAGAACAACCCCGAGCGCCGCGAACACGCCGCCGACCATAAACCCGAACTTGCGAAGTTCGCGCGCGCCGGTTTTAAGCTGCTTGATTTCGTCGCGGATGTTCATGGTCAGTCCAGTTCAAATTCTTTCAGCCAGTCAATGTCCTTGTCGAGCGGCTTCTGGTCTTTCTTCTCAATCAGAAAATTTCCGAGCAGCAGATGGTCCATGTTCGTCCGCATGAAACATTTGTAGGCGTGCTCCGGCGCGCACACGACCGGTTCGCCGCGCACATTGAACGATGTGTTGATGATCACCGGGCAGCCGTATCTCTCGTCGAACTTTTTTATCATGCGGTAATACATCGGCTGGTGATCCTCCGTGACCGTTTGCACGCGCGCCGAGTAATCCACATGCGTCACGGCGGGAATCGTCGAGCGGATTTTGAGCAATTTTTCGAGGCCGAAAAGTTTTTGCTCCCCGGCGGTCATTTCGCGGCGCTTGCTCTTTGCCACCGGAGCGACCAGAAGCATGTAAGGACTTTCGCTGTCCAGCTCGAACCATTCCGAGACCTTTTCGCGCAGCACGCTCGGCGCGAACGGGCGGAAACTTTCGCGGAACTTGATTTTCAAATTCATCACCTCCTGCATTTTTGGCGACCGCGCGTCGCCGATGATTGAGCGCGCGCCGAGCGCGCGCGGGCCGAATTCCATCCGCCCGTAAAACCAGCCGATGACTTTTCCCGCCTCGATGAGGGCGGCGATTTTTTCCGGCAGTTCCGCGTCGCTCAATTCGGCGAACGGGATGTTGTCCGCCGTCAGGTAGGCGCGGATTTCGTCGCGCGAAAATTCCGGCCCGAGATACGAGCCGCGTTGCGAATCGTTCACGCCGTCGGCCTGCCGGGAATTGCCGAGATACTGGTGCCAGGTGAACAGCGCCGCGCCCAGCGCGCCGCCCGCGTCGCCCGCCGCCGGCTGAATCCAGATGTGGTCGAAAATTCCCTCGCGCAAGATGCGCCCGTTCGCCACGCAGTTCAACGCCACGCCGCCGGCGAGGCACAGGTTTCTCATGCCCGTTTCCCTGCGGACGTGCCGCGCCATGCGGAACATGATTTCCTCCGTCACGTCCTGGATCGAACGCGCCAGATCCATGTCGCTCTGCGTCAATTTTGATTCGGGCCGGCGCGGCGGCCGGCCAAAGAGCTGGTTGAATCTTGAATTCGTCATCGTCAGGCCGACGCCGTAGTTGAAATACTTCATGTTCAGCCGGAACGAGCCGTCTTCCTTCAGGTCAATCAGCTCGTGCAAAATCAAGTCCGTGTATTTCGGTTCGCCGTAGGGCGCGAGACCCATGAGCTTGTATTCGCCGGAATTGACCCGGAAGCCGGTGAAATAGGTGAACGCCGAATACAGCAGCCCGAGCGAGTGCGGAAAATGCAGTTCGCCGAGCATTTCGATCCGGTTGCCGCGCCCCGCACCGAAGCCTGTCGTCGTCCATTCACCCACGCCGTCCACCGTGAGAAACGCCGCCTCGGGATACGGCGACGGGAAAAATGCCGACGCCGCGTGCGATTCATGATGCTCCGGGAAAATGATTTTACAGCCGCAGCCGAGTTCCTGCTGGATCAAATGTTTCATCCAGATGCGCTCGCGGATCCAAAGCGGGATCGCCATGAGGAAACTTTTCAATCCGCTTGGCGCATACGCGAGATAGCTGTGCAAAATGCGGTCGAACTTCAGAAACGGCTTTTCGTAGAACGCGACATAATCCACGCCGCTCATTTTTATTCCGCCTTCGCGCAGGCAGTATTCGACCGCATTTTTCGGAAAGGCTGGGTCATGCTTTTTGCGCGTGAACCGCTCCTCCTGCGCGGCGGCGATGATTCGTCCGTCACGCACGAGACACGCGGCGCTGTCGTGGTAAAAAGCCGAGATGCCGAGGATGTTCACGTTTGGCGAAGCTAGGGAAAACCAGTTGTCACGTCACGCGAATTAGCGGTGGAAAGCTCGATTTTGCGAAAGCACGACTTTACCGTTCATCTGCCGGGGGGGCGGAACTGTCGAAGTAGAAAATCCGCGCCAGCAGTTCATTTGGTGGTAATGGTAACGCCGTTCAAGCCGCCTGCCGACCAAAATTCCAGAAACAGAAACCCGCCAACGATGGTCAGATCCGCCACCACCGCCACCGGCGTCAAAGCAATCCGACCGGTCGTTCCCCAGCCATCGTTATACACCGGCAAATCATGGTTCGTTCTCTGTTCGTTGGAATAAATTGTGAAGGACTGTTTGTTGGTTGAGATGACGGTGTAAACCGCTGGCGCAAAATTTGTGTTCGCCGCAGGCAATGTTTGCAGCACTGGAATCGGCGGCAATTCGCGTGAACGTTGCGCGCTGACAAAGTGCGGCTTGCGCCCCTGCGCCACGCGTTTTTCGTTTTGATTCAATAAATAGGCGCGGGTGCGGGTTGAATCGTGTCGTTCCGAGTATTCGTCATAAACAACCAGAAAATCCTTTTGCCGGCTGGCGTCGAACAATTGCAGTTTGGGGTTGTCCGCGGGTTCGTTCCAGGCATCCAATTGGGTTTTGTTCCAAAGCGCATTCGTCGCGCATCCGCACGTCAGCAGCGGCAGCAACAGCGCAATGATCACCAACTGAAGTCGCACGATGAGAATCATGCGTCGGGCAATTGGAGTTACAAGTCGAAAGTTTAATTCCCCAAATACTCGCGCGGGTCAACAATCTTCCCGGCAATCGCGCTCGCGGCCACGGTCATCGGCGACGCCAGAAACACCTGTGATTCCTTGTCGCCCATGCGGCCGGGGAAATTCCGGTTCGTCGCACTGATGCACTTGATGCCCGGCTTGTTGATGCGGCCAAACGTGTCCACCGGCCCGCCGAGGCACGCGGCGCAACCGGCGTTCTCCGTCATCTGCACGCCCGCGTCCACGAGGATTTCCCAGATCGTCTTGCCGCCCCAGCGCGTGCTTTGCAAATCATGGACAATGTCCGGCGTCGCCGGCACGCCGAACGTGTCAATCGTCACGTGCTTGCCGCGCAACACCCGCGCGAACTCCACGAAATCGCTCGTCTTGCCGCCGGTGCAGGAGCCGACATACGCGCGGTCGAGCTTCACGTCCATTTCCTTCGCCTTCTTGCGCTGGCCCGGATCGGGATGGCACGCCACCGTTGGTTCGAGCTTGCTCAAATCCACGACGAGCTCGTAAACAAATTTCTGGTCCTTGTCCGGCGTCACGGGTTCGTAGGCGGATTTTGTCCCGTTCAATTTCACGCGCGCATCCACGTATTCCGCCGTGCGCGAATCGAATTCGAAAATGGCGTTCTTGCCGCCCGCCTCGATGGCCATGTTCGCAATCGTCATGCGGTCGTCCATCGAAAGGCTCGCCGCGCCGGGACCGTCGAACTGCATCGCGCGATACGTCGCGCCGTCAAAACCGATTTCGCCGATGCAATGGAGGATGATGTCCTTCGCCATCACACCCGGCTGCAATTTGCCTTCGAGCCGGAAATGCATCGTCTCCGGCACCTTGATGAGCAGTTTGCCAGTGCCCATCACGAAGCCTGCGTCCGTGTTGCCGATGCCGGTGGCGAACTGATTGAACGCGCCCGCCATGCACGTGTGCGAGTCCGTGCCGAACAAAATTTCGCCGGGGCGCGTGTGGCCCTTGGCCGGGAGCGCCGTGTGGCAGACGCCCGCGTATTGCGAGCCGTATTGCCGCTTGAGCATCCCCTTGCTCGAGTCGAAATGCCAGTGGCCGTTCGGGTCGTCAATCACGTCGTAAAAATACGGCAGGCCCTGCTC
>Ga0265337_1000660_pt1 | contig 18151 bp, 9 predicted proteins | sample 42122metaG_FD_192441 | JGI IMG/M metagenome (GOLD analysis project Ga0265337, IMG submission 192441) | Rhizosphere microbial communities from Carex aquatilis grown in University of Washington, Seatle, WA, United States - 4-21-22 metaG | ecosystem: Host-associated > Plants > Roots > Rhizosphere >... | reverse complement strand
CGCGGCCTAGCCACGTCACCGTCACGGGCGGTCCACCCGGTCGGCCGGCCACTCCGAGGGCGAACCGGTTCGCGCGGCCAGGCGGCGCTGCCGAGCGGCCAGGATCAGAAACAAGGAGGAGAATATGCGCCGCTCGATCAGCGCCATAACCCTCGCGGTAGCGGTCGGGACCATGAGCATCTCGATCCCGGTGGCCAGTGCGGCGGCCCTGGCCCGCCCTTCCGCCGGGCCGGGGTCACCGGGGGAGTTCGGCGTACGGCTCGTCGACGTGCCTGTCTCGGAAGCGGAGAACCCGCGCGCCCTCGCCTACATCATCGACTACCTCCCGACCGGGGCGGTCATCCACCGCAGGATCCTCATCGTGAACGCGGAACCGCGGACGTCGCGCTTCCTCGTCTATCCCGCTGCCGCCCACATCGCCGCCGGCCAGTACACCGGCTACAGCGGGGCGGCCCGCAACGAGCTGACCACCTGGGTCAGCGTGCAGCACCCCGAGGTCACCCTGGCCGCAGGGGCGTCCGCCATAGACATGATCACGATCAAGGTGCCGCGAGGCGCGACCCGGGGTGAGCACTACGGCGTCATCTGGGTCCAGCAGCGGGCTAGCGCACGGACGAGAACCAGGTTCGTGATCACCGAGGTAAACCGGGTCGGGATCCGCATGTACGTGGCAGTAGGGCGGGGTGGCGCCCCGCCAACTAGCTTCGACATCACCTCCATCACCGGGCGCTGGTCGCCCGGAGGCCAGCCAATCATTGTTGCTCACGTCAACAACACCGGTGGCCGGGCCCTCGACCTGAACGGCACCGTCCGCCTGGCCCACGGGCCAGGGGACACTAGTTCCGGGCCGTTCCGTGCGCAGCAGATCGTCACCCTCGCACCCGGGCAGTCGTGGAACGTGACCTTCGCCGCGCCGCAGAGCCTGCCAGAAGGCTCCTGGCTGGCAACGGTCACCCTGGTGAGCGGGATGGCCACGGCCACGGCCACGGCCACGGTCCTGCTCTCGCCGAACGAGGTCACGCAGGCGGCCTTGTCCGCGATGCAGCAGGTCTGGGTGGGGCTCGTCGGCCTGGTCCTGGTCGTCGGGGCAGTCATGGGGTGGTACGCGCGGCAGCACCGGCGCCGTCGGGTTCCGGCCTGATTGTCCCCAGTGGGTATGCCCATGAAGACGCGAAGAGTAATCAAACAAGCCTGGCGAATAATTGCTCTAGCGGGCCCGTCGCGGTAAGCTGCCAAACGAGCGGGGACACGCCATTTAATGCGCAGTTGATGAATATTTCGGTGACGGTTATAAACTAATCCCGATTTGTCATCGGCCTGAATGCGGTACGGGCTGGAACTCATCCGGGGGGATCAGTTCTGTGATTGAGTGCCCAGCCATTCGCCGATAACGCGGCAAATATCCTGTCCGGTTCCTGCTGACACGTACAAGGAGATGTTCACCCCGGCGAAAAGGCTGATTTCGCCGGTATACGGGGGTATGGATGAGCTGGCCTGTCAGCGTTCCGGGAGGGCTGGCGCCCCGGTTCGCGGCCGTCGGCGTCGCCCTGGCGCTTGCCGCCGCGAGCGTGTCCATGGCGCCAGTGTCCGCCGCCGCCCGGTCCGGCGCCGTCCCCGCCGCGACGACCGCCCGGGCGGGCGCTCAGCGCACCCAGGCCGTGGCGCATGCCGTGGCGGCGAGCGATGCCCGCGCGCACGGTCGCGCCCTTATGCCCGAGGTGGTCACGTTCAACCCCCTCACGGGAAGCCAGGGCTTTGGCGTGTTCGTCCAGGGGAACGCCACGCTCGGCGCGAGCTCAATCAACGGGCCGGTCGCGATGGGCGGCAACCTCACGGTCGGCAGCAACTTCGGCGTGGCGAACCAGGCGGCGGGCACGTTCACGGCGTCCGGTGACGCACATGCCACCAGCCTGCTCATCGGCGGCCGCGTCAACTGGTCGGGAAGCAACTCATCCGGTGCGGTCAACGTCAACTCGGGCGGCTACGTCAAGGTGGGCGACATGACCGGGTCAGTCATTCCCAGCAACGGGGGCAACCCGACACACATCGCCCCCACCGGAGGCAACTACGGGTCAAAGCCGCAGATTGCGCTGACGGTCGTTCAGCCGCCATCCTCGGTGAACCAGTCGGGCCTCATCGATTTCACTAGTGCGTTCAGCGCATTTACCGGTGATTCCGCCGACATGGCTGCTTGCGCCAATTCGTTGACGCTCACGAACTCGAGCGGGACTCCGCTGGCATTTCCGCTTTCCCCTGGCACGAACGCATTTATCACACTCACCCCGGGCGCGCAGAATGTCCTGAATATCTCGGCCGCCAACCTGGCCAACATCTCCACTTTGACGTTCAATAACTCACCTACCTCGACCATGCCGCTGATTATCAACGTGAACACCGGCGGCGTGGCCAACAACTTCTCCTGGACGCCGGGAAATTTCAATGGCGTCCAGAGCTCCGGCGTGCCGTACCTGCTATGGAACTTCTCGACGGCCACGCAGGTCACGATCGCCGGGTCGTCGGCGGTCCCCGGGACCATCTACGCGCCCGGTGCCACGGTGAACGACAACGACCAGAACGGCCTGAACGGCGCCGTCATCGCGGCGGCCTACGCGCAAGGCGCCGTGAGCGGCAGCCCGAACGGCGGCCAGGTCCAGTACGCCCCGTTCGCGGGGACCATCCAGTCCTGCGCGACCCCGCAGCTGACCATCTCCCTCACCTCCAGCCCGAGTACGGCCGTGCCCGGCGGGACCGTCCACTACACGGTCTCCGTGACCAATTCCGGCTCCGTCGCCTATAGCCCGGCGACCTTCACCGCCTCGCTGTCCGGTGTCATCGATGACGCCACCTATAACAGCGACGCGTCCGCGTCAGCTGGCAGCGTCTCTTACTCCAGCCCGAACCTGACCTGGACGGGAAGCCTGACGGTGGGGGCGACCGCCACGATCACCTTCTCCGCGACGGTGAACAACCCCGACGCCGGCGACAAGAGCCTGGTCGCGACCGTGACATCCACCAGCACGGGCAGTAACTGCGCGACCGGGAGCATAGACGCACGGTGTTCAAGTACTATCCCGGTCTCGGTGCTGACCATGGCGGTGACGGCAAGCACCCCGACCGCGAACCCCGGCACGACCGTTAACTACACGATCACCGTCACCAACGCGGGCACGGTCGCCGTCAGCGGCGCCGCCCTCTCCGATTCGCTGTCGGGGGTGCTCGATGACGCGAGTTACAACGGTGACGCGGCCGCGACCGCGGGCTCGCTGACCTACTCAAGCCCGAACCTGACCTGGACGGGGAACCTCGCCGTCGGGGCGGCCGCCACGATCACGTTCTCGGTCACGGTCAGCAGCCCCGACACCGGGAACAAGACCCTGGCCAGTACCATCACCTCGGCCACGGCCGGCAGCAACTGCGCGAGCGGCAGCTCCGACACCCGGTGCGCGAATACCGTGACGGTACTGACGCCGGGCCTGACGATCGCGCTGACGACCAGCACGGGAACCACCACCACACCGGGCGCGGTGGTGCCCTACACCATCACGGTGACGAACTCCGGGCAGACCGCCTACACCGGCGCGACGCTCACCGATCCGCTGTCCGGTGTGCTCGACGACGCGAGTTACAACGGCAACGCGGCCGCCTCCGCCGGCACCGCGTCGTTCGCCAGCCCGAACCTGACCTGGACCGGGAACCTCGCCGTCGGGGCGGTCGCCACGATCACGTTCTCGGTCACGGTGAAAAACCCCGACACCGGCGACAAGCTGCTAGCCAGCACGGTCACCTCGGCCACAACGGGCAGCAACTGCCCGGCGGGCGGCACGGACAGCCGCTGCACAAGCTCGGTTCAGGTGCTGGTGCCCGGGCTGGCCATCTCGGTGGCGGCGGGCTCGGCGACCACGACGCCGGGAGCCACGGTGAGCTACACGGTCACGGTGACCAACTCGGGCCAGACCCCGTATACCGGGGCGACGTTCACCGACCCGCTCGGGGACGTGCTCGACGACGCGAGTTACAACGGCAACGCAGCCGCCTCCGCTGGCACCGCGTCGTTCACCAGCCCGAACCTGACCTGGACCGGGAACCTCGCCGTCGGGGCGAGCGCCACGATCACGTTCTCGGTCACGGTAAAAAACCCCGACACCGGTAACCAGATCCTGGCCAGCACCATCACCTCGGCCACGGCCGGCAGCAACTGCCCGGCCGGAAGCCCGGCTGTGAGCTGCACCGCCACGGTCAACGTCGCGGTGCTGACGATCGTCAACAGCTCGGGAGTCAGCAGCACCACCCCCGGCTCGGTTGTCCGGTTCACCACGACGTTCACCAACTCCGGCCAGGTCCCCTACACCGGGATCACCATCTCCACGAACATCGCGGACGTCGTCGACGACGCCGCCCCCAACGGCGACCAGACGGCGACCTCGGGAACGTTGTCGCTCACCGCTACGAGCATCTCCTGGACCGGCAGCATCCCGGTTGGCGGCACTGTCACGGTTACCGGCACCGTCACTGTCAACAACCCCGACAACGGGAACAAGGTTCTCGCCAGCACGATCACCACGGCAGCGCCGGGCAGCGACTGCCCGGCGGGCGGCACCGATCCCAGGTGATCGGTCAGCGTCACTGTCCTCGTCCCGGCGCTCACCATCAGCGCCACCGCGAACACCGCCGCCGTCGCGCCGGGCACCACCATCGGCTATACGGTGATGGTGACCGACTCGGGCCAGACCCCGTATACCGGGGCGACCTTCACCGACTCGCTGGCCGGCGCGCTTGACGACGCCACCTACAACGGCGACGCCGCCGCCACCGCGGGCTCGGTGACCTACGCAAGCCCGAACCTGACCTGGACCGGGAACCTCGCCGTCGGGGCGACCGCCACGATCACGTTCTCGGTCACGGTGAAAAACCCCGACACCGGCGACAAGGCGATCGTGACGGCCATCACCTCAAGCACGGTGGGCAGCAACTGCCCGGCAGGCGGCGGTAATCCCGCCTGTACGGTCACGGTGGCGGGACTCACCCCCGCCCTTACCATCGCGGCGACCGCCAATTCTGGGACGACCACGCCGGGGGCGGTAGTGCGTTACACGGTCACCGTGACCAACTCGGGCCAGACCCCGTATACCGGGGCGTCGTTCACCGACCCGCTGGGCGGGGTGCTCGACGACGCCAGCTACAACGGGGACGCGTCGGCGACTGCCGGGACCGTGTCCTTCGCCAGCCCGAACCTGACCTGGACCGGGAACCTGTCGGTCGGGGCGGCCGCCACGATCACGTTCTCCGTCACCGTGAACAACCCCGATACCGGGAACAAGATCCTGGCCAGCACCATCACCTCAGCCACGGCCGGCAGCAACTGCGCGGCCGGGAGCGGGGACACGCGCTGCGCGGTCGCGGTGACGGTGGCGTCGCTGACCATCAGCGCGGTGTCGAGCCCCGCCGCGGCCGTCCCCGGCGCGACGGTCAACGACACCACCACGATCACCAACACCGGGCAGACCCCCTACTTCGGCATCAGCATCGCCTACACCACCGCGAACACGGCCAGCCAGATCAGCGACGTCGGCAACGAGACCGCCAGCTCCGGCACCCTGTCCGTCGGCACCGGCGGCGCAACATGGACCGGGGACGTCCCGGTCGGCGGCACCGTCACCATCACCGGCTCGATCATCATCGCCAGCCCCTACCCGCCCGGCAGCCAGGTCATCGCCATCACCGCCGCCACCACCGCACCGGGCAGCAACTGCCCGCCGTCAAGCCCCGACCCCCGGTGCACCGCCACCACCAACGTGGTGATCCCGCAGCTGACCATCACCAAGACCCCCAGCGCCGCCGTCGCCGTGCCCGGCCAGGTCATCACCATCACCGACACCATCACCAACACCGGCCAGACCCCCTACGCCGGCGCCGTCGTCACCGACTCCCTCGCCGCGGCGCTCGACGACGCCGCTTACAACGGCGACGCATCGGCGACCACCGGCACCGTCAGCTACGCCAGCCCGGTCATCACCTGGACCGGCAACCTGGCCGTGGGCGCCGCCGTGACCATCACCTACACCGTCACCGTCAAGAACCCCGACACCGGCGACAAGCAACTCATCACCACCATCAGCTCCGCCGCAACCGGGTCAACCTGCCCCCCCGGCACCACCAGCACCCCCTGCCAGGTGACAGTGGCGGTGCTGACGCCGGCGCTGACCATCGTCGAGACCGCCGACGCCGCCGCCGCGGTGCCCGGGCAGAAGGTCACCTACACGATCACCATCACCAACACCGGGCAGACCAGCTACGCCGGCGCCACTGTCACCGACTCGCTGGCCGGCGTGCTTGATGACGCCGCCTACAACCAGGACGCGGCGACCGGCACCGGGACGGTGAGCTACGCCAGCCCCGTCCTGACCTGGACCGGGAACCTGAACCCCGGCGCGTCCGCGACCATCACCTACACCGTCACCGTGCACAACCCCGACACCGGAGACCACATCCTGGCCAACGGTGTCACCTCAGCAGCCGACGGGAACAACTGCCCGGCAGGCAGCACCGACCCGCGGTGCACGGCGACGGTGACGGTGACGCAGCTGGTTATTAACTTCACGGTCAGCGCGGCCACGGTGACGCCGGGCGGTTCGCTGGTCTACACCGCCACGCTGGCCAACGCCGGGCAGACCCCGTACGCCGGGATCAGCGTCAGCACCGACGCCACCGGGCTGGCCGCGAACACGACCAGCGCCGGGGCCTCGACGGCCAGTTCGGGGACCTTGTCGATCGGGGCCACCGGAGCGGTCTGGACGGGGGACATCCCCGTCGGCGGCACGGTGACCGTTACCTCTCCCGTCACGGTGAACAACCCCGTAACCAGTAACACACTGACCGCCACCGCCGTGTCCACCGCCCCGGGAAACAACTGTCCCCCCGGCAGCACCGACACCCGCTGCACTCCCGTCACCCAGATCCTGATCCCTGCCCTGTCGATCGTGACGACGGCGAACACCACCGCCGCAGTGCCCGGCCAGACGGTCGCCTATACCGTCACCGTCACCGACAACGGCCAGACTCCTTACGCCGGCGCGACCGTCACTGAGACGCTGAACCTGCTCGACGACGCGACCTACAACAGTGACGCGGCCGCGACCAGCGGCACCGTCGGCTACGCCAGCCCGGTCATCACCTGGACCGGCGGCCTGGCGGTGGGCGCCTCCGCGGTCATCACCTACACCGTCACCGTGCACAAACCCGACACCGGCGACAAGACCCTCAACACCGTCGCCGTCTCGACCGACCCGGGCAGCAGCTGCCCGCCCGCCAGCTCCACCGCGGGCTGCAACCTGACCGTCCCCGTGCTTACCCCGGCGCTGACCATAGTCAAGACCGCCAGCACGGCCATCGCCACGCCCGGCCAGGCCGTCACCTACACAGTAACCGTGACCAACTCGGGGCAGACACCGTACGCAGGCGCCACCGTCACCGACTCGTTGGCCGGCGTGCTAGACGATGCCGCCTATAACAACGACGCATCGGCGACCAGGGGCACCGTCAGCTACGCCAGCCCGGTCATCACCTGGACAGGCGGCCTGACCGTGGGCGCCTCCGCGACCATCACCTACACCGTCACCGTGCACAACCCCGACACCGGAGACCACATCCTGACCAACAGCCTCACCTCGGCAAACGCCGGGAACAACTGCCCGGCAGGCAGCACCGACCCCCGCTGCACCGCCACGGTTAAGATATCGGCACTGAGCATCGTGAACACGGCCAGCGTGAGCGCCGCCGCCCCCGGGTCCGTCGTGCCCTACACGCTCACGATCACGAACACCGGGCAGACCAGCTACGCCGCCGTGAGCGTTACCGACGCGCTGGCCGGCGTGCTGGATGACGCGGCCTTCAACAACAACGCGAGCACCGCCAGCGGCTCAGTGAGCTACGCCAGCCCTGGCCTGACCTGGACCGGCGACCTCGCCCCCGGTGCCATCGCGGTCATCACCTTCTCGGTCACGGTAAACAGCCCCGCCACCGGCGACAAGTCCCTGATCAGTACCGTCACCTCGGCCGCCGCCGGGAACAACTGCCCGGCCGGAGGCGCCGACCCCAGTTGCACCGCCACGGTGGGCGTCCTGACTCCGGCCCTGACCATCACCATGGCGGCCAGCTCGAGCACCACCACGCCGGGATCCGCGGTGCGGTACACGATCACCGTGGCCGACACCGGCCAGACGCCATACGCCGGCGCGACCGTCACCGACGATCTCACCAGCGTGCTAGACGACGCCGCCTACAACGGCGACGCCGCCGCGACCGTCGGCACCGTCGCCTTCGCCAGCCCCGTCCTTACCTGGACGGGCGATCTCACGCCGGGCGACGTGGCCACCATCACGTACTCGGTCACCGTCAGCAACCCCGACACCGGCGACAAGCACATGGTCAACACGGCCGTCTCGACCGCCGCGGGCAGTACCTGTCCGCCTGGCGGCACCAACCCGGCGTGCACCGCCGCAGTCACCGACCTGATCCCCGCCCTCACCATCACCAAGACCGCCACGGTGAGCACGACGACGCCCGGCTCCGCCGTCGGCTACACCATCACCGTCGCCGACACTGGCCAGACGCCCTATGCCGGGGCGCAGGTGACCGACAGCCTGGCGGGTGTCCTTGGCGACGCCGCCTACAACGTCGACGCCACCACCAACGCGGGCACCGTCTCCTACGCCAGTCCGACGCTGACCTGGACCGGCGACCTCACCACCGGCCAGGTCGTCACCATTGGCTACTCAGTCACCGTGAATGACCCCGATAGGGGCGGCAGGATCCTGGCCAACACGGTGGTCTCGCCGGACCCGGGCAGTGACTGCCCGGCCGGGAGCATCGACCCGCGCTGCGGTGTCACCGTTTCCGTCCTGGCCGGCGCGTTGTCCATGACCGCGCCCATGAGTGCCGACCTGGGCTTCACATACCCTGGCGGCAGTGCGAGCGCCGGCCTGGGTACCGTTCAGGTCACCGACACTCGCGGCTTCGGCGCCGACTGGACCGTGACCGTGTCAGCCACCGGGTTCACCACTGGCAGCGGAACGACGCCGGAAACCATCCCGGCCGGCGATGCCTTCTACGACGTCGCTGGCTTGAGCTCGGCCACCGGGCTCGCTAATTTCAGCGCCGCGCCCCAGACGATATTGTCCGGCAACCCGCAGCCCATCGTCAGCGCCATCAATGTGGACGGCGATACCTCCGCCGCCTGGGATCCGCTAATCGACGTACAGGTGCCCGCGATGGCCATCGCCGGTCAGTACACCGCGACGATCGTCCATTCCGTGTCCTGACCGGATTGCACGTACCGGGCTCGGCGGCCTGGCCCTCGTCCCCCCGCGGTTCTGGCCGGCTGGCGCTGCCGGTCAGGCCGGCTGTCGCCTCCGGTGGCCCCGGCGGCCCCGGCGGCTCCGGCGGCGGACGGCGATGGCGGTGAGCAGGCCGAGTGCCAGCACGGCCAGCGCGGCCAGGCCGGCGGCGGTGTATGCCAGCCTGTTCGACGCGGCCCGGGCGGGCCGGGATGCCGACGCGGCCGCGGCCGCGGCAGCGCCCGCGGCCGCGGGCAGCCGGTCAAGATGGGCCGCGCAGACCACCGGGCTGCTGCTGCCCGGCAGCGTGGCACAGGCGACGGCCGCCAGGCGCAGCAGCGCCGCCGGCGTCCTCGTGACTCGGGTGACGACACGGAAGGTCCGCGTGCCGCCGGCCGGAAGGCTGGCCGGCCAGGAGACGTGCCCGCTCGCGGCTACGCCGTGGTCGCTGGCCGAAAGCAACTCAAGCTCCGCGGGCAGGGTCGCAGAGACCGTGAGGCGCGGCACGGCCACCGCGCCGCTGTCGCGGACGCTCACCGTGTAGGTGAGCTCGTCTCCGGCCCGCGCCGCGACGTGGCCGTCACTGATGCTGATGGTAAGTGCGGGCACCCGGAGCGCCGGGGCTGCCGGGGCCGTATGCGACGGTGCCGGATGGCTGACGGCCAGCGCAGCGGGCATCGCGATCAGTCCGACCGCCAGTGCCGCAGTGGCCTGGGCGGGCGTCGTGCGCTGTGAGGTCTTCATCGCCACCTGACCTTCCATGAGGATACGAAGAGTCACTCATTGAACTCAAAGAGTAGTCATCCTAACGGCGGCCGGGTTCCAGATCCCCGGTCTGGCTGGAGATCGGCGGCGCGGAGAGCCAGACTTGAGGTTCGTGACTGCTGATGCGGACGTTGTCGTTGCCGGGGCTGGGCATAACAGCCTGATCGCCGCCTGCTACCTGGCCAAGGCCGGCTACGGCTGCCTGGTGCTCGACGCCAGGGACGTCCCGGGCGGCGGGACCACGACCGAGGAGCTCCTGCTCCCCGGCTACAAGATCGACACCTGCGCCACCGGGCACACCCTCATCCGCGTCAACCCGCTGCTGACCAGGGACGAGCTCGGCCTGATCGGGGATTACGGCCTGCGTTACGTCGATCCCGACCCGGTTGCCTGCGTCGCCTTCCCCGACGGCGAGCAGCTCACCATGTGGCTGGACAAGGACCGCACCGCGGCCGAGATCGCCCGTTTCAATCGACGCGACGCGGACGCGTACCTGCGGCTCCTGACCGACTACGACGAGGTGAAGTCGGCGTTCAGCGGGGCGCAGTTCACTCCGGTGGGCTTCGGCCCGTCCCTTGACCAGCGGCTGAGCGAGCACCCGCGCGGCCGGGTCTGGCAGCGGATCGCCCAGCTGTCGCCGTGGGAGGTGATCAGGCACGAGTTCACCGACCGGCACGTGCAGGCGTTCATGCTCTGGATGGCCTTCCAGACCAACCAGGCCGTCGACATGCCCGGCTCGGGGGTGCTCGCCTACTCACTGATCTTCGGGCGGCAGCAGCGGAGCTGGTCGATCCTGCCCGGCGGCTCGCAGACCCTGGTCGACGTGCTGGTCCGTTACCTGGAGGACCACGGTTCCGCGATTGTCACCGGCAAGACGGTCACCCGGCTGATCCTCGACGGCGGCCGCTGCGTCGGCGTCGAGGCCGTGGACACCAGCACGGGCGACAGGCACGAGTACCGGGCCGGGCAGGCGGTGCTGTCCACCATTCACGTCACCCACCTGCGCGGCATGGCCCCCGCGAGCAGCTGGCCCGAGGAGTTCCACTACAGCGTCGACACCTACGACCTCGGCATCCCCGGCTTCGGCGTCTACCTGGCCACCAGCGCGCCGCCGGTGTTCGAGAGACAGGACAACACCGAACGGACGGCTGTTTCAACTGGCATCGTCGGCTGGCCCGAGGACGTGGTCAGCCTGGGCGCGGACCTGCGCGCGGGCCGGTTCATCGACGGCGTCCCCTGGCTGCTTGTCGCCACCCCCACCCTGGCCGACCCGACGCGCGCGCCGGCGGGCAAGCACACGGTCAAGCTGCTCAGCCAGAACGTCTACGACGGGCCGGACTGGGACGTGGCCAAGGAGGAGCACGCCAGGCGCCAGCTCGCCCGCCTGCGTGAGGCGGCGCCGAACTTCACCGACGACGTGATCGAGGCCATGCTCGTGAAGTCTCCGAAGGACTACGAGAAGCTGAACCCGCACATGGTGCACGGGGCGTTCCACGGCGGCGACCGCGGCATCGCCCAGTCCGGCGGCCTGCGCCCCGCTCCCGGCTGGGGCTCGCACCGGATGCCGATCCCAGGCCTCTACCAGACCGGCGCGACCACCCACCCAGGCGGATCCGTTACCGGCGCCCCCGGCCGCAACGCCGCGATGGTCTTGCTCCACGACCTCGGCCACGAACCCGCCGAGATATTCAGCCCCAGCCGCCACGGCCCGGCATAACGCGCCCCAGCAGGGTAATGGAGACGCATGGCGCCGCCCGAGCCTCCCGACCCAGCCCGTCCCCGGCCGGCCGGCGGCGTCCTGGCCCGGGGATACGCCATTGTCATCGTGTCCTTGCGCTTCTTCATCATCGGCGGCTGGATCGCGGCCCTGGCGCTCGCGGTTCACTTCCTCCCCCCGCTTACCGCCACCGCCTCGGGGGGGCTTAACGCGCTCATTCCCACGAACACCCCGGCGGCCAGCGCCGAGGCGGAGGCGGCCCGGCTGTTCGGCGCTCCCATCGACGCTCCGGTGGCTATCGTGCAACGCGACGCCCGCGGCATGCCGAAGGCCGCGCTTGACCGGTCCGTCCGGCAGGCGATCGAAGTCGACCAGGCACTCTCACGCCTGCCCGGCAATCAGGCCCAGGACGCGCAGGCGGCGACGGCCCTAGCGGAGGCCGGCTATCCGGACGCCGCGCAGGTCGCCGCCGGACCGGTCAGCCCCGGACCGCCGGGTGGCATCCCCGGCCTGGCGGGGGCGGTCCCGCTCCCCAACGTCTCTGGCCTGATCCGCGGCACGCGGGAGCATGACACCACGGTGATCACGTTCCTGTACTTCCAGCCGGGCACCTCACTCACCGCGCAGACCGCGGGAGCGGACGCTTACGTGCACTGGTACCTCAGTTACCCGTCCAGCGACGTCGTCGGGGTGACCGGTGCCGTCCCGGCGGAGGTTGCCCAGGACGACCTCATCCAGCATTACCTCCCCTGGGTGGAGCTCTTCACCGTGCTCGCCATCGCCCTGATCGTCGGGATCCGGTTCAGGTCGCTGGGCGCACCGCTGGTCACCCTGGCCTGTGCGGGCACCGCGTATCTTCTCTCCACCCGCATCGTCGCGTGGGCGGCCGAACGAATGGGGGCCTCCCTGCCCGCGGACGTAGGACCCGTCCTGGTCGTCCTGCTGCTGGGGGTGACCACCGATTACGCGGTGTTCTTCCTGTCCGGCATGCGGGCCAGGCTGGCCGAGGGCGTGCCCAGGGGACCGGCGGCGCGGCTGGCCACCGCGGAGTTCGCGCCGATCATCCTGGCCGCGGGCCTCATCGTCGCGGCCTCCACGGCGTCGCTGGTGGTGGCCAGGAATCAGTCGCTGCGCGAGTTCGGGCCGGCGCTGGCGCTCACCGTGCTGACGGCGATGGTGGTGTCGATGACGCTGGCGCCCGCGCTGATGTCGGTGTTCGGAAGCCTGCTGTTCCGCTCGGTCCCGCGCCCGCGGCTGGCACCGGTCCGCCGGGCCAAACAGGACTCCGCCGCCCGGTTTGCCGTTACCTGGCCGGCTGCCCTGCTCGCGGCGGTCATCTGCACCGCTGGCCTGCTCGCGATCGCCTCGTTCGCGCGCCACCCGCAGCTGGACTCGCCACTCGTCAACGAGCTTCCCGCCTCGCCGGCCACGGCCGCGCAGAGCGCGGCCGGGCAAGGCTTCGCGCCCGGCATCGTGGCCCCGACCGACATCCTGGTTATCGGGCCGGGCGTGGCCGGCCAGCGGCCGGCGCTGGCCAGGTTCCAGCGCGAGCTGGCCGCCCAGCCGGGCGTCGCGGAAACAGCGGGCCCGGCGACGCTGTCCGGCCTTCCCGACGCCGCCCAGAACCCACTGCTTGCCAAGTCAGGCAACGCCGCGCGGTTCGTCGTGGTGCAGGACAGCGACCCGCTCGGCGCCACCGCCATCAGCCAGCTGCGTGCGCTGACGGATCGCCTCCCGTCGCTCGCCCGGTCCGCCGGGCTGGCCCACGTCCGCGTTGCGGTTGGCGGAGAGACCGCGCTGACGAGCGATGCGATCAGCTCCGTGCTCGCCGACCTGAGCCGCGTCGTGCTGGTCATCGTGGTGGTGTCGCTGGTCTTGCTCGCGGTGTTCCTCCGGTCCCTGCTCGCGCCGGCGTACCTGCTGTTCGCCAGCGTCCTGGCCGTCTTCGCCAGCCTGGGGCTGACCCTGCTGCTCTCATCCCACTTCCTGGGCGTCGCCAGCCTCGTGTACTTCGTGCCCATCGCGGGCGGCGTGCTGCTCGTGTCACTCGGCTCGGACTACAACGTGTTCGTGGCCGGACGGATCTGGGAGGAGGCCAGGCACCGCCCGATCCGCGATGCGGTGCGGGTAGCGGTGCCCCGGGCCTCGCGCGCGATCACCACGGCAGGCGTGGCGCTGGCCGCTAGCTTCGCCATGCTCGCGGTGATACCGCTTGAGCAGTTCAGGCAGATCGCGCTGCTGATGGGCATCGGGGTGATCCTCGACGCCGTCGTGGTGCGGTCCGTCCTCGTGCCTGCCCTCGTGGTGCTGTTCGGCCGCGTCGGCACCTGGCCGGCCCCCCGATGGCGTCAGCGGCTACCGGAGGCCGGCCGGGCGGACATCGTGACGAAGTCGCGGTTATAGCGCGGGTCAAAGAACGTCGCCGGGCCGCGGGAGGTGCTGGTCAGCCGGACGCCGTTGGCCGGGGCGGCCAGGCCGCCCGCGGTGGCCGGCTTGAAGCTGGCGAACACCGGCCAGGACGGGTTGATGTCCAGTTCCATCCCGCGCACCGCTCCCGCCCGCACGAGGAGATCGGCGACCTGGACCGGGGTGAGCACCGGGCCGACCACGTAGACCAGGGCGCCGTCGGCGGTGACGCCCAGGCCGGACCGCCACTGTTGCTCCGAGCCGTGCAGCCGGGGCCCGCAGGGGCAGGTGCCGCCCCACACCCGCCACGTCCGCGTCGTGGCGCGTGCGCTGGGCTGGCCGTTGACGACGAGCGGAAACAAGTTCTGCCTGACCGCCACGACCGACGGCGTCATGGTGACGTCACTGCCCCACGACCCGACGGTGACCGCCCCGTCGGCGTAGATCACCAGCGAGGCGGCCCCGCGCACCAGCGGCCTGACCATCCGGCCTTCGGTGTAGTAGCCGCCGTGGGCGTCCTTCATCTGGAAGCCGCCGTTGAACGCCGAGACCAGCGAGCTGGCCGCCGCGGACGCGACCGGGGCGGTGTACTTGTACGGCCCGCCGCCCGGTGACAGCGACCCGGAGTACAGGCGCGCGGACAGCAGGCTGGTGTCCATCCAGGCGATCCCGGCACGCTTGGTGTCGCCGGGCGGAACGAGCAGCGTCGTGTAGACGGCCGCCTCCCCGCCCACGAGCCGCCCGGCCGGCTGCCATATCCCGAGGCCACGGAAGGCCGTCGTTCCCGGGAACGGCAGCAGCGCCGCCGGGCCGGGAAGCGGCGCCGACCCTGGCGTGACGACGCGGACGACGATCGCGCCGCCGCGAGCAGCCGCGCGACCGGTGGCGGTGCTGACCGCCGACGCAGTCGCGGCCGTCGGATGCGACTGCGGCTGACTTAGTGCGCTGACCCCGGTGCACGCCGCGAGCGCGGTCACGCCGCACAGCAGCGGGGCGAGCGGCAGGAACCTGCCATGGAGGTTGCTCTTCCAGGCCACGACCCCACGGTATGACCCCAATGGTTAAGAAGCTCGCTGTTGTCCAGCTGTGAACCATCTGAAAATGGGACCGCGCTCCTAATGCGGTCACACTCACTGCGTCGCGCCTCCAATCATCTATTGACAGCGATTACATGGATGTCTAACGTCCGCAGCTAGAGGGCAATGTAACCGCTGACATAAGGACGCTCGTGACAACCATCTATGATGTCGCCCGGGTCGCCGGCGTCTCGACCGCCACCGTGTCCCGCGTGCTGCGCGGGTCCGAGCTCGTGCGCGCGGACACCCGTCAGCGCGTGCTCGGCGTCATCGCCGAGCTCGACTTCGTCCCCGACGCCTCGGCACGCGGCCTCACCCGGGGGCGGAAGGACATCATCGCCCTGGCGGGCCTTGTCCGCGGCACGGACGAGCTGGACGTCGAGCGCAGCAGCCTGCTGTTCATCGACCACATCGTGCACGCGGCCGAGCATGCGCTGCGCGGGACCGACTACTCCCTGCTGCTGACCTTCGGCAGCCGCGGCGAGCACTTCGAGCAGCGGGTTCGCGCCATCGCGGGAAAGGCCGACGGCCTGCTGATCGCCGAGGAGGTCCTGGACCGCGGGGACCTGCGCGCCCTGGCCGCCCAGCTGCCCGTCGTCGTCATCGCAGGCCGCCGCGACCAGGCGGTCACCGACGTCTACCTCAGCGACAACGCCAGCGGAATGACGGCGCTGACCGGGCACCTGACCGGGCACCACGGGTACCACCGGCTCTGCTTCGTCGCGGGCCCGAAGGACGCGCCGGACGCCCAGGCGCGGTACTCAGCCTTCGAGCAGGCCGTGGCGGGCAGCCCGGGCAGCTCCATCGACCAGGTAATCCACGGGGACTTCTCGGAAGACAGCGGTATCGCGGCGGCCCGCATCCTGCTCGGCCGCACCGCCTTGCCGCAGGCCGTGGCCTGCGCGAATGACCAGATGGCCATCGGCGTCCTGCGCGAGCTGCAGCGGGCGGGCATCCGGGTCCCGGCGGACGTGGCGGTGACCGGGTTCGACGACGTGTATCCCAGCCGGGTCATCGACCCGCCCCTGACCACGGTCAGCCAGCCGTTCAATGACCTCGGCGGCCGCGCGGCGGTGCGGCTCCTGGCGAGGATCGACGATCCCGCACTGGCGCCGGTGACCGAGGTGCTGCCCACCCAGCTCGTTATCCGCGCCTCTTGCGGCTGCTTACAACCGGGGGACTAGCCCGGGCGGTTCCGCAGAAGGGCCGCCAAGGAAACCGGAAGGGAAAACCCCATGGAACGACACCTGGTCACGAGGACGTGGCGGCAAAGGCGGTCGGCCGGAAGCCGGAGAGGGCGGCGGCTGGCGGCGCTGGCGGCGACGCTGGCCCTCGCCCCGGCGGCGGCGCTCGCCGTGCTGACGAGCGTGGCGGGACCCGCGTCCGCCACGACGGTCCCGGCGCCGCCCTCGGGATGGACGACGGCGTTCAGCGACAGCTTCTCCGGGTCAGCGGGCTCCGGAGCGGACTCCCAGTGGACCTATGACACGGGCACGCAGTACAACGGGAGCGGGTGCGCCGCCAACTGGGGAACCGGTGAGGTCGAGAGCAACACCAGCTCCACCGCCAACGTCTCCGAGGACGGCAGCGGCCACCTGAACATCACCCCGGTGAAGTCCGGCTCGTCGTGGACCTCGGGCCGCATCGAGACGGTCGCCGACAACTTCGCGGCGCCGGCCGGCGGCGAGATGGAGGTCTCCGCGTCCGTCAAGCAGCCGAACCCGTCAACCGGCCTGGGTTACTGGCCCGCATTCTGGATGCTCGGGGCCGGGTTCCGGTCCAGCGGCGCCGGGACCTCCGGCACGATGAACTGCTCGAACTGGCCGTCCGCCGGCGAGATCGACATCATGGAGGACGTCAACGCCCTGTCCGAGCACTCGGGGACCCTGCACTGCGGTACCGACCCCGGCGGCCCGTGCAACGAGACGACCGGCCTCGGCAGCGGGCTCGTGGCGTGCTCTGGCTGCCAGACCGGCTACAACACCTACTCGGTCATCGTGAACCGCACCAACACGAGCGCGGAGTCGATCACCTACTACCTCAACGGAACCGCGTACTTCACCGCTACCGAGGCCCAGGTGGGCACGGCGACCTGGCAGGCCGCCGTGGACCACGGCTTCTTCCTCATTCTCGACCTGGCCATCGGCGGCGGCTACCCGAACGGCGTCTGCGGATGCTCCTCGCCGTCGAGCTCCACCAGCTCGGGCGCCGCGATGAGCGTCGGCTACGTCGCCGTGTACACGACGACCGGGAGCGGCGGCGGAGGCGGCGGCGGAGGGGGCGGCGGTAAGTCCTGCACCACCACCGCGACCTCGGACATCTCCGCCGACTGCTACTCAGCCAGCCAGGGCACGATCAGCGTCACCACCACCTCCGACCCCGACCCGGCCGGCGTTGACGGGAACCAGGCCGCCCAGCTGGCAAACGGCGACTACCTCGAGTACACCAACGTCAGTTTCGGTACCACCGGGTCGACGCAATTCGATGCCCGGGTGGCGTCCGGCGCCGCCGGCGGCGTCAGCGGCCTCGTCGAGGTGGTACTCGACAACCCGGCCAACGCGCCGGTCGGAAGCTTCTCCCTGGCGAATACCGGCGGCTGGTCAACGTGGAAGACGGTCCCGGCCAACATCTCCAAGGTGACCGGCACCCACAACGTGTACCTGGAGTTCGTCTCCGGCGCCGGGGGTAACCCGCCCTTCGTGAGCCTTCACTACGTCAGCTTCCCCGCTACCTGACCCCCACCGCTACCTGACCCCTCACCGCCGGCGGGCAGCCAGCCACGGCTCGCTGCCCGCCGACCGGTCATGCGACGACCCGGTCAAAGGACCACGCTAATGGCGAGCGATGACCGATAC
>Ga0265337_1000657_pt1 | contig 18216 bp, 17 predicted proteins | sample 42122metaG_FD_192441 | JGI IMG/M metagenome (GOLD analysis project Ga0265337, IMG submission 192441) | Rhizosphere microbial communities from Carex aquatilis grown in University of Washington, Seatle, WA, United States - 4-21-22 metaG | ecosystem: Host-associated > Plants > Roots > Rhizosphere >... | reverse complement strand
TTCACCGTCATTGAAAGGGCCGTCATGAAATCTTCCATGCGTATTCAGAGAGACGACTAGAGGGGCTGGGGTTACAGCACAATCGAAAAGACGATCAAGAGAATGATGATGATGCCGATGAGACCCGCGACCCACACTTGAGGCGCCAAGCCCTCGTTGACGGAGACGGCGGGTGCCGCGGCCGGCGGTTCCGCTACGGGAGCCGGTTGCTCGCGCGCCTGCATCTGACTTGCGAACTTCGTGAAGAATTCATCGGCAAGTGCTTTTGCGGCGCCGTCGATCAGCCTCTGCCCGACCTGGGCCAGCCGTCCGCCGATCGTTGCTTTCGCGTCATATTCCAGAAGCGTACCGGAACCGTCCGCAGACAGACGGACTTGTGATTCGCCGCGCGCGAAACCCGCGGCTCCTCCTTGGCCTTCGCCCTTCAGCGTCGCCGCATAGGCGACCCCTTCGGGCGCGGGGGTTTGCTGCAGCTCCACCTTGCCCTCGAAGCGGGCTTTCACCGGCCCAATTTTGAGAGTGGCGCGCGCCTTGAACTGGTTGGGAGAAAGCTTCTCCACCGCCTCGCAACCAGGGATCGCGGCCATCAGCATGGACGCGTCATGGAGCGCCTCCCAGACCTGATCGGGGGCCGCCGGAATCGCATATTTCCCTTTGAAATCCATGAGATGTGTGCCTTCAGCAAATCGGGTTGAGACCGCCGCCGGCCTCCGGCGGGGCGCCGCAGAGCGTCACCAATCGCCATCTTCTCCCTTCTTCACAATTGTGTTAACTTTAAAACAACATCTGGGGGGATGGGGCAAACAGTGGGCGTTGAAACAAAGATTCTGCCGTCTCCGGGAGATGGCGAGGCGGTCGTGCAGGTCACGGGCCGAGTCAAATGGTTCGATTCCGTCAAGGGCTATGGTTTCATCAAGCCGGGCAATGGAATCCAGGGCGATGTTCTTCTCCATCAATCCTGCGTTCGTCAATCCGGCTTCAAGCTGGCGCAGGAAGGCGCGCGCGTCACCTGTGAAGCCGTGCAGCGCCCGAAAGGCTTTCAGGCCATCCGCGTGCTGGAGCTCGACAACAGCACGGCGACGCCGAATGGTGATGGCGCCCGCGAGCTTCATTTTGCCGCGCAAGCGGAAGGTCCGGCCTTCGAAGCCACGGTGAAATGGTTCAACCGCGGCAAGGGCTATGGCTTCGTGTCGCGCGATCCCAATTCGCCCGACGTTTTCGTGCACATGGAGACGCTCCGGCGCTCGGGCATCCGCGAACTCTTCCCCGGCCAGCGGGTCAAGGTCAGGGCGGGGGACGGACCCAAGGGCCAGCTCGCAGCCGAGATCGTAGTGCTCGACTCCTGATTTTTAACGTCGCCACTTGCCTCACGCGACCGCAACTGTAAGCTCCCGACCATGCGCGCCATCCTCGCTTTGCTCTTCTCGTTCGGCTTCGCCGCCGTGGTGTTCGCGGCGGAGATTACGGCCCCGCAACCCACGCTTCCGCAGCAGCCGCTGATCATCGATACGGCCAAAGGGCCGCAGCGCTTCACGGTCGAGATGGCGACGACCTGGGACCAGCAGGAGCGGGGTCTGATGTTCCGCAAATCGGTCGCGCCCAATGCGGGCATGCTGTTCGATTTCGTGAAAGAGGGCGAACAGAATTTCTGGATGAAGAATACGATCGTGCCGCTCGACATGTTCTTCATCAAGGCGGACGGGACAATCGCGCGCATCGCGGCCAATGCGAAGCCCCTCTCGGAAGACAGCATTCCGTCTTATGAGCCGGTGCGGGCCGTGCTGGAGCTCGCGGGCGGCCGCGCCGCCGAAATCGGGGCCAAACCCGGCGACAAGGTGCACGCTGCGATTTTCGGGAACATGCGTTGATCCTGGCTGCCGCTTGAAGACCGTCGGTCCAGCGTGTATCTCCCAAGCTATCGGCCGGGGCGTGGCGCAGCCTGGTAGCGCATCTGCTTTGGGAGCAGAGGGTCGTGTGTTCGAATCACACCGCCCCGACCAACTTTTTACATCCTGGGCCTGCACGCCCATCGCCCTGTCAGCGGGTGTTCCAGTCACGACTTACGCAATGGAGAACGCTCATGGCTGAAACGACGGAGGTGCTTCCCGATTTCGGGGGCTTTGCCGTTTGCTATGACCCGGGTCTGAATCCCTTTTTTAAGGCTATCTTCGTCGAGAATATGCGGATCATCGAATCCTGCGCCGTCGGCAAGACCTTGCTGAAACTGATTTGCGACGCGCTGCCGCGTTTCCGGGGCACGTTCCCGGCAGGCATCAACGTCATGGCCAAGCCGCAAAAGGTCAAATATGTCGAATCGGGGCACGCGCCGATGTTCGGCAAGATCGTGCCGGCGCCCGGCGTGAACAGATATGTGGCGCCCAGAGGCTGCAACCATTACATCATCGGAAGCAGCTGCAATGCCGCGCTATCGACCGAGGATTCCGAGAATGGTCAGGGCAGCGTTTGCGACATGATGTTCACGAATGCGCAGTTCATCACGTCGAAAGGCGAACCGGCGCGCCCGTTCATTGTTCTGGCCCATGAGCTGATACATTCCTATCATTGTCTTTACGGCATCAAGAAGAGCGAGGACGAAGAACTCTGGACAACCGGCATCGGAGCATACGAGAACGAACCGATGTCCGAGAACGTCTTCCGCGACCAGCTCAAATTGCCGCGCCGGGAAGAATATTATTAAGGCGGCAGGCTCAGTCTTCGGATTGGTTCCGAAGCCGGCTCGCCAGAAGGGGAAGAGAATGCTCGCGCGGATTTATCAGCCGTCGAGGACTGCGATGCAGTCGGGCAAAGCCCGCACCAGGAAATGGGTGCTGGAATACGAACCCGAACGGGCCCGCGAGATCGAGCCGCTGATGGGCTGGACGGCGTCTTCCGATATGCGCCAGCAGGTGGCGCTGGAGTTCGACACGATGGAAGAGGCGGTCGCCTACGCCGCGAAGAACCGGATTCCGTATCAGGTTTTCGAGCCGCACAAGCCGGCCCCCAAGACGAAATCCTATTCCGACAATTTCCGCTTCGACCGGAAGATTCCCTGGTCGCATTGAGGCACGGGAAATCGGCGTTCAGAAATGACTGCGTCTGGCGCCCGATTTCTGTATTCTGCTTCTGATACCGGATTTCTGACGTCTGAATTCCGGCGTGCCGATGACCCCGTAGCTCAGCTGGATAGAGCAACAGCCTTCTAAGCTGTGGGTCGCAGGTTCAAGTCCTGCCGGGGTCGCCACTTAAAGCCGAATACGTGAGCGACCATCACAAGGCAAACATCGCCCGCAACCCGGCCTTTGCTCAGTCGTGCCCATTGCGGCGGCTAGCCTTCTCGCGAATGCTCTTCGCAAGAGCCTCGAGTCTGTCGGCGAAGTCTCCGTCGGATTCCGGGCGTGACCGTACCAGGGTGGCCATTCGTTCAAGATCGGCCGCGGTACGGCTCAGGTCCTGTCTGTTCAACGTCCCGTTTCTCAGTGCTGCCGCCATGCCTTCAAGTTCCTTTGCGATTCCACTTAAGAGAGCGGAATAATCCTCATCATCCGGTCCTGCGGCCATGTGCGCCGGGCCTCCCTTTTACGATCGACGTCTTTGCTGATTGATTAGGAGTTGTGCTGCTTTAGCTCGGAGACGGGTGTGGCCCGTTGTCGCGAGAGCTTGAGCGCGACGCCGGGGGCGTCTTGCCGGATTTGCTGAGCGGCGCTCACGAGAAAACCAGAAAGCGCGCACGTGGTGCGGCAGCTTCTCATGTCATTTGCGAGCGCTTCGAACTCAGCAGCTATGTGCTCGTAAAAACCGCCAATTTCCAATTCCGAATGCACGGGTACACGCTTCTCCAGATTCGCGGAGGAGCAATTCCCCAACGCGGAAGCGTTCCTATCTGCAGTCCTCAGCGAAAGCAGCTTGGGAATTACCCTGACGGGCTAAGCCTTACGTGGTTCTACTTATTCCTTGCCGATATTCGAGGTCGAACCCAAATTCACCGCTCCGCTTCAGCTTTCATGATTCACTTACTGTATCGAAACCGCCTAATCGGCCTTCCATCTGTGGAACTTGGGCCCTGAGCGGCCTTGGGCATTCATGCGAGTCATCTTCTGTTCGCACGCGTTTTAATAGATCGGTTCAACAGATCGGAAGGTGCGCAGATGAATGCCGGCGCGTCGGCAGCCCCGCAGGGGCTGCGCGCGGCAATCCTCGCCGCCAGCTCCCCTATCAACCGTGTAAACACGCTCGACAATTTCGCTTAGGGCGCCGTGGGTACGATGGGCCGCGCTCGCATCTCATTCATTGCGCCCGCCTCAGCGGATCGATTGGGAACTCCATGACCAAAATCCCGATGTTACCAAAGGACAACTAAGCTCGGCGGGCATCCTGTTTTAGTATTATGTGTGCGCTTTCTGGATCGGCGCACACTCCCCCCTCGCCCCGCTCCGCAAGGCCGCGGGGCGCTTTTTGTGAAACGCTCAAAGAACACAAAGACATCGCGCAACGGTCACGGCGTGCGCGAGGACATGAAGGCCGCAAGCGCAATCATGTCATCCTGGGAGAGCTTGGCGACAACCGGCTGCATCAGGGCGACCGCGGTGCCGGTCCGTGTCCCATGCTGGATATCGTACAACTGCCGGAAGATGTAGATCGCGCCGCGGCCGGCCAAACCTGGCACATTGCCCACGCCTTTGTAATCGGGGCCGTGACAGATGCTGCACTGAAAGGTCTTGCCATTGCCGCCCGTGGCGGCAAGCGTTTCGCCCGCCTTGATGCTGCCGGTCGGTACATAGGCGATGAAGGGTGAATGAGGGTCGCGAACCTTTGCACCTTCTTCTTCTTCGGGCACTTCGATGATCCGCCGGCCAATCGGCTCCTTCGCCCCGGCGGAGACGAAGCGCATATTGCCTTCACCGACATAGGTCTTGGGCACGGTGTCGGTCTCGACCACCTTAGTCCAAACCGTCTGCTTGATCGAAGAGAAATAATCGGCAGCTGCTTTGACTTCGTCGTCCGTCAGCCCCTTGGAAAACGCGATCATATTGCCTGAGCGCGCCGCGACGGAGCTTTTGCGCGTTCCGTTGCGGAACTGTTGTAATTGCTCCTGGATGTAGCCTGCGGGAAGCCCGGTCAGGTTGGCGGATTCCGGATGGCCGAGACCGTTCGCCAAATGACACTGGTCGCAGGCGTGCACGACCGGCGCCTTGCCGTGCTTTACGAGATCGGGCATGGGCGGATGTTCGCTGGGAAACCAATCCGGCGGGTTGAAGGAATCGCCTACGTCTTTTTCAGTGAAGGTAACGGTGCTGCCCTTCACATGCAGCGGCTGGCTATTGGGCGGAGGCAATTGGAAGCCGGGAGGCGTCGCAGGGTAGGCCCAATCGGGCGGCGCATCCGCGGCAATTCCGGCGACGGGCAGCAGCACCAATATCGACGCGCAAAACCACTGTTTCATGGAATCCTCCGTTGACGGCGGGAGGTATTGGAGGGCCTCCCGCCATGCGTTCGCTTATAGCCGTTCAGGGTGCAATTACCAGAACTTCATAGGTCGATTCGACCGCTTGCGGGCGTCCGCCCGCGGTTGCGGGAGCGCCGAATTTCGCCGCCATGCTGTAGATCCGTCCGGTTGCCGGATCCAGTGTCCCGGTGCGGGTGCCGAGCTGCGTCGTCAGATGCTGGACGACGCTGATATGGGCCGGATCGGCGAAGGAAAGCACCTCCAGAACGCCCGGGGTCCGGCAGGGAATGAAGGCAAGCTTTCGCATCGGATCGAAGATGACCGCGTCGGGTTGGTTCGCGATTTTCAGGGAAGCGACTTCCATACCGTTGTCAGCACGGGTCACTTTCGCCACTCCATCGCACGAGGAAATCAGGAACTTATCGGCGGCGTCATAAGCCAACCCCGTCGGGCCATCGCAATCTTTGAGCTGATAGCGGGCGGTCACCTTTTTCGCCTTGGTATCGATCACCGCGATCTGGTTCTTGTCCTCGATGTTGACGAACACCTTGCCGGCTCCGTCCGGCACGGCAAATTCCAAATCGCCGCCGATCGGAATCGTAGCGACGACTTTCTTCGTGGCCGGATCGATGACGGTCGAGTCGCCGCCATCATGGTTCATTGCAAACACAAGCTTCGTGGCCGGATCATAGGTCGCGCCGTCGGGGTTCTTGCCGCCCTTCAGCGTCGCCACGACCTTATCCGTCGAGCCGTCGACGATCAGAATGTTTCCGGCCCGTTGCGTCACCACGAGCAGCGGCGTTCCTGGAATGGGCAAAGCGATATGGCCCCTGACCGCTGATTTGATTTCGCCAACCTTCCCGGTCTTCACATCGATCGTGGTGGTAAGGGTCGGACGCGCCATGAGGACTTGTCCCTTGACGGGATCGAAGGTGGCGTAATCGAAGCCGCCATCCTGAACCTTGATGCGATCGACGATCTTGTACTGCGGCGCCGCGGCAAAGGCTGCTGCGGACATTCCTACCGAAAACGCTAAAACGGCGACGGAAATCGCTTTCACAGGTTTCCTCCCTTTAGAATCCCGGCCATCGGTTCGGTGGCGGGGTGACAGCCAAATGATGCACATGGAGAGACAGGCAACGCCTCACCGCCTGGCACAGGCGCCCGCGGTGAGGCCGCAACGAACGCACCCGATGTCATTCTGCCGGCCATTTCGCCACCCCCAACACGGGCTCCTCCTCGGTTTCGCGGCTTGATTTGCTGCTCCATAACCAGAATGCCAGCGGCATCACCAGAAGAACGAGCGGCATCTGCACGACCAATCCCGATATGATTGCTATTGCCAGAGGCTGCTGCATCGCAGAACCCTGCCCAAGACCCAATGCCAGCGGCATCAGCGCCAGAATCGCCGCGATTGTCGTCATCGCGATGGGACGAAAGCGGTTAACGCCGGCCTCGACGACGGCCCTGTTGTGCGAAATGCCTTCCCGCGTGAGCAACTCGTATTCGGAGAAGTAGAACACCGCGATTTCGGTGACGATGCCGACGATCATGGTCATTCCCATCATCGCCGAGATATTCAGCTCCACACCCGTCACCCAAAGTCCGATGAACACCGCCGACATGGCGCCAAGCGGCATCGCGATGATCACGACGGCCATCCTCACGCTCTCGTAGAGATAGAGCAGCAGAAAGAATACCAGCGCGAAAGCGGCGGCCAACACCACCAGCAGTCCGCGGAACGCGATCTGCTGCTGGGCATAAAGACCGCCGAGCTGGTAATAGGTCCCCTGGGTGAACAGCCCTGATTTGTCGAGCAGCGCCTTTACGTCAGCAGCCGTCGTGCCCAGGTCGCGCCCAACGATACGCGCCGTCACGGCAACCATCGGCTTGAGATTGTCGCGGGTGATTTCCGGCAGGCCGGTCAGCAGGCTGACATCGGCGACGCGGCTCAACGCCACGAAATGCCCGTCCGGCGCCTCGATTCGGAGCGCCCTTATGTCGTTCGGCGTGGAACGCAGGTTCTGCGGAATCGTGACCCGAACATCGATGCTGCGGTCCACATTGCGCAATTGCGTCGCCACGCTGCCGGTCAGATACGCATTGATTTGGCTCGTGACGGCATCGGGTGTGAGGTCTTCGGCGCCGGCCTTCAGCGGATCGACATGAATGTCCAAGGCGTCGCCCGCGATGATGACGCCATTCTCGATTTCCGTAATGCCGGGGACGGCCTGAATCGCATCGGCGACCTTGGGCGCCAGCGCGAAAAGCACATTCGGGTCGTCGCCATAAATCTGGACCTCGATGGGCTGTGGCACCGCCGTCAGGTCTCCGATCAGGTCTTCCATCAATTGGGCCGTTTCGATGTCCAGGCCGGGCACCACCATCTGGGACTTGGTCCGGATTTCGTTCATCACCTCTTCGATGGAACGCCGCGGCTGAGGTTTCAGGCGAATGAAGATATCGCCCGTGTTCGGTTCGGTAAGGCCGCCGCCAAGCTGCAAGCCTGTGCGCCGGGAATAGGTCAGTACTTCCGGTGTCGCTCGAATGATCTTCTCGACTTGCTGCAGCATCTTGTCCGTGTCCTGCAACGAATTGCCGGCGGGCGCGATGTAGTCGAACACGAATCCGCCTTCATCCATCACCGGCATGAACCCCGTGCCGACATGGGTGTAGGCGAGATAACCGATGGCGAGGAATCCGGCGACCACCGGTAATGCGAGCGCCGGATTTCGCAGCAGCCCCTGAAAGATCCGCCGGTACCCCGACAGCACCCGCCGGAAAATCGGACCGGCGTGGTCCTTGTTCGCCGTCGCCGTCATGAAGAAATCGGCCATCAATGGGATGGCGAAGAATGCGGCGAGGAAGGAAACGATCAGCGATGCCGCCAGAGTCAGCGACAGAGCTTTGAAGAAAGCGCCCGTCACGCCGGTCAGAAAGGCCAGCGGAATGAAGATGATAATGGTCGCCGCGGAAGAACCGGCCAGCGGTTTGAGGAATTCCCAGGTTGCGGCGCGAATTTCTTGCCGCCCTTTCTCCCCCCTGCTGTGCAGCCTTCGTTCGATCTGCTCGATCATCACGATGGCGTCGTCGATGATGAGGCCGATCGCGGCCGCCATGCCGCCAAGGGTCATGATGTTGAAGCTCATGCCGAGCACGGACAGCAGCAGCACGGTCGACGCGAGCACGGCCGGAACCACGATCAGCGTGATGACGGTGATCTTGATGTTGCGCAGGAAGGCGAGCAGCACCAGCCCGGCGAGCGCCACGCCGATGAGGACCGCTTCAAAGACGCTGTTCGCTGAGCCCAAAATAAGCTCGCTCTGGTCGTACCAGTTGCTGATATGGAAATCGCGCGGCAGCTTCGGCGCATAGGAGGCGAGCGTGGACTTGATATCGTTCACGATCTGGACGGTGTTTCCATCCTGCTGCTGTTTCACCTGCAGGATGATGGCAGGCTTTCCGTCCGCCGTGACGATGCCGTAATTCGGCGCCTCGGTCTCGTATACGCGCGCGATGTTGGAAAGATAAATGACACCGCCCGGACCGCTGCCGGGATTGCCGCCGCTACTCGTATGCAGCACGATATTCCGCACATCGGCCGCGGTCTTGAGCTGGTTGTCCGACAGGGTCAGAAGCAGCTTGTGGCGGTCCGCGACCAGACCCACCGCTTCAAGCACATTGGAGCCTTGCAGCGCCTTGTTCACATCGTCCATCGCGAGGCCGAAACTCGCCAGACGCCCCGGATCGACATCGACCCGCACCTCCCGCGGCGCCCCGCCCAGCACCTCGACACGCTGCACGCCCCTGATGGAGGACAGCAGAGGCAGCAACTCGGTTTCCGCAATCTCGCGAACCTTGAGCAGCGGAAGCTTGTCCGAGGTCAGACTGCAGGCGGCGACCGGGAAGACATTGGTATTCATGCGGCGGATGTCGAAGGTGGTGCCCTGTGGCAGGCTGGGCAGGATGCGGCTGATCTCCGCCTGCACCTGCAGAGTCGCCACCGACATATCGATACCCCAATCGAAGTTGAGCGACATTTCCGAGGTGCCGCGGCTTGTCGTTGAGCGCACTTCGACAAGACCCGGAACGCTCTTCACCACTTGTTCGACCGGCCGCGTCACCAGCGTGACCATCTGGTTTGCGGGCTGATCGCCGGCATCGATCGTGATCGCGATGCGCGGAAAGTTGACTTGTGGGAATAGCGCTACCGGCAGATTGAACGCACTGAACGCACCTGCAACCGCGGCGACCAACAACAGGAAGATCAGAGAGCGACGATGCTGCGAGGCCCAAAGGGCGAGATTCATGACTTCGTCTCCTCGACGGGCGTGTCGTCGTCAAGCTCGGTATTGTTGTTCACGACAACCTTGGTGCCGAGAGCCGGATCGACTCCGTCGATCAGCGCCATGTCGTCGGTTTCGACAAGGACTTTCACGTTTTGCTTGTGCGCGGTGTCCTCCGAGATGGTGAAAATGTAAGGGCCGCTTGAGTCCTCCAGCAGCGCTGTGCGTGGCACCAGGATGCCTTGTTTCGGCGGGAGTTCGATGTGCGCGACCAGCGTCGCGCCCAATTCGAGATGGGCGCCTGCCGCCGCCGGAACATCGCAAAGAGCCTTCACCAGATGCGTCATCGGATCGACGCTTGCGCCGACCGATCTGAGTTTGCCCTCGATTGCGTCCCCGCCGAACGTATTGCTGAGCTTGACCGCCGCTCCGGGGGCGAGCTTGGCGGAATCCTCCGGTTCGAGACTGAGCTGAACGGTCAGGTTGGAGCGGCTGACGATGGTCGCGATGGTGTTGTTGGCTTGCACCTTGTCGCCGGGAACGGCCATGAGCCCCGTGACCACGCCATCGAACGGCGCGCGAATGATCTCTTCGCCCGCTCCGGCCCCGATCTTGCTTTGCGCGTCGAGTTGAATCCTGGCGTCTTCGAGGGCCTTTCGGGCTGTCGCGACCTGATCGTTGGTGGCAAGCTTTTCGGCGAAGAGGCGTTCCACGCGCTGCACGTCGCGGGCCGCGAAGTCCGCGGCGGATTTCGCCTGCTCGAACGCGGTCGTATTGGCAGCCGCCGTAACGACGGTGACGATCGGCTGGCCGCTCCGCACCACATCTCCATCGCGAACATTCACGGCCTTGAACACGCCATCGCGCGGAATCTGGATGACGTAGGAATTCTGCGGCGAGGAACTGACGGTGCCATAGGCGACGGCGGTCGGAGACAGCATTCCCTGGGTCACTTCGACGGTCGTTACGGTCGCCGTGCCTTTGATCTCCGCATCGCCGGGAGCGTTCGCGTCGGCCTTTTCACCCGCGCCGAACAGGCCCGCGTAATACCCAATGCCGGCAAGGATCAGAATTGTCGCGAGTACGCTCGCAAGTGTTGTCCATCGGACGAGCGGGCGCTTCATGGCATTGTTTCCTTCATGTCAACGACGGGTTCGATCTGCGTCCCCAGCACGCTGGCAAGTGCGATGGCATCGCTCCACAGGGATTGTTTCAGATCGGAAAGTTCGGCTTGGCGGGTAATCACCGCACTTTGCAATGTGACGGCGGTGAGAGCAGGCAAATCCCCGGCCATATAGGCGCGCTCCGCATTCTGCGCGGCCGTCTCCAACTGGGGGAGGCGCGCCTGCATTTCTGCAATGGCGGCATTCAATTCCTGCATCTCGCTCCAGATGCGCCAGGAATCGCTGCTGGTCTGATCCAGACGCGCCTGATATTCGGCCAGGAGTTGCGCCCTCGTCGTCTTCTGGATGGCGATATTGCCCTGATTATGATCGAAAAGCGGAAGATTAAGCGTGGCGCCAATGCTGACGGCATGGACGGTGCGCCCGATGTCGGAACGGTCTCCCACGGTATCGGAGAGCCTCGTCACCCCAAGCTGAAGGCTCGGGAACTGAGCCAGAACTGCTTCCCGCAAGCTCTGCTCCTGGCTTTCATACCCGGCCTTGAGCGCCAACAAATCCGGGCGCAATTGCGCCACCTTCGCCAGTGCCGCCTCTACGGCTGCCCGATCCATCATATCGGGAAGCCCTAACGGCTTTAAAGTAACATCGACATTTTGCGTCACCCCCAAAAGGGCGCGGATATTGTAGCCGGTTTGCGATTCCATTCTTTGGGCGGCGTGGAGCTGGCTCTCGGCGTCGAGCAATGCCGCGAGATCGGTTCCGGCTGCATCGAAGGTTATGTCTCCGGACTGGAGTGCCGAAGCGGATCTGTCAGCCTGTGCGGCATAGCGTTGCTCCGCCGCGGAATAGAGGGCGCGCTTTTCCGATGCACTGGCGCCGGTCACATACAATGTCCGCGCCTGCGAAACGGTCTGCCACTCTTGCCACAGAACATTCAGCTTGGCTTGATCGCGTGCCGCGTTTGCCGATCCGACTCGCGCATCCTTGGTAATGATGTTTTGGACGTCGTAAGACAGGCCGAAGCTGAACCCCGGTCCGGGTTTTTCCCCGTCTTGGCCTGGCGGTGGTGTCTGATTGGTTGGAAATATCAGTTCGCTGGTGAGTTCGGGGTTCGGCAGAATACCGGCCTGAAAGGCCTGCGCATCGGCGACGCCGGCTTTGAACCGGGCCGACTTCAGGTCCGGATTGTTGATGACCACGATCGTCGCCAACTGGTCCATGTCCAATGGCTGACCGCCCTGAACCGGAAGATGATCCAGAAGATCGGGTTTTTCCGGCAGCGGAAGCGGTGAATAGGTTTCGCAGCCGGCAAGCGAGAACGCCATTGCGCTCCCTGTCAGAAAGGTTTTCGCGGCGCGAGTGTTCGGTGGCCAGCGCATGCGGCATCCCTGGTATGTTAATCGTGACAATCGATCGGCGTTCCCATTTATGCGGCACAGGCGCCCACTGACACCCGCAACGACAAAAAATGGTCGCCGCGAAGCGTGGGAACGTTTCCTGGTACAGTAACGATACCACCCGCAATACACCTGCGCAGGCTAGCAAATCCAACATTGGAGCTACATCGTCATTAGATTGGGATTTGGTAACGTTGCCTGCGCGCCACTCGGGCGATTGTACGCCGTCGCTTTCGGGTGACGTCGCGCATTACGTAATAGGCGGATCGGTTTGCGATTCCTCCTTATAGAGACGGATGCTGCGCAATGGCGGGTCGATAGCGAGTTTTTGAAGCCGTTCTGCTTCTCTGCACGCGCGCTCGGGAGAAATGGCTCGCCTTGCTCTTGCCGGGCCAACGCCGCCTAGGCACGCCTGAATATGATAGTCAGATTGTTGGCAGGCATTAACATCACTTCATGCAGCGCAAAGCCTGATTTGTCCGCCAAAGGCACCATTTCAGTCTCAAGACAGCGCACGCCCCATCTCGAATCGCGGGTCCGGAGCCCCTCGTCGAAGGACTGATTGGAGGGCGCGGTATGCACGCCGTTCCTTTTGAACGGCCCATAGAGAATCAACGGCATCGTATTGGCGAGGGTCCGGGAGGCACCGGCGAACAAGCCCTCCGCGGCCTGCCATGGAGCAATGTGGATCATGTTGCAGCACAATATCGCGTCTGCGGACGCAACCGGCCAATCGGGTTGGCACACATCCAAGACGATCGCGGGGCGGATGCGCGAACAACCGGAATTGCTTGCGTGGGCGTCGATATCGGCAAGCGCGCCGGGGTTTAGCTCGCTCGGCTGCCATTCCCAGCCGGAAGAAAGACGGGGCGTGATGAAGGCCGCATGCTCGCCGCTGCCGCTTGCGATCTCGAGCAACAGTCCCGCTTCCGGCAACACCCGTTGCAGGACAGCCAGAATCGGTTCCCGGTTGCGCAGTGTCGCCGGCGCATAGCGAAGCAAGCGATCGCCGGCGGTCTCCATGTTGGGGCTCCCTCTTTGTTCGCTGTGTCACTCGGCCGTCAGCGTGTACCGCTCGACCACGCTGGCATGGATCATACGAGCATGCAGGGTCAACAGCACGAGCCGCGCATCCAGCCCATAACCCGTCTCGAGCGCGTCAACCAAACGTTCTTCAACGCTTCCGGTCTGGTCGGCACCGTTCGATTGCGTGAAGACCTCACGTCCGAGCACGCAATAGGCCAGGAGTTTCACAGCGGCCGCAAAGGCGAGAGGATCCGGAGTTCGTCCGGGGCTCGCTTCCTTCAGCCGCTTCAGCGTCGTCAGCTTCACCGCTTCCGGCACGCCTCTCGGATTGAGGCCGGCCGCTCGAAACGCCCGGTCAAGGCTTAGCAACTCCTGGGAACGGCCAAAAATCCCGAACATTTTGGTTCCGATGAGCGAGGCTTGCAGCTCTCATTCTACCGGGACGAGGCGGCATTGCCATGCATCTGCCGGCGGCAATCGACGCGCGGTGCGGGGCTCTATACTGTCGATGTTGCCGATGAAAACCTGCTCAGGATTCCCGTGACCGTGCAAACCGAAGCAATCGATATTTTTGCATTCGACAACAGCTATGCCCGGCTGCCCGACCGCTTCTTTGCCCGGCTCAATCCCACACCGGTCCGCGCGCCGCGTCTCATTCGGCTGAACGAGACGCTCGCCTTTCATCTCAACATCGATCCTGCATTGCTTTCCACACCCGAGGGAGTGGAAATTCTCGCGGGCAACCGCGTACCCAGGACCGGCGAGCCGCTCGCCATGGCTTATGCCGGCCATCAGTTTGGCAACTTCGTGCCGCAGCTCGGCGATGGACGCGCCATCCTTCTCGGCGAAATCATCGGCCGTGATGGTGTGCGCCGCGACATCCAATTAAAGGGGGCCGGCCCGACGCCCTTTTCCCGTCGGGGAGACGGACGCGCAGCTCTGGGGCCGGTTTTGCGTGAATATATCGTCAGCGAGGCAATGGCGGCGCTCGGAATCTCGACGACTCGCGCGCTCGCCGCCGTGACCACCGGCGAGACCCTGTGGCGCGAGACGCCGGTGCCCGGCGCGGTACTCACCCGCATCGCATCCAGCCACATCCGTGTCGGCACGTTTCAGTTTTTCGCGGCTCGCCAGGATCTGGATGCAGTTCGCCGCCTCTCCGATCACGCGATCGCGCGACATTATCCCGAAGCCGTCGAATCCGAGAACCGCTACCGCGCCCTTCTCGAACGTGTGATCGCGCGGCAGGCCGATCTCATCGCGAAATGGCTGCTGGTGGGCTTCATTCACGGCGTCATGAACACCGACAACATGTCGATAGCCGGGGAGACCATCGACTACGGCCCCTGCGCCTTCATGGATGCCTATCATCCGGCGACGGTTTACAGCTCGATCGATGAGATGGGCCGTTACAGCTACGCTAACCAGCCGCGCATCGCACAATGGAATCTCACGCGTCTCGCAGAGGCGCTTTTGCCTCTGCTTGCGGAAGATCAGGATGCGGCGGTCAAAGCGGCGCATGAGGCGCTCAACACATTCAATGCGCGCTTCGAAGCGGCCTATGTGACGGGGCTGAGAGGTAAGCTCGGCCTGCTCCGGCCAGATGCGAGCGATTCCGCGCTGGCCCAGGACCTCCTTGATTGCATGGCCCGCAACGGCGCCGACTTCACGCTGACCTTCCGGTTTCTGTGCGACGCGTCCGAGAAACCCGACGCTGAAGCGTCCGTGCGGAGCCTCTTTGCCGAGCCCGCCGAATTCGACGCATGGGCCGCCAAATGGCGGCAAAGGCTGGCGGAGGAGGGCGGCGATCCAACGATCCGCAGGAAAGCGATGCAGGCCGCGAACCCGCTATTCATTCCGCGCAACCATCTGGTGGAGGAGGCGATACGTGCCGCCGTGGACGACGGGAATTTCATCCCCTTCGAGACTTTGACGATGGTGCTCTCCGCGCCCTTCGAGGATCAGCCGGATTTCAGCCGTTACGCCGATCTGCCGCGTCCCGAGCAGGTCGTGCATCAGACGTTCTGCGGCACATAATAAAAGCGCTAATCCACGATGTGATACACGGGCGCCTTCTCCATTTCCCATTTCCCGGAATGCCGGTCATAGCGGGATAGGGTGAAGCAGTGCCAGTCGGTATCGTCGAGCTTGGGATGATCGGCGCGATAGTAATATCCCGGCCAGCGCGTTTCCTTGCGGAACATCGTGTGCTGCGTCACGGCCTCCGACGCCAGGACCCGGTGCTGAAGCTCCCAGGCCCGCTGAAGCTGATGAATGTCTTCGGCGCCGAGATGGTCGAGGTCCTCTTTCAACATCTTCAACAATTCGAGGCCGCGGGTGAGCAGCGGTTCGTTCGTCGTGTAGAAGGCGCCGATGCCACCGACATACTCATCCATGATCTTCTCAAGACGCTGAAGGCCATGGATCGGCAAAATGTAGCTGGGTGAAACGGTGCCCGCGACGATCTCGTTGCGGCCAACCCGATAGGTCTCCAGGGGTTGGTAGATCGTCTTCTTGAAATCCTCGTACTCCGCCTCACTGACCTGAGGCTGCTCCTTGCCCAGACCGTTCACGTAATTGACCGCCGCCTTTGCGGCGATCCGGCCCTCGGTGAAGGATCCCGACGAAAATTTGTGGGCGGTGCCGCCGATGGTGTCGCCGGCGCCGAACAATCCGTCGACGGTCATCATCCGATTATATCCCCACTGATATTCGGCAGGGGCGTAGTCCGAGGGTCCGCTCGCCCATGCGCCGGAGCAGGTGGCGTGAGAGCCCATAACGTAAGGCTCCGACGTGGTCAGCTCGGGATTGGTATGTTTGGGATCGATGTTCTGCGAGGCCCACACGACCGCCTGTCCGATCGTCATTCCGAGGAAGTTCTCCCAGCCGATCGTCTCCTTGTGCGGGTCCTGAAACGCCTTCGTCGTCACCATGCGGATTGGGCCTCTGCCGGCTTTCACCTCTTCGAGAAGGGCGTGGTTGCGCAAGCAGGTCGGCACCGGGTGATGATTGACGTAATCGCCAACCATCTGCTCGATCGAATCGCGCCAGAAGGCCTCGTAATCCTGCCCGTAAGCGTTCTCGGTGTAGGTCTTGAGATGCAGGAAATACGCCCCCACCGGACCGTAGCCGTCCTTGAAGCGGGTGAGGACGATCCGGTTCTCCATCTGTGTCATCTTGGCGCCGGCGAGGATCGGTAGAGCGTAGGCAGAGGCGCTGCTCCATGGCGCGTACCAAGTGCGTCCCATGCCTTCTCCAACCGAGCGGGGCTTGAAGATGTGCGACGCACCGCCCGCGCACACGATGACCGCCTTGGCGCGGAAGACGTAGAAATCCCCGGTGCGGACGTTGAAGCCGACGGCCCCGGCGACGCGGTTGGACTTCGTCTTGTCCATCAGCAGATGCGTCACCATGATCCGATTGTAGACTTCGGTGGCGGCCTTGCGGGCTGCCTCGGCGACGATTGGCTTATAGCTCTCGCCGTGGATCATGATATGCCACTTGCCTTCGCGCTGATACCGCCCGGTTTCCGGGTTTCTCATGATCGGAAGGCCCCACTCTTCGAATTTGTGCACCGTGGCGTCGACGTGCCGGGCGATGTCGTAGCCGAGGTCTTCGCGGACGAGACCCATGAGGTCGTTCCGGGCGTAGCGGACATGATCCTCGGGCTGGTTCTCGTTCCACTGCATGCCCATGTAGCAGTTGATCGCATAGAGACCCTGGGCAACGGCGCCGCTGCGCTCGATGTTCGCCTTTTCGACGCAAACGATTTTCAGGTCGCGCCCCCAATACCTGGATTCGTAGGTGGCCCCGCAGCCGGCCATGCCGCCGCCGACGACCAGAATGTCCGAATCCACGAAAACCGTTTTCCTGCGCGTAAACAGCCCCATCAGACCGCCCACCGCTTCAGCCGATCCGGCGTCAGCGCGGGCAGGCTGCCGACGTTCAGCGCATCGGGTTCGTGCGCAAGTTCCTGGGATTTCATGGCGTCCGGGCTCGGCGCGTCGTAATCGGCAGGCGACTTGATCGATCCCCATGGCGTGGTCCTGATCGGCGAAACGAAATCCTTTTCGCGGCCGTCACGAAACTTGATCTTCCAGGAAATGGTGGCTTTCTCTTCTTCGCGGAGCACGCGGACACTGTGGCCCAACGGCGCAAAATCGGCATAACCGCGTACGTCGATCGCGTTCTGGGGACACGCTTTCACGCAGGAATAGCATTCCCAGCACATATTGGGTTCGATGTTGAAGGCACGGCGATAGGTCGTATCGATGTGCATGATGTCGGACGGGCAGATATCGACGCAATATCCGCAGCCGTCGCACCGAGTCATATAGACGAATGTCGGCATGATCTTCCGTTGGCTCCTGAGACCGATGAAGAGGCGTGTCAGTAGTGGCGAGGCTGGCGGCGCGCGCTGCCGAATATTTCCGGCTTGTCGGCTTTGCGGGGCAGATTGCTTCTCGAACCGTTGGCTTCGGAAACCCGCTTTTGGAAGGCGGCCGCGGGCTTGAAGAACATATGCGAGAACTTGGACCACGGAACGGAGCCGAACAGCACCGTCGTTGCGATGAGATACAATCCGAGGAATATTTCCGTCCACGGATTGCCCGCCGCCTGCAGATACGCCCAGACGAGGCCCAGCGTCACGCTCGCGAGAAGCGAGAGGATGAACAGGTCGGCGCGCACGATGCGGAAGGGCGAATTGCCTTCGGCGGCGACATCGACCCGGATGAAGAACCAGAACCAATAGCCGCCGAGGCAAACCATCGCGCCCCCGATGTACCATAGTCCCGGCAGGATGGCCGGTGCCGGAACAGCCGGCGTCGGGTACCAGAGCACCATGATGGCGGTCGAGATCACATAGGCGAGGAACCCGTACATCGTCAGAAGATGGGCGATCCTGCGCCTCGGGTTGCAGAATTCGCCCGACGTCAGGC
>Ga0265337_1000656_pt1 | contig 18221 bp, 22 predicted proteins | sample 42122metaG_FD_192441 | JGI IMG/M metagenome (GOLD analysis project Ga0265337, IMG submission 192441) | Rhizosphere microbial communities from Carex aquatilis grown in University of Washington, Seatle, WA, United States - 4-21-22 metaG | ecosystem: Host-associated > Plants > Roots > Rhizosphere >... | reverse complement strand
TTTTTGCCGCTCATCGCCATGATTAGTCAAATGAGTGGTGGTTGATTGAAATGAATGGATGCACATGACGGATTTTTCACATTTTTTAATCGCCCTGTTTTGGTGCACGGTTTTGTTTCTGCTGCCGGGCGGCGCCTTCGCGGTGCTGATGCATTTTCTGCTCTCGCTGCCGATGCACCGGCGCGACCGCGCCCTGTTTTTTCTCGATCTGCTGGAAACCGTCCTGCAACGCGGCCAGCCGGTGGAACAGGCCATTCTTGCCGCCGCGGAAAATCACGACCGCGCCATCGGCGTCCACTTTTACATGGTGGCCGCGCACATCGAAGGCGGGGACAGGCTGGGCGAGGCGCTCGGGAAAGTCCCGGGCTTCCTGCCGCCGCAAATCACCGCCATTCTGCGAACCGGCGAAAAACTCGGCGACCTGAAAAAAGTCCTGCCCGCCTGCCGCGAAGTGCTGCGCATCGCGCCCGACACCGTCCGCTGCACGATGCACTACATGGTGGCCATCCTTCTGCTGTTTGCGCCGGTCGCCTGCTTTATGATCAGCCTGCTGTCGGTGTTCGTCGTTCCCAAATTCAAGGAGGTGGCCGCCGGCATGGGCGTCCAAATTTGGCCGTTCACAGTATTCGTCTTTGCCCTCAATGATTCTCACGTCCTAATCGGTTTTGAAATCCTGGTGTTCTTGGCGCTGATGACGGTGGCGGTGCTTTACATCGGCGGGCCGGGCTTTGTCCGCTGGTTTCAATTCCGCAGTGTTCCGGTCGTGGACTGGATTGCCTGGCGCATTCCGTGGAAACAGAAAAAATTGCAGCGGACCTTCTCCGCCATGCTCGCCGTGCTGCTGGACGGCGGCGTGCCGGAACCCGTGGCGGTGTGGCTGGCGGGCGATTCCACCGCGAATGAAATCTGCCGCCACCGCGCACGGCGCGTCGTCGCCGCGCTCGAAAAAGGCGTCAAGCTGGACGAGGCCGTCCGCGCGTTCGACGACACCGGCGAATTTCACTGGCGGCTCACGAACGCCACGCACGCGCGCGGCGGATTTTTGAAGGCGCTGCGCGGCTGGCACGAGGCGCTCGACGCGAAGGCGTTTCAGCAGGAGGAAGTCGCCACCCACGTCCTCACCAGCGGACTGGTCATCCTGAACGGCTTGGTGGTCGCGCTGATTGCCACCGCCACGTTCGGCATGTTGGTGATGATTTTGAAGGGAATGCTGGCATCAGAATGAAAACAAAACTGTCAGAACCGTTTCGCAAAGGTTCCCGCTCCCGGCGCGGATTCCTGATGATGGATTTGGTCGTCGCCATGGCAATTCTCTCGCTGGCGATTGTGCCGCTGGGATTTTCGTCCGCGCGCGAACGGCAGGTCCTGAAAATTGAGTATCTCCGCAGCGTCGCCAATGAAATCGTGGACGGTGAAATGGAAATCCTCGCCGCCGGCGACTGGAAGAATTTTCCGGACGGCTCGCAAAATTATTCTGTCCATGCCAACGCCGCCGCCAGCCTGCCGCCAGGACATTTTCAACTGGCCAAAATCGGAAACCACCTGCGCCTGGAATGGACGCCCGACAAGCGCCAGGGCATCGGCTCGGTCGTCCGCGAAACCACCATCAAATGAAACTGCATCGCTACAATTCGCGTTCGCGCGGCAGATTGGGAATGATGCTGCTGGAGTGCCTGGTATATATTGCCGTGTTTGCCATCCTGCTTGGCGGTGCGACGACGGTGTTTTACTTTTGCTGGGACCACTCGGACGCGCTGATTTGCGCGGCGGACGACATCGCCTCCACCTTGCACGCGGGCGAGCGCTGGCGTGCCGACGTGCGCGCCGCGACGGGCAAAATCACTGTTGAAACCACCGCGACGGGCGAGGCGATGCGGATTCCCGAAGGCGCGCGGGAAGTTTCCTACCGGTTCGAGTCCGGTGAAGTCCGCCGCCAGTTTTCCGCGTCGGCCAAACCGCTGTTGTTGCTGGCGAATGTCAAAACATCGCAAATGCAAATGGACACTCGGGGCGCCGTGAGCGCATGGCGCTGGGAATTGGAGATGTTCCCGCACCGCAAGGAAACGCATCTGCCGCTGCGGTTCACGTTCGAGGCTGCGGCACAGTCAAAACCATGAAAATTCAACGCGAACATTTTTTCCGGGGAAGCGAGCGCGGCATGGCGACTCTTATTTTCATCGTGCTGCTGTCCATCATGCTGGTTCTCGTCATGGCGGAGAGCAGCGCGCTGTTTCATCTGCACCGCGAGATGCAACTTCTGGAGCAGCAGCAGATCAAACGGCTGAACGCTTCGCAGACCAATTCAATCGGCAGGGCCGGGCTGCCGCTCGGCCAGGACGCGCAGCAGCGCGTCCCTGCCAAATCTGGGGATTCAAAATGAACGCCGCCGCCGCCAAAATCCAGATGCTCAAAAGCTCGATGCAATGCTTTGCGTTCGGGCTGCTTGGCTTGTTGCCAATCATTGGGCTGCCGTTCGCACTCGCGGCGCTGTGGATTGCAGGCCGGGTTCGGGTGTCGGAAAAACAACTGTGGAATGCGGCGCGGCCCTATCGAATTTGGGGTGTGGTCTGTGCCGCAGCCGGAACTATTCTATGGAGCTTCATACTGATGCTGATTATTTACAGCGCAACTTCCAATCCCAACGGTTCGGGAAATCATGGCTATTACGGCGGCGACGATTAAATTTTTCAAGCCTTCGGCAGTTTCTCATCCACCATTTCACACAGGACGTGATAAAGCAGTTTCTGCGCTTCCTGGATTCGCGCCGTGTTGTTTCCGGCCACGAGCAAATCAACCGTCGCCGAGCCCTTGGTGAAGCCTCCGTCCCGGCCGAGGAAACAAATACTTTCGATGCCTTTGCGCTTTGCCTCTTCCAGCGCGCGCAGAACGTTTTTTGATTTGCCGCTGGTCGTGAACGCGATGACTACGTCGCCCTTTTGGCCGAGACCCCAGATTTGCCGCGCGAAGATTTCGTCGGCGCTGTAATCGTTGCACACGGCGGTCATGAATTCGCCGTTGGCCGTGAGCGAGATGGCCGGATAGGGCCGGCGGTCGTCCTGGAAGCGGCAGAGAAATTCCGTTGCGAAGTGCGTGGCGTCCGACGCGCTGCCGCCATTGCCGCAGACGAGCAGCTTGTGGCCGGAAGTCAGGCAGGCCAGGACCATTTTTGCCGCGCGATTCAGCGGCTCTTCCAAAGCCGTCAATCCACGAAATGTCGTGACGGCATCTTCAATCGCCTTTTGCAAATGTGCCATGCCCACAGCCTAATTGTTGGCCGTTGAAAGAAAAGGCGAAATCCCAACACCAAACTTGAGCTTTTCGCCGGGCGGGTTATTTTCTCTTCATGCCGATTTACGAGTTTCATTGTGAGAAGTGCGAGCGCGACAGCGAAATCCTCGTCCGCTCCAGCGACTGGAAGGGCACGGCGTGTCCGCATTGCGGCTCAAAGAAATTGTCCAAGAAATTTTCCACGTTCGCTTCGGCTAACGCCGGTTCCACTGACGCGGCATCGTCCGGCAACGGCGGCGACGGACATTGTTGCGGTGGCGGCTGCCACTGTCATTGAATTGTAGCGGCGGTCTATGACCGCCGTTATTTAGACGACGCAATTTCAGCCGTAGCGGAACGGTTTTGACATCGCAAATGTGTTTGGCAAATGCCGGATTTCGCGCACCTCGCCGTCTGCCAGCAAAACCTCCACGATGTCGAACCGGATTTTCACCGGCGGATTTTTCAACAGCCGCAAATAATCCAGCGCCGCGCGAGAAAGCCGCCGTCGCCGGGTTGCGTCCACCGCCGCCGCCGGGCGTGTCCAATCCTCGGACGAGCGCGCCTTGACCTCGACGAACGCGAGGCAGTCGCCGTCGCGGAAAATCAAATCAATCTCACCACGCGGCGAGCGGAAATTGCCCGTCAGAAATTTCAGGCCGAGCTTTTGCAGGTGCTTTTTCGCCGCGCGTTCGCCGAGTTCGCCGCGTCTCAGATGCTCCGGCTTATCCTTGCCGGCGAGCCGCGTTTTGATCTTTTCCAGCAGATTCATTTGGTTACAAGCAACCCCTCACCCGTCGCTCCGCGCCACACTCTCCCCGTCGGACGGGGAGAGGGCCGGGGTGAGGGGCGCTGAATTTTCTGTGTTCAATCAGTGTTTATCCCTGTTCATCCGTGGTTAAAAAAGTTTCAACTCTTGCAGTTTCAACGGCGCGAAGCTGCGGCGATGAATCGGACAGGGGCCGTGCGCCGCAATTGCCGCCAGATGCCGCGCCGTGCCATAGCCTTTGTGCCCGGCGAAACCGTAAGCCGGCCATTGCCGGTCGAATTCCAGCATCAGCCGGTCGCGCGTGACCTTGGCCAGCACGCTCGCGGCGGCGATGGAATAACTCCGCGCGTCGCCCTTCACGATGGCGGTTTGCGGCACGCGCATTGTTTTGACCGGGCGGCCATCCACGAGCGCGTGCTGCGGTTGTGGATTCAATTTGGCCAGCGCGGCGTTCATTGCGCGGTGCGTCGCCTGCAAAATGTTGATTTCGTCAATCACCGCCGCGTCCACCCCGGCGATGCCGAATTCGATTTCGCCGCAGGCGATGATGATGGCAAAGAATTTCTCGCGCTGCAATTCGGTGAGTTGCTTGGAATCGTTCAAGCCTTCGAGTTCGCGCGGCAGACCTGCTTTTCCCCACTTCGCCGGCAGGATGGCGGCGGCGGCGACGACCGGCCCGGCGAGCGGCCCGCGTCCGGCCTCGTCCACGCCAGCGATGCGCGTCAGATTCTTTTGCCAAAGCGTGCGCTCGAATTCAAAGCGGTCAAAAAGTTTGGCGGCCATTTCTTTGTTTCGAGCCTAGCGTCTTTTGCCGCATTGTCAGCCTGATTTGTTCGATGGCGAGGCAATTTCTTTTTTTCAAAAAATCTGTGTTTCATCCGTGTTTCATCTGTGGCTAAAATGGCGGCATGAAAATCGAATCCCTACACATCAATATGCGTGTCCGCCATCCGCAATATGGCACTGGCACGGTCAAGACGGTTTCCGAAGTCACGGCGGACATCCAGTTTGACGACGGCAGCCGGCGCGCGGTCGCACCGGAACCGAGCGGTCTTGAACCCGCCGAGCCGCAGTTGGCGGTCGCCGGCTTGAGCGTGCCGCTGAAACAATTCATCGGGGAGACGCTGGATGAGGCGGTGCGGAAGCTCGGTCTGGAAAAGCCGGATTCAGTTGTGGAAAAACTCGGCGCACGCTGGCATGGCGGCAAACTGGTTTTGCATCCGGCGGACCCGGCGTTGCAGACGAAGGAGGTTCCGCTGGAAACTTTCTTCCACAAAATCGTGATGGTGCGGAACAACCTCCGTGTGCTGGAACAGAAAATCAACGCGCACGAGAAGCTGACCGACGGCGAGAAGGTGGAGATGCAGCAATACATCACGCGCAGCCAGGGCTCGCTGACCACATTCAACGTGCTGTTCCAGGAAAAGGAAGACCAGTTTTGAAGCATGACCCAACGGCGACAGTTGAGTTGACCGGGAAAACTTGAATTGTTTTTGGTTCCGGCTAATCTGATGGCGTGGCGCGCTTAGCTCAGTGGTAGAGCACTTCATTCACACTGAAGGGGTCGCAGGTTCGAACCCTGCAGCGCGCACCAGCCTTCGCTGCCGCGAAGCAAGAGCGAGGTTGCCGCGCCGAAGCGCAGCGACGGCGGGCCATTAAGCGCAACAACGGCTGCGAGCTTTGGCTCGGCAAGCCAAGTCACTACTCCGCAACTTTTTCCCTCCATCGGAGTTTGAACCAATGAACCGTGAAATCAACATTTTCGAATCGGAGGGAATCATGCGTAAATTTTGCGTCGTTTTAATTGCCGCTGGCTGCGCGCTGGCTTATGCCGTGCGCGCGCAGGACACCAACGCGCTCAAGACCCAGATCGGGCTTTTTGAATCGCAGACCGGGGTGGTCATCATCAAGGGCTTCGGCCAGGTCGGGTCGGTTTCCACCAGCGCCGCCGTTATTTCCGTGCGCTGCAAGGAATCCTCAAGTGCCGCCACCGGCCACAAGGATTATGGCATTGCCGCTGTAATTGAGGCGAACCAGGAACGGAGGGTGGCCATTGTGGATTATGACGAACTGGACTCGCTGCTCAACGGCATGGATTACATTGGCAAAATGACCTACAGCGTGACTTCGCTGCCGGGTTTTGAGGCGACCTTTACCACCAAGTCCGGCCTTCAGTTGATCGCTTTCGGCAACAAGCAGCAAGGCGGCATCCGGACGTTTCTGCAATACGATGACGGCCCCAGAATTCCGCTCGCGTCGGATCAATGGACTCAACTGGCCAAGCTGATCGAACAGGCAAAAGCCACGCTCGATTCGTTAAGAACGCCCAAGTGACTTTTGCAGCACCGTGTCGCGCTGCGCCCAGTCGGGATTCGGGTGCGGATAATCCAGATTGTAATGCAGCCCCCGGCTTTCGGGCCGCATCGAGGCGCAGCTCACAATCAATTCCGCCACCGTCGCAATGTTGCGCAATTCCAGCAGGTCGCTCGTCACGATGAAATTCCAGTAATACTCCTGAATTTCCTCCTGCAAATTGGCGATGCGCTTTTGGGCGCGCGCCAGCCGCTTGTTCGTTCGCACGATGCCGACGTAATCCCACATCAGCCGCCGGATTTCATCCCAGTTGTGCGAAACGACGACGAGTTCATCCGGATTGTGCGCGTCACCGGATTGCCACAGCGGAATTTTCAAATCAATTTTCTCCGGCGGAACTGAAGCGATTTTTTCCGCCGCGCGATGCGCGCAAACCAGCGCCTCCAGGAGCGAATTGCTCGCCAGCCGGTTCGCGCCGTGCAGACCCGTGCAGGCCACTTCGCCGACGGCGTGAAGTCCGGTAATGCCTGTTTCGCCGTCCACGTTCGTTACTACGCCGCCACACTGGTAGTGCGCCGCCGGCACCACCGGAATCGGCTCCTTGGTGATGTCAATGCCGTAACGCAGGCACGTCTGGTAAATGTTCGGAAACCTTTCGATGATAAATTTCGCGGGTTTGTGCGTGATATCCAGCAGCACGCAATCCGCGCCGGATTTTTTCATCTCGCTGTCAATCGCGCGGGCCACGATGTCGCGCGGCGCGAGCGATTTCAGCGGATGATAGGCGTCCATGAACTCGATGCCGTCAGCTGTTTTCAGCACGCCGCCTTCACCGCGCACCGCTTCGCTGATGAGGAACGATTTCGCCTTCGGATGATACAAACATGTCGGATGAAACTGGACGAACTCCATGTCTGCCACCTCCGCACCCGCGCGATACGCCATCGCCACGCCGTCGCCGGTCGCGATGTCGGGATTCGTCGTGTAAAGATAAACCTTGCCACAGCCACCCGTCGCCAGCAGTGTCACCGGCGCGGCGAAGGTCCAGACCCGCCCCGTTTTCTTCTCAAAAACATAGGCGCCGAGACAGCAGTTCTCGCCGGCGTGACCGAGCTTCCGGCTGGTGATCAAATCAATCGCGATGTGGTTCTCGAAAATTTCGATGTTCGGCTGCCGTGAAACCGCGTTGAGCAACGCGCGTTCGATTTCGCGCCCCGTCACGTCCTTTGCGTGTAAAATGCGCCGTTTTGAGTGGCCACCTTCCCGGCCCAAATCCAGTTCCCGGCCGCCGTCCTCGCCCGGCGCGTCGCGCTCGGAAAATTTCATGCCAAGCTCGATCAATTCCTGAATCCGCGCCGGGCCTTCCTCGACGATGGTGCGGACGACGCTCTCCTTGCACAGCCCCGCGCCCGCCGCAAGCGTGTCGCGCACGTGCGACTCGAACGAATCCTCCTTGCTCGTGACCGACGCGATGCCGCCCTGCGCGTAATTCGTGTTCGACTCCGCGCGGTCCTTTTTCGTGACGATGGCCACGCGCCCGCGCGGCGCGACCTTCAGCGCGAACGAAAGTCCCGCGATGCCGCTGCCGAGAATGAGATAGTCAAATTGTTTCACTGAATGAGAAAATTAACGCAAAGATGCGAAGGTGCGAAGGCAATTTATCTTACGAAATAAATCTAATTCCCTCCAACTGACCAAACATTGGAACCAGTAATCAATCGGCGGGTGTTAGTATCAACAACCACACGATAAAGATCGCCGTCCCAGCCGTCTTCAGCCAGCCAAGAAACGGTCACGATATTTGAAACGCAAGTTGTCTTTTCATCAACAAACCATTTGTAGTGCCGCCAAGGAACAACAGATGAAAGTGGATAAAGTTCAGAAATTGAATGGCCACCTTCGAGAAGCTGGCAAAATAGACGGCCATCTGAATTTTTTGTAATCTCTAATCCCAAAGAACTGTTTGGAATCGAGAAAAATGACATGGCTTGCTGGCGGGGAGTGTGAACAATTAGGGAAACAAGAACGGCAAGCAGCGCCAAAACCACGACAAGCGCTAAACTTGCTTTAATTTTACCCATATAAGACGGACAAGATATAATAGCGCATTGTTCGAAATGAGTCAAAGTTGTGCGTTGTCAACCAATCGTATTTTGCCGATGAACACCGCCAGCGCCATTTGCGCGCCGCGCTTCACCTGGGCGACCGGGACCAGCGTTTCGGGATCGAAAAACTCCACATAGTCCAATCGGGCCAGCGGAGCGGCGGTGATGAATTCTTTCAGGTCGGCCTTCAGGCGCGCTGGGAAGACCGGTTTCTTTTTCACGGCCAATCTTGCCGCCTGCAAGGCGTGAACAAGAATGACCGCCTGCGCCCGCTGTTCTGCGTCAAGAAACTTGTTCCGCGAACTCATCGCCAGTCCATCCGCTTCGCGCAGCGTCGGCGCGACGATGATTTTCACCGGAAAATTCAAATCGGTGGCCATGCGCTTGATGATGGCCGCCTGTTGAAAATCTTTTTGGCCGAACACCGCCACGTCCGGCAGGACGAGGTTGAACAGCTTGGCCACCACCGTCGTCACGCCACGAAAATGCGTTGGCCGCGATGCACCCTCCATCGTGCGCGACAGTTCTTCTTCGACGACGTATGTGCTGAAGCTGGTAGAGACGGCGCGCTGCGCCGTCCGGTCATCGCGGCGCGATGACCCTACCGGATACATTTCCGCGTCGCTTGGCGTAAAAACGGTATCCACCCCGGCGTCACGGCACAGTTTCAAATCGCGTTTCAAGTCACGTGGGTATTTGGCGAAGTCTTCCGTTGGCGCGAACTGCGCCGGATTGACATAAACGCTGACAACGACTTTGCCGTTTTTGCCGACGCGCTTGCGCGCTTCGCGAACGAGGCTCAAATGACCGGCGTGCAAATAGCCCATTGTCGGCACAAAACCAACGCGAATGCCGCGGCGCTTCCATAGCAGGGCGCAGTTCTGCATGGCGGCGGTTTTGGAGACGATTCGCATGCGACTGGTTTAACCGAATCGGGCGGCGATTTCACTAAAGAAAAAGCCGCGCCGGAAACTTTCCAGCGCGGCGGAGTTCCCCACCGACTCTTTCAGGCCTTGGCAAAAAGATGCGTGTGCTTGCTGCACGACTCGTTGGTCGGCGCGTCCGGCACGCGGTCGTTCGGCTGGACGATGCTGTTCGCAAGCATCCAAGCCTCGACTTCCTCGCCGCTGATGTCGGCGAGCATCTGGCCGTTGATCTCGACGCACGGGCTTAGCGGCTGGCCGCTCTTTTCCATCATTTCCTGGCGCTGCAACGGGTCGTTGATGACGTCGCGGTCCTCGAACGGCAGGTCGTATTTGCGCAGCACGGCGCGCACGCCGTTGCTCCAGCCGCAGGTCGGTTTCAAGTAAGCGATGATTTTCGGTTTGCTCATAGTTTTGTAAAAATTGTTATTACGATGACAATATAGTGCCACAACCCTTGAAACTTGCAATATGAATTTTAACGCTCCACTTCCCGCTTGCGCTGGGCGAGAACTTTTTGCGACGGCGTGTAATTCGCGATGAATCCGCGGTAAAATTCCGCAAAGGTTCCGGCGGCAATCGCCGCGCGCGCTTCAGCCATCACTTTCAGGAACAAATGCGAGTTGTGGACGCTCACCATGCGCAGGCCGAGAATTTCATTCGCGCGCAGCAGGTGGCGCAGATACGCGCGCGTAAAAGTCCGGCACGCATAACATTCACAACCTTCCTCGATGGGGCCGAAGTCCATCTTGTAAGCGCTGCCCTTGAGCGCGAACGCGCCCGTGTGTGTCACCGCCGTGCCGGTGCGCGCGATGCGTGTGGGCAGCACGCAGTCGAACATGTCCACGCCGCGCGAAATCAGCTCGATCATCTGCGCGGGCGTGCCGAGTCCCATCGCGTAACGCGCCTTGTTCGCCGGCAAATGCGGCTCGGTGATTTCGATGGCCTTCAACATTTCAGCTTCCGGCTCGCCGACGCTCACACCGCCGATGGCGTAGCCGTCAAATTCCATTGCGACGAGAGCCTTCGTGCACTCCTCGCGCAACGCGGGATTTGAACCGCCTTGGACGATGCCGAAAACTTTCTGCCCATCGGCGCGCGGTTGTTCGCGGCATTCGCGTGCCCACCGGATGGTGCGTTCGACGGCGAGGCGTTGTTCCTTGGCGGGCGCGTCGTGCGGCGGGCATTCGTCAAAGACCATCGCAATGTCGGAGCCGAGCACGCGCTGGATTCCCATGGCCTCCTTTGGGCCAAGAAACAAAAGCGAGCCGTCAATGTGCGAGCGGAATTCGACGCCGTGCGGTTTGATTTTCCGAATTTTGGCGAGGCTGAATACCTGAAACCCACCGCTGTCAGTGAGAATCGGCTTTTCCCAATTCATGAACTGGTGCAGGCCGCCGGCGGCGCGGATGATGTCGAGTCCGGGGCGCAGGTTGAGATGATAGGTGTTGCCAAGAATGATTTGCGTGCCCATCTCGCGGAGTTCGCGCGGGTCGAGCGCCTTGACGCTGGCCTGCGTGCCGACGGGCATGAACACCGGCGTCTCGACGACGCCATGCACGGTGGTCAGTTTTCCCAGACGCGCCTTCGTCTGTGAATCGGTTTTAAGGAGTTCAAACATGACGCGCAGGATAAATTAAAAACCACACGATTGAAGACGGAAAAATTCCGGCGGGAAATCTTATTTGCCGGGCCATTCAGCAAGCGAAACATCCACAAGCAGATCGGCGGCGATTTTTTCCAGATCCATTTTCAACCCGGCAAGGTCGCAGCGTTCGGGCAGCTGCAATCGCGCGCCGGCTTTGAACAGCGTTTCGCCCGACATCGGCGCGCTGACGACTTCGCTGGAAAATTCCTCGACGTTCACGCCCGCCCGCGCCAACGCGCTCGTGATTTCGCGGACGATGCCCGGACGGTCGCTGCCGACGATTTCCAGCCTCGTCTGCCGGCCTGCCGTTGCCGGAGCTGGTTTTGGGTCGGGTTGAACAACAACGTCAAGCCCCGGAATTTTTTGGAGCGCGGCCAGCAGCGCGGATTTTTCCTCCGCCGGGATTTCAATCCGCAGGATGCCGGCGAACTCGCCGCCGAGCCGGCACATGCGGCTTTCGAGCCAGCTGCCGCCGTGGCCGGCCACGGCGCGAGCGACGGATTCGACCAGCCCGGTGCGGTCCGGTCCGATGAGGGTCATCACCAACGGGATTTGCATGGGGGTTTGGCAGCGGTTTCCGGCGCGGCTGGCAAGTGATTCCCCCGGCGGCAGCCATCAGTTGTCATGAATTTGACGATTCGCCAGACTGAAATCGTTCGTAATGCCCGCTTTTTTTGCACTTTTTGCTTTTCAGTTCAACTTATTTGTGCTAAAGATAGGGCAACGAAAGATTGATTATGATACTCGATTACGCACTGGAAAAATTCCCGCTTTCGGCCAAATTGCGCGACGGCATGTCGGTTGTTGTGCGCCCGCTGGCCAAACGGGACGCCGGCCGGCTGCACAAATTCTTCCTCGCCGTGCCCGAGGAGGAGCGGCTGTTCATCAAGCAGCCAATTTTTGAGGGCACGCTGTTCAAGCAATGGTGCCAGCATCCCGATTTCGAGCACAACCTGCCATTGATCATGCTGCACGGCGACAGGATCATCGGCGAAGCGACGTTGCACCAGCGGCTCGGCGGCTGGAAACGGCACATTGGTTTGATCACCGTGCTGACGCACCCGAATTATCGCGGACGCGACGTGGCCAAGATGCTGGTGGAGGAGCAGGTCGAAATTGCGCGGGACATGGGGTTGTGCCGGCTCGAGGCCGAGTTGAACGGCGAACGCAAGGTCGCCATCCGCGCGCTGGAGCAAATCGGATTCAAGCACCTGATGGAAGTGGAGGATTACGTGCTCGACATGAAGGCCGTCATGCACGATTACGTGGTCATGGGCATGGACCTGCGGACGGACGAGGAATACGCGGGCGTCGGCGGCTGAACCTCAAGGCTGATTGGTGATCTTCCGCCAGTCCACGCCCTGTATGCCGGCGTAAACCGCAAAAGCCTTTTCGTTTTGAATCAGCACCGCGCGCACGACGCTCGAATCATCGGCGCGGCCCATATCCAAAGTGCTTTCGGGAATGAGGCCCATTTTTTTGTGCGCGTAAAGCAGCGCGAACACCGCCTGCGCGACGGCGGCGTAGGGCAATTCCTTGTAGGCGCCTTCCACCGAGTCTTCGACCGCGTCGGCGAGGAATTCGAGCTGGTCCACAAGGTGCGGAAATTTCGGCGCGTTGATCTGGGTGAACTCGAGTTTCCACTGCGGCAACTGGCGCAGGACTTTTTCGGCGATGGAGGGCGTGATGCTCGCCGCGCCGCCGTTGACGAACTTTGCGATTTCAGGCATGACGGCGGCAATCTATGAAAATTCCCGCGTCCGTCAAAGTGAAATCTCAGTGACGAATCGCGCTTCCATTCGCCGGACTTCCTGTTAGAAATGCGGCGTGCAAGATTTAATCGCCAAAGCCGAAACACTGCTCGAAGCGCTGCCATATATCCAGAAATTCAACGGCGCGACCTTTGTCGTCAAATACGGCGGCAGTTTCATGGACTCGCCGGATGAACAAATCCGCACCAGCGTCGCGCGCGACATCGTTTTTCTCGAAGCCGTCGAAATTAATCCCGTCGTCGTTCATGGCGGCGGCAAGGCCATCACGCGGGCCATGGAAAAGGCCGGCCTGAAGGCGGATTTCATCCAGGGCCAGCGCGTCACCGACGAGACCACGGTGAAAATCGTGGACGACGTTTTGACAGGCGAGATCAATCCGGAGATTGTCAAAACCCTCAAGGAGCTTGGCGGCAGACCGGTTGGTTTTGCCGGGCGGGACATTTTCAAGTGCCGCAAGCTCTGGCTCGACGACAAGGATAATCCCGGCAAGAAAATTGACATCGGCTATGTTGGCGAAGTCATCGAGGTCAATGTCGCGCCGCTCAAAGAATCCATGTGGTGCGGCTTCACGCCGGTCATCAGCCCGACTGCGCGGGGCGAGGACGGAAAAATTTACAACTGCAATGCCGACGTTGCCGCCGCGATGTGCGCCATCGCGCTCAACGCCAAACGGCTCGTGTTTATGAGCGATGTGCCCGGCCTGATGCGCGACCCAAAGGATGCTTCAACCGTCATCGCCCATTTGCAAACCGGCGAAGTTCCCGGCCTCAAAGCCGCCGGCATCGTGGACAAGGGAATGATACCGAAGGTGGACAGCGCCGTGGCCGCCATCAAATCCGGTGTGGAAAAAGTTTCGTTTGTGGACGGCCGCGTGCCGCACGCGGTCATGCTCGAAATTTTCACCGACAAGGGCGTGGGCACGGAAATCGTTTTGTGATTGTTTCTTCCCGCCATTGGGTTTTAATCCGCGCCGATGAAAGAAGTTTTTCCATCACCGCCGCCGCTCGTTCACAACCAGTTCGAGGCGGTGCGCGATTTGTTCAGCAAAAACGTCGTGCCCAGCTACGGACGGTTCGACCTCGCGTTGAGCCACGGTTCGGGCAGTTATGTTTTCGATGTCGCTGGCAAACGCTATCTCGATCTCGGCAGCGGCATCGCGGTTTGCTGCCTCGGCCATGCGCATCCGGCCATCACCGAGGCGCTCGTCGAGCAGTCGAAAAAGCTGATTCACGTCTCGAACCTTTATTTCACCGAGCCGCAAGGCCGGCTCGCCGCCGAAATTGTGAAGCGCCTCGGCGCCGGAAAGGTTTTTTTCTCCAACAGCGGCGCGGAGGCGAACGAAGGTCTGTTCAAACTTGCCCGGAAATTCGGCCACGACGAAGGCCGGTTTGAAATTTTGACGGCGACCAATTCCTTTCATGGCCGGACAATGGCCGGCATCGCCGCCACCGGCCAGGACAAGGTGAAAAAGGGTTTTGAGCCGATGATGCCGGGCTTCCGGCACATGCCGTTCAATGATTTGGATGCCGCGCGGAAGGCGATTTCACCGGCGACCGCCGCCATCATGATTGAAGGTGTGCAAGGCGAAGGTGGCGTCACACCGGCGACGCCGGAATATCTGCTCGGCCTGCGGCAATTGTGTGACGAGAAGAAGCTTTTGCTGTTCATGGACGAGGTCCAATGCGGCTATTACCGGACTGGAAAATTCCAGAGCTTCCAGCGGATTTTAGAAGTGGGACAGGCTTCCAGCCTGTCGGAAACTCGCAGGCAAGATGCCTGTGCCACTTTTCTGCCGGATGGCATTTCGATGGCGAAGTCGCTCGGCGGCGGATTTCCCATCGGCGCGTTCTGGGTGCGCGCGCCATTTGCGGATTTGCTGGGACCGGGCACGCACGCTTCGACGTTTGGCGGCACGCCTTTGGCCTGCGCCGTCGCGCTGAAGATTTTTGAAGTCATCGAGCGCGAGCGGCTGGACGAAAATGCGCGCAAGCTCGGCGAATGGCTGAAAAGAGAATTAGAGCGGCTGGCGAAAACTTATCCGACCGTCGTGAAAAATGCGCGCGGCCTCGGCTTCATGCTCGGATTTGAACTGGCGGAAAAAATTCCCGCGTTCGCGTCGAGTGACAAGCCGGCGGCGATTCAATTCACCAACCGGATGCACCAAGCCGGTGTGCTAGTCATTCCGGCGGGTGCGCAGGTCATCCGGCTCTTGCCGCCGCTGAATTTGAAGCCGCAGGAGGCGGGCGAAGGCATCGCCAAAATTGAGGAAGCCGTCAAGTCGCTCGCGTGAAGAAAATCCGCACCTCACCCCGGCCCTCTCCCCTCCATCCGAGGGAGCGGAGAGGGAGAATTTTTCACCGACTTTTGGAATGTTGGGTGACGGTGTTTGCCGGACTATCATTCAACAAACTGGGAATTGCCGATTGCTGTTCCCTCTCCCATTGGATGGGAGACGGTCAGGGTAAGGGTGTTTTCTGAAACGATGAATGCCGCCGCCCATAGGCATTTGTCCGAGCGTGATCCGGTTCTGCGGAGGTTGATTCGCGAGCATGGCAAATGCGCGCTCACGCCGGAAAAACGCCGTTCGCCGTTTCAATCGCTCGTGCAGGCGGTCGCTCATCAGCAGCTCAACGGCACGGCGGCGAACAACATTTTGACCCGCTTCAAAAAACTGTTTCCCAGCCGGAAATTCCCGCGTCCGGAGGATTTGGCCACAGTGACGGACGCGCAAATCCGCGCCTGTGGTTTTTCATTCGCCAAAATCAAATCCATCCGCGACATCACGGAAAAGACCCTGTCCGGTGTCGTGCCGTCGTCGCGGCACATCGTGAAATTGTCAGACGACGAAATTATCGCGCGGCTCACCGAGGTTCGTGGCGTGGGGCGCTGGACGGTTGAAATGCTGCTGATTTTCCAGCTTGGCCGGCCCGACGTTTTGCCGGCAGACGATTTTGGCGTCCGCACCGGTTTTCGCGTCGCCTACAAAAAACGCGATTTGCCAAAGCCTAAGGAACTGCTTGCCTTTGGCGAAAAATGGAAGCCGCACCGGACGACCGCCGCTTGGTTTCTCTGGTGCGCGGCGGACGCGGCGAAGAAAAAGAAGTGACTCCGGGCCGCGTTTTGGCTATAAAATTCCCTTTGGGCGGAAATTCAGGGAAACCTTTGGTTTATGAAAAATTTGTTGTCATTGGAAAAACTGCCGGTCGCGGACATTGAAAAAATCCTGCGGGATTCCGTCACGTTCAAGCGCGAGCGGGCGCGGCGCGATCGGATTCCGCTGTCCGGCCAGGTCTGGGCGCTGCTGTTCTCCAAATCATCCACGCGGACGCGGGTATCGTTCGAGGTCGGCATCCGCGAGCTGGGCGGGCAGACGATGTTTTTGAGCGCCAGCGAACTTCAGCTTGGCCGCGGCGAACTGATTCAGGACACCGCGCGGGTGCTGGGCCGGATGGTCCACGGCGCGGTCGTGCGGACGTTCGCACAGAGCGACGTCGAGCAATTCGCGGAATTTTCCAAAATTCCGACCCTCAATGCGCTCACCGACGAGGAGCATCCGTGCCAGATTCTGACAGACATTTTCACGTTCAAGGAATTGAACGGGCCGATTTCCAACAAGGTGGTGACGTTCATCGGCGACGGCGCGTGCAACGTGGCGCGCTCGTGGATTTTCGCCGCGTCAAAATTGAATTTTGAACTGCGTATTGCCGCGCCAAAAAAATTCCAGCCGGCGCGCGAGGTTTTGGACCGGGCGGGCGCGAAAATCTCCTGCACCACGGATGTGGAAAAGGCCGCGAAAGGCGCGGACCTGCTCTACACGGACGTGTGGGTTTCAATGGGCAAGGAAGAGGAATCCGCCGAGCGGGTGAAGGCACTGACCGGCTACCAGATCAATCAGAAGCTCGTGAAGCTGGCGAAAGCGGACGCGCTGGTGATGCACTGCTTGCCGGCGTATCGCGGCAAGGAGATTGACGCGGAGACGTTCGACGCAAACACCGGGACGATTTTCACGCAGGCCGAAAACCGGCTGCACGTGCAAAAGGCGATTCTGAACTGGGCGGTAAGCTGAAGTTGCAGGTTTAAAATTGAAGTCTGCAAATTTACGCTGCCACGCAAGCTGTCGGCCAGCCTGCAATTTTCAACCTGCAACATATCCACCGGCGAATTGCCGCAGGTATTTCAGCGCGACGTTCAAATCCTTCGGCCACGGAGCGGTGATGGTCACGGTTTCGCCGGTGACGGTATGCGGCAGCGTCAATTCCTCCGCGTGCAGCGCGGCGCGCGAAATCAAAGGACGCTCCTCGTGTCCGGGCTTGAGCCGGAAATCCCGTTTCAGCCGCGAGAGCCAGAGCTTTTTGCCGCCGTAAAGCTCGTCACCGACAATCGGATGGCCTGCGTGATGCAGATGGACCCGAATCTGGTGCGTGCGCTCGATGAGCGGCAGGCAGCGCAGCAGCATCCAGCCGGAAAATATTTCCAGCACTTCAAATTGTGTTTTCGATTTCTTGCCGTCCTTCGGGTCCACGCGCATCAAGCCGGTTTTCAACGGATGCGGCGCGAGCCTGGCGTCCACCTCGAATTTTTCCCCCGTCGGATTTCCCTGCGCGAGCGCGACGTATTTTTTGAGTGCCTTTCCCGAGCTGAACAAATTCGCCAGCGCGACGAGCGCCGGTTTGTTTTTCGCCAGCAGAATCACGCCGCTGGTCTCAAAGTCGGGCCGGTGCGCGTTGCTCAAATAATCCAGATGCCGGTCACGCGCCCACGGTTTTTTGTCCGCGATTCCCGCGTGGAGCAATCTCATCAAATTCGGACGGTTCGGGTCATGGCGGTCGGGCGAGGTCAGCAGGCCGGCGGGTTTGTCGAGCGCGAGCAGGTGTTCATCCTCGAACAGAACGGGGATTTCCCAAAACTCGCGCGTGGCGGGCGAAGAGAGTTTGATGGCCGCGCTCACACGGCCTATTTTGCGCCAACAACGGCTGGTTTTTGAAAGGCCGGAATGTCCCGGAACTGGCGGTTGGCTTCAGTCTGATACCACTGGCTGAATGCTTCGCTCTCCCGCTGGTGCCGCAGACCGGCGGTGAATTGCGGCAGCTCGGCGTTCATGGCCGGCAGATCCACAGGCAGCCGGGACTGGACATACACGATGAAGCCGCCGTCTCCGGTTTGCTCAAAACCGCTGGCGTGGCCTGACGGTGTGGAGAACATGGCCTGCTTGATTTGCGGGAGCCCGGCGCGGTTGGCAAGTTCCGGCAAATCCTGCGTGCTCAAGGAAAACGGAGGCAACGTTTCGGGTTGCAGACTGGCGGCGATGCAGGCCGATGCGAAACTGTGGCCAGCCATCAGTTGGGCGGCCAGCGCGGGGGCGAAATTTGTCCCGGCGCGCTGCGCAAACATCGTGGCTTGCACCGTCCGGTAATCCTGCGTCAC
>Ga0265337_1000654_pt1 | contig 18239 bp, 20 predicted proteins | sample 42122metaG_FD_192441 | JGI IMG/M metagenome (GOLD analysis project Ga0265337, IMG submission 192441) | Rhizosphere microbial communities from Carex aquatilis grown in University of Washington, Seatle, WA, United States - 4-21-22 metaG | ecosystem: Host-associated > Plants > Roots > Rhizosphere >... | reverse complement strand
GCACCCGAGAGCGTGGCGCCGATCAGGTAGCCCACCGCCACCTGCCAGCCGAGCACCACGAACGCAGCCACGAAGATCACCGCGCCCGCGATCGCAATGGTGGTGTATTGGCGGTTGAGATAGGCGGCCGCCCCTTCCTGGATTGCCGCGGCGATGGCCTGCATCTCCGGCGTGCCGGGGCTCTTGGCGAGAAGCGACTGAACCAGCCAGCCTCCATAGGCGAGGGCGATCACGCCACAGGCGAGAACAAGGATGAGGGGCAGGCTCATTTGGCAGTCCTTATGAAGGGATGGCGGTTGAAAGAGAGAGGAACGCGGGCCGTTGCCTGTCACAAGACAAAAGATACGGCAAGCCCCACCCCCGGATGGAGGCGGGGGAACATGCCAAAACCGCACCCCCGAGGCAACGAAGGAATGGGGAATCAGACCTCCCGGCCCTCGTCCTTCGACAGGCTCAGGATGAGGCTCTTGAACACGCGTCGAGCCACGAGGCCGGCGTACCGGTCCTATTGCGGCTGGATAGGCGTGAGGACGATCTGCTCGAATTTAAGGTCGCTGACGGTCCCGGACTGCAGTATCTGGCCGAGACGGGCCAGAAGGCGCTTTTTCAACTCGGGCTGGTCGACGGCTTTGGGATCGTCTGCCTTGGCAATCGGGGTCTTGTTGACCTCGCGCAGGAAGGCGTCCTGCAGGAACGGAACCTTTTCGCGGATCGTGAACACTTTGTCGCGGGCGGCCGGCGTCAGCTGGATGACGATGTAGGCATAGGAGTCCAGCCGGTTGTCGACCACCATCGGGGCAAGAATCGCCGGCAATTCGATATCTGTCGGGCCCTCGTCCTTGGCGGCTTCGGCGGCCATGCTTGCGGCGGACGGCAGCATCAACGCGGCGGCGAGCAGAAGGGCTGTCCGGGATTTCTCGGGAGGCATGGGGAGAGCCTGCCAGAACGGGGCTAAGGCTTGGTTACCGCGCCGGGGCCCTCAGAAGTGGGTGTAGCCGGGTCGCGCGACGGATATGGGCTGGCCTTTCACGTCCAACAGCACGATCCCCTCCCCTTCTTCCACGCGGCCGATTTCGTGGACCGGAACGCCGGATTTTTCGGCTGCTTCAGCAATGCGGGCGCGCGCCGATGCGGGCGCGGTGAATGCGACCTCGTAATCATCGCCGGCCGTGATGGCGCGGAGAATGGCATCGCCGCCCCAAAGTTTGGCGCAAGGTCGCGACAGGGGTACACGGGCGGCCTCGATCACGACGCGAACATGGGAAACCTCCGCAATGTGGCCGAGATCGGCGACAAGCCCGTCCGAAACGTCGAGGCTTGCGGAGGCTAGAGCTGGGAGAAGCTGCCCCAGCGAGAGCCGCGGCTCGGGCAGACGATAGCGGCCAATCAAGTCATCGCGCTCGTATGCAGTAAGTAATGCGCCCTCGCCCTTCAGGACGGCGAGCCCTGCACCGGCGTCCCCAATCGTGCCGGTGACGAACACGCAATCGCCCGGCACGGCGCCCGCACGGCGGACGGTTCGGCCCTTCGGAATACTGCCGAGCGCCGTGACCGAGAGCGTGAGTGGGCCCGGCGTCGCGGTGGTATCACCGCCGAGCAGCGAAAGGCGAAAGCGCGCCTGATCCTCGCCCAATCCGGCGGCAAAACTGGCGAGCCAAGCGTCGTCGCACCAGGGCGCGATGGAAAGCGAGAGGAGATATCCGACAGGGACCGCGCCTTTCGCCGCCAAATCGGACAGGTTCACCCGGAGTGCTTTCTTCGCGATAAGACCCGCGGGATCGGTGCGCAAAAAATGCACGCCCTCGATGATGGCGTCGACTTTGGCGACGAGTTCCTGGCCGTCTGGTACTTGCAACGTCGCGACGTCGTCGGCCAGACCGAACGCGCCTTCGGCATCCGCCGAGAGCGGCGCAAAGAACTTCGCGATCATCGCGAATTCGCCCAGGCGACGCGGCGGCTCAGAACTGGATTTCGTCATCGGGCGGGGTTTCCCCGAATTCGACGGCGCGTTTGCGATGCGCGAGCCGGTCAAGCACCGCGTTTACGAAACCGGGTTCGTCGCCTTCGAAGAAATCGCGCGCAAGCTCGACATATTCGTCGATAATGACCTTGGCCGGCACTTCGCGGCGCGCCACAAGCTCGTAACAGGCGGCCCTCAGAAGCGCGCGCAAAATCGAATCGATGCGCGTGAGCGTCCATCCGGTGGCCAGTGAACGCGCGATGGAACGGTCGATCTCGACCTGATGCTTCAGGACGCCATGGACAATGTCGGAGAAGAATTCCTCGTCATGAGGAATGAGCTCGCCGGTTTCGGGATCGCGCCCGAACCGGTGCTGGATGAATTCCTCCACCACCTCGCCCGGCGTGTTGCCGGTCATTTCGAGCTGATAGAGCGCCTGGAGGGCTGCGAGCCGCGCGGCGCTGCGTTCTTCATGCGGGAGAGCGGCACCGCTCATGATTTTGCGTATCGCGCTTTGAGCGCCATCAGCGCAAGGCACGCGCGCGCCGCGTCGCCGCCCTTGTCGCCATCGGGGGGCGCGGCCCGCACGAACGCCTGGTCTTCGTCTTCCACCGTCAGAATCCCGTTGCCGATGGCGAGGCCTTCCCGCACGGTCAGATCCATCAGCCCGCGCGCAGATTCGTTGGCGACGATCTCGAAATGATAGGTCTCGCCCCGGATCACGCAGCCGAGCGCGACGAAGCCGTCATAATGGGCAGCCGCCGACTTGATGGCACCCGGGATTTCCAGCGCACCGGGCACGGTGACGCAGTCGCTTTCGGCCCCAGCCGCGGCGAGCGCGCGCATCGCTCCTTCGAGGAGCGCATCCGAAATCTCCGGATAGAAGCGCGCCTCCACGATCAGCACGCGGCTCATTTCACGGTCCCCGGCACCACGGGACGCGTCTCCGCGATCTTCAGCCCATACCCTTCGAGGGCCACGATGCGTCGCTGCGAATTGGACAGCAGGACCATGGTCTCGACGCCGAGGTCGAGCAGGATTTGCGCTCCGACGCCATATTCCTTGAGCCGGGCCTGCTCCATGTCGGGATGCGTCTTGGTCGATTGCGCCAGCACCTCGGATACCGGCGCGATGCGGTGGCGGCGGATCAACACCACGACGCCCCTCCCCGCTTCACCGATCATCCGCATGCTCTCGCCCAGAATGTCGCCCGGCCCCCATTTGGCGGCGAGCGTATCGTCGAACAGATTGTAGGCATGCATCCGCACCAGCGGCGGTTCGGGTCCGGTGATGTCGCCTTTTACCAGCGCGACATGCTCCTGATTCTCGATCGTGTTGACATAAATGAACAGCTTGAAATGGCCACCGTTCCGGCTCTCGAAATCCACTTCCTTGATGCGCTTCACGAAATGATCGTGTTTGCGGCGATATGCAATGAGGTCGGCGATGGTGCCGACTTTCACCCCGTGCAATTGCGCGAATTTCACCAGGTCGGGAAGCCGGGCCATGGTGCCGTCATCGTTCATGATCTCGCAGATGACGCCGGCCGGATTGAGCCCGGCGAGCCGCGCGATATCGACAGCGGCCTCGGTGTGACCGGCGCGAACCAGTGTCCCGCCGTGGCGCGCCACCAGAGGGAAAACATGGCCGGGCATCACGATGTCGTCCGGGCCCTTGGTCGGATCGATGGCGACCGAAACCGTATGCGCCCGGTCATGCGCCGAAATGCCGGTGGAGATTCCTTCTTTCGCTTCGATGGAGACGGTGAAGGCGGTCTGGTTCCGCGTGCGGTTCTCCACCGCCATCATGGGAAGCTTGAGCTGGTCGGCGCGTTCCTGCGTCAGCGCAAGGCAAATCAGGCCGCGGCCGAAACGGGCCATGAAATTGATCGCCTGCGGCGTGCACATCTGTGCGGGAATCACGAGATCGCCCTCGTTCTCGCGGTCCTCGGCATCGGTCAGGATGAACATGCGCCCGTTGCGCGCGTCCTCGATGATGTCGGGAAGCTCGGAGATATAATCGTGGAAAATATTCATGTGGCCTTCGTGACTTGGGCAAGGCGCGCGACGTAGCGGGCAAGCAGATCGACTTCAAGGTTGACGCGGCCTCCGGCTTTGACGCGGCCGAACGTGGTGACCTGAAGCGTGTGCGGGATAAGATTGACGCCGAACCGCACGCCATCAACTTCGTTCACGGTCAGAGAGACACCGTCGAGCGCAACGGAGCCTTTGGACGCGATGAACGGCGCCAGCGCAAGGGGAGCCTCGAAAATAACGCGCCTGGATTCACCCTCGGGAAGGGCGCACACGATTTCGGCGACACCATCGACGTGGCCCGCAACGATGTGGCCGCCCAATTCGTCGCCAAGCTTGAGCGGCCTCTCAAGATTAAGCGCATCGCCGGGTTTCCAATCGGAAATCGTGGTTTTCGACAGCGTCTCGCCCGACGCGGTCACAACGAACCAGCGGTCGCCGCTATTCCCCTTGTCCACCACCGTCAGGCACACGCCCGAACAGGCGATGGACGCGCCGATATCGATAGCGCCCACGTCATAATGGGTGCCGATCACGATATGGGTGTCGCCGCGCTTCTCGACATGCCGGACCTGGCCGACATCGGTGATGATGCCTGTGAACATGGACCCGTTTTAGACCGTGGACGTGAAGCTTTCCAGGACATCGGGCCCAAGCAACGTCCGCTCGACAAGAGTGAGACGCGGCGCGGTGCCGATATCGGCGTGTCCGAAGGGCGCAATGGCGGGAATTCCGCCGGCGCCCATGAGGAGCGGCGCGCGATAGAGATGGATCGCATCGGCGAGGTTGCGCTGGAGGAATGCGGCCTGGATTCGCGGGCCGCCTTCGACGAGGAGGCGCGTCAATCCGCGCGCGGCGAGTCTCTGCAGCACCGACGCGATGTCCGGGCGGCCGCTTTCATCGGCCGCAACGCGCTCGATCTCGACACCGGCCGCACGAAGCCCGTCGCCGCCGGTTTGCGACGTCGTGAAGACGATGACCGGATGCGCGCTCGCCGTTTGCGCGAGTTGCGAGGTCCCGGGCAGCCGTAAATTCGAATCCAGCACGACGCGCAGGGGTGAAACCCGTCCGAGACCAGGCAGCCGGCAGGTCAGAAGGGGATCGTCCGCGAGCGCGGTGCCGATGCCGATCAGGATGGCGTCGTGGCGCGCGCGCAGCAGGTGACCGTGGGCGCGTGCGCGTTCGCCCGTAATCCATTTGCTGTTGCCTTTGGCGTCGGCGACATAACCGTCTGCGCTCTGCGCGATCTTCAGGGCGACGAGCGGGCGGCTTTCGGTGACGCGCTTGAAAAAACCGAGATTGAGCGCGCGGGCTTCGACTTCGAGCATACCGCGCGTGACGAAGATACCGGCGCTTTCGAGGCGCGCGAAACCCGCTCCAGCGACCCGCGGATCGGGATCGACGACCGCCCCCACGACGCGCGCAACCCCTGCTCTCACCAGCGCGTCCGCGCAGGGCGGTGTTTGTCCATGATGGGCGCAGGGCTCCAGCGTCACATAGGCCGTTGCGCCACGGGCGTGATCGCCCGCCTGCGCCAGCGCCACGGTTTCCGCATGCGGGCGGCCGCCGGTTCCCGTCCAGCCACGGCCGACAATTCTGGCCTGTTTGACGATGACGCAGCCGACGGCGGGATTGGGCGCGACATTCCCAAGCCCGCGCTCTGCCAGCCGAACGGCGTGATGCATGTGAGCAATGTCATTCGGGTGACCCAAGCGCATACATCAACTTTCGTCCATAGCACTCAAGAAAGAGGATAAATCTCCAACGCGGCATTTACGAGGCGCTGAAAAGTGGCTGAATCAACACGTGTTCCCACCTCGAATTTCTCCTTAATTTGATCGCGTAGGAACCGAAGCCGACATTGGAGGGTGGCGTTTGTTTCGCCATCTCGAAACTCTTTGGTTTTGTTACAATATCGTATATGCGCCTTGATGGTGTCGTAGTTCGAATGGTGAAGTTGGCGATACAAGTGATTGTCCAGCCCGCGACGTACCAGTTCGTCCAGTAGTTGAATAGATAACTTTGGGTCAGCTTTTTCCGTCACTTGTGCTTCCGAATAGGGGGGCAGGCCGCCCCCACACAGGGAAATCGATGCGTTGAGCATAGCAAAACGCATCGGGACGGGGGAATGGCCCGCCCTATCACGCGGCCTGCTGTACTCATTGATCCTCCCACGTTCACGGGGGAAGGGGACCGCCAGAGGCGGTGGAGGGGGCGGCCACAGCAATGCTCGTTTCAATTCCGCCTAAACTCGCCCCCTCCGGCGCTGCGCGCCACCTCCCCCGCTTCGCAGGGGAGGACCCAAAAGCTGAATCAATCCCGCTCGCCGCCGGAGAGCTCGCCCACGAACGCCTCGAAATCCTTGGCCTCGCGGAAATTCTTATACACCGATGCAAAGCGGATATAGGCGACCTTGTCCAAGGAGGAGAGCGCCTGCATCACCAGTTCGCCGATCATGTTGGACGGAATCTCGTTCTCGCCGAGGCTTTCCAGCCGCCGCACGATGCCCGTGATCATGCGCTCGACCCGCTCGGGTTCCACGGGCCGTTTCCGCAGCGCATGGTGGATCGCGCGCTCCAGCTTCTCGCGGTCGAACGGCTCACGCCGGCCGGCCTTTTTCACCACCGTCAGCTCGCGCAATTGCACGCGCTCGAATGTCGTAAAGCGCCCGCCGCAGGCCGGGCACAGCCGGCGGCGCCGGATGGCGGCATTGTCGTCCGAGGGCCGGCTGTCTTTCACCTGTGTATCGTCATGTCCGCAGAACGGGCAGCGCATTCTTTTCCCCCTAAGGATAAATCGGAAAGCGGCGGCAAAGTTCGAGGACGCGGTTTTTCACGCTCTCTTCAATCGCCGGATCGCCCTCTTCACCTTTGGCGGCAATCCCGTCGAGGACTTCGACGATCATGGCGCCGATGTCGCGGAATTCGGCCGGTCCGAAGCCGCGCGTGGTGCCGGCAGGGGAACCCAGGCGGATGCCCGACGTGATGGCAGGCTTTTCGGTGTCGAAGGGAATCGCGTTCTTGTTGCAGGTCATGTTGGCGCGGTCGAGCGCGCGTTCGGCGGCGCGGCCGGTTACCTTTTTGGGCCGCAGATCGACCAGCATCAGGTGGGTATCGGTGCCGCCCGAGACGATGTCGAGGCCGCGCGCCTTGAGCGTTTCGGCCAGCGCCTGTGCATTCTCGACGACGTTCCTGGCGTAGGTCTTGAATTCAGCCTTCAGCGCCTCGCCGAAGGCAACTGCCTTGGCCGCGATCACATGCATCAACGGCCCGCCCTGCAGCCCCGGAAAGACCGCGGAATTGATCTTCTTCCCGAGATCGGGATCGCGCGCGAGAATCACGCCGCCGCGGGGGCCGCGCAGAGTCTTGTGCGTGGTGGTGGTCGCCACATGGGCGTGGTCGAGCGGATTGGGATGGGCACCGCCCGCCACCAAACCGGCGAAATGGGCCATGTCGACCATGAGAAGGGCGCCGACGGAATCAGCGATCGCGCGAAACCGCGCGAAATCGATGATGCGGGGATAGGCCGACCCGCCGGTGACGATGAGCTTCGGCTTGTGCTCCTTGGCGAGCGCTTCGACCTCGTCCATGTCGATGCGGTGGTCCTGGCGGCGCACATTGTAGGGGACCGGCTTGAACCATTTGCCCGACATGTTGACCGGCGAGCCGTGCGTCAGGTGTCCGCCCGAGGCGAGGTTAAGCCCCATGAAGGTATCGCCCGGCTGCAGCAGCGCAAAGAACACAGCCTGGTTGGCCTGAGCGCCGGAATGAGGCTGGACATTGGCGAAGCTGCATTCGAACAGCCGGCATACGCGCTCGATGGCGATATTCTCAGCGATGTCCACATATTCGCAGCCACCGTAGTAGCGCCTGCCGGGATAGCCTTCGGCGTATTTGTTGGTGAGCACCGAGCCTTGCGCGTCGAGCACGGCGCGGGAGACGATGTTCTCAGAGGCGATAAGCTCGATCTTTTCCTGCTGGCGCTTGAGTTCCTTGGCAATGGCCGAGGCGAGCTCTGGGTCGGCGTCCGCCACGCCCCTGGTGAAGAAACCCTCGCTCGATCCCATGGAACTCTCCTTAAACACTCGTGTTGTGCCGTAGGGGAGACCCTTTACCAAATCTTGCGCCCGCGCACGAACAATCGCGGCTTGGCTTGCAGAAAAATCTTTCTGTTGCGGGCGCTGTTCGGGGAGGAGGCCCGTCAAGAATGGATCGCATCCACCGATACTTCGGAAATCGGGGCATCAGCAGATGAAGACGAATAACGAATTGCCTGAAAAAAAGGCACTCGTTTCCTTGGCTCCGAACAGTGTTAGTTTCACGGATATTTGACGCAAGGCAGGAGAATACCGCCCGTTAATCTTGATTTCCCGCGAATCGAGTGCATAAACCACTGGCTCAAGTATTCGATGTCTGCCGCCGGAGTTTTCAGATATGGCCCAGAATTCAGACCATCAGTCCCTGAAGTCGGATGAGGTCCTCAAATTGGCCACCGAGATCGTTGCGGCCTATGTCAGCAACAATCCTATTCCGGTCTCCGAAGTTCCGGCCATGATCAAGAGCGTTCACAGCACTTTGGGCGGGCTCAGCGGCACCTTCCAGAGCGAGATTCAGACGGGCCAGAAGCCTGCGGTGCCGGTGAAGCGGTCGGTCAACGCCGACTACATCGTGTGCCTGGAGGACGGCAAAAGGCTGAAGATGCTGAAGCGCTATCTCCGCTCCAACTACAATATGACCCCGGAAGAATACCGCGCCAAATGGGGCCTGCCGGCCGATTATCCGATGGTGGCGCCCAATTACGCCGCCCAGCGCTCCGAGTTTGCCAAGAAGATCGGGCTCGGACGGACGGCTTCGTCATCGAGCCGCCGGCGCAAAGGTTAACCCCGCTTCTTCAGCACGAATTCCAGCTTCTGGAGGACAGCGGCTTCGAGACTCGCGCGCGGGGCGGAGGCCGGACCGGCAACCGATACTTCCGTGCCGGTCGCCGAATCGATCGCGCTCGCCTTGGCGTAGGCGCCCAACGTCACGATCTCGATCAGGACCTCGCGTCCGCGGGCGCTGCGGAGCTTGCCCATTAGAGGGGGCCCATCAGGCGGCGCGGCGAAGCCTCAGCGCCGTCCACACCGTGTCGATGGCTTCGACCAGATGGTCCATCTGGGCGTCGGTATGCAGGGGCGAGGGCGTGATGCGCAACCGCTCCGTGCCGCGCGGCACGGTCGGGAAATTGATCGGCTGCACATAGACGCCATGCGTAAAGAGCAGCTCGTCGGACACGACCTTGCAAAGGGCCGCATCGCCCACCAGCACCGGGACGATATGGCTCGGCGAATCGATCAGCGGCACGTTGCGTTTGCCGAGCAGACCCTTCAGCCGCGCGGCGCGTTCCCGCAAACCCTCGCGCTCGACATTGCTCGCTTTCAGATGCCGGATCGCGGCGAGCGCGCCTGCCGCAATGGCGGGCGGGATCGAAGTCGTGAAGATGAAGCCTGAAGCAAACGAGCGGACACAATCGGTGATCGCGGTCGTCCCAGTGATGTAGCCGCCCATGACGCCGAACGCTTTGGCCAGCGTGCCTTCGATGATGTCGACGCGGTCCATCACGCCGTCGCGCTCGGCAACGCCGCCGCCGCGCGGACCGTAAAGGCCCACGCCATGCACCTCATCGAGATAGGTCATGGCGCCATATTTTTCGGCGAGATCGCAAATCTTTCCGATCTGCCCGAAATCGCCTTCCATGGAGTAGACGGATTCAAAGCAGATGATCTTGGGCGCATGCCCAGGCGCGGCCTTCAAGAGCTCGTCCAGATGCGCCATGTCGTTGTGGCGATAGATGCGCTTCTCCGCACCCGAATGGCGCATCCCTTCGATCATCGAGGCGTGGTTCAGCTCGTCGGAGAAGAAGATGCAGCCCGGCAGCAGGCGCGCCAGGGTCGACAGCGTCGCCTCGTTCGAGACAAAGCCCGATGTGAACAGAAGCGCGGATTCCTTGCCGTGCAGATCGGCGAGTTCCCGCTCCAGCTCGACATGGAAATGATGCGTGCCCGAGATGTTCCGGGTGCCGCCCGAGCCGGCGCCAGCCTTGTCGATCGCCTCCTTCATGGCGGCCATCACCTTGGTGTTCTGGCCCATGCAGAGGTAATCGTTGCTGCACCACACCGTAATAGGGCGGGTACCATTGGAGGTGTGGTGGACGGCGGAGGGGAAGTCGCCCTGTTGGCGCAGGATATCGGCAAAAATCCGATAGCGGCCTTCGCGCTTCAGCTTCGCCAGATTATCCTTGAAAATGTGGCCGTACGCGAACGGCATTGGTCCCTACTCTCCCCGGCTCGACCGTTCTTCTATACGACGGCAAGCGATGAGGATAGCCCAACTCGGTTCCCGCGCGCATGTGAATTGTCACAGGATCGCGTGAGTCTGCGCGAAAAATCTTGTAGTTGAGAATGAGTCGCGACTGAACGAGGTTAAGCCGGAGCGAAACCGCGATCAGAGGCGGTAGCGGACCTGGTCGAGCCAGAACCGCTCAAGCCGGCGCAAGGACGTGTTCAGCGATTCGAAATCCTCGCTCGTCACGTTGCCCACGGCCTCAATAGAGTCGAGATGGCGGTCGAACAGCTTGGCCACCATATGGCGGATCTCCAGACCCTTGTCGGTCAGGCTGACATGCACCGAACGGCGGTCCACATCGGAGCGCTCGTGGTGGATATAGCCCGATTCCACCAGCTTCTTGAGGTTATAGGAGACGTTCGAACCGAGATAATGGCCGCGCGTACGCAGCTCGCCCGCCGTCAATTCCTGATCGCCGATATTGAACAGCAGCAGCGCCTGTACGCTGTTGACCACGCGTTCACCGCGCCGGTCCAGTTCGTCCTTGATCACGTCGAGAAGCTGACGATGCAGCCGTTCCACGAGGTTGAGGCTTTCGAGATAACTCGGCTTGAGTTTTTCCGCCTGGCCGAGCTTGCCCGCCGATTCCATTTTCGTGACGATCGTCATTGCACTTCCCCTTGATTTTTTGGGGCCATTACCCAGACGCCAAGGTAGCAGTGGGGCGTTAACGGCGGCTTAGCGGAGGGCTAAGCTTTTGCACCAAATCGACCCGATCAGAGCGATAATTCGTCCGCGCCCAGCGGCGCGAAATAGCCATCGACGTCGGCATCCGAGACCTCGGCAAGCACGGAGGGTTTCCACAGCGGCTTCTGGTCCTTGTCGATCAAAGCGGCGCGCACCCCTTCATAGAGATCGTGGCCTTCCAGCGCGCGCATCGTGAGCCGGTATTCGATTTTCATGCAGGATTCGAAATCCAAGTGCCGCCCTTCGCGCATGGCTCGGAATGTGAGCTTCAGACTCGTGGGCGAGCGGGTCGCAAGCAGCGCCGCCGTTTCACTGCCCCAATCGCCTTCCCCATTGAGAGCCTCCATCACCGCTTCCACGGACGGTGCGGCAAAGGCGCGGTCTATGGCGGCCCGATGGGCGGCCAGCGGCGCGGGTCCGGGCTCAGTCGCAAGGCTCGCAAGGATGGCCCCCGCCGGCTCACCTGCCGAAAGATGCGTGGCGATACCGGCGAAATTCTCCGCCGGAATGAAATGGGTCGCGATGCCGGCGTCGTACATGTCGGCAAGGCCGATCCGCCTGCCTGTGAGCGCGAGATACATCCCTAGCTCGCCCGGCAGCCGGGGCAAGGCATAGGTGCCTCCGACATCGGGATAAAGTCCGATAGCCGTCTCCGGCATGGCGAACACGGCATGTTCTCCCGCCACGCGATAGGCGCCGTGAATGGACACGCCCACGCCGCCGCCCATGACGATGCCGTCGATCAGCGCGACGTAAGGATTGGGGAAGGTCTTCACGGCCGCGTTGAGCCGGTATTCGGTGGTGAAAAAAGCTTGTGCGCTGCCGTCGCGGCGCAGGCCCATGTCATAGATGGCGCGGATGTCGCCGCCAGCACAGAACGCGCGGCCTGGAACGGCATCGATCAGAACAGCGTGAATGTCCGGATCGGCCGCCCAGCCGCCCAATTGCGCGCGCATCGACGCACACATCTCATAGGTCAGCGCGTTGAGCGCCTTGGGGCGGTTCAGCGTGATATGGCCGAGCCTGCCTTCCCGGCGGAACACAATATCGTCGTTTTCCATGCGGCCAATGTAAGCAAAATGCGAGGACGTTGAAGGCTCACGGCGAGCGACTATAGTGCGCTGTCTCGCAAATCGTATCAGGTCGAAGCCCCATGCCGCTTACCCCCCCTGCTTACCCCAATATGCGCATGCGGCGGTTGCGGCGGCACGATTGGGCCCGCCGGCTGGTCGCCGAGAACAGGCTCAACGCGTCCGATCTGATCTGGCCGCTGTTCGTGGTCGACGGCGAGAACAAGCGCGTGCCGATTTCCTCCATGCCGGGCGTGGAGCGGCTGTCGGTCGACAACACGGTCGCGGCGGCCGAAGAAGCGGCCTTGCTCGGTATTCCGGTGGTGGCGCTTTTTCCCAACACGGACGATTCCAAGAAGACCGCCGACGGGCGCGAGGCGGAAAATCCGGACAATCTCGTCTGCCGTGCGGTGCGCGCGATCAAGCAGGCGGTGCCCGATATCGGCGTGATGTGCGACGTGGCGCTCGACCCCTATACCAGTCACGGGCATGACGGCGTCCTGATTGACGGCTATGTCGCCAACGATGCAACGGTCGAGATCCTGATCCAGCAATCGCTGGTCCAGGCCGAAGCCGGCTGCGACATCCTTGCGCCGTCCGACATGATGGACGGGCGCATCGGCGCCATCCGGCAAGTGCTGGAGGCAAAGGGACACGAGGACGTGATCCTGCTTGCCTATGCGGCGAAATATGCGTCGGCGTTTTATGGACCGTTCCGCGACGCGGTGGGCTCCGCCAAGGCGCTGACCGGCGATAAGCGCACCTACCAGATGGACCCGGCGAACACCGACGAAGCCTTGCGCGAGGTCGCACTCGACATCGCTGAAGGCGCGGACATGGTGATGGTGAAGCCGGGGCTTCCCTATCTCGACGTTCTGCGCCGCGTGAAGGATGCGTTTGGGATGCCGACAATCGTCTATCAGGTGTCCGGGGAATATTCGATGCTGATGGCCGCCATCGAACGCGGCTGGCTGGACGCGGAGCGCGCCATCCCGGAGGCGCTGACCGCTTTCAAGCGGGCCGGCGCGGACGCGATCATCACCTATTTCGCGCGCGACATGGCCCGGAAGCTCAAGGCACGATAGTCAGAGTTCGCCGATCCCTTTGCGCTGCTGTTCGATTTGCGCCTGCACGAGCGCCAGGAATGCGAGCGCGCGCATGTTCGCCGGATTGTTGGAATTGCGCACGTGCTCCAGATGCACGACGGCCTCATCCACCGCTTCCTGAGCGGCGGCAAGTTCGGGGTCCGGGCCGCGGGACGGCATCATCGTCTGGGCAACTGCAATTCCAGCGGCGAAAGTCAGTGCGAAACTTCCGCACACAAGGACGGTCTTGATACGCGCCATGTCCAGCTCCCAGAGGCTCGCGGATTGGAACTGTATCACAAACGCGAACGCCGGCGTGACGTGAGGTTCAGGCCTTAATCGTCTCGACCAGGCTGCGCAGCAGAATCTCTGCCCGCGACGGTGCAACCGCCAAGCCCGCCTGCTTCTGTCCGAGGTCGATGACGTTCTCGAGGATCAGCAGCGCAAGCCCATGGACGGCGGCCCACACCGCCAATCCGCCGGCCGTGTCGCCGAGTGCATTGCCGATATCTTCGCCGATTGCGTGGGTGGCTTCGGCAAGACCTGGAAAATCGCCCCGGTTGGGAAGTTCGGAACCCAACATCAACCGGAACAGGCCCTCGTGCCGCGCCGCAAAGCGCAGATAAGCGCCTCCGATCCGGACGATGCGGTCGGCGGGATCGCACGGCGCGCCGGCCGCCTGCGCCAGTTCGGCACGCAATTGCGTGAGGCCTTCGGCAGCCACATCGGCGAGCAGCGCCTCGCGACTCGCGTAATGGCGATAGGGCGCTGCGTGAGAGACCCCGGCGCGGCGTGCCACCGAGCGCAGCGACAAAGCGGCCAGCCCCTCCTCTGCGAGGATGGCGCGGGCGGCGTCGCGGAGTGCAGCCGCGAGATCGCCATGGTGATAAGGGCGTTCGGTCGGTTTGGAATCCATGTCGCTAAGGATGGGCCATGCCCGGCATTGCGCCGGCGCCTGCGGGCCCGCGTGAGCCTATCGGCTCGATCTCGATCTGCACCTGCACGTTGCCGGCCTTCGCGAAATTGAGAGTGGCCGGTATATGCGTGCCGGTCTTGAGCGGCCCTTTCAGCCCGCTCAGCATCACGTGGTAAGCCGCCAATGGGCCCAGATTCACCATGGCGCCCGGAGGAATCGCGATGCCGCCCGAAACCGTGCGCATGCTAATGACGCCATCTGTTTTCGTCATTTGATGGATTTCGAATTTCCCGGCAACCGGACTTGTGCCGCCGAGCAGCGTATCGGCGGTATCGCCGTGATTCATGATCGTCGCATAGACGCCCGCCGTCGTCGCGCCTCCCGGAGTCGCCGCGCTCCAGGGTTGCTCGATCATGATGGAGCCAGCCATGTAACTCGGCGGCGTCTTGGCGGCGGTTAGTTGCAGCTTAACGGCAGGACGTTTGAGATCGCCCCAAGGCCGCCCGGCCGCGGGCGTTTCGGTCCACGACATCTCCCCTTTCTCGCATTGCTGTACCGCGGGAAAATAGAGCGGCCCCTCGCCGGCCGGCAGCTTGAGGAGGAGGCCGAACTGATCGGCGGTCTTCGCGTCCAGTTGTCCGCGCCAGGTCACGGCGGAGACCCGGCCCTGCGTGCGTTCGCCGGTCAGCGTCCAGCCCGGTTTGGCAGGCGTATCGAGCACGGTCACGCCGTCGGGAATCTGCACGCGCAAGGCAATGGTCGGCGAACCATTGCAGCCATGCTCGATCTTGAAGAAGGCCGCGTAATTTTGTCCGGCTTCAAAGATCGGCTGCGACAGGACGACGTGAGCCGAAGCGGGCGCGGCAAGACCGGCTAACAAAGCCGCCAACGGGAACGCATAACGGAAACTCATGGCTTGCTCCCTTTCCCCCACCGCTCAGAAATTGTACGCCAATTCCACAATCGCGGAACGCTGTGGAAACGGATGGAACAGGAAGTATTTCCGGTTGTTCAGATTGTCGATGCCAAGAGCCGCGCTCCAATGTGCATTGATCTGATAATTCACTCGCGCATCCACTACCAGATAGCCGTCGAATCCCTGGAAAGTGTGGGTATACACGTCCGAATTGTCGATTGTCGCGAAAACCCTGGTACTGGCTCGCGCTGCCAGCGTGTAGCTCCATGTTTCGTTGGGGCGATAGGTCGCAACCAGGGCTCCACGCCAAGCCGGTACTTGCGGGATGCGCTTGCCCACGGCGGGGGTGAAGGCAGGGTCCGACACGATGCGCGGATCGACATAGGTGAGGCTTCCCTGCAGGGAGAGGCCGCTTACCAGCACGTCGTCCTGCTCGAACGACGCTTCCGCGCCATAAGTGCGGACATGGTCGACATTCTGCACGTAATTGAACAGTGTGGTGGAGCCCGTCACCAGCGGCGCGCTTTGAGAAATCAGCGCGTCCGAAATATCCTCCTTGAAGACAGAAAACCGTAACTTTCCGTCCAGAACCTTCCGTTCGACGGCAAGTTCGGCCGACAGCGCGTGTTCGGGTTTCAGATTGGGATTGGGAACGCTCAGCACCGCACCCGTGGTGATCGCCTGATAGAGTTCCGTAACGGTCGGATAGCGGTAGGCTCCGCCGAAAGACATTGTTGCCAGCCAGTTGCTCGCAATCTGCCAGGAAAGCGCCGCTTTGGGGGACACGCCGGAGGAACTCAGCTTCGGCTGCTCCACGGAAAGCGGCGGGCTGAGCGAGTAGTTGAACCCATTATAGGCGCGCCACGATTCGTAGCGCGCGCCCAGCGTCAGCCGGAAATCCTCCGCAAACCGCCACGCGTCCTGTACCCAGAGGCCGTAGGTCTCGGTCTTTCCGCCGGCCACTGTGGCGAGCGCGCCCGGATTGCCCAAGATCCAATTCGCAGTGTTGTATTTGTTGTTGGCAAGCGTGTAGCGGTCAGCATGGGCACCGAAGCTGATCTGGTGCGCGCCTTCCATGCCTTGCGGCCGGAAATAGGCCTTGGCGTCAAGCGTCATCCAGCCGGTGCCGCCCATGTCGGTGATGGTGCCGGCGCCACCGCCAAGCGCGGCCGGCAATGCCACGCTCGGGATTCGCTGTTGATCCTTGTCGAAATCGTAAAGGCTGGCGATGAGGCTCCAATCCCACATCCCACCCGTATCGGAGGTGAGCGCGAGACTGTGCATCCAATGAGTTTCCTCCAGCCGGTAGACATTGTTTGAGAAAGAAGTCGCGGGGATGGAATAAGAGAAACCGCCGATGTTCAGAGTGCCGGAATAGGCGGGGACGCCGGAGGCGTTCTTCAGATAGGTCTGCACACCCGCGGCATCGTCGTTGAGGAACAGCCCGGCGGTGTAGGCGAGACTGACGCCGGGCGCCAAATCGTAGGAGAGTTTGAGCGTAAGATTGTCCTGCCTCTGGCGCTCGAGGCTCCCTGCGCCCAGCACCGCAATCGCCGTTCCTGTTCGATTGAGATCGTCGAATGCGCCCGCCACCACGGTCCCCGCTGCACTCGGCAGCGATGGACGCGTAGCCGCGATGTAAGTGAGCGGCTGGCCGACGCTGTAAAGGTGGTTCACGCTGGCGCGCCAGGCGAAATTGCCGAGCCGGTCGCCCATCAGGCCGGACAACTCATAGGCCGGATAGCCCGAACTGGTCGAATATTGATTGAAATCCTGCACCACGGCCTGGGTGCGCGCCATCGAAACAAATTGGTCCGGCATCCGCGTCTGAATCTCGATCACGGCGCCGATGGAATTGCCGGGATATTCCGCGGCGAAAGGCCCGTAGAGCACGTCGATGCGCTGAATTTCCTCAGGCGCGACCATGCCCCAGCGTGGACTGGCGAAGGAATTGTTGTTGCCGATAAGCGCCGACAGCAGCACGCCGTCCGCATAGATCAGGCTGCGCGCGCTCGAACCCACTCCGGAGGTACGTGTGGTTACCGGCGCCTGGGTGTCGCCAATATGGCGTTTGCGCACGAGGATGTCGGGAAGATATTTCAGCGCATCTTCCGTATTGGTGACGTTTACCGATTTCGCCAGGTCATCGACGGTGACGCTTTCGACCGTCGACGGCAGGACATCGCGCTTGGCGACCGAACGCTGCGCCTGAATCACCACCTGCTCCGGCGCGCTCGTTTGCGCGGCGGCAGCGTTTGCAAGAAACGCAAAACCAGTGCCCGCCACAAGGCGGACGCGTAAAATGGAAAACACGGGAATGCTCCTACCTGAAAGGGAACGGCTCGCGCGCCGCTCCCCTCGGGAGCAGCGCTTACGCTAGAGCTTTCAACGGGAAGCCCGGCGGACCGCGCGTGACATAGGAGACATGATGGCGGTTGCGGACGCGCACGCGAATGGCGGCGGATGCGCGTTGCGGCACGAAGAGCGGCACAAACAGGAAAAGGAGCGCCGCCGGGATGAAGGCGCCCGCGGCATGCATCGCGACGCAAAGCGGGCAGGTCTGATCCTGCGACGGTGTATTGGGAACCGGCTTGCCATCCGCATCGACCGTCACGGTCTGGAAACCATGCGCGGTGCAGAGCACGATGGCGGTTCCGCCAGCAGTTCCGCCCATCAGTCCGGCAGCACACAGCGGCGCCAGCGCCTGCACTATCAGCGCGGCAAGCCCAAGCCAGAGCGCAAGCGCTTTGGCGAGGTCTTTACCGAATAGACGCGCGAATTTCACGGCGAGGGCCCGATGGTTCGTGCAATGGCTTAGCGCAATTCGCTGCGCAGGCCAACGCGGCACAAAGCCAACAGTCCCCTACTCCATCGCCAGTTCAGCCGAGCTGACACGGGCAGCGCGCGGCTTCTTCATGAAGAAGAGCAGCGGCAGAAGGGGCAGGCAGACCCAGAACATCAGGAGGAAATCGTTGGCATAGGCCGATATCAGCGCGTGGTTCTGCACGAGTGCATTCGCGCCTTGGACTCCAAAGGGCGTCATCGGATTGAGGAACAAACCCGCGCTGCCGGACTGCACGGCGCGATTGAACGGCGTGAATTGCTCGGCGTATTGGGCGTGCAATGTCTGCACGCTCGTAGCGAGCAGTGCTGACGTCACCGAGACGCCGATGGCGCTGCCGATATTGC
>Ga0265337_1000652_pt1 | contig 18272 bp, 15 predicted proteins | sample 42122metaG_FD_192441 | JGI IMG/M metagenome (GOLD analysis project Ga0265337, IMG submission 192441) | Rhizosphere microbial communities from Carex aquatilis grown in University of Washington, Seatle, WA, United States - 4-21-22 metaG | ecosystem: Host-associated > Plants > Roots > Rhizosphere >... | reverse complement strand
TTTTATCAGACCGTGAACATCGGCGGCTGGATTGGCCCGCTCGTCGCCTTGCACATGCGTCTCCTGGCCTGGAAATATGTCTTCTACATCAATGCGGCGGTGATTTGCTGCAACTTCCTGTTCCTGCTGACCTATCGCGAGCCGGGCAAGGAGGAACGCCTCGCCCGCCAGCGGCGCCTCCGGGAAGGCAAAGAGCAGCAGCGTAGCCTCGTGATCGACGCGCTGGCCGAGCTCAAGAAGCCCCACCTCGCGCTCTACCTGATCATCTTCTCCGTCTGGTGGCTGATGTTCCCCATGCTCTGGGACGTGCTGCCCAAATACGTCGAGGACTGGGTCGATACCGCGCCGATGGTGCAGTTTCTTTTTGGCGCGGGTGGCACGCATAGCGGGTTTTGGCAGTTCTTCCTCGGCATGGATGCGAACGGCCAAACCATCCAGCCGGAAGGCATCGTCAATATCAATGCTGGCATGATCATGCTCACCTGCTTCCTGTTTGCCGGGCTGAGCGCGAAGATGCGCGCCACCAACAGCATGTTGGTGGGCACGGCGTTTATTGTCGTCGCGCTCGCCCTGTTCGGCGCGACCAACGCGATCGGGTTCGCCGTGCTGGCCATGATCATCTTCAGTGTGGGTGAAATGATGGCCAGCCCCAAGTTCCTTGAGTTCCTCGGCAACATCGCGCCGCCGGACAAGAAGGCTATGTGGAACGGGTTTTCCCAGGCGCCCATCCTGATCGGCTGGACGATCGAGGGCAAACTCGGCCCGGAACTCTACCACATCTTCTCGTCCAAGGATGAATTTGCGCGGCAGTTACTGGTGGGGCGTGGTCTCTCGCCAGAGCAGTGCACTCCGCAGGCGCTGCCGATCGGTGAAGCCTTCAACAAGCTAGTCCAGGTCACCGGCGAAACCCCTGCGCACCTCACCCAGACCCTCTACCAATCCCACCACGTCGGTCTCACGTGGTATGTCTTTGCCGCCATCGGCGTGGCCTCGGCGGTGATGATCTACCTTTACGGTCAATGGATTCGCAAGCTCGCCAGACGCGAGGCGGGGAGGTAGGGCAGTCCCCAACGCGCCAGGGGACTGCCCAACCACCGCACGGCACCTTGGGGAAAACGCACTCTACCCAACCAATGCCCTCATCGCCTCCTCCAGCGTCTCGCACGTTACGATGCGGACACCCCGGCGGTAGTGGAAAAGGGAGAGGATATTCAGGCCGATGTCTTTGTGCGGGTCGGGAATGACGCGCACCACCATCTCGATGTCCCGCTTGTTGCACAGGTCCATCATTCGCTCGATGTGGGGCACACAAGCGAGGTCCATCACGTCGAGGCCGCTCAAATCCTTCAGCAGCCGGAAGCCCGGTTGCAGATCGGGCAGCAGCGTTGAAACCTTCTCTACCACAGCTTTCGTGTCTTCCGGGCCGACGTGCTGCGCGTAACGGATCTTCAGCAGATTCTTAGACTTATCAACTTCAACCTGAAACATAAGAGATGTGATTTGCCACTGGCTATTTCTGCGCTGCCATGACGTGTTCATTGATCAGGCCAAAGAACGTGTAAGGGTCAACTACTGCCACCCGAGCATTGGGATGCTTCTCGCGCAGGAGCCTCGACACTTCCACGTGCCAGGCGGGTGGCTTCAAGATCGTTCGCGCCCAAAGAAAACACGGTCCCTTGGCCGTTGCCGCTGCCTGCTGCGTCATAAAGGCAGCCGTGCTTTCCGCTGAATCGGGCATATCCCACTCGCGGATGGTCGGCACACCCGAGATGACCTGCGGCGTCAGGTCGAAGTGATTTCCGCAGCCGTCCGGGCTGAAGCGCCGGTACTCCGCAAACTCCTCGGGCGTCGAGGCGCCGGCGGAGCCATCCAGCATGAAGCCGGTGATGCTCATGTCCCATCGTTTGTAATAGCGCGCGCAATGATCCGTCCAGACCTTCAGTGCCGGGGGCAGTTTGGAATCGGGCCGGGCGGTCAAACCGCGTGGATTCAGATAACCCGCGCCTGAATCGCCCGCAATGAAGAAGTCGTTCGTCGTCGCGTGGCGATAGGCATAGGCCAACGCTTCGGGAGCGCGGTCCGCAAGGTTCGGATCGAAAGCCCAGCCCAATGGAACCCGCCCGCGCTGTGGATCGGTGAAGAACCCCGCGACCGCCTTGTAAAGCCACGACGGCGAATCGTAGTCGCCGACGTAATAGCCCACGTAGAGCTTCGGCGCCACTTTGCCCGCAGCCGTCAGGTAACCAGCCTTTTGCCAATCCGCCCGCGAGGGTTTTGGGTTGGGCTGCTGGTAACGCTCTTTGAGCGGGTAATGCGCGCAGAAGGAGGCATTGGCGATTGAACTGAGCCCGATCGCATCGGCTTCCATATAGCCGTTGTATTGCGAGATCAGCCGCCCGTACTCCCATTCCGTCGCGACGCCCTCGTGCTTGCCGCCCGCGCCGGGATGATCGGTGTATTTGAAAGCCCACGGTACAAAGCCGCCCACCTTGATCGTGCTGTTCGGGGCCTTCCGGTGTAGCGCAGCCATGACCTGCAGGAGCGTCTGCCGGTCCAGGCCGAGCGTCTGGTGCGGGTCATCCACCGGCGTCTCGTCACCCCAGACTGCCAGGTCGAAGAAGAAGCCCCTGCGGGCGATGAAGTAATCGTGGTTGGAAAGGGTATGCAGGTCGCCCTGGCCCGGGTTCAAGCGCTTCAACCAGAACGCGTCAATGTAGTAGGCGGCAAAGCGGGCGTCGCATTTGCCGGAGTCAATGAACTGGTGGACGGCCCAACGGTAGGCGTCATTCTTGGCGCTTCCGGTAGAGGGCTCGTTCAGTTCGGGGATCTGCCCCTTGCCGGTGAACTTAGGCGTGCCGTCCGGGTTCACTAACCATAGCCGCACCGGCAGACCCAGCTTCCTGGTCAGGAGGGCGAACATCGAATTGGTCGCGCGGCTGAACCGCACCGGCAGCAGGTCATCGCAGCCGGCGGCGGTGGAAGCGATGCAAGAAGTTGCCGGAACCTCCGGGTCATAAACAACCAGGCCCTTGACGTAATTGCTGTACGTGCAGATGACCTCTTCGGGCGATGTGAGGGTCACCAGCTTGGAGTCCTTCAGCCAGCCATCCTCGCCGCGCAGCCAGTCGAGCCAGAACTGATCGGTCTCGACCCCAAACCCGTTGCAGTAGATCACGTAGAGCCGCGGCGCTTCACGGTTGGCCAACCCTTGCACGGCGGCCAGCGTATGCATCGTATCCCAGACTTCGGTAGCCTGGTTCGGGTCATGCAGGTCGCGTTGCCGAAGGGAGCGTGCGTCGAATACCGCTATGCTGTCCGGCGAGGGGGTGGCCCCCGGCACAGCGCCCGCCGACTCAGCGCAGAGTATGGTCGCCGCGAGCAGGGCAGGAACCACCCGCTCCAGGACTGTTTGTAATCGCATGCGGTATTGGACGCCGGGACGATCTGAGAATTCAGTCCCCGACGCGTACGCCAGACACATGCTGGCCGACTTCGAGCCGCTTCGAGCCGTCGGCCAGCTTTTCGCCGGCAATGCTGACGTTTTCAAAGGACACGTCGCGAACATCGTGCTGTTCGTCCGCGCCATTGAGTTGAATGCGGTAAGGGCCGGGTTCGCCGGTCAGCACGACGTTCCGGAAACGGATATCGGAGACGTGTCCCGGCACCTTATTGCGCATGTATTGATTCACCACCGGCCCGAGACGGGCCAACACCCCTTGTCCTTCGCCGTGGATGCGGATGTTCTCGATGGAAACCGCCTGCAGCCGCATTTCCTCTCCCGGCTCGAAGAGAAAGACGGGCATGGAGAAGTGGATGATGTCCAGGTTCCGCAGGGTAATGTCGCGCATGAACGCGGCCCGGCTTTCATGGCCCAGCAGGAAGATGCGGGCGCGATCGCACCAGAGGACGCAGTTCTCGACGGTGATGCGCTCAACATGATTGTTCGGCGTGTTCAACTCCAGGCCCTTCATGGCGACGCAGTCGTCGTCACTGCGGATGAAACAATCGGTGATCAGCACGTCTTGGGAGTTGCAAGGATTGATGCCGTCATCGTTCTGCACGCGCGAGCCGCAGATCTTCACGTCGCGCACGGTTACGTTGCGGCTGTTGCGGGGAACGAGGGTCCAATGCGATGCGCCGCGGATGGTGATGCCGCTCACCTCGACGTTGGTGCCGCAAATGGAAACTACAAACGGCGTGGGGCCTTTGCGCCACTCCCAATCCGAGCCGTCGAGAATGCCGCGCCCGAAAATACGGATGTTCTCGCCTTCCGCCACAATGCCAGCTTTGACCACGGCGCCGCCTGCCAAATAAAGCGACTGGTTGTTGGTAAGTGTAATCTTGGTAGGCTTATGAATGCCGGGGCCGAAGTAGATCAGGCGTGGTCCGGCCTCGCTGGCTCGCGGGGGATGTTCCTCGATGGCGCTGGCAAACAAGAGCAAGGGACCCTTCTTCCCGTCGGGCTCGATGCTCAATTTGCATGGGCCGGGCAGCGAGACTACTGCCGTGTTTGCGTCGTCCAGGCGGGTCTTGACGCCCGGGTTCGCCGGACGCACTACCAGGTTGGTGAGCGGCTTCTCGGACCGGATGCGAACCTCGACCGGCCCGGACACGTCAAAGCCGGCGAACGAGTAGGCCCCGCCGTAATCGTACTCTTTGCCCGCAAACGGCGGATCGAGCACGCGCGCGGTATAGACGGGCACCGGTTGCCCTCCGGCCTGGACAGTGTATTGGGTAGAGAGGGTTTCGCCCTCCGGCGCCGGGTAAGTTACAACTTCCGCCGCGCAAGGGAGAGCGGCTGCGAGCAAGCCCGGCAGCGCGGCGACTACACAGAACTGGATTCGGCGGTGAAGCCCAAGTTTCATCGAGTGCTCTTACCCGATTTTCCGCCCCCTGCCAAACTCCATCTGCCATTTGCTATCGGCGGATTGGCGATTGGCGATTGGCCAAAAGGTCTGAGGACAGCCTCACCAGGGCTGCACTAGACCATCGCTAGGAGTACACCATCCGTACAATATGAGTACACCATCCGTACACGATCCGTACACCAGGCGTACAATATCCGTACGCCATCCGTACACCAGGCGTACGCCATCCGTACACCATGGTTACGCCAAAGCTGCGCCAGATGCGCTGGCTCGCAACACTGAAGCGCCGCGCAGTAACGCCGATCTTGACCAGAGAAAGAGCCGTTCGCCGATCCCGCCTTGTTTGACGACAAGGCGATGGAGATTGCTGCACTCAAACGGGAGAAGAACTGAGGTCGGCTGCTCTCAAGCCCCGCTTCTCAGCTAGAGGACTTCACCCGGTAATAACGCCTGGGGGCAGCCGAGTTGTCGAGCACGGTGGTGGAGAATTGCGTCCCGGGAACATTCGTCAGCGACGACCAGTTCTTGAGGTCGCCGGATGACTGCACGGTCCATTGGTTGGTTACCAGCGGCAGCGGCGCTCTGGCCGTGACCAGCGCCTGGCCGTTGGTTTGCAGGGTGACTGGCTGCAGGAGGGAGGGTGTGAAGTCGTCGCCGGACGGGGCGGCCAGTGCGACGCCGGCTAGCGCCGGTTGCCCGAAACTCGGGTAGCCGTTCGCATCCCAGGTGAAGCGCTGCATGCGGATGTTCCGGGTCCACCCCGCGCCGCGGTACTGCGCAGCGTGATAGAAGAGCCAGTCCTCCGTGCCGTCCAGCGATTGGGTGAAGCTGCAATGGCCGGGCCCGAACACCGCGCCGGCGGCGTTCGAGATGGTCTGGAATACCGGCTGCGGCAACTTCGTCCAGGAGGCTGGGTTCAGATAGTTGCCATCACTGTTGACCAGCATTCCCAGGCATTCGTCGTCGGTCCAGGACTGGTTGGCGGCGTAGATGACGAAGACCTTGCCGTTCCGCTGCAACACCTCCGGCCCTTCTTGAATCCAGCTTTCCCACGACAGTTGCGGCGTGGACAGCAGGACGCGCGGGCCGCTAATGGTCCACGGGTTGCTCATGGGAGCGATGTAAAGATTCTGCAACCCGTCCGTGTTGCCGGGCCAGCCGGACCAAATGAAGTACGGGGCGCCGTTGGTGGCCTCCAGCACCGTGCCGTCGATGGCCCAGCGGTCGGTCGTGGCATCATACACCTTGCCCTTGTAGGCGAAGCTGTTGGTCGGGCTGATCTGCTCCGCGACGAACATGCGGTGGTTGGCATTGGTCCCGTTGTCGGCGGCGTAATAGATGTAGGCCTTGCCCTGGATGAAGTGCAGCTCTGGTGCCCAGACGTCCGAGTTATACGGCCACGGCGGCGAGAATACCTTCACCATTGATACACTTCCTATGCCATTCGTCCCGGCCAGCCGCGTGGCAGTGCGAACGGAGACGTCCAAGCCGGTCGTGTCCGTGAGGTAGTAATAGCCGTCCTTGAAGACCACCCACGGATCCGCCCCGTCGCTGATGATTGGGTTCGTAAAGGTCGCGCCGAAGGCGGAGGCAGCCGTCCACAGGACGCCGGAAAACAGCAGCACGCCGAGCAGGGTGTTCGCCCGCTTGCGCCGGACAGGCCTGCGATAGTTCAGTGGCTCTCGGTTTGGCATGTTCGCTCGCGTTACAACCTAACCAAGAATCGTCTTCATCCTGAACTGGGCGCTCGGCTCCACATGACAGTGAAGCTTAGCCCCGCAACTGCGGTTGGCGATTCAGAAGCGGCCTTGGCGCGGGAAGGATGGGCTGCTTGCCTTTGAGTAGGCTCAGATACCTATGCCTCCAAGACGGCGAGGAAGTCGATGATGCGCGACACGCATTCTTCCACCGTGAGCTGGCCGGTCGCCAGTTCAATCTCGGGTTTTGCCGGCGGCTCATACGGCGCGCTCACGCCGGTGAAGTCCCGGATTTCGCCGGCCCGGGCCTTGACATACAGCCCTTTGGAGTCGCGTTGTTCGCAGACCTCGATTGGGATGTTCAGATACACCTCCACAAATTGACCCGCCGGCAGGCTGCGGCGGATGGTGTCGCGATCCGCGCGGTAAGGGGAGATGAAGGCTGTCACGCAGATCACTCCCGCATCCGCAAACAGCTTGGCCACTTCGCCAATCCGCCGGATGTTCTCGCAGCGGTCCTCTGGCGAGAAACCCAGGTCGGCGCACAAGCCGTGGCGGACGTTGTCGCCATCCAGCACATAGCTGAACTTGCCGAGCGCGAACAATTGGCGTTCCAGTTCGGCAGCGATCGTCGTCTTGCCGGAACAGGACAGGCCGGTCAGCCATACTACGCGACCGGCGTGGCCTTGGCGCAGCGCTCGCTGCCCGGCGGAGACGCGGCCCGAAGTCCAAAAGATGTTGTGGCTCTTCTGCAGGGAATCTGCCGTGCGCCGCGGGTAGCTGGCCGGCACGATCACGCCGCCGCCCGCGACATCGAACTCATCGACAATGACAAAGCGGCCAGTCGCCACCATCTCGTTGATGGCGTCAAAGGCAACCGGCTTTGTCGTCCGCAGTGTCAGTTCCGCAGCCTCGTGACGGTTCACGGACAGCTCGATCCCCGTGCGCTCAAGGGTCTTGAGCGTGGCTGAGTCGATCACCCGTTCCAGTTTCTCGATCTGGCAATCTGCTTCCTGCGTCGTCAGTTTGAGCCGGTATTTTCTGCCCGGCATGAACGGTTGTTTGCCGAGCCAGAAGACTCGGGCTTTGAAGCAGGTCAATGCATATGGCGGCGTATGCTCCAGCGACGCGATAACTCCGCGCTCGACGAACACCTGGTCGGTTAGCGTGATGCCGATGCTTTCGCCGGTTTCGGCGGAGTCGCGCGCTGGGGCATTCCAGCGCTCGATGGTCTTCACGGTGCTGGCCTTGTTACTCGGTGAGAAGAGCAACCGGTCGCCGACTTGGATGCGGCCGCTCTCGACGCGCCCGGCGAGAATGCGCCGGTGGTCGAAGCGATATACGTCCTGAATGGGAAATCGCAGCGGCTGGTTGCCGGCCGGCAGGGCGGCTTTGAACCCGTCGAGCGCCTCCAGCACCGTCGGGCCCTTCCACCAGGGTAGATTGTGTCCGGGCGAGGCGATGTTTTCGCCCTGTCGGGCCGCGATGGGGATGACAGCGCTCGGTTCGAGGCCGAGCTGCTTGAGCCACGCGCGGTATTCGGCCTCGATGGCGCTGAACCGCTCCCGCGCATAGTCCACCAGGTCCATCTTGCTGACCAGCACCGCGACCTGCCGGATGCCCAGCAATTCGAGCAGGTAGCCGTGGCGTCGTGAGTTTTCCTGCACGCCTTCCTGCGCGTCGATCAACAGCAGGGCGGCCTGCGCCTGCGCCGCTCCGGTCACCATGTTCTTGAGGAACTCCCGGTGCCCCGGCGCATCGATGATCACGTAGCTCCGCTTGGGAGTTCGGAACCAGATCTGCGCGGTGTCGATGCTGATGTTCTGGTCGCGCTCGGCTTGCAGCGCGTCCATCAAGTTCGCCCATTCAAAAGGCATCCCGCGGCGTCGTGCGACCTGCTTGAGTTGCTCCAGCTTGCCTTCGGGGAGGGAGTTCGTGTCGTACAGCAGCCGGCCCACCAGCGTGGATTTGCCGTGGTCCACATGGCCGAGAATGACGATCTTGAGCTGCTCGGCGGCAGCGGCGGGCGGTGCCTGGCCTGGCGGGAGACCGCTCATGGATGAGTTCGACCTCCAGCTGAGGTGGCGCGTTGGGGCTTTGCAGCCAGGGAAAATATCCAACAACCAACAACCAACATCCAACATCCAATGGCTTCGCTTGGGGCGACCGTTGGGTGTTGGATGTTGGATGTTGGATGTTGGTTGTTCCCTTGCTTCATGGATAAGGAGAATCGCCAGCAGCGCTTTTGAAAAACCGGGCTCATGGGTAGCTCACATGTACCCGTCCCGCCGCAGCGTCTCGAAGGCCGCTTCGCTTTCCTGGTCCTGCGCCCGGCCCGCCCGCTCCGGCGTCCGCGTGCGGCGCAGTTCCTCTACGATCTCTCTCACAGTGCGGGCTTGCGACTGGATGGGGAACGTACACGGGTAACAACCGATGCTCCGGTAGCGTTCGCCCTTCTCGTTCGCGAAATAGAGTGGGATGACGGGGACGCTCTCGCGCTCGATATACTCCCAGATATTCAACTCCGTCCAGTGCAACAAGGGGTGAATGCGGATATGCGTCCCTGGCTCAAAGTCCGTCTTGAATTGGTCCCACAGCTCCGGCGGCTGGTCCTCGACGTTCCATTCCATATTCTTGTCGCGCGGGCTGAAATAGCGTTCCTTGGCCCGCGTGGGTTCCTCGTCGCGGCGGACACCGACAATCACGCCGGTGAAGTTGTGCTGTTGCAACACCGCCTTGAGCGCGTCCTTCTTCAGCGTGCCGCAGCACTCAACGCGGGTTGCCTTGCCGTTGGGGAAGGTGCGGCCCGCTTGGAGCGCCACATCGTTCCGGCCCACGATGAGCTGGAGCTTCCATTCCCGGCAGAGCTGGTCGCGGTACTCGATCATGCTCGGGATCTTGAAACTCGTATCGACGTGCACTAGCGGAAAGGGCACGTGCCCGAAAAAGGCCTTGCGGGCCAGCCACAACAGCACCGTCGAGTCTTTGCCAACGCTCCACAGCATCGCCAGGCGCTCAAACTTGTTGAACGCCTCGCGCAGAATATAGATGCTTTGGCTCTCGAGTTCGTCCAGGAGCATAATGAAACTTGCTATGCAGCTAGCAGTGGGGACAGGAGAACTTGAATTCACTCATATATTTTCCACGCTCGACCCGGCCCCAAGATGGAGTACCGGCCGGTTTGGCGCAAGCCGCGCCTTGCCGGCGACGCTTTGCAAGGACATGTTGCCGAGAATCCACAGTGAACACGCGGGCGCTTAGGCATCCTGGCGAGAAACTGCCTGCAAGAATCGGCCGCATATGCATGGGGGAAGGGTCAAAGATAAAGAAGAGCCAGCGGGGCCACGCCTGCGCTTCACCGCAGCAGCTCAAGCGTTTTGTCGAGAAACCCCAGATTCCCTACATTGGCGTAGCCTTGGCAGCGCTGCTCCTACCTTGTGGTGGGAAACGAGAGGCCGCTGCCGGTCCGCCCGCTTGCGTCTTCTCGTAACCAGGACCAACGCAAGGCTTGAAAAGCCCTGATTATCATAGCTTGCAATGCTTCCCCCCACACCGTTTCGCGTCGGAACTGCCAGCCCAAACCGCCTTGGCACCGGGATTGCGTAGGAGAGGACAGCACGCGCCGGACAAACCGTCCAGCGCAATAGAAACGACACACAGACATTATGAGAAAAGTAGCAATATACGGCAAAGGTGGCATCGGCAAGTCCACCACCACTCAGAACACCGTCGCCGGCCTCCTGGAGATGGGCAAAAAGGTGATGGTGGTCGGCTGCGACCCAAAAGCAGATTCAACGCGGCTGCTGCTGGGCGGCCTGGCTCAGCGCAGCGTGCTGGACACGTTGCGGGACGAAGGCGAGGACGTGGAGCTGGCCGACATTTGCAGCAAGGGTTACTCAAACTGCCGTTGCGTGGAATCCGGCGGACCGGAGCCCGGGGTGGGTTGCGCCGGCCGTGGCATCATCACCTCGATCAACATGCTCGAGCAATTGGGCGCCTACAGCGACGATTACGAACTCGACTATGTGTTCTACGATGTGCTGGGCGACGTGGTCTGCGGCGGGTTCGCCATGCCGATTCGCGAGGGCAACGCCGAGGAGATCTACATCGTCGTGTCCGGCGAGATGATGGCTATGTATGCGGCCAATAGCATCTCCAAGGGCATCTTGAAATTCGCCCAGAGCGGCGCCGTCCGCCTCGGGGGCCTGATCTGCAACAGCCGCAAGATGGATAATGAGCGCGAAATGATTGCGGAATTCGCGCGCCGCCTGGGCACGCAAATGATCCATTTCCTGCCCCGCGACAACGACGTGCAGCGCGCCGAGATCAACCGCAAGACAGTCATTGAATGGAATCCCCAATGCATCCAGGCGGATGAATACCGCACGCTGGCCAGAGCGATCGACGGCAATGACATGAAGGTCGTGCCCAAGCCGCTCCAGATCGAGGAACTGGAGAAACTGCTCCTGGAATACGGCCTGCTGAATTGAGACGCAACGTCCACGCAGAGAAAGAGAATTACGATGATCATGATTCGAGCGATAGTGCGGCAGGAAAAGGCCCCGGAGGTGATCTCCGCCCTGATGGACGCCAATTACTTTGCGATGTCCAAGTTCAGCATAGTTGGCCGTGGGCGCCAGCGCGGCCTCAAAGCAGGGAGCCTCACTTACGACGAGCTGCCGAAGGATATGCTGATGCTGGTAGTGCCGGAAGCGGAGGGGAAGATGGCGTGCGACGTCATCATGAAAGCGGCGCGCACCGGCGAGAAAGGTGCATTTGGCGACGGCAAGATATTTGTCAGTCCCGTAACTGCCGCTTACACCATTCGCACGGGCGAGAAGGATCCGATCACCCCAGTGCCACTGTGAAAGAAGTCTTTGCCATCATTCAACCCAGCCTGGTCCAGGCCACGAAAGAGGCGCTGGCCGCCGCCGATGTGTTTGCCTTGCACGTGTTCCCGGTTCTGGGCCATGGGCGTGGTCAGATCGACCCGCAGATTCTAACGGCGGCGGCCGAAGGCAACGAGGAGGCCGTGGCGCTGCTGGGCCGCTATCCGCGGCTGATGCCTCGGCGCGCCGTCTGCGTGATGGTGCCCGACGCACAGGTCGAGGTTGCAGTCCAGGCTATTGTGCAAGCCAACCAGACCGGCGAGGCCGGCGGCGGCAAGATTTACGTCCTTCCGCTCAAGGAAGCCGCTCGGGTCCGCACGGCTGAATGCGGCGAAGCCGCCTTGTAACTACCGCTATGAACACGACCACACCAGAGAAGAGCCCCACCTTCCCGGTCCCAGCGCAGGTGAAGGAGGAAATGCTCAAGATTTACCCGCCCAAGACGCGCAAGAAGCGGGACAAGCAGATCGTCGTTAACTACCCGACTGCACCCGCCGAAATTGGCGCCAACACCCGGACGATTCCAGGCATTATCACCCAGCGCGGCTGCACCTACGCGGGCTGCCGTGGCGTGGCCATCGGGCCGATCTATGATATCGTGCACATCACTCACGGGCCGGTGGGCTGCGGCTTCTACTCCTGGATGACACGCCGGAACTTGGCCCGGCCCGCGCCGGGGCAAACCAACTACATGCAATACTGCATGACTACCGACATGCAGGAGGACGACATTGTCTTCGGCGGGGAGAAGAAGCTGGCGGCGGCCATTCGCGAGGCCTATGCGCTGTTCAAACCCAAGGCGATCTCGATCTACTCCACCTGCCCCGTCGGCCTGATCGGCGATGACGTCCATACCGTCGCGCGCAAGGCCAAGGAGGAGCTGGGCATCAACGTCTTTGCGTTTTCGTGCGAAGGCTACAAAGGCGTCAGCCAGTCCGCCGGCCACCACATCGCCAACAACGGCGTATTCAAACACATCGTCGGCCTGAACGACACCCCCGACGAAGGGCAATACCGCATAAACATTCTCGGCGAATACAATATCGGCGGCGATGCCTTCGAGATCGACGCCCTGCTCCAAAAGTGCGGGATCACGGTGACGGCGACGCTGTCGGGCAACGTCAGCTACGACCAAATCATGCGTTGCCACACGGCCGATCTGAACTGCGTGATGTGCCACCGTTCGATCAACTACATGGCCCAAATGATGGAGACCAAGTACGGCATTCCGTGGGCCAAGGTGAACTTCATCGGCGCGGAATCCACGGCCAAGTCCCTACGTAAGATCGCGCAGTATTTCGGTGACAAGGCCTTGAGCGACCTAGTCGAGATGGTCATCGCCCAGGAGTTGGCGGCGCTAAAGCAGGTGCGCGAGGAAGCGACCGCGCGCTGCCAGGGCAAGACCGCCGCGTTGTTTGTAGGCGGCTCGCGCGCGCACCATTATCAGGACCTGTTTAAGGACATCGGCATGAGGACCGTCAGTGCGGGCTATGAGTTCGCCCACCGGGACGACTACGAGGCCGCCAGGTGCTGCCCAGCGTCAAAGTGGACGCCGACAGCCGCAATATCGAGGAGATCACCGTGACGGCGGACCCGGCCCGCCAGCGCGCGCGCCGCACGCCCGAACAAATCGAGGCGCTGAGGGCAGGCGGGTTCAACTTCTCGGATTACGAAGGCATGATGCGCCAGATGGACAAGGAGGCGCTTGTCATCGACGACATCAGTCACCATGAACTGGACAAACTCATCGAGCTCTACAAGCCGGACGTGGTCTGCTGCGGCATCAAAGAAAAGTTCCTGGTGGAAAAGATGGGGTTGCCCTGCAAACAGCTCCACAGCTACGACTACGGCGGCCCGTACGCGGCCTTCGCCGGTGTGGTGAACTTCTACCGCGAAATCGATCGGATGGTCAACAGCCAGGTCTGGAAGCACGTCATGCCGCCCTGCGAAAAGAACCCGCAAGTAAGCGCCCGCCCGGCGTTCGTCCCGCGCCAGAAGAAAGTCAACGGCAACGGGTCCGCGAAGAGCTACCGCCGCACCAGTAACGCGCCCTCGCCATCGGAGGGGTAAGCCGTAGAATAATCACCCCATAACTCCCATGCTAAACGGAACCACCGCAAACTATGTTGAGCGCAAAGCGCTGAGGATCAACCCAGCCAAGACCTGACAGCCCATCGGCGCCATGTATGCGGCGCTGGGCATTCACCGGTGCCTGCCGCACAGTCATGGCTCCCAGGGCTGCTGCTCCTATCACCGCAGCCACTTGACGCGTCACTTCAAAGAGCCGGTAATGGCTACGACCAGCTCCTTTACCGAAGGCGCCTCGGTCTTCGGCGGCTTGTCCAATATGACCACCGCGCTGACCAACATCTTCACCATCTACAACCCGGACGTGGTGGCGGTGCACACGACCTGCCTCTCGGAAGTCATTGGGGACGATATCCCGATGATGTTCAAGAAATTCAGAGACGAAGGCAAGCTGGGCGCCGGCAAGTACTTAATCCATGCCAATACCCCCAGCTTCGTCGGCTCGCACGTTACCGGCTTCGCCAACATGACGACGGCAATGGTGAAGTACCTGAGCGAAAAGAGCGGCGCCACCCGCAACCAGCTCAACCTGCTGCCCGGCTACCTGGACCCCGCCGACATGCGTGAACTCAAGCGCATCGCCGGCGAGCTGGGAATCCATTGCGTGATGTTCCCCGACACGTCGGATGTGCTCGACACGCCCCAAATCGGTCACTTCGAGATGTACCCCAAAGGCGGGGCAACCGTGGAGCAGATCAGGAGCGCGGGCGATAGCTTCGCGACGCTCGGGCTCGGTTTCTGGGCCTCGGAAGACGCCGCCTGCGAGCTGGAAACCAAGTGCGAAGTCCCCTACGAAATGGCGGAGTTACCGATCGGGCTGACCGCGACCGACCGCTACGTGGATGCGCTGCGGCGCCTCGCTTCAGTGGGGGTGCCAGAATCGATTAACCGCGAACGCGGCCAGCTTCTGGACCTCATGAGCGATATGTCCCAGTACCTGCACCGCAAACGCGTCGCCGTCTTTGGTGATCCGGATCACGTCCTGCCGCTCTGCCGCTTCCTCATCGAGCTGGACATGCGCCCGGTGTATGTGATCAGTGGCACGTCCGGCAAAGCCTTCGAGGAGAATATCCAACAATTGGTGGGCCCCGACGTGCCGGAAGTCCGGGTGCATGCTGCCGACGATCTCTTTACGCTCCATCAATGGATCAAAGCCGAGCCGGTGGCCCTGCTCATCGGCAATACCTACGGCAAGTACATCGCCCGGGCCGAGGGCCACCTGCCCTTTGTGCGCTTCGGGTTCCCGATCCTGGACCGGGCGGCCCACCGCTATTTCCCCAGTATCGGATACCGTGGAGCCATGCGCCTGGTGACGGCCATGACCGACGCGCTGCTCGACAAGAAAGACCGCGAATGCCCGGAGGAATTCTTCGAGCTGGTGCAATGACCTCGGGCTAAGTTGAAGCGTGAAAATCCACACCAAACATGAACTTCACCATTGAGACGACAACCCCCGCCGACGTTCCGTCGCTGCTGGAACTGATTCGCGAACTCGCGCGATTCGAGCGCCTGGAGCGTGAGGTGCAGGCCACGGTCGAATCCCTTCACGAATCCCTATTCGGCTCCCCGCAGGTCGCCGGGGCGCTCCTCGCGCGCGTGGGCCAGGATCTGGCCGGCTATGCCATCTACTTCTTTACCTTCTCCAGCTTCGTCGGACGGCTCGGGCTGTGGCTGGACGATCTCTATGTGCGGCCGGCCTATCGCCGCCAGGGTCTGGGCCGCGCCTTGCTGGAGCGGGTGGCCGACATCGGTGCGCGGCGCGGCTGCGGTCGGTTTGAATGGAGCGCACTGCACTGGAATGAAAACGCGCTTCAGTTCTATCAAAAGCTTGGGGCGCGTCAGCTCGATGAATGGGTCACGCTCCGCATGGAGGCCGCAGCCATTAAGAACCTCGCCCGGGTGAAGGAGCCGGGGGCCGCATGAACTCCGAGAAGCCGGTCCGCGCGAACTCTCCGCAGGAACCGCAGGCCAGCGCACCGAGGCCACAGGGTGAAGACCGGCCTGGAAGCACATTCTGGGAGCGGCTTCGAAGCGGGCTTTCCTGCCCGGAACTGGCCAAGGATTTCGACCTCTCGGCTCTCCCCCGTCCCCGAAAGCCAAAATGGCCGGACCCCAAAGGCCGCGCCCCGATCATTGGCAACGCGAGGAAAGTGACAATCCACAGCGCCCATGATTTCTGCGCTGTGTCATACAGGGTCGCGGATTACGAACTCCTGATGGAATTCAGTCTACGGATTTGGGACTATTGGATCAGCCTTACCTGCGACGACCTGACTCCCGACTCCTGGCTGTTCCCGCCCCGGGCCAAATCCTGACGTATGATCGAGATTCTAGCACAACGCCAAGGCCAGGTTCATCGCAAAGGCGAATCGGCCGCGCCGCTGGTCTGCGACCGCAAGAGCGTCGCCGGGTCGGTGACGCAACGGGCTTGCGCCTTTTGCGGCTCGCGCGTCGTGCTCTACCCCATTGCCGACGCCCTCCACGTGGTCCACGGCCCCATCGGCTGCGCTGTTTACAACTGGGACATTCGCGGCGCGCTCTCGTCCGGCCCGCAACTTCACCGCAACAGCTTCTGCACCGACCTGCAGGAAATGGATGTGATCTACGGCGGCGAGAAGAAGCTCAAACAGGCCCTCTGCGAACTGATTGATTACTACAAACCCAAAGCCGCATTCGTCTATTCGACCTGCATCGTCGGCGTCATCGGCGATGACGTCCAGGCTGTCTGCAAGCAGGTGGCGCAAGAGCAGGGCAGCGAAGTCATCGCGGTCGCCTCGGAAGGCTTTCGCGGGACCAAGAAGACCGGCTACCAGGCTGCCTGTGAAGCCGCCTACAAGCTGGTCGGCACCGGTTCCACCGCAGCCGTCGGCCCGCACTCGATCAACATCATGGGCGATTTCAACATCGCCGGCGAATCCTGGCTCATCCGGCGGTATTTCGAGGAAGTCGGCATCCAAATCGTCGCCACGATTACCGGTGATGGCCGCGTGGACGACCTGCGCCGCTGCCACGGCGCCAAGCTCAATCTGGTCCAATGTTCCGGCTCCATGACCCATCTGGCCAAGCTCCTGGAGCGCGACCACAAAATTCCCATGCGCCGCGTCTCCTTCTTCGGCCTGGAAGACACCGCCGCGGCGCTCTACGAAGCGGCGAAGTTCTTCGGCGACCCGGGCATCCTCGCGCGCACCCAAGCCCTCGTGAGCCGCGAAATCGCGCGCGTCCACCCCGAACTCAAGAACTACCGTGCCAAACTGGCCGGCAAAAAGGCGGCCCTCTATGTAGGCGGCGCCTTCAAGGCATTCTCACTCGTGCGGGCCTTGCGCACCCTCGGGGTGAAGACCGTGCTCGCTGGCACCCAGACCGGCAATGCCGAGGACTACGCCATGCTCCGGGAAATCTGCGACGAAGGCACCGTCATCGTGGATGACTCGAACCCGGTCGAACTGGCCAAGTTCATCCTGGAGCTGGATGTGGACCTGATTATCGGCGGCGTGAAAGAGCGGCCCATCGCCTACAAACTGGGCGTCGGCTTTTGCGATCACAACCACGAACCCAAAATCCCACTGGCCGGCTTCGAGGGCATGCTCAACTTCGCCCGCGAGGTCTATGGAACCGCCGTCAGCCCCGTCTGGAAGTATGTGCCCCGGCGCGCCAAAGGTGCAACGGCCGCCGACGCGCCCCAGCCGTAACAACCTGCTACAACCACAGACAGACAAGAATGGCACTTAGTTAAGACGTAAATCATTCGCCAACAAGCACTTGTGATGGGAATTGATCTGCATCCATCTGTGGTGCTGTTCTTTATGGAAGTGACCGGCTGCCAACAAGATGCGCTGGAACTCGTGTGAGGTGGCTGCCAGATAACTGGCCTCCGGGAGCCCGCGATGCCATCCCTGACCCCTTCCCTACCGCGTGCGGGCCCCACCGGGACCTCGCCGGAACCTCCCCGTAGTACCTCTGATTGGCTATCAGAGATAAGTTTATTTTCATTCATGTTTTTCCAGTCTGCTGGAAAAACATGAATGAAAATAAATGGCGCTCCTGCCGTCGCGCAGCTCTTGGCACGCCGGTGCAGTTGAGCTAAACCGGTGGTATGAAAACGCCGGACGCCTTTGCCGCTTAACATGCCCACTTGATCGAGGCCGCTTACGACTGCGTGGATCGCCTGGTCGTCAACTGCTACTACCCCCTGGGACAGGCCGGAGGCGGCTTCCGTACCTTTTGGCGCCAGTGGCAGGGCGATGATTCAGGTCTGAACGACCAGGCGTTGCGGCAAGCGGCCGGGGACTTGGCCCGTCGGCTCAAGGCGCATTGCCAGCAGCAGGGCATTCTCTGGATTGAATGTGGCCCGGGCGACCTCAAATATGAGATCGCGCGCGAGCATCGGCCCAAGGACCCAGCCTTTCGGGGGGTCTTCGCCGTGTTGGTCGGACGCGCCCCGGCCCCGCTGTGGGAGGTGCGGCGCAACGGCCAGGGCCAGATCACTGAGTTGCGTCGGACCGCGCAGTGGCCCTATGTCCAACACTATTACTTTCAGATCCTCGACCCGGAGTGGGGACACGTGGTGGCGCGCCTTTGCGGCTATGCCCCCTGGGGCGCCTAGGTCATTGTCAATGGGCACGAATGGGTCGAGCGGCAGGCCCGCGCCCAGAAGGTGCGCGTGGCCAAGGAGGGCAACTGTTTCATCGAAGGGACCCACTACCGGGCCGTGGACCGCTTGGCCAGCGCCT
>Ga0265337_1000648_pt1 | contig 18351 bp, 19 predicted proteins | sample 42122metaG_FD_192441 | JGI IMG/M metagenome (GOLD analysis project Ga0265337, IMG submission 192441) | Rhizosphere microbial communities from Carex aquatilis grown in University of Washington, Seatle, WA, United States - 4-21-22 metaG | ecosystem: Host-associated > Plants > Roots > Rhizosphere >... | reverse complement strand
CCTGTTCCAATTCCGCCCAGATAAGCTCCTCCCCACCCCCCATTGCCAGGAGTTTGAGTTGGTATGACAGTAAAGCCATTTGCCGTATATGGAAATGAGCCGGTAAAACCTCCAAACGTGATGGGCACCGCCATTGCCATGGAAGCAACCAGGCACAATGCCACCGGCAATATCGCCCCAATAATGTTCATTTTCGGAACAATCACCCGTGAATTTTACCACTGCTGACGCCCACTGCAATGCGGTGAAATACCCACCAGATTCAAACCAATACACGACCCGCGCCTCGCAACCTTGGGCTGAATGCAGCAATCCCTTTGAGATTGTGAAATCAACACCATCGGCAGCGACGCGTCTTCAGCTCCGTCAGGAGCGGAATCTTTGTAGCCGGACGATTCCACTAAGATCCCCAGCTCCGGCGGGGCGGCATATTCCGGATGATGCCGCTCCTGAACGGAGCTAAAATGGTTCCTAATCTGGCAACTACAAATATGTCGCGCCCACGGCGCTCGACTGGGAGCCATTTGACTTGCCAATTGCGCGGGCATTTCTAACGTTGGGCAACACTTCTTAGAAATGCGTCCATGAGCGACAACGCCAAATCGGTCGTCTTTCTTGTTTGCCTGTTCCTCGGTCTGCCGGCCGCCATTCTGCTTGCTGATGACTGGTTGAAGCGCCGGCGGCTGGCACGGCAGCAGCGCGAGCGGACGACCGCAAGCGCGGAAGCGGATTTTCGTCTGCCTTGTCGAATCAGCTTCACCAGCACGCAGGAGGACTTGATTCAGGCGTCTGAGGCCGAGCAGACCACCGTGTCCGGCATGAGGCGGGGTGTTCGCTGGGGTGTCATCGGGCTGGGCTGGATGTGGCTTTTGGGCGCTGTGGTTCTCTGGGATCAGGCGCGGCGGCAATGGTGGCTGCCACTCATCTGGCTTGCGCTCGGCATCAGCATCCTTTGGAGCAATGTCGTCCGGCCTTTCATGAGGCGGCGGCACATCCGGAAAACCGCCCGCGCCGCCCAGGAACTGACGCTGGAATTTACGACCGGCGGAATCCACATCGAAGCGCCGGGAGCCGGCGTGTTCGACCGCACCTGGAATGAACTGGACGGCGCAAGGAATTGCGACGAGGGCGTGCTGGTATATTTCATTGATGGAACGGCGGACTGGCTGCCGCGAAGAGTTTTCCCGAACGATGCCACGAAGAATGCGCTCCACGCTTTTCTTTTGGAGCGGATGGAGCAGGTTTCCATTGACGAGACGGAAAACAAATGAAAAACGGCGCGGACTTTCGTCCGCGCCGCTGTCTCCAGCTCCTCCGCTGGCGGCATTGAGAATTATTTTTTGGATGACTTCTTGATCGGCACAGTCGCAATGGTCTGGAGGATGCGGCTGGAGATCTTGTAGGGGTCGCCCTGGGAATTCGGGCGGCGGTCTTCCAGGTATCCGCGATAGCCGTTGTCTATGAACTTCTGCGAAACGCGGAGGGACGCGCCGCGATTGGCCACGCCGTAGTTGAATTTGTCAATGGACTGTGTTTCATGCAGGCCGGTCAGGCGCAGATGATTGTCCGGGCCATAAACGGCGATGTGTTCGTTCTTGTATTTGTCGAACGCAGCCATGAGTTTCTCGAAGTATTCCTTGCCGCCGACTTCGCGGATGTGTTCCGTGGAAAAGTTCGTGTGCATTCCCGAACCGTTCCAGTCAACGTCCTTGCCGAGCGGCTTGCAATGCCAGTTCACGTCCACCTGATATTTTTCGCAGAGGCGCATCAGGAGGTAGCGTGCGACCCACATTTGGTCGGCGGCGGTCTTTGAGCCTTTGCCGAAAATCTGGAATTCCCACTGGCCCTTTGCGACTTCGGCGTTGATGCCTTCGTGGTTGATGCCGGCGTCGAGGCAGAGGTCGAGGTGCGTGTCCACAATTTCGCGCGCGAGGTCGCCGACGTTCTTGTAGCCAACGCCGGTGTAGTATTCGCCCTGCGGCGGGGGAAAGCCGCCGCCGCTTGGAAAGCCGAGCGGCGCGCCGTTTTTGTAGAGAAAATATTCCTGCTCGTAGCCGAACCAGGCACCGGGGTCGTCAAGAATGCCCGCGCGCGTATTGCTCGGATGCGGCGCGTAGCTGCCGGGCAACAACACTTCGCACATCACGAGCGCGCCGTTCTTCTTGGTGGCGTCAGGATAAACCGCGATGGGTTTGAGGATGCAGTCCGAGCTTTTGCCTTCAGCCTGGCGCGTTGAACTGCCGTCAAAGGCCCACATCGGAAGCTCTTCCAGTTTGGGAAACTTCGCAAATTCCTTGATTTGGGTTTTACCGCGAATATTGGCAACGGGTTCATAGCCGTCGAGCCAGAGGTATTCTAATTTATATTTTGCCATGGATGTGAATGTTGTTGTTGTTGTCTGTGTCAACACAGGTCGTCTGACGCAATTGCGCCAACGCATTTGGTCGAACCTGCGGTTGAATTCTTTTAGCAGGCCGAATGCCAGACCACAAGACCTTTGTGGGGGGCGCCATGAAAAAATGTGTTTTCGCCGCGCCTGACAAGGGTTTTCCGCACCGCAACCATTTATTCACACGCGGAACCTGCGGTGATCGCCTGTTGATATTTAGCCGCAGTGCGCAAATTGATTCGGCAGACGGCACAGGTGCTGTCCTAGGATATTCCAAGACGGTGACAAATCTGCGTCATGCCGTTGCGCTGTTCATCGCCCATTTTAACTACTGCCGCGTGCATTCAGCACACGGCAAAACGCCAGCCCAAGCCGCGATGCTGACAAAAGACGTTTGGACGGTTGAAAGGCTGATTGAGGAGTGCGGAAAGTATTGAAGCGGTGGGAAATTATCGGTTGGTGGTTATTTCATAAACGACTTTTACCTGTCGGTCTGGAGGAATAATCGTCTGTATGAAATTTGTTCCCTTCGCGGGCAATTCACTGATTCTGAACTCGTCTATTTGGGCGGACGCCGAATTCATAACGTTGCTAAATGCGCGGTCAAATGTCGGATTCATTAAATAAACCTGACGGCGCAAGTTCCACAAAATAAATTGGACATCATATTTTTCCGGCTCATGCCGCAGCGGGACAGAATCGCCACCCTCAAGAGTATTTGTCAGTCCCGCGTAATACATCAGGCGTGTAGGAAAGCTGTAAGCCTGACCACTGACATCGGCCTCAATACGAAATGGCCGCATGGCGTTCGGGTCGGTAGATGGTGGAATGCTTTCAACATAATCAATTCGAAAATACCACAGCAATTCGATTGGCCTTTTGAGGATACTGGCGGCAATCATCGGCGGAGAATGTTGTTTGAGATATTGATTCTTAATGGGATTCCAGGACACTAATAAAATCAAAGCGGGGAAGGCAAATAGCACAATCCATCTTATCCAGCGATACCGATTCCAGCTCCTCGTTGAAACCCAAAAGCAATGCAACACGACGCCAAGCATTATTGCCCAACAAGCACACGCCAATTCGATACAGGGAGGAAGGCCGCTCATAGTCCATCCGAATTGGAGGCCGAGCGAGACGAAGGCCAGTATAAAATCCGCAGTGTAAATTTTGGATTCCAACTTTTTTGCCATTCGCTCGAATCATCCGCAAAAGTCGCAATGCTGTCAAATATGGCATCACTGCATGCTGAGTGGATAATTCCGGGATTTGGCCGCATACCAACCGCGAAAAGTCAAAAAGCACAATCAAGCAGGACACCACCGACGGCACATTGCGATGAAGCTTTCCAAAGCACAGGGCATGGGAGATATTTGAACCCGGAAAGAAATTGGATTCGTTCCATGCAAAAAGTCAAAGACACGCTCCGCTCAACCGTGCACCTCACCTGGGACGGGAGGGTGATCAAGGTTTATCACGGGCCGAACGCGCAGGCCCGGTTCGACAACGAGGTGCGCGTGCTGCGTCATCTCGAGGCGCACGGCTGCGGGTTTGTGCCCCGCCTGCTCGAAGCAGATGAAACAAAACTGCGCATCATCACCACCAACTGCGGGAGCCACGTCGAGCATCTGGACGCGGAACGCACGAAGGAGCTGTTCGCCGAGCTGGAGAAATTCGGCGTCCGCCACGACGATCCCGACATGCGCAACGTGACCTACCGGCAGTCTGACGGGCGCTTTTGTTTGATTGATTTCGAGTTCGCCACCATCCTCCCCGAACCCAAAACCGAACCGAAATGAAACGCCAGCCACCCCGCACCGCCAAAAAAACCGCGTCCTTGAAATGGTCTGGCTGCTCGGACACCGGCAGGGTGCGCAAGAACAACGAGGATTCCTTTCTCGGCCTCCAGTTTGATGCGCGGGAAATTTTCCGGCTGGGGAAATTCGGCGAGGCCTCGCTGGAGAAAAACGATTTCACTTTTGCCGTGTGCGACGGCATGGGCGGCGCCAAGGCGGGCGAATATGCCAGCCAGATCGCCGCCGAAAAAATCACGACGCTGCTGCCGCGCGCATTCCAGCAGTCCGCCAGCGGAATGAACGCCGGCTTCGCCGACGTGCTGACGGAGCTGTTCACACAAATTCATCGCGCGCTGGTTTATCTCGGCAACTCGTATGACGAATGCGCGGGAATGGAAACCACCTTGAGCCTGTGCTGGTTCACGCCGGGCTGGATGTATTTCGGCCACATCGGCGACAGCCGGATTTATCATTTGCCGGCGCGCGCAGCCGGCATCAAACAGCTTAGCGAGGATCACACACACGTCGGCTGGCTCTTCCGGAACGGGCAAATCAACGAGCGCGAGGCCCGCGCGCATCCGCGCCGCAGCGCGCTGCAAAAAGCGCTTGGCGGCGGCAACCAGTTCGTTGATCCGCAGGTCGGCGCGGTGGCTTGCGAACGTGGCGATGTTTTTTTGCTTTGCACGGACGGTCTGGTGGAAGGGCTTTACGACGACCAACTGGCCGAACTGTTGCGCGAGTCCCAAGCTTCAAAAACAACACCCAATCCGGCGCAATTGCTGGTGGAAACTTCGGTGAAAAATTCCGGGCGCGACAACACCACGGCGCTGATCATCCAGGTGATTTGAGGTTCAATCAGTTTGTCGGCAAAAAAAACTGCGCCGGCTGTGACCCTTGTCAACAACCGGCGCAGCGTGAGTATTGTTCGGTTTAGCTGTGGTAGCCCTCTTCGCCGTGTTCGGTGAGGTCGAGACCGGCCATTTCGATTTCCTCGGTCGGACGCAGGCCCACGAGGAGCTTGGTGACGTAGGCGCAAACAATTGTGCCCACGAAAACCAGCAAGAGCGTCACCCCGACGGTTTTCAATTGCTCCCACAATTGAGGCTGGAAGATTTTGTCTGTGACATAAGCCTTCAGGTTGGTCGCCATGTTTGCATTTGCAGCATTGCGGGCGAACATGCCGGTCATGATCGCACCGGTCATTCCACCAATGCCGTGGACGCTCCACGCATCGAGCGCGTCGTCCATGCCGAGCCAGCCTTTGACTTTGTAGCAGAAGAACCACGGGATGGTTCCGGCGGCGATGCCGATCCAAATCGCGCCTGCGGGCAACACATAACCGCAAGCCGGAGTGATGAGCACCAGGCCCGCCACTGCGCCGGAGCAGAATCCCAGCACGGTGGGCTTGCCTTTGACAATCCAATCCCACATCGGCCACACGAATGAGCCGACCGCCGTGGCAATCGTCGTGGTCGTGAAGGCGTTGGCCGCAATCACGTCAGACGCGACTGCGCTGCCGGAGTTGAAACCATACCAGCCGACCCAGAGCATCGAAGCGCCGATGTAAGTCAGCACGATGCTGTGCGGCGGCATGGGCTCCTTCGGATAACCAAGGCGTTTGCCGACAATGAGGCACAGGATCAGGCCCGTCCAACCGGAGGTCATATGCACGACCGTGCCGCCGGCAAAGTCGAGGCCGTGAATCTTCGCGTTGGCATTCCAGCAGCCGTTCATCAAGCCATTGATGCCCCAGACCATATGGCCTTGCGTGAAATACACGACAAACATCCACAATGTGATAAAAACAAGGATGGCCTTGAACTTCATGCGCTCTGCAATCGAACCCACGATGAGCGCCGGGGTGATGATGGCAAACATCATCTGGAACATGGCGAAGACATTTTCCGAAACCCAGTAGGAATAATTTCCGTTGGGCGCGGAAGTCACGTTGGCAAACATCCAGCATATTTTCGGATTGCCGACGATAGCGGTAATCCAGTCTTCCTTGGCTGCCGCACCGGTGCCGCCGAAAATCATGCCGTAACCGCAGATGACATAGAGAATCGTCACGAGGCCGGTGATCAGGAAGCATTGCGCGAGCACGGACAGCACGTTCTTCTTGCGGACAAGACCGCCATAGAACAATGCCAGGCCGGGCAGCGTCATGAACAAGACCAGCGCCGTGCTGGTCAGCAACCAGGCATTATGACCGGGACCTGGATACGGGGCCGCGCCACCGGTGCTGTTCACCAAACTGCCCATAATCGGATCCTGCACCACGATGTTGCCATTGGTGTCCTTTAATCCAGCCGAGGGATCGCCGTTTGAGATGTAAGCTTCAAGCGCTCCAACGCGCTGTTCCAGTGAAGCCGGCGGTAATGGCGCCGGTGTGGCCGGGGCCGCATTCGTTGTGGTCGCCGCCGCCATGGCAGCCGGTGCATTCGTGTCATCAGCACGCGACGTGTAGGCGCTGAACGCGGCGGTTGCAATCAAAGCGAGTGTTAAAAGAATTCGTTTCATGGTTTTGATTTGAATGAGGTTCAAGTGGTTTAGTGGCTCAAACAGCGGAATCGCCTTTCTCTTCGGTCCGGATGCGCACGGCCTGTTCCACGTTGGAGAGAAACACCTTGCCGTCGCCAATCTTGCCCGTCTTGGCGGATTTGACGATGGCGGCCATCGCCGGTTCGGCCTGGGCGTCCGTCACGACGAGTTCGATTTTTATCTTGGGCAGGAAATCCACGGTGTATTCGCTGCCGCGATAGATTTCGGTGTGGCCCTTCTGGCGGCCAAACCCCTTGACCTCGCTCACGGTCATGCCTTCGATGCCGATTTCGCTGAGGGCGTCCTTCACTTCCTCGAGTTTGAACGGTTTGATGATCGCTTCAATTTTCTTCATATGTTGGTTTATGTGATTGCACCACGCACCGGCTCCTACCAGTCCGCAGTCGCGTTGTGGCGGCTTAAGCAATGCCGATGCCAAGCGGAGGCAGATTCAAGAAATGGCCGGTTTTATTGGTGAAAAATGGTGAAAAATAATTTTCTCGAAATTGCAGAAGGAAGCAGCGTGGCGCAATTTGCGCAGCGGAGAAAAATTTCACCATGCCCGTGAATGGATGGCGGCGAGGTTACAGACGACCTGATTTGGGAGTGCGGCGACCTGTCGCCGCTTTCAAAGCGCGGACACGTCCGCGCACTCCAAAGTTTTGGCGTGTAGAAGCGCCATCTCATTTCGCATTCCGCACTCCGCACTCCGAAATTGCACGCTGCGCTTGCCAATTTACGGCAAACTGCTATTCCCAAATTTCAAGTGCAGCCATGAATCCAATTTACAAGTTCGACATCCAAGTGACCGCTGACGTGGTGGACCGCAACGGCCACGTGAACAACGTCGCCTACATCCAATGGCTGCAGGACGCCGCTGTCGGTCATGCCCGGGCCAGCGGTTGCATGCAAGCGACCACGGCGGCGGGGGCAATCTGGGTGGTGCGGACGCACCACATCGAGTATCTCGCCCCGGCATTTGCCGGCGACACCCTCACGATGTTGACGTGGGTGGTCAACTTCAAAAAGGTGCGCTCGCTGCGCAAATACAAACTCATCCGCGCCGCCGACCAGACCGTCGTGGCGCGGGCGGAAACCGATTGGGTGTTCGTGAATGCCAAGACCGGCCGCCCGATGACCATCCCCGACGAAGTCAAAAACACCCTGCCGATAATCGGCAAGGAAATGGAGCCGTAGCGGGGAGCGCACCCGCCCCGGGTGCGGTTTCCAGCGCCCTCGCTGGAAACATCGCTTCGGGAAAAGTGTCCAACAGAGCGTCGAACGCGGCACGCGAGGCGCGTGCCCTCCCCAATCAAATCACGCTTGGGAACAGCGGCGGTGAACGCGCCCCAGTCCAAACGCTTCGCGAGACGTGAAAATGACTGGCGGTCGCGGTAGCGTCTGGACTGCGGTGACTTCAGCACCGCTCATGGACACTAGCGATGCAAATCCGCATTCCACATTCCGCAATCCGAAATTGAAAGGCCGCGCTTGCCAATTTCCCGCAAAGGGACTATCCCCAAGCCATGAAGCGGAAGCTTGCCTTGGTTACGCTGGTCGCGTTGGCTTGGAGCAGCCTCGCTTTCTGCGGCCAAGACAAAACAAACACACCGACCACGGCAACTGAAGCCATCACTATTTTCGACGCGGGCAAGAATGGTGATTTGGAAAAGGTCAAGGCACTGCTTCAAGATCATCCGGATTGGGTTAATAGCAAAGATGACCAAGGCGATACGCTTTTGCACATTGCGGTGTATTATCACAACAAGAACCTCGCGGAATTGCTGCTGGCCCACAAGGCCGAGGTAAACGCCACTAACAATTTCGGCCAGGGGGCTTTGTCTTATGCAGCCAGCGCTGGCGACAAGGACACGGTGGAATTACTGCTGACCCATAAAGCTGATGTCAATGCCAAGTCTGACGGAGGATGGACGCCATTGGGTTTGGCGGTGTTATGGAGTCATAGGGACGTTGTGGAATTGCTGCTGACCAACAAAGCCGAAGTCAATACCAAGCTCACGGATGGGAATACGCCTTTGCATATTGCGGCGGGTAACAGCACAAAGGATGTTGTCGAATTGCTACTGACCAACAAAGCCGAGGTCAATGCCACAAACAACGACGGCGCTACACCGTTGCGTGTTGCGGCAACGGTAAGTCATGAGGATGTGAAGGACTTGTTGCGCCAGCACGGCGGCCACGAATAATTCAATCGCGACCGCACGTTCTCCCCTTCCCGCCTCGACAATGGCGGATTATTTCCTAAATTGTCAGGAATGTCGTTTGCCAACCAACCTTTGGTCATTGCGGGCAGAACCTTCCGCTCGCGCCTGATTCTCGGCACGGGCAAGTTCTCGTCGCCGGAAGCCATGCGCGACGCGCTCGCCGCCAGCGGCGCGGAATTGGTCACCGTCGCCCTGCGCCGCGCCGATTTGTCCGGCAAGAAAGATCCGTTCGCGAACATTCTGGAGTTCATTGACCCGAAAAAATATCTGCTCCTGCCCAACACCAGCGGCGCGATGAGCGCCGAGGAGGCCGTCCGCCTCGCGCGCCTCGCCGTCGCCGCCGGCCTGCCGAAATGGGTGAAGCTCGAAATCCATCCCGACCCGCGCTTCCTGCTGCCCGACCCGATTGAAACTTTCAAGGCCGCTGAAATCCTCGTGAAGGAAGGTTTCACGGTGCTACCCTACATCAACGCTGACCCGGTGCTGGCGAAACGATTGCAGGATGCCGGTTGCGCGACCGTGATGCCGCTCGGTTCGCCCATCGGGTCGAATCGCGGCATCCAGACGCGCGACCAAATCCGCATCATCATCGAACAAGCCACCGTGCCGGTGGTCGTAGATGCGGGGCTTGGCGCGCCCAGCCACGCCGCCGAGGCGTTGGAAATGGGCGCGGATGCGGTGCTGGTGAACACGGCGATCGCGGTCGCAAGCGATCCGAACCGCATGGCCGTCGCGTTCAAGATGGCCGTGGAAGCCGGGCGTGCGGCATTTGAGTCCGGGCTTGGCACGCAGCAGGAAACCGCCAGCGCGACGAGTCCGTTGACGGCATTTTTGGATTGATTGAAAACCGCTAATCCACACTAATCTTCGCTGATGTTCTCAAAAGATTAGCGCTGATTAGCGAAAATTAGCGGTTAAAAAATTATGAGTGCGAAATTGTTGTCCGTTTCCCGCGCGCGGCAGATTTTGTCCGCCGCCGCAAAAACCCGCGTGCTCGTCCTCGGCGACGTGATGCTGGATCATTTCATCTGGGGAGGCGTGTCGCGCATCTCGCCGGAAGCGCCGGTGCCGGTCGTGGATTTCGAGCGCGAAAGTTTCATGCCCGGCGGCGCGGCAAACGTGGCGCGCAATCTCACCGCGCTAAAAGTGCCTGTGGAACTTTTCGGCGCGATCGGCAAGGATGATGCGGCACGGCGGTTGAAGGACCTTCTGGCGGAACAAAAAATCGGCTGTGCCGGCCTGGTGACAAATTCCGCGCGGCACACGAGCGTCAAGACCCGCATCGTCGCGCACAAGCAGCAGGTTGTCCGCATTGACCGCGAAACGCGCGACGGCCTGGACGCAAAGCTGACCGGCCAGTTGCTCGCACAGTTGAAATTAAAACTCCCGCGCGCCGGTGCCGTCATAGTGGGCGATTACGGCAAGGGCGTCGTGACGCAGCCGTTGCTGAACGAAATCAAATCGCTCTGCCGCGCGCGCGGCGTCTGGCTTAGCATCGATCCCAAGCCAGTGCATCAGTTGAACTTGAGCGGGCTTTCCCTCATCACGCCAAACCGCAAGGAGACCTTTGAACTGGCAAACCTGGCGGACGAAACACGCCACGCAAACCCGCTTGCGGACAAAAACCTTATGCTCGCCGCCCAGCGGCTGCTCATTGAACTGCATCCGGCGGTGCTGCTCATCACGCTCGGCGAACTTGGCATGTTGCTCTGCCAGCGCGGGCAAAAGCCATTTCACATCCCGACCGTGGCGCAGGAGGTCTTCGACGTTTCGGGTGCGGGCGACACGGTGATTGCCACGTTCACGCTGGCGGTTGCCGCAGGCGCATCGCCGCTGGAAGCCGCGATTTTGGCGAATCACGCCGCCGGCATTGTCGTCGGTAAAATCGGCACGGCGACGACCAGCCCGGAGGAATTGTTGAAAAGTTTTGCAAGGTAGGGACGCCGCGCTGCGGCGTCCGGTCGGCGCAGCGCGCCGACCCTACCGTTAAATCAGATGAATTCTTCCAAAATCACCGCCAACACAATTCGCGCCATGAAGGCGCGTGGGCAGAAAATCGCCGCGCTCACGGCGTATGATTTTCCCATGACCAAGCTGCTTGACGAGGCGGGCATTAATCTGATTCTCGTCGGCGATTCGCTCGGCATGGTCGTGCTCGGCTACCCCGACACGACGCACGTGACGATGAAGGAGGTGAAGCATCATGTGCGCGCCGCCGCCCGCGCGAATCCGAACGCCCTGCTCGGCGCGGACATGCCGTTTAAAAGCTGCGAGACGGTGGAGGGAGCGGTGGCCAATGCCCGACAACTGGTCGCGATGGGCGCGGAATTTGTGAAGGCGGAAGGCGGCCGGGAAATTCTGCCGCAGGTGGAAGCCATCATCGCGGCGGGCATTCCGTTTTGCGGCCATCTTGGCATGCTGCCACAACACGTTCTCGAAGAAGGCGGCTATCATATCAAAGGGAAAACCGGGGCGGAACACGAGGCGCTGCTGGCCGACGCCAAAGCGCTGGCTGATGCGGGCGCATTCGCCATCGTGCTGGAACTGGTCACGCCGATGGTTGCCGGTGAAATCACCAAAGAGATTTCCATTCCCACCATCGGCATCGGGAGTGGCGACGGCTGCGACGGGCAGATTCTGGTGATCCACGATCTGGTCGGCCTGTTTCCGTGGTTCACGCCGCGCTTCGTCACGCCGCGGGCGAATTGCGCGGCGGAAATCAAAACGGCGGTGGCGGCGTGGAAGAGGGCGCTGGAGCAATCCTGATCATCCGGCGGATTTTTGTTTTGGTGATTTTGGCGGGGTCGGGGATTTCTTGACGGCCTCCGGCTTCGCTCCCATCGCATCAAATTTCTTTTGCAGCGTGTCAAAGTCTTTCCGCAATTCGCGATTTTCTTTCTGCAAATCCAGATATTGCTGGCGCAGGCTGCTCAAACCTTCCACGGGCCGATGGAAATTTTCGATGGCGTCAATCGCGCGCTGCGCGGCGGGCTGTTCGGGACTTTCCTTCTGTGCCAGCGCGAATTTTTCCAATGCTGCCAAAGCGTGCGGATCGCCAAGCACGCCGAGCGATTCGATGGCGCCGAGCCGAACCGTTCGCTTTTTGCTGTTGAGGTAGTTGTGCAGAAATTCCTCCGAGCCGCTGCGGTCCGATTCATCGCGGGCGATATAGGCCAGCGTGTTCAGCCCGCGCGCGAAATCCCGGCTGGGATAGTCGGCCTCGCGCTGCTGGAGATTTTGTCGGAGCGGCTCGATCCACGAGGGATCGTTCTGCGCGCGGATGGCCGAAATCGCCGCGGCCGCCAGTGCGTTGCGATACGACGTGGAGTTCAAATAATTCGTCAAGACTCCTCGGTCCGTTTCGGGATACGTGCCGAGTTCGCGAATGGCGATGCTTTGGAGGTCGGGATTTTTTTCGCGCGCGAGCATGGCGGTTTCGGCGGCGCGCGATTTGGGATCGTAGAAACCGGCGATGGCGGCAAAGACCTGCTGGCGCACACGCGCGTCCGGCTGGTTGGTGGATTCCAGCAGCGCGGTGAGCGCCGGTTCCGAATGAATTGTGCGCAAGGCTTTGGCGGATTCGTTGCGCACGCCGAAACAGGAATCTTTGTTCAAAGTCTGCTTGAGCTTCTCCACGGCGTCCCGGCTTTTCTTGCTGGCGAGCTGTTCAACGGCGAGCAGCCGGCCAATCACATCGTTGGTATCCGCCAGTTGGGCGTTGAGCATCGCATTCGGCAGGTCGAAGTTCACCTTGGCCAGCAGGGTGTAATCAGGATCGGGCCGCACGATGTCAGGCGCAGATTCCAGCGGAAAATAGAAATCTTCCTCCTGCTGTTTCACGCGAATCGTGCGGTCCACCGTGCCGAACTGGCCTTTAAAACGAATTGTCCACGGAAAATTGAACAGCAAAACGCTGTCGGTGAGTTTCTGGTTTTGTTGAATCGAAATTTTGGCCAGCTTTGTTTTTTCATCCCAACTGTAGCGGACGTCCAACTCCGGGTTGTGCGAGTGATACAGCCATTGATCGAAGAATTGGTCGTAAGCGTTGCCGGACAGTTCCTCAATGACGGACCGCAAATCTTCCGTGGTGACGTTGCCGTGATGATGGCGCTCCAGATACGTCTTGATGCAGCGGCGATAGAGATCGTCCCCGAGTTGTGCGCGCAACATGCGCAACACCCAACTGCCTTTCGGATACGCGAGATAGCCGAACATCTCGCCCGGACTGTCGTAAGTGCGGCGCACGATGGAATTGACGTCGTTGTTCATCCCGGTGATCTGCCGCGCAGTTCCGTAAAACTCGTAAAGCATCGCGTCCCGGCCGTTCTTGTGGCCGTTGTAAAGCGCTTCGTAAAAAGTCGCGAAACCTTCGTTGAGCCAGATGTGGCTCCAGTCCTTGCACGTGACCAGATCGCCGAACCACTGATGCGCCATTTCATGCGCGACCAACCCGTCGCTGTCGTGGAGGTTCTCGGTCGCGGCGGTGAACAGCGTGCCGTCGGTCAACGTAGTGGCGCTGGTATTTTCCATGCCGCCGGCGACGAAATCATTCACACAAACCTGGTCATACTTGGGCCACGGATAGGGCACGCCTATTTCCTGCTCGAAAAACTCCATGATGTCCTTGGTGTCACGGAAGGAATTGCTGGCCTCATTGAATTCCGACGGCGGTGTGAAAAATGCGACCGGCGTGCTGCCGTGCTTGTCTTCGAGTTCTTTGAAATAGCCGGCGACCAGCGTGATGAGATAACTGACATGCGGCGTTTCCTGCGACCAATGCACCACCTTGAGTCCCGTGGCTGGATCTGTGGTTTCGGAAACGAGCCGCCCGTTGGAAATCACCGTCATGCCTTCGGGCACATGGCACGTGACTTCGGAGGTGAATTTGTCGTTCGGTGAATCGAAACAGGGGAACCAATGCCGCGCTTCAATTTCTTCACCTTGCGAAAACAGATGCGTGTCACCGTCCTTGTAACCCATTTCCGGCGTGCGAAAATAAATTCCTGCAGTCGGCTCGGCGCTGTGCGTGATTTTCACCCACGCTTCCTTGTCCGGCGCGACCGGCTGTGCAAAGGTCACGATGAGTTTATCCTTCGTGACTTGGTAGCCCGCGATAGCTTCACTCGATTCGACTTTACTGACCGTCAGGTCCACGGCGTCGAGAGTTAATTCCTCCAGCGGCTTCAGCATTGGTTTGAAAGTAATCGTGGTGGTTCCGGCGATGGTGCGATTGGTGAAATCAGGCGTGACGTCCAGCGCCAGATGTAGAATGTCCGCTTCACGCTCCGGCGCGTATTTGAAATGGTCTGGCGAATCTGGGGGTGAGAAGAACGTGCTGGACTTGAGGCACTGGATTTCCGCGGATTCCTCGGCACATGCGGTCAAGGCTGCACAGCATACCGCAGTAGTCGCAAACAGTAGGCGAAGGGAAGGTTTCATGATTGAATTGACTTACGACGGGTATAGCAGCGCGGGCGGAAAAAGAAAGCGGTAAATACCGCGACGCAGACGAAGGGTCAATAAAAAGGCCGTCAAAGGTGATTGGCGATTTGATATCGCCGCAGGCCGCGACGAGTGAAAACGACGCGAAAAAAATCGCTCGCCAAAATTTGAAAAGACTTTTCCGCGGCGGCGGTGTTGGATAAAGGAAGTCAAATGGAACTGGACTCATTGATCGAATCGGCGGCAGGCAACGGCGCGAGCGATTTGCACCTGGAAGCCGGGATGCCGGCGGCGTTGCGCATCCGCGGCGCGTTGCGGGTCGCGGGCGACCCCATCGCGCCCCGGGCGCTCACGGAATTTGCGCGCGGACTTCTCGGCGAGGAGCAATGGCCGGCGTTCGTGGAGCGGCGTTCGTTTGACATGTCGCGGACGATTCGCGGCGTCCGGTGCCGGATCAATATTTTTCAAACCGCTCGCGGCGTCGGACTCGCCATCCGGTTGTTGAGCGCGTTTCAGGCCACAATTGAAAAGCTCAATTTGCATCCCGACCTCAAGAAGCTCGTCAAGCACACGCACGGGTTGATTCTCGTCAGCGGGCCGACCGGCTGCGGTAAATCCTCGACGATGGCGGCGTTGATCCAGGAAATCAATCTGACCGAGACCCGGCACGTCATCACGGTGGAAAGCCCGATTGAATACACGTTCCGGTCACGGCGCGCGTTCATCCGGCAGCGCGAGGTCGGGCGGGACACGCCGAGTTTCGAGCAGGCGTTGCTGGACGCGCTGCGCGAGGACCCGGACGTGCTGATGGTCGGCGAAATGCGCGATCCGGAGACGATGCGCCTGACGTTGAGCGCGTCGGAGACCGGCCATCTGGTGCTGGCGACGGTGCATTCCTCGACCTGCGCCGAGGCGTTGCAGCGCGTGGCGTCGGCCTTTCCGGCGGAAATCCAGAGCGCCGTCTGCGCGCAACTGGCCGACTGCCTCGTCGCGGTCGTTTCGCAACGGCTCCGGTTCCGGGAGGATTTGAAAATCCGCGTGCCCGAATGCGAAATCCTCATGGCGACGCACGCGGTGAAAAATTTCATCCGCTCCCGCGAGTTTTTCAAGATCATTTCCGCGCTCGAAACGGGCGCGGACCACGGCATGTGGAGTTTCCAGCGTTATGTCAAGTGGCTCGACAGCCGGACCAACTTTTTTGTGCCCGGCCAGACCGCAGAGCCGCCCGACAGCGAACCGGCCGACAACGCACCGGCTGCGACGGCACTGCCACCGCTGGCTGCCATGCCAAAAGTGGAAAAGAAGACGGCTTCGCCCCATTCGTCCAGCGCGGCGGGCACGAAGGATGTTCACCGGATTGAAATTGAGCCCGACGAGACCGGTTTCGGGAAAATTTTGAAGCAGCCGTAGCGAGATGAACCGTCGCGGAAAATTTGTTCTCGTCCTGGCGCTTTTATTGTCGGTGGCGGCACTGCTTTCCGGCTGCACAACGCGGAGCAAGGCCGGGGCCGGGGCGCACACGGCTTATCTCGCCGGACAAAACGCGGCGTTGCGGCAGCAGCAGGCGGCGCAGTTTTCAGGTGTTACCATCATCGGACCGGTGCAAAGTCCCCAGGTGCCGTGGGTCGCCGGCCTGACACTCGCCCAGGCCATTGCCACGGCAAACTATCTCGATCCGCACGAGCCGGGGGAAATCACCATCACCCGCCAGGGCGAAAGCGCAAAGCTCGACCCAAATGTTTTGCTCAATGGCGTGGCGGTGCCGCTGGAGCCGGGTGACGTGGTTGAAATCCATCCGTGACCGGCTGATCCTTTTCATCACGAATTTTTCGAGTTCCAGCCAAAAAGATTACGCTAGCTGCAACAAATCCTTAAGGCGAGCGGATGCGATAGAAACGACTGGGATAATTTGTCCACCGCAAATCGCTGAAGCAATTTGTGCCGCTGGTTAAGGTGTTGGTGGCCACCGGCCACCAGTTGGGATTGGCCAGATTCGTGCAGGCTTCCACCACAACAACCCTGTCGCTCGCCCAATTGATGCTAAATCCGAACTGATTCGACTGCACGCCAAAGTTTGCGCCGGAGGTTTGCATTTGCGGTAACCATAACGCGGTTGGAAGACGGTCAAAGGTTGAGCCCCAGCCTGTGGTTCCCGGCAAATAATAGACGGTCGTATTGGTTTGCTGGAATTGGAACACATAGAGATCATTAGTGGGAGTGGGTGAATTGCCTGTGAAATAGACTCCTGTCAGGCTAATGCAATTATAGAACGCAGCAGAACCGATGCTGGTGACGCTGTTGCCGATTGTGACTTTGGTCAGGGCGTCGCAGCCATAGAACGCATCGGTTCCGATGTTCGTGACGCTGTTGGGGATTGTATAGCTTCCCGCTCCGCCGGCGGGATATTCAACAAGTGTGGTCTGGCTCTTGTCGAACAAGACGCCGTTCAAGCTGTTATAGTTTGCGTTGTTTGTATCCACGGTGATTGCCGTCAGGTTAAGACAGGCCCCGAACGCCTCATTACCGATGCTGGTGACGCTGTTAGGGATTGTCACATTGGTCAGGCTGTAGCAGAGAATGAATGCACCGACCCCAATGTCGGTAACGCTGTTAGGAATCGTCACACTGGTCAGATTTGTGCAACCAAAGAACGCAACGTATCCGATGTTGGTAACGCTGTTTGGGATCGTCACATTAGTCAGGTTTCCGCAGTTCTCAAACGCACCGGCCCCGATGCTGGTGACCGGGAAGCCGTTCGTCGTGCTGGGGATGGTCACAGTTCCACCCGAACCTGTGTAGCCGGTGATGGTGATGGCCGCGTTATTGGTCGTGAAAGTGAATTGGGCTTGAAGGGTCCCGGGCAGTGCCAGAAGCAGCAGCGCCGACAGAAGCGAAGCCACGCCGGAAAATCGGAGTTGTTGGCTAAGTTGTTTCATAGGCATTAGATTGTTTGCCTGAAACGGTATGTATTGGATAGCAAGCATTAACCACGCCAGACCAAAAATCCTTGATAAACCTGCATCTTTCCCTGATTGAAGCGGAGATTCTGCGTGGATTTCACGCAAATGCGTGAAATTTTCACGCACGGCGGAGTGAATCCCTATTTTAATTTCCACCGTGCCGCCTACACTCAAGCCTGACGCTCGACGGGAACATTTTGCTAAATGGCGCGACCACGCCACTGGAGGCAGGCGACGTGGCTAAACTCCGGCCAGGCGATTGAGTTCCGGCTTCGGTCGGCTGATTTTCGCCCTCAAATTTATTTCAGGAAATCTTTTGCCTTGGACAGCCTTTGTCCAACCCCGCCTGTCACAATGTCGCGCAAATGAAAGGTTCATTATGACAAACGTGACAGACAAACAACTCGAACTCGAATTCAACTGTCTCCCGCCGCGCGCCAGCGCCGCCGGACGCGAGGGCCGCATCGCCCGCGCGGATTGGTGGTTCGGCCGGATGCGGAACATCGTGGAACAGGCGATGGACTGGAACGCCGCCGCCGAGCCGCGCCCGGAGCAAATCTGGATGCCCGGCGCGAACCGTGAAGTGAAAGTCTGATAAATCGGAGGGACGAGCTCTGTGAGTCCCTGAATTGGTTTGCGAATGGATTTGGGGACTCGTGAAACTCGTCCCTCCGAAAAATCAGGCCGGATAGCCGGCGCGCACAAATTCGCGGATCACGGACAGCTCCTGCTCGCCCGCGATGGTGTGGTCCTTGGCAAATTCGCGCCATTCCACATTGATGCCGGCGGCCTTGAGCAGCGGGATTTGCGGACGCACCTTCGCAATCGGCACCAGCGGGTCGCCGGTCCCGTGCGTCATGAGAACCCGTTGCTGGCGCGCGACGGGTGAAAGCTCCTTCAGCAATTTTTCAATTTCAAAAATCCAGCCGCTGATGCCGACCACCCCCGCGAACCGGTGCGGATGGCGCAGGCCAACTTCGAGGGCCATCAAACAG